>Ga0160474_100032_pt1 | contig 201305 bp, 159 predicted proteins | sample HID1975K_E11MG_FD_108240 | JGI IMG/M metagenome (GOLD analysis project Ga0160474, IMG submission 108240) | Enriched soil microbial communities from UW Madison campus, WI, USA - HID1975K_E11 MG | ecosystem: Environmental > Terrestrial > Soil > Unclassified | place: USA: Madison, Wisconsin...
AAAACGGATAGGGTTTTCTGTTTTTTGGCTGTTTTGGAAAAGATGCCTGCCGGCAGAGGGCAATAGGCGCTTATAGGCCGTATGCCGCGTTAGCGATGGAAGCGGCATCCTTTTGCGGGACACTCAAAAGCTCTTTCACCATTATCCTTCCCCCGCAAAAGATACAGCGGACAGCGCGGCCTGGAGGGAAACGCCATAAGCATTTGAATTCAAAAGCCCATAAGTGTTAAATTATAATCAATTGCTGGCGCTTATATTTGGCTATTGGAAAACAGTTTTTTTAATGGTATCGGAAAAGCACTATGATTTGTATGACGAACTGAACTTATTTTTTAGTTCCTAATTATTGTATTATAGTTTGAATGAATAGTGGAGAGTTCATTTATAAATCTTGAAGTAAATAGTAAGGAAGTATGGAATAAAAGAAAAGGGCTAAAATGTTATTGATTAACATTTTAGCCCTTTTTCATTGGGTACTTTTAAATTTGTTTTACCATTAAAAGTTCAGAGTCATTCTCTTTGATTCTTTTCGATAGTAAATAAAAATCAAAAAGATTAAATTTTGCTTTCGTCAGCAACAGCATCTTGCCATTTATCCCAAACTTTTACTCCTGCATCATATCCGTCATAACCAAAATTTTGACTTAATTGACCTTTGATATTAGGTTCTATAGCAAGTTTATAAGGAATTGGCCAATAATTATTTCGCTTATCCATAGAATAAAATTTTACTCCTGGTTTAATAGCAATACCTGCTGGATATTTATTGTAAAGAGTATAATGAACAATACGTTGCCACCAGTAGCTTCCGCCAGTTGCATCTTTTCCTGATTGTTTATCCCAAGTGTCCTTATTATAATTATTTCCCCATTCATCTGCTTTTCCACTCAGAGCCAGACAGTGCGAGATACGTTTTAACTCTACATTTCTCCATTCTTCCATATAAAGTTCTCTTCCTCTTTCGGCACAAATATCACCAATAGTTACTGTCGTGTACATTCGAGAAGCTTTAGCTCTTGCTCTCACTACATTCACATCTTGAGCGGCTCCAGAAACATTACCTTGATAAAAACGTGCTTCGGCGCGCAATAAATACGTTTCGGCTAAGCGATAAATATACATATGAGCACTTGCACCTGCAGTAGCTCCCTGAAAATCATTTGCTGCCGGATTTGCTTCGGCTACAACGTCGTGATAGAAGATTTTGTAATGAGGGAAATCATACCAATCACGGATAGAATCTTGTGCTAATAATTTACCTGTAGCATCCTTCATTCTGAAGTTTTGCCCAGCCCATGTTGCACTTCCACCAGCCCCAGGAGCATATTTAAGGTCTTCCATATTTACCCAGTTGCCAACTGTACTATTATGTCTAAGATCTACTTTGTCTTCAACACCATTAACAACCCACATTGGATGCTGTGAATAATATGAGCCGCTGATGGTACCAATACCACGTCCGATTGCTCTTTGGTAATCATATTTTACATTATAGTTTGTTTTATCATTCGATGGAAAACGAGGCGCTGCTGTTTTACCATCTGGAGTAATTAAGTTGGCATCATTCCAGTTTGGCCCAAAAATTCTCATTGAAGAAAATGCTAAAAATGATTGTGCTCCTCCATTTGGTGCTACCAAAATAGCTTCAGTGTTTGCTGCAATTACTTTATTTTCTGGTCTGTGCAAGTCCCAGATTACATTTCTTGTAATAGGCCATGCAGTAGGATTTCCTCCTGGATCAAAAATTCCTAAATTGCCTTGTACCAAAGTATAACCAGATTGATTAATCAAAATGTTTGCTTGTGCTTCAGCATCAGCAAATCTTCCAGATGCCAAATAGCATTTAATTAATAACTGACGGCAAGCACCTTTACTAATCATACCTACATAACCTATTTTTGATTGTTCAGGTACCCATTCTACAGCTTTCTCCATATCTGCTGTAATCATTTCTATGATGGCTTCTTTTTTAGTAGAATAATAGCTCTGTTTTGGAACTTCTAAAATTTTAGTAATCAAAGGAATGTCTCCAAATTGGTATACTAAGTTAAGATAACGGTATGCTCTATGAAAATAAGCTTGCCCGATATATTTACGTTTAACATCTTCTGTTAAAGTTGTCACTTTGTCAATATAGGTTAATACAGTATTAGCATTCTTAATTCCCGTATAAGCTTCAGTCCAAAGGAACCCAAGATAAATATGTTCTCCACCCGCATCTCTTCTATAATCTCCTGTAGGAACAATAGTATTAGCATAATCGGCAATATTACTTCCTGTATCTGTTTTTCCATATTGCGCCATATCAGAGAAGAGGTATTCCGTTCCAATTGGCACACTAACACCAGAATAACCAAAGTGAATATAGTTATTGCGCAATTGTTTATCGCACAATGCTAAAGTTGCCTGTAACCCAGCTTCTGTAGAAAATGTAGTTTCTGGTTCGTAGAATGAAAGCGGATCTGCTTCGAGAAAATCTTTTGAACAAGAACTAGAAAACGCTGCCAATAATACAAAAGGCACTAGTCTTGAAATGCTATTTTTTATATATTTTTTCATTGTTGAATAATGTTAAAGTTGGAAATTAAAACCTAAATTAAACTGTCTCGTAGCTAATCCTCCTGTTTCTGGATCTCCATAATATTTCCATTCTTTAGATGCTGCCCAAGTTGCTACGTTTTGAACTGAAGCATAGATTTTTATACTTTTAATATGCACTTTGTCCATAAGATCTCTTGGAAGAGTATAGGCTAAAGAAATATTGTCTAGACGAATAAAACTACGGTCGTATAGTCTTCCTGGAGCAGCTGGAGTTCCAGCAGGTCCTTTGGCATCAAGACGTGCCCACTCATTTGTTGGGTTATCAAGTGTCCAATATGGATTTAAATATGGATTGAAGTTGAATTTATACAAACTTGAATCATTGAAAGTGTTCATATAATTTGAATCAAGTGATTTGCCACCCATATTAGAATACATGCTGATACCCAAATCCCAATTTTTATAAATTTTAAAATCATTACGTAGCATCCATTGTACTGGAGGATTTGAATTTCCTAAAAACTGTTTGTCTTTTTCATTGTAAACTGCTTTTTTATAAGGCTGTCCATCTGCATCAACCGCATCTACATCATCTGCTGTATAGCTGTTTGCTACTTTTGGATCTCCAGGACGCTGTCCGTACTTTTGAGCTTCCTTCCATTCATCTTTCTGCCAGATTCCAGTTACTCTGTAATCCCAAATTAGAGAGATTGGTTTACCTATAAACCATCCATTAGCAGAATCATCTCCCTCTTTTTTCCCGATGACATTGCCGTTAGCATCTTTAGTATCTACCATGTTGCCATACAATGACACAATTTTATTCTCGTTATAAGAAATTCCAAATGTAGTACGCCACTCAAAGTTTGGCTTTTTCATGTTAAGAGTGTTAAGGCTCAATTCAACACCGCGGTTTTGTACCTCTCCAAGATTAGTAGCAATCGATGAAAAACCAGTAAATCCTGGTAAAGATTGGTTCATAATCATATCACGAGTAGATGACCTGTATACGTCTAAAGTAGCAGTAATGCGATCATGTAAGAAGCCTATGTCAAGACCAATATTTGTTGCGGCTGTTTTTTCCCATTCAAGATGTGGATTCGCCATACGATCAAGAGATAAATACTTAATTTCTAGCGCTTTTCCTGAAGCATCTAGATATCCCATTGTTCCCGTATTAACCAAGTTTGCCAATGATATGTATGGATTCTCAAGCGCTCTGTTTCCATTCTTTCCCCAAGATATACGTAATTTACCAGTACTCATTGCATCCCAGTTAAACCATTTTTCATTTTTAAAACTCCATGAAACTCCAAAAGATGGGAAAACTGCATAAGGTTTTGCAGCACCAAATGCCGAATATCCATCACGACGTATGGTAGCTGTAAGCATATAACGGTTATCAAACGAATAGAAAAGTCTAGCCATTAATGCATCTGCTGTTTCATGTGTGTCATTTGATCTAATAGCACTATTGGCCATTGTTGCCGTATTCACGTAGTGAAATCCTAAAGCATCTGAAGGCTGAATATTATATGCATCTGTTTCATCTGACCAATAACGTCGTTCTTCAGCTTCTTGAACAAAAGTGGCGATAAAATGGTGTTTTTCAGCAATTGTATAATCCCATGTTATGGTATTATTCAGGTTATAATCAAATCTGGTAGAATTATTTCTGTTTACCCCTGTAGTAGCTGCAGGCCAGTTTGGATTTTGCGTAGATCTGAAATAGCGATCGTGAAAAAATTGGTAACGAGGTGCAATATTAAATATATAGGTAATACCTAATGGTAAAGTTACCTTTGCATTAAAAATGGTATTCAAGGTTACATATCCTGTCTCTTTATCAATAAATTGGCGCTCGTAGTAATAGTTATAATTTTGTCCAGAAACATTTTTTCCCATTGGCTGTCTCTCGTATTTGCCATTTGCATCTATAAAGGTTCCAAACGGACTGGTTCTCATCATATTATTAAATCCAGAACGAGTGTCCAGAGAAGGCGTAACATCTCCGTCTGATCGATCTTGGAAATTTACGTTTAATCCAAGGTCAAGCCAGTCTGTAACTTTAGCATCCACTTTCATGTTAGAGCGAGCAGATTTATAGTCATTTCCAACAATCGCTCCTTCTGAAGTCAAATAGCCAAAAGACATATAATAATTTACTCTATCGCTTGCGCCGGAAATGCTCAAATTATTATCATGATTAATTCCTGTTCTAAAAGAACTATCCCTCCAATCGTGTGTTTTGTCTGCTAAGAAATTTGCCATCAATGAAGGATCAAAATTTAATCCTAAACGATTTCCCCATACTTCTTTGCTGCTTTTTCCATTTGTTTGAGAAGCTGGCTGATACGCTAGCCATTGTGCTTCTGTAATGCCCCATTTTGCTAAATCATTTGGATTCGAAAAATACCCAGGTCTGCCATTAGCTACTGTTCCTGATATAAAAGCTTCGTATTGTCCTGTAGCAGGATTAACGCCGTAGGTTTGAGCAGTTTCCCAATCTTCGCGGTATTTTAAGTAACCTTCGGGAGAATATACGGTACGATAAGCGCTCTTGTTGCTAATGGTTGTGTTCGTAGTAAAATTAACCATAGGTTTACCTGTTTTACCTTTTTTGGTTGAAATAAGAATAACCCCTGCCGCCGCTCTCGATCCGTAAACAGATGATGCCGAAGCATCTTTTAGAATGTCAAGCTGTGCAATATCGTCGGGATTAATTTCTGATAATTCACCATAAAACTGCATTCCGTCAAGAATAATTAGTGGAGCGTTGTGAGGACCACTTTTATCATCCTTATTCGTACTGGCAGTATATATAGAAGTCTGTCCGCGAATTTGTATTTTTCCGCCTCCTTTTGCCGAAGGATCATAACCTACTCGTACACCTGGAGTTCCTCTTAAGATATCCTGAACGGTCTGTGGATTTTGGTTAACTAATCTATCAGGAGAAACCTGAGTAATTGCCCCAGTTAAATCCTTTTTCTTCATTTTACCGTATCCTACAACCACAACTTCTTCTAGTGAAGCTGTTGCTCTTTGCATTTTTACATTTACGGTAGTTTTTCCTTTTACGGAAACTTCAGTATTTGTATATCCCATGAAAGAGAATACTAATACAGCATTTTCATTTTCTACTTTTAAAGAAAATTTTCCGTCAAAATCTGTTAAGACAGCATTTTTACTTCCTTTTTCTAAAATAGTCACACCTGGTAACGGCATACCAGTTTCATCATTGACCTGTCCGGTAATGCTTTTTTGTTGTTGTACATTTTGCGATTTCGCCACGCCTTTGGAACTAAGAGCATATCCGTGGATTTGGGATAAAGAAAACAAGACACAGAATAGTATCAATTTTGTTTTCAAACTAAATCCAGATACACCGTTAGGACCCATTTTAATCCTGTTAAAATTTGTCATTTCGGTTGGTAATTTGGTTAATTGAATAGTTAGTTTTGGAAATTACCTATGACATGGTTTCATATGGAGGTCTTCAGTAATTTCGTGTGCAAAATTGACTAATAATGATTTTTGGAGGGAGAAATAAAATACATTTTTAGGTGTAATAATGTCCTGAAAATATATTTTAATAACTTTTTTAGCAGTAAAAAATATTTTATGTAAAAAAAGTATGAAAAAAATATGAATAAAATGTTTTGATAAAATAGCTCGTAGTAATCTTATATGATTAGCAATAGATTAATCACATAAGATTAAAACAAGACGTTTGTGTCAATTTGAAGAAATGACAATAATAATTTTTTATTATTACTTTGTAATTAAATAACACTATATAATTTAACAGTAATGGATGATAAAAGAAATATAAAATTGTTTTTAAGGCAAGCAGAATTGAATGATGCTAAATTTATTGACGAACTATCTAGTCAGCTAGGTTATAAATCTGCAATTGAGAAAACAGAGCATCGTCTTAGCCAGATTTTAAATAATGATGATAATTGTGTTTTTGTTATTCTCGATAATGAAAATATTATTGGTTGGATTCATGGTTTTTACTCTCTTAGAGTTGAGTCTGACGCTTTTGTAGAAATTGGAGGACTTATAGTAGATGAAAAATATCGTAGAAATGGAATTGGCGAAATTTTGGTTAAAAAACTAATAGAATGGGCTCAATCAAAAAGAAGTAAGAAAATACGAGTAAGATGCAATGCTCTTCGCAAAGAAGCCCATTTATTTTATGATAAATTGGTTTTGTAGAAACGAAAGAGCAAAAAATATTTGACATGGAATTGAATTGATTGTGACAATTTTTCATATCTAAGTTTTGTAATGGAAGAATAAACGTCAGTTTTTGCTAATTTGTAAACCCAAGAAAAGAGTGTTAAATTTCTGTTATTTGTAAATTTGGAAAAGAAAAGTCAAGATTTGTGCTACTCAATTGTATTGTAACCCCATTAATTTTGCGAGTATAAAAGAACAATTCTCTAATAATTGAAATCTTCTCGATGAAGTTAGCCTACATCTTATTCTTACAAATTTGCCTTTTAACTATTCCAAATAGTTATAGCAACTGCATTGTGAAGAGACTAAATACTCAGACAGGAACTGAATCAGTTCTTGAGACGCTAACTACTAATAAAGCTTTTATTAATAAAGCGTTTTCAGATTCTGATGAGTTAAAATTTGTTTTACTAGAGAATACTTCTGAAACGGAAAAATGCAGCAGTTCTTTGCCTGTATCTCCGCTTAATTTACATTTCACAAGCTTTAAGGATGATTGTTTTGTTTATATTGAAAATATAAAATTAAACAGTCAAGGATTATGGGAACGAAACATAATTCCTTTTAGAAACATGTCACGAAATATCCTATTTCATAGCTTGAAAATCCACGTTTAATTCTTTTTTTTATTCTTATTTGACTGCTTAATAGAAGTTTAGCATATTGCTTCATGGTGAAAATTTAGATTTTTATCTTGAGAGGAGATTTATGCTCAAATTTTAATAAAGACTTATTATCTTAAGTGATACACTACATTTTGCAGTAAATAGGAAAGGTGCGACGCTTCTTGTGAAAAATGCACAATTACGCTTGTCCAAGTAGAATCTTATTTGGAGAGGGCAGGCATTGCCCTAATCTCAATTCATTTTTATTATTTAAAGAAATCATTATTGATCTACAAAAAAAGAGATCAGTTATGCGGATCTCTACATTCATAACCCAAAATATTTTATTATGCATTTAACACCAAGAGAAATTGAGAAGCTAATGCTGCATACAGCTGGAGAATTGGCTCAAAAAAGAAAAGCCCGTGGCTTAAAACTAAATTATCCTGAAACCATTGCTCTTATTAGCAGTGAATTGATGGAATGTGCGAGAGATGGTAAAACAGTAGCCGAGTTAATGCAATATGGTGCAACGCTGCTTCGTAAAGAAGATGTAATGGATGGCGTTGCGGAAATGATTCATGATATACAAATTGAAGCAACATTTCCTGATGGAACCAAATTAGTAACAGTGCACAATCCTGTGCGATAAACTTAAAATATTAGCAATGATTCCAGGAGAAATTATATTAAAAGATAGTGCTATTATTTGCAATGATAGCCGTGAAACGTTAACTATAAAAGTTACCAATACAGGAGACAGACCAATCCAGGTAGGTTCACATTTTCACTTTTTTGAAGTGAATAGAATGATGTCATTTGACAGAGAAAAAGCATTCGGAATGCGATTAAACATTATTGCCAGTACAGCAGTGAGATTTGAGCCAGGAGAAGAGAAAGAAGTTGAACTGACGGAGTTTGGCGGAAACCAGCGACTTTTTGGACACAACAACTTAGTAGATGGAGACTTATCTCCGCATAACAAAGCTGTTGCATTAGAGCGTTTAAAAGAAGGCGAATTTAAAAATGTGAAATCATGAGTTTAGAGGTAACTAGAAAAAATTATACAAGTATTTTTGGTCCAACTGTTGGAGATCAAATACGTTTAGGAGATACAGAGCTTATTATAGAAATTGAAAAAGATTTCTGCTCTTATGGAGACGAAGCAAAATTTGGAGGAGGAAAAACAGTTAGAGACGGGATGTGTCAATCTTCGACTGCTTTGCGTGATGAAGGTGTTCTAGATTTTGTAATTACTGGTGCGACAATTATTGACCACTGGGGAATTGTAAAAGGAGATATTGGTATTAAAGATGGGAAAATTGTTGGAGTTGGTAGAGCAGGAAATCCTGATACTATGGACAATATCACACCAGGCATGATCATCGGAGCCTCAACAGAAGTTCATGGAGGTCATGGTTATATTGTTACAGCTGGAGGAATTGATACGCACATTCACTTTATTAGTCCTACTCAAATAGAAACGGCTTTGTATAGTGGAGTTACTACGATGATAGGTGGTGGAACTGGACCTGCTGATGGTACAAATGCTACAACAGTTACGCCAGGAAAACATAACATTAAGAGAATGTTGCAGGCTGCAGAAGCATTTCCTGTAAATGTTGGTTTCTTCGGAAAAGGGAATGTGGCTACAGAAGCTCCAATTGAAGAACAAATTGAAGCAGGAGCATTGGGAGTAAAAATCCATGAAGATTGGGGAGCAACTCCAGCTGTAATTGATGCTTCTTTAAAAGCAGCGGATAAATATGATGTTCAAGTTGCCATACACACCGATACGCTTAACGAAGCAGGATTTCTTGAAGATACTATGAATGCTATTGCGGGACGTGTTATCCATACATTCCATACTGAAGGAGCGGGTGGTGGTCACGCGCCAGATATTATCAAAGCTGCAATGTATCCAAATGTATTGCCAGCATCTACAAATCCAACGAGACCTTATACAACAAATACTATAGATGAGCATTTGGATATGTTGATGGTTTGTCATCACCTGAGTCCAAAAATTCCAGAAGATGTGGCTTTTGCCGATTCACGTATTCGCCCCGAAACTATTGCAGCAGAAGACGTGCTTCAGGATATGGGAGTGTTCAGTATTATGAGTTCAGACTCGCAAGCTATGGGGCGTGTAGGCGAAGTAATTACTCGTACTTGGCAGACGGCAGATAAAATGAAGAAACAGAAAGGTCATTTAGCCGAAGATGCAGCAAACAAAAACGACAACTATCGCGCAAAAAGATATGTGTCTAAATACACAATTAATCCTGCAATCGCGCACGGAATTTCTAATTATGTTGGGTCAATAGAAGCAGGTAAAATTGCTGACTTGGTAATTTGGAAACCTTCATTATTTGGAGTGAAGCCAGAAATTATCGTAAAAGGAGGTTTTATTGCCGCAAGCAAAATGGGGGATGCTAATGCTTCTATTCCAACACCGCAGCCTATTATTATGCGTAATATGTTTGGAACGTATGGAAAAGCATTGACTAAAACGGTTTTCACCTTTGTATCTCAAGCTGGTATCGACAATAATATTGCCGAAGAATATGGTTTGGAAAAGAAATTACTAGCAGTTTCAAATTGCAGAAACATTGGCAAGGCTGATATGATTCATAACAACGCAACTCCAGAAATCATGGTAAATGCTGAAAACTATACCGTGACAATCGATGGAGAAAAAATCACTTGCGAACCTGTGGATAAACTTCCATTAGCACAATTATACTACTTGTTTTAATTAATAACTGTTATTCTACTTCTTACTGCGGCAATTTATCTTGTTGCAGTAAGATTAGATAAAAACAAAAAAAGAATTTATGAATAGTTGGAAAATTAATTTGGGTTTAATTCTTCTCTTAGTATGCACGTCTTTAACAACGGTTCATGCACAGAAAGGATCTTTAATGCTTTATGGTTCTTTAACTTATAAAGACAATAATAATACAGGAAGTAGTTTTGGTGCAAACCCAATTGGAGTAGGATATTTTTTTAATGATCACGTTGTTGCAGGGATGAATTTTGCTTTTGATCAAGAGAAAAACGCAGCAGGAAATCTTACCGACTCTAAACACGAAATCGGTCCTTTTTACAGTGACTCTTGGAATATTGGAGATCATTTTGCCATTATCGCTCAGGCTGACGCGCATTATGTATGGGGAAATACGCTTATGAATACGCCAGGATCTTATAGCTATAACGGTTATCTGGGAAGAATATACCCAATTGTTGCCGTACTTCTTGGTCATGGATGGGCACTAAAAGCGAAGTTCTGTGAATTATCATATGAAAATACTACAGGAAATGATGCAAATAAAACGAGTAATCGAACATTTGTTGCCGGAATAAATGGATCAACATTCGGATTAGGAGTTTCAAAAAACATTTCCCTTAAAAAATCGAAATAATGATTATACAACAGACAATAGGTAATACAAAAACACATTCAATTGAAGGTCTTGAGATAGATCTTCTCGAAATTGAATGGTTTGAAACTACTAAGAGAATTCAGCGCAAGCGAACAAATTCAGGGGTTGAAATTGCGATTAAGTTTATTCAGGAAGGGCAACGATTGAATCAAGATGACATTCTTTATCAAGATGATAAAAAAGCGATTGTTGTAAACATTAAACCTTGTGAAGCGATTGTAATGACACCTTCGTCTTTATTAGAGATGGGAACCATTTGCTATGAAATTGGAAATAAACATCTTCCATTATTCATTCAGAATGATCAGATTATGATGCCTTTTGAAATGCCAATGTTTAGATGGCTTGAAGCGAGTGGTTACAAACCAGAAAAACAGGAGATACAGCTCTTACATTTGCTAAAATCAAATGTAGCGCCTCATGGTCACGGAAATTCGTCCCTTTTTACAAAAATCCTAAATATGGCTTCTTCAAATGACTAATATAGAAAACACTTATTTAGGAAGTCTTCTGCATTTAGCGGATCCAACTTTGCCAATTGGAGGATATACGCACTCAAACGGATTGGAGACTTACGTTCAGGATGAAGCGGTAAATTCTGTGGCTTCGGCAAAAGAGTTTGTAACAAACATGTTAATGTATAACATTAAATATAATGATGCATCTTTCTTAAAGCTAGCTTATGTAGCTGCGGCAAATAATGATTTAGAAACCATAATAAAATTAGATCAAGAATGCAGTGCTTTAAAGAGTCCGAGAGAGATACGTGAGGCAAGTCAAAAATTGGGAATTAGATTAATCAAGATTTTTCGAAGACAGAAAGCTTTTGATCTTATTAACGATTATGAACAAGCAATTGCCAATAAAGAAGCAACAGCGCATTATTGCATCACTTTTGGATTGTACGCGCAGTTACTGGAAATTCCATTAGACGAAGCTTTGTTTGCATTCTATTACAATGCCGCGATCGGAATGATTACTAATTCGGTTAAGCTAGTGCCTTTAGGACAATTAGATGGACAAGATGTTTTATTCGAATTGCAACCACTGCTTAAAAAATTAGCAAAAGAAACTTTAACAATAGACAGAGAACTTGTAGGACTCTGCAGCATCGCGTTTGATATTCGCTGTATGCAGCATGAGAGACTTTATTCAAGATTATATATGTCGTAGAAATAGAGAAAAGAAGAAAGAGAAAATAAAAAAATAAAGAAATGGAAACTAGAAAATATGTAAAAGTAGGAGTGGCAGGACCTGTAGGATCAGGAAAAACAGCATTGTTAGAACGTTTAAGCCGAAAAATGCTAAATGACTATAATTTAGGTGTAATTACTAATGACATCTACACTAAAGAAGATGCCGAATTTATGGTAAAAAACAGTTTGCTGCCAAAAGAAAAAATCATTGGAGTAGAAACTGGAGGTTGTCCTCACACAGCGATTCGTGAAGATGCTAGTATGAATTTGGAAGCTGTAGATGAATTGGTTTCGCGCTTTCCTGATATCGAATTAATTCTAATTGAAAGTGGTGGAGATAACCTTTCAGCAACTTTTTCACCAGATTTAGCCGATGTGACGATTTTCGTAATTGATGTGGCCGAAGGAGAGAAAATCCCTCGTAAAGGTGGACCTGGTATTACAAGATCAGATTTGCTTTTGATTAATAAAATTGACTTAGCACCTTACGTTGGAGCAAGTTTAGAAGTGATGGAGAACGATGCACGTAGAATGAGAAAAGGCGCACCATTTGTATTCTCAAACCTTAGATCTACAGAAGGAATTGATGAAGTTATTGGTTGGATCAAGAAATATGCATTGCTAGAAGATATTGAAGAACCAAATTTAGTTCGTTAATCAAATGGTAAGTACCCTAAAAATAGAAGTAGAAGAAAGGGATGGGGAATCGTTTTTAAGAGATGCATACGTGACACAGCCCTTCAGGATTATGCCTGTTGGACAGTATAAATCTGATGGAGCTTCGTATTTGATGATCATGAGTTCATCACCTGGAATTTTAAGCGGTGATGTTTATGATATACAGGTAAATGTAAAAGAAAATGCTCGTTTGCAATTGCAGTCACAATCCTATCAGCGATTGTTTAACATGGATGGGAGTGCTTCGCAAATCATGAATGTCAAAATGGAAAAAGGAACTTCTTTCTCGTATGTTCCTCACCCTGTGGTGCCTCATGAAGATTCAACATTTAAAAGTCATAGTAAGATTTACATCGAAGATGATTGTGATTTGACGATAAGCGAAATTATTACCTGCGGCCGTAAACATCACGGAGAAACTTTTAAGTATGCTCATTTTCAAAATCTTCTAGAGGTTTTTCATCACGATAGACTGGTCTTAAAAGACAATGTTCTCTTAAGGCCAGATATTATGCCCTTAGCCGCGATGGGTTTGCTCGAAGGCTTTACCCATCAAGGAACTTTTGTATATCTCAATACAAAAGATGACGACTTAGAAGATCGTATAGAATACTTTTTTAAAGAACTAGAAGGACTAGAAAATGTTTCATTCGGAATCAGTAAACTAGAAGCAAATGGTTTTGTGATTAGAATTCTAGGAAATGGAGGAGAGCAAATGTTTGATTTTTTTAGAAAAGTGCAGGATGTGCTTTGGGAAGAAAAAGCAGTAATACAAATTTAAGCAGATTATGGATTCAAATTTAATAGCATTATCAATTACAGCGATCAGCATCAGCTTTTTTCATACGGCTTCGGGACCTGATCATTATTTGCCATTTATTGTTTTGTCAAGATCTCGCAAATGGAGTATGTCCAAGACAATTATGCTTACAATAGTTTGCGGTTTTGGACATATTTTGAGTTCGGTAGTTTTAGGATTTATTGGAGTTTTCTTAGGATGGCAAATCAATAAAATAACATTTTTCCAAGATTTTAGAGGCAATGTTGCAAGCTGGGCACTGCTGTTATTTGGTGCAATTTATCTTATTTACGGGCTTTGGGCTGCATACAAGAACAAAGCGCACAAACATTTTGACGTAATGGGAGAAGATGTATTTGTGTTTTCGCATAAACATGGAGAAGTAGTTATGCCTACGAATCGAGTTAAAGTAACGCCTTTAGTTTTGTTTGCCATTTTCGTAATGGGACCGAGTGAACCTCTAATTCCTTTATTATTCTATTCTGGATTGAAACGTTCTGTTGGTGAAATTTCTACAATTATTGGTGTTTTTACTCTCAGTACTGTTTTGACTATGCTTGGTATGGTGCTTTTAGGAGTATATGGATATTCTTTTTTCAAAACAGAAAAACTCGAACGTTATACGCCAGCAATTAGCGGAGCAGTAGTTTTAGCGTGTGGTGTCGGGATGGTCTTTTTAGGCTGGTAATTCAAATAATTTTTATTTCTAGAAGTATACACAAATGAAAAAAATAAAATCAATAGTAGAAACAGTGCTTAAGGGCATTGGACAAATCATGCTTCAAGAAAGTGCTTGGACAGGATTATTATTTTTAATTGCGATATCTTATGATTCTGTCCTTATGGGAGTTGCAGCTTTGCTAAGTTCTATAATCGGTACTGCGACAGCAAAAATTTGTAATTTCAGTGACGAAAATATAAAGGCAGGTTTATACGGATTTAATGCAACGTTAGTCGGAGTAGGATTAGTTTTCTTCTTTGAAACAAGTCCGTTAATATGGTTTTTACTTGTTTTAGGATCTATACTAAGCACATTGCTAATGGAATTTTCCATTCGTAAAAAGATTCCCTTTTTCACCTTTCCTTTTATTGTTATTACAGTAATTGCTGTTTTGAGTATCCAACATTTTGGATTAGCAACAGGAAGAGTGTCTGTAGTAAAAGGAGAGATGCCTGAACTTGAAGATTTTGCAGTAGCAGCGCATGCTTATAGTGAGGTGATTTTTCAGGGAACTATTGCTGCAGGTTTGCTGTTTTTTATAGGGGTTTTTCTCAATAATCCCACAGCAGCTTTATACGGATTTCTAGCAGCTGTAATTGCAGCGGCAATTGCACATTTTGATCAGGATTCTGTAAAATTAATAGAAGATGGAATGTTTAGTTTCAACGCTGTCTTATGCGGAATTGCATGCAGCGGAACAAAGCCAAGAGATGGATTATATGTATTGCTATCAGTAGTAATAGCAACATACTTTGATATTTTTATGATGCATAACGGATGGATTACACTTACGTTTCCATTTGTTTTATCGATGTGGGTAATTGTATTCCTAAAAAAAATAGTAGGTCGTTTTGAAAATAAAACGGCAATTGTAGAAGAAAATTAATAATAATGAGAAACAAACTTTTTACAGCAATTGTAATAGTATTGTTAGCGGCGCAGAATGGATTTGCTCAAGAAGTAAATAAGCCAGAAGCAAAAAAAATAGAAGTAAACAAATCAGAAGCAGATACAGTGCATCTGAGTAAAATAGTAATTAGTAATATCGACTTCAGAAAACAAATAATGAAAGTCGATTTAAAAATGGCCCCCGTAAATTCTGCGCAGGATCTATTGCGAAAAGTTCCTGGACTTTTTATTGCCCAGCATGCTGGAGGAGGTAAAGCAGAACAAATATTTTTGCGAGGTTTTGATAATGATCATGGAACAGATATCAGTGTTATGGCAGATGGAATGCCAGTAAATATAGTCTCACATGCACATGGACAGGGATATGCCGATCTGCATTTTCTGATTCCAGAAACAATCAAAGATATCGATTTTGGTAAAGGATCTTATTATGCCGATAAAGGAGATTTTAATACCTCGGGTTATGTAAATTTTAGTACGTATGACAAATTAGAAAATAACCTTTTTAAGATTGAAGGAGGTTCGTTTAATACGATGCGAGCAGTTACAATGCTTAATCTTATAAATAAAAATGATAAAGACAAAAGTTTCTATGTAGCGGGTGAATTCAATTATACCGATGGACCGTTTGATGTCAAACAGGATTTTACACGCGTTAATTTTTTAGCGAAGTACAGCCAATGGATTGATGAAAAACAATATATCTCTATTTTAGGATCTACCTTTTCTTCAAACTGGAATGCTTCGGGACAAATTCCTGAAAGAGCAGTAGAAGAAGGAATTATAAGCAGATGGGGATCTATAGATCCAACTGAAGGCGGAAGGACTTCGAGAACAAACCTTGCTGTAAATTATAAATACCTAGCCAATGAGAATGAAGAGTTTTCGAGCAATTTATTCTATTCTAAATACAATTTTAATCTGTTTTCGAATTTTACTTTTTTTCTAAATGATCCTGTTTACGGAGACGAGATTCAGCAAACTGACAATCGTTCTATTTATGGTCTTGAAAATAAGTATGTCCGAAGATTTGCATTTGAAAATAGCAATATGACTTGGACATCGGGAGCAGGATTCCGTTTTGATGATATCAAGGATTTACAATTAAGCCATGTTTTTCAGCGTGATTTATTATTAGATAGATTATCTGATGGATCTGCTACAGAAGTCAATGTTCACGGTTATACCTCAATCGATTATAGAGTTGGGAAATGGCTTATCAATCCATCAGCTAGGTTAGACTATTTTACGTTTAGTCTTCATGATCGTCTTGCTAGTTTACCTGCGGCAAAAGAAGCTTCGGCGGCTAGAGTAAGTCCAAAATTGAATATTTCGTATACACAGAACCAAAATGTGCAATGGTATATTAAATCTGGTTTTGGATTTCACTCAAACGACGTAAGAGTTGTAGTAGCACAAGATGGAAAAGACATTCTTCCTTATTCTTTTGGAAGTGATTTTGGTGTTATTCTGCGCCCAACAGCCAATATGATTATTCAGCCAGCAATCTGGCAGATGTATTTGCAGCAGGAATTTGTATATGTTGGAGACGAAGCTGTGGTAGAACCGTCAGGAAAAACACGTCGTTTAGGTTTTGATTTGAGTTTGAGATACCAACCGATTTCTTGGCTTTATTTAGACGGAGATCTTAATTATGCCCATGCCCGTTTTATTGATGAGCCAAAAGGAGAAGATTATATTCCGTTAGTACCAACTCTTACCAGTACTGGAGGCGTGGCAGTAAAACTTCCTTCAGGTTTTTCAGCAAATTTGAGATACCGCTATATGGATTCGCGTCCAGCTATTGAAGATAATTCGGTAAGAACACGAGGCTATTTTGTTAATGATCTAGTCTTGGCTTATGGAAAAAGAAACTGGGAAGTAAATATGCAGTTTCAAAACATCTTTAATACCAAATGGAATGAAGCGCAATTTGAAACAGAAACCAGACTTAGAGACGAGGCTAGTTCAGTATCAGAATTATGTTTTACTCCCGGAACTCCTTTCGCTGTAAAAGCAGGAATTAGTTACAAATTTTAAACTTTAGAAAATATGAAGAACGTGTCTGCAAAAAGCAACTTGCTATTGGCAGTGGTCATTTTTGTGGTCACATTTAGTAATTCATACGCACAGTTAAGCCCTCCTGGTTTAGGAGAGGGAAAGAACGCTTCTTGGTTTGCCTTTGGCGTCAGGCAATCTTTAGATTCACTTAAACAAAAAGAATCGACCACTTATGTAGGCGTCGGCTTAAAGAGCAGTCCGGATGAAAATAATCCATTTTCTAAAATGGCTATTCTGGTAATCAATGAAGAAATTTCAAATCGTTACAATAAGAATTGGGAATACTCCTATGCGCTAAGCTACAGACGATCTAATAATTACGACTCTCAAGCGCCTTATGAGGAATTGAATCCTGCAATTGAACAGGAATTTAGAGTATACGGCCGCTATTCTTATATCATGGAAGGCAGTGGATTAAAATGGAAAAATACGGTAAGACAAGAGTTTAGAAAGTTTTTTAATCCAGATTTTAGTAATACCGAAGAGAATTTTCAGTTACGCACACGCCTCAAAACACAGCTAAGTCTAGATTTAGGAAGCACTAAAACACATCATATTATAGGTGGTGCCGAAGTTCTTTTTGCCATCAGTAAAGAAAATGAACCCGAAAAGGAATGGTCAAAATTTGATTACAAAGAAAGCAGGCTTACACTTTACTACTCACTTACTCCACATGAAATCCCGTTTATTTTCGATGTAGGATATATGTATAATCTTATTGGAAAAGGAACAGACATTTCAGATGTGAATTATTTAGCCCTAGATATAATTTGGAAGAACCCTTTCGGGGCATGATAAATTAATAGAAAGATTTAGTGCTTAACACATTTTGTAAAATTATTTTAAACACATAGAAACATAGTTTTTGTAAACTCAAAAAAAAGGCGTTTCAATAATTTCAATACACATAGAGCTATGTGTTAAAATTAAATCTTACTCAATATCACTCAACTCATTAATCCACAAAAAGAAAGTAATAATTAAAACAGAAAAACAAATAAATTATGAGCGAAATTAAAAAGAACTCGAGAAATACTGAAAATGCGCCAAAAAGCCCATTTTCAACGCAAACCGTAGCGTTTTCTCATTACAACAATTTTTCAGCGCAATTGCCTATTGATCCTAAAACGGGAGAAATTGTTAGTGGCGATATTAAAGAGCAGGCAAAACAATGTTTGACTAATATTCAAGCAATTGTAGAAAGCATTGGTCATGTTATGGATGATACAGTAAAACTAACTGTTTTCTTAAAGAGTATTTCTGATATAGAAGCAGTAGATGAAGTGTACAAAACATTCTTCAAAAACAATCTTCCAACTCGCACAACTGTTGCTGTAAAAGCTCTTCCACTAGAAGGAGCTTTAATTCAGATAGATACTCTTATTTCAAACGGTGAGGGAACAACTCCGCAAAAAGCTTTAGATCTTGTTAAAGTAACCAGAAATACAGAAAATGCACCAAAGAGCATACACGCACATAACGTAGCGTTTTCTCACTATAGTAATATTTCAGCTCAATTGCCTATCGATCCACAATCTGGTAAAATTGTTGCAGGTGGCGTAAAAGAACAGACTGAACAATGTTTAGAAAATATTAAAGCTATTTTAGAAAGCATTGGACACGTTATGAATGATGTAGTTAAAACTACCGTTTTTCTTAAAGACATTTCAGATGCTGAAGTTGTAAACGAAGTTTTAGCAAAATTCTTCCCAAGCTATGTTCCAGCTAGAACAATTGTTAGTGCTTCTGCTTTACCACTTGGGGCTTTGATTCAAATTGATACTGCCGTATCACATGGTGACGGAACCCCTCCACAACTTCCAGAAGATGCACGTTTTTTAGTGATTGAAGCAAATAACACAGAAAACGCACCAAAAGTTCCGTATTCGCACACAGTTGCTTATTCACATTACAATCATATTGCAGGTCAATTGCCTTTGGTTCCAGAAAACAATCAAATAGTTGGAAGCGGAATTAAAGAACAGGCTGCACAATGTTTAAATAATATCAAAGCAATTGTAGAAAGTATCGACCATAAAATGGATGACATTGTTAAGGTAAATATTCAGCTTAGAAATGTTGCAGATATTACAGATGTAAATGAAATCTATACTTCATTTTTCAGCGGAGATTTGCCTGCAAGAACAGTAATTGGAGTTTCGGCAATTCCTGTGGATGCTTTAGTTCAAATTGATGCTGTTGTTTCTAACAGTGAAGGTACACCAGCTTAATTTATGAGCTAAAATTTATATTTTTTAAGTAGAGTCTTTTTTAGACAAAAAACGCTTATAACAGGATTTTTAAACATCCTGTTTAAGCGTTTTCTTTTTTTATGAATGAGTTTTAAATTTTAATGTTTTAAAAACTGTGTTCGATAATCAGAAGGAGACTCTCCTGTCACTTTTTTAAACATACGTGAAAAATAAGAAGGCGATTGAAAATGCAGCTCAAATGCTATTTCTGCTATTTCTTTAGAATTATCTTGCAAAAGAATTTGGCTGTGTTGAATCGTAATTTCGTTTATCCATTGTTTTGGTGCCTTTCCAGTAGTTTCTTTAACGCATTTGTTCAAATAATTATCTGATATTTTTAATAGATTGGAGTAATAATCGATGTTTTTATGTTGGATATGGTTTTTCTGAACCAGTTCCCTAAATTGAAAAGAGATAAAACTTGCACGGCTAAGTGATTTATTGTCTGTATTTTCTGTTCGTATAATTTTTAATAATGCAGATTGAAGAAGAGCTGTAGTAATTGCATTAATATGTTCGGTTTGGTTCAATTCCTCTTCCAGTAATTCAAATAAACGGATAAGCCAATTGATTTGGTTAGGGTTTAAAATAGAGAAAGGCGAAGTGTAAAAAAAGTTTAGATCGCTTGTAGTCAACGCAATTTCAGTGATGACCTCGTTTTCATAAATAACAAAAAATCCCTCAACATCATCTGATAATTCTAAGGTTGCCGTAAAATTTCCTTGTTTAATGCTAAGCGCTTGGTTAGCATTAATTTCAAAAACAGATGTTTCGAGCTGTTGTTTTAAAAATCCTTTTGTAACAAAAATTAGAAAGTTGAAAGTGGTTTGGTAAGGATTAACTGGTATTACAATTTTCCTTAAATAGTTTTCAATTCGGTACAGTTGTACATTAGAATTATTAAAGAGATTGTGAGTGGTTATATCGGGAAGAAAGAACTTCTTGTACTCATAATTACTAATTAATTTAGGGCTATTTTTCATAGAAACCTCATTTTATAATATAGCTCCGAATGTAAAATGTAGAGATTGCGATACGGAATTAAAAATTAAATTTTAAAACTGTTTATGCAGTTAAAATCAAGGTACTAAGATAAGCTTTTTTTTAGTTTTTAATCTTATAATATTTGAATTTATGCCATATAATCCTTGTATTTACGGCCTTTTTCTTGCTTTTTTAAGTTAGTCTTGAAATAGCTTTTTGCAATCTTTTATCATCTATAGCTGCAAATTTTCAATAAGGCGTAAAAATGAGATAATCTAAGTTCATATTGCCGTTTTCAACAATATGCAAGGTCAGAAGCTGTTTGCCTTTTTTTAGCGTTATGTTTCCAATATTTTCCGAAAAGTTCCAATGGTGCCATTGTCTCCATGCTACAGGATCTTTATCATCGTGAGTTGAAGTAATTTTCAAATTTCCTGTAGCATCTTTTCCATTTACATCAAAAGATACTACGCCGTCTCCATTTGCGGTATATTGAAGACCTATTTTGTATCTGCCAGTTTTCTTTACCTCAACAGTATAGTTAACCCATTCTTTAGGCTGAGTCCAACCAACATAAAGTTGCTTTAATTTCACGGGAACTTTACTATATGGAGTATCGTCGATACTATCCGATTTAGTATATGAAATATCAACGCCTTCATTAATTCTAAATTCATTAAGAGGATTTCCATTTACAGGATTAAGTTTTCCGCTTCCATTATTGACACTATCCAGATCAAAGTAAGCTATTCCTTGTCCGCCTAGGTCATAGAATTCACATTCTATTTTTCCCGGAATTTCCTGCACTTTATATGCGTTAGATTCTTTGGACAGCTGACCATTAGAAGAAAGAAGATAGCAGCCTGCAAGGAGAGACGTAGAAATACTAAGCGTTAATATAGTTTTTTTCATAGTTTTTATATTTAGGAAAAGGAGACATATAAGATGATGATATTGAGCAAGGTAATAAAAATATGAGTTCCTTATTTATTTTATTGCGACGAAGCATTTGATATTTTGTTTTGCAAACTTTAAAAAATAGCAATCATTTTTTCCATTAAGCCCTTCAGCTATTGATTACTCGGAATCCCATAAATGAACATTATTATGTAATGGTAATTCATATTTACCGTTAAGTTGAGAGCAGTGAACTTCAAAAATTTTATAAATAAGCAACCGATTGCTATTTTATGGTTATCCAAAAGGGTTTATCGCGCAATTTTTGTATTAAAATTCATTATTATATGTTTTTTATTGTTTATTAGGACGTTATGTTACTATAAAAGTGGTTTTTAGATAAAATTTTATAGTAATGCATTTTATTTTTTCTTTAATTTTCTACGAATGTTTATTTGTTTTTTAAAACATTACGCAGCTTTTTATTGGTTTATCATTAAATAATTTAAGTATAAAATAGGTATTATGTTTTTTTAGTCTATAATTTTTGAATATTAAACAAAAAAATAATTACACAACCGATTGTTTTTTTGAAAAAAGATATATATTTGTTCAAAAACTTACTATTTATTTCTGAATAATAAGTTCAGATCTCTAACTAAACCATAAACCATATTTTAATTATTTAAATCAATTATTATGACTAACTTTTTTGTTGCAAGTCGATCAAAGCTTCTCAAATGCTTTGGTTTTTTGATCTTAATGTCTGTCTTTTCGATTCAGTCGAATGCACAGACAACAGTCACAGGAACAGTCTCAGATGATAAAGGACCTATTCCAGGTGCCAATGTAAATGTAAAAGGGACAAAGACTGGTGTCAGTACAGGTTTTGACGGTACTTATTCTATTGCAGTACCTTCTAACGGAGTGCTTGTCTTTAGTTTTTTAGGTTTCACAAGTCGTGAAGTCGGTGTTAACGGACAGAAAACTATTAACGTAAAGCTGCAGGAGGATTCCAATAATCTAAAAGAAGTTGTTGTTATTGGGTATGGAGCCCAGCGTAAAGAAGCAGTTACAGGATCGGTCGCCTCAATCAAAGGAAGTGAAATACGTGAGGTTCCTTCTGCCAATATTACTCAATCTATGCAGGGACGTCTTCCTGGTGTTCAAATTACGCAGACCTCTACAAAACCGGGAGCTGCCATGCAGATCCGTATTCGAGGTACACGTTCATTAACAGCAGGCAATGATCCTTTAGTGGTACTTGACGGTATTCCGTTTTCAGGAACGTTGGCAGATATAAGTCCAGAAGATATCAAAAGTGTAGATATATTAAAAGATGCATCTGCTACTGCTATTTATGGTTCTCGAGGAGCAAATGGAGTTATTTTGGTAACCAGCAACAGAGGAACGAAAGGACAAAGAACATCTATTGCCTATAATACTTATACAGGATATAAAACCGCTGTTAAATATCCTATGATGGAAGGACCTAAATATGTTGAATTTCGAAAATTGGCAGGTAAAAATCTTGTAAACGGAATAGATGAAGCTGATGATGTGAACACAGACTGGCAGGATCTGTTTTACAGAACAGGAATTGTAACGAATCATGATATTGCAGTTACAGGAGGAACAGAAAATGGTAATTATAATGTTGGGGTTAATTACTATAAAGACCAAGCTGTAATACCAGGATCAGAATATAACAGATATTCTATTCGTGCAGCTTTAGATCAGGAAATTGGCATTTTTAAAATTGGTTTTTCTTCTAATAATAATTATAGTATAACAGATGGTGCTAGTTTAGGAATGTACGGAGTTTTAAGTATGTCACCAATTGCAAATCCTTATAATGAAGACGGTTCGCTAAAAAGAACCGTAAAAATGCCTCAAGACGAAAACTGGGTTTATACCAAAGAAAGTATGAGAAATCTAGGAGATAAGTGGGCCGATACAAACAAAGCTTTCGGTTCTTACAATTCTATTTACGGTGAACTTAAAATACCAGCTGTTGAAGGTTTGAAAGCTCGAGTGAATCTAGGAGGAAACTACAGAACCAGCAATTCTGGTACTTATACAGGAATAGGAGTTTTTAATGCTAATCCAGACAATCCAAATGTGGCATCTATTGGAAACTCGCAATCTACAAGCTGGACAGTTGAAACAATGCTGACGTATGATCGTACATTTTCTGAAAAACATAAAATAAATGCATTGGCGATGTATTCGTCAGCACAAGATACGTACAACAGTTCTTTAATTTCAAGAAGAAATATAGCAGGAGATAGTTTTCAGTATTTTAATTTAGGTCAAACTTCTACAGGTGATAATGATGATATTACTATAAATAATGGCAATCAGACTTATACTCAAAGTGGTCTTATTTCTTATATGGCTCGTGCAATGTATTCTTATGCAGATCGCTACATGATTAGTGCAACAGTACGTTCTGATGCTTCTTCTCGTCTTGCGCCTTCTAATCAGTGGCATACTTATCCAGCATTTTCAGCAGGTTGGAATATTAGTAAAGAGTCTTTTATGAAGAATGTAAAATGGGTAAATTCCTTAAAACTTAGAGGAGGATATGGTCAGACTTCAAATCAATCCGTGGTACCTTATGCAACTTTAGGTTATTTAAGTACAAGACCTTATAATTTTGGAGCAAGTAATGCTACTGGTTATTACGTTTCGACTCTTCCTAATCCTAATTTGGGATGGGAGTATTCTATCACTTCAAATTTCGGACTAGATTTTTCTCTTTTCAATAACAGGCTTTCAGGAACAGCTGAGTATTATACTACAGATACAAAAGATCTTTTGTTGAGCGTTAATCTTCCTGTAACTTCTGGCGTTAGTTCGTATGTGGGTAATGTCGGATCAACCCAGAATAAAGGTTGGGAGCTAAGTCTTAATGGTGTAATTCTAGACAATTATAATGGATGGACTTGGGATGCAGGCGTTAACATCTATAGCAATAAAAACAAATTGGTATCTCTTGCTTCGGGCATGACAGAAGATCAAAATAACTGGTGGTTTGTTGGAAAACCGCTTAATGTAATTTACGATTATAAAAAAATAGGACTCTGGCAGACCGATGCTGAGGCAAAACAATATGAAGGACCTGCAGGTCAAGCTGGTATGGTAAGAGTTGCTTATACTGGAGATTATAATGCTGACGGAACACCTAAGAGATTGATTGGAGCAGAAGACAGACAGGTGTTAAATGCAGATCCAGATTTTCAAGGTGGTTTTAATACAAGAGTGGCCTATAAAAATTTTGATATAAGCGTTGTAGGTCTTTTCCAGAGCGGAGGTATTTTAAACAGCACACTTTACGGTTCTAACGGTTATTTAAATATCAATGACGGAAGACGCGGACAGATTGATGTAGATTATTGGACACCTGAGAATACCGATGCTCAGTTTCCAAAGCCAGGTGGTCCTACAGAAAGTAATAATCCTAAATACGGTTCTACTTTAGGGTATTTTGACGGATCATTTGTTAAGTTAAAAACTATTACTCTTGGTTATAGTCTCAATAAGCAATGGATTAAAAGCGCCGGAATGGAAAAGCTGAAACTTTACTGCACTATTCAGAATCCATGGGTAATTTATTCTCCATATCATAAAGTATCTGGATTAGATCCTGAAACTAATTCTTATGCAAACGACGCTTCAAATATGGCTGTTGCCTATTCAGGAAACTTAAGCCGTTTGTTAACTGTAGGTTATAATACGCCTCAGTCACGCAATCTGATTTTGGGACTTAGTATAATTTTTTAAACAGAAAACAGCAATGAAACATATTCAAGTAAAAAAATATATTATAACAGCATTTGCTTCAATTTTTCTGGCAGGATGTTCAGATAATATATTAGAAGAAAATCCTAGAGCTATTTTTACCCCAGATTATTTTTCTACTCCAGAAGGAGTAATGGGAGGAATAACATCAATGTACGGCCATTTGAGATATATGTATGGCAGTGGCTATTTCTTAAATACCGGACAGATTGCAACCGATGAATCTACATGGGGACAAAACTCAGATGGAAATGTTAAAAATCTTGATTTTTCTGGAGTAGGAGTAATTAATGCCCAAACAAGCAATACCGGTATAGTCTGGGGGAATACTTTTCCTAATATCAATACGGCAAGTGGTGTAATTGAAAACGCTTCCAAAATTGGAACCATTTCTCCAGCTCTGATTGCTGAAGCAAGATTTTTTAGAGCTTTTGACTACTTCTTATTAGTACAGACTTTTGGCGGTGTGCCATTAGATTTGGGAGCAGGAGAATTGAGATTTAATTCTTCTACAGTAAGAACTTCTGTGCGAAATACGGTTCCGGAAGTTTATAGCAAAGCGATATTTCCAGATTTAAGACAAGCTGTTGAAGACTTGCCAGTAACAGGACGTGTGACTGGAGGTCTTACTAAAACAGCTGCACGTTTTTATCTTGCCAAAGCATATCTAACATTTGCATGGTGGCTAGAAAATCCGAATAATATCCCTACTTATCCTTTAGCAGACCGCAAAGATTTAGATGGGCATGATGCCGCTTGGTATTATCAGCAAGCTTATAACGTTGCAGTAGAAGCAATAAACAATCCTGGACCTTTCGGATTAGTTTCTTCTTTTTACGAAGTAAGTGTTGGTAAAAATGATCGCAATAAAGAAATGCTGCTGTATGCAGATCATACAGAGACTAGTTCTCTTTATAACGGAGGTGATATCGGTTATAGTGGTGGAGGTTTTAGCACAGATTATTTTGCTGGATGGTTTGGACAGTTTAACTATACTGGTGTAAGAAGTTCTTCAAGCAGTACCGGCTGGGCTGCGGTAAGTTCTGTGCAGCGTGAAGCAGAACAGCATTTAGGAAGACCTTGGACGATGCTTGCGCCTCCTATTGAAGTGTTCAAAAAGACATTTGCCGATAAAACAAATGATTCTAGATATGACGGAACTTTCACCACAGTATATCGCGGAAACTGGGCGAAAGCAGGAATTACTTCGCCAGTATTGTATAATGCCAATTATCTTCCTATTTCAAACGGAGATCCAGTTCTTACCTTTTTAAATAATGATACTCCCGGTATTGATTATTCTAATTCTGTATTTAACAGTTCAATTGGTGCAGGAGTTCTTCCTGGAAGAGCAGATTTTGTAATTGAGCCAAGCGTAATCTCTAGAATATGTTATCCAGGAAATTGGAAATTAGGCCCATATCGTACAGATAATGGAACAGGTTTAGGATCTCCTAATGGAAGTAGTACGCGTCCGTTTCCAATAGCTAAATTCTCTGAGTTGTATTTTATAGCTGCAGAAGCCGCTGTTAAAGGAGCTGCAGTGCAAGGAGGAAAAACAGCAAGAGATTTGATTAATGTTATTCGTGCTCGTGCAGGAAAATGGACTTTTGATAATAATGGCAATAAAGTTAAAACACAGGACAACAGTGCTGCGATGACGGCTGCTACTCCTTTAATTATTGATATTGACTATATTCTTGCAGAACGTTCTCGTGAATATTTTGGAGAAGGCTATAGATGGTATGATCTCGTACGCACGCAAAAATGGACCCAGTACGGAAATTCATTTTCAATTGCTGGAGCTACTAATCCAAATGATTGGAAAGATCATAGCGTTAAGGTGTTTACAAGAACAATTGCTCCTGAGAATTACCTTCGTCCAATACCAACAAGTCAGCTCGACGGGATGCAAATGACGCCTGAAGAAAAAGCAGCCTATCAGAATCCTGGCTATTAGTATTTTTTATAATAGGTTAGTTTAAGTTAGTTGAAAATAGATATTTTGAAATTGAAATGTCTATTAATTAAAAGCATTAATGGCAATTTGCCGTAAAAGAAGTCAAGAAAGAGTATTGTAAAATAGATCTCATTGGCTTTGTGAAGATGCTTTTTAAGCAGGAGTAAAAGTTTATCTTTTGCTCCTTTTTATTTTATGTGAATTCAAAGTAGTTGTGGCTGCTTTGTCAAGATGTGAATTAAATATTCAAAAGCTTTTTTAAGAGACTAAAAGGAATCGCTTTCTTATGTAAGTTGCGACAAAATGATTAGGCTTGTTTAGTTTTTTAAGAACGCGGTTTAGACAAATTTCTATCGTACATAACAATGGTTCCTGCTACGGCGACGTTCAAACTTTTTTCTGATTTGAATTTCACTAGATGATGGCACTTTTCCATTACTTTTTTTGATAAGCCGTGATCTTCTGCACCCAAAATATAAACGCAGCGTCTCGGGTGTTCAAAAGTTTCTAGGTCGGAAGCATTTTCAGATAATTCGACTCCAACTAATCTTGCTCCTTTAGGTAAGTTTTCGAAAAATGCCTCGAAAGTATCGTAATGAAAATAAGGAATTGCTTTAACTGCATCGTGTGTATCACAAGCTTGTTTAGCATATCGATTTCCTATGGTAAATATAAAAGTAGCCCCTAAGTTTTGAGCCGATCTCCACAAAACACCTAGGTTTTCTGGCGTTTTACCATTTTGTATTCCTATACCAAAGTATTCATTTATAAAATTATCATTCATAAGCGCAAAAGTACAAACTGTATGGAGATAAATCAATTTTTTGTTTTGATAGAGGAATAGAAAGACAACGAAGCAAAAGAGTTAAGAAATTCAGACTATCTAAATTCTTTTAAAAATCTACTTTCGCTCAATCTAAAGTGCAATAATGAGATTTAGGCTGCACCTTTATGGTATTTCTTTTTGTATTCTATAGGTGCAATTCCCGTAATTTTTTTAAATGCATCGCGAAAAGCTTTTATGTCAGAATAACCCACTTCGTACATCACTTCATTTACCGTTTTTCGGTCTGATTCAAAGGCTTTTTTGGCCGCTTCTATTTTTACTCTTTGCTGATATTCGCTCGGAGTATTTCCGGTGGCTCTTATAAATCTTCGGTCAAAATTTCTTCTGCTTACGTTAAACCTGTTAGAAAGATCACTCATTGATAATTTTTCTCCCAGATTTTGCTCTATAAAAGATTGCGCATGCAGTACCATTTCATCTTCATGCTTTTTCTGACCTGAGAAAATAATAAATTGCGATTGTGTACTTCGATTCATTTCGATCTGAAATACTTTTGCGCAATAAATTGCTGTAGCTCTACCATAATATTTTTCAATAAGATAAATCATCAGATTCAAAAAAGAATAAGCACCACCATTGGTATAAATTCCATTTTCGTCTGTAATTAGTTCGTCAATTCTAAGATTTATTTTTGGAAACATCTTACTGAAATTTTCCTTAACAGACCAGTGCGTAGAACAGTTTTTTCCATCAAGAAGTCCCGATGCGGCAAGCATGAAAGCTCCTGTGCAAATAGTCGCGATTTCGGCACCTTTTTTATACTGTTTTTGTAGCCACAGCACTAATTCTTCATTATGTTCAAGAGCGAGATTATAATTGTGGTTTAATGACGGAATGATGATCAAATCGGTTTTACTAACCTGCGAAATATTTAGATGAGGTTTCACAGTAAAAATTCCCTGATTGAATTCTACTTTCTCAGAAATTCCAGCAAGCTGAATATGGAATAATTCTTTTTTGCCATTTGCTCTATTAAAAGCATTTGCTTTTGTAAAGATTTCGTACGCGCCAGAAATACTCGAAAGATTATTGTCTCCTTCAGGAACTATAATGATAAGTTGTTTCATGATATTTTTATATAAAGATACTAAAAGTCATTGTCCAAATACACCTCTAAGAATGTCTAGTTTTCATATTATAAAGTTCAGCATTTGCTTTTAATTTTACTTTAAGTATTATCTAATCAATATAATAAAACAGTATTATGGCAAAAATGACAGTAGTTTACAAAACTCCAAAAGACATTACTTCTTTTGAAAAACATTATTATGAAGTGCATATTCCGTTAGCAAAAAAACTTCCTGGAATTATAAAATATGAAGTAAGCAATGGATCAGTCTTATCGCTTACAGGACATTCAGATGTCTATCTTTTGGCTAATTTATATTTTGAATCTATAGAAGCCATGATGGAATCTTTTAAGTCAGATATAGGACAGCAATGCGCTGCCGACCGCAGAATTCTAGCCAATGACGATGAGGTACAGATTTATGTGTATGATGTAAAAAACACCTGATTTATCATTGTTTCATTTTAACGGTTCAAGGTTCATTTTACTATTTCTGGTTTCAGATTATAATCTGAAACCATTTCCAGAGGCTCAGACAAGTGGATTAAAGTTTTTCATTTTAATTTTAAGTATTATTTATTTCGATGCAGTTTTTCTATATGCAGAGAAATGAATTGAAATATATACAGTTACTTATAATTGAGTATGTGTATATGAACTTATAAGGTAAAACAAAGTATTAATCTAAATACAATCTAACCTATGGCCGCTATTCCTGACGAATTGTATAATGTTAAGTTTGCAGCATACTTTGATTCAATGAAAGAATTGTACATACTCGACCAAAAATTTAAAGTAATGTGCGACGCTTACTGCGTCAGTACAGCTAAAACAGAGTTATACAAGGATAGGAGCGAAAAAAATTTCAGACGCCGCATGAAGTTTGAGAATCTGTCAAGAGAATTAGAGGAAGAAATACTTTTTTATATTATGCGAAACAGATAATTCTGCCTGAAATTATTTTGTAATTAACCCTCATGTTTAGAAAGCGCTATTTCAGATACGGCTTTCCATTGTTCCATTTTTTCTGCTTTAGTTAAACCTGCATTTAGCCCGCTTGTGGAGGGTAACGTTGTATAAGTTATTCCTTCTTCCGGTATAGTATGTTTATGAAAGTATTTTGCGGCAGCTTTGCTTTCAAAAAAGACATGTTTTATATTTGGAAACTGTTTGTGTAAACTCTCAAAATCGTTAAGAGTTTCTTCTGTTATTTTAGCGTCACTGCTTCCTTCTCTTTTACAGCTTTTAAGAACATTCCAAAGTCCAATATTGTATTTTTTGATCAGTGCCTTTCGATCTTCATAAGAAGCACTGAATTCTTCATCAAAAATAGCAAACAGAATTATCCAGAAAAGATTGCCTCTGTTGGCATAGTATTCTTGTTTGGCAATAGATTGCTCACCTGCCATTGTACCCATAATTAGAATAATTGTGGAATTATCTATAAATGGTTGGAGGGCTTTTTTATACATGTTTTTGGCTTCTTTCTTCTTTGTTCTTCGTAAAATTACCAATAAAGATTTGAAATGAGAAGAAGACTTAAAAATCAATAAATGTCTTTAACTTGTATTAGATTTTGTTTTTAAAGAAAAAACTTTTAGATATTTACGCCTTAAAAGAAACTAATGTGGCGCAAAGTCAGTCTCGAAAGCTTTCGGGATTACGCAGCGCTAATTAAGAACATTTTGTAGAGCAGGGGGGGATGGATGAAATAAAAGAACAAAAAGTAAAAAATAATGAAACAAAAATTAAAAAAAGAATTTTATAAAACGATTGGATTTGCAGTGTTTATATTTGTATTGACATTTTTCTTTTTTAAAGAATATGTTCTCCAATCTTCTTCAATTTTAGGAAGTCTTTTTTCTAGTATTATAGGTGTACTTTTAACTTTTGGCCTCACATGGTTCTTAAAAAATAGATCCCTCTTTCAAATGCTTATGGTTATCCTGATTTATATTTTTTTTATTGCGCTCCTTGCTTATTCCCAAAAAAACAATTCAATAACGGATAGCCCTGTTATTAAAACAAATATAAATTCTGTTTGTGGTAACTGGGTTACAAAGGAAAATGGCTTAATTCTTAAACTGAATATTAGTGGTAAGGCAATGAAAATGAATTTTTATCCTAATAATAAACAATTGTTTTTTGAGTATGAAATGAACGATAACGTAATTGATTTTTTTAATGATGATGATGTGTCTAGTTTTCAATGGAAAATTCTAAAGCTAACAAGTGATTCATTGGTTGTACTTGAAAAAAAACAGATTTTAAAATTTAAAAAGGAAAAATAAGGGCAACGTACAACGCTCCTCCCCGCTCTCCGAAGAGTTCCTAATGAAAAGCTGCGCAATCCCGAAAGCTTTCGGGACTGACTTTGCGCAATTTTTTTTGTAGTTATTAGAATTTTGATACATCGCAAAAGTCTCCGACTTTTTCCGTTCATACCTTGTTAGAATTTTTTCATTAGGAATTTTTTTGTTTTAAAGTCAGAGACTTTAAGAACGTGTATGTTTTTAAGTACATTTGTTTGAAAAGCGTAAAGTCGGAGACATTTGCGCAGCGTTAATTAAGAACACTTTGCGGAGCAGGGTTTGTGATTTGCTGATACATTTACAGCTAGAATTACTATAAAAACATTTGATATGACATATGAAGATTTCTTAACAGATTGTTTTGCTGAACTACAAAAAATGCAAGATGATTTAAATAAGGCGTACGATATTAATTCTTTTACAAGTTGGAAATATGACCAGCCGAGTGGCATTATTACACTATCTAAGCCTGATAAAACTATTAATTTCAGATATTATCAAGTTGGCACTTATTCCACAGAATCGAAAACTTGGAAATGGTCTTGGGACAATGAAAATACATCTAAAAACGTAGTCGCTGATATTGAAAAAATTAAAGGTTTTGGAATTGCAAATAGCTATGAGAATCTAATGAATGGGGAATTTCCATCTTATGATGAGATAGGATGGGAATTATCTTCTATCTGCTGTAATTTAATAGGCGGTATTGGCGTGTATAGGCCTGTTGTTGATCACTTAAAAATTCACATTGTATTAACTGAACTGATTGATAATGATTTAGCCGAAAGGGAAAAGACCAAATATGTTGATTGCGAAAATCATGAGAGAAGAAGAAGGGCATTTATCTGCCAGCATTTAAAGGAAGGAAGTAAAAATGGATTTGAAGAATCATTTGAAACATTTGAAGATATGGAATTCGAATATGAGGATGATGATTTTGTGGCTTGGTGTAACGAATGTGAAAAATTGAGAGTCGAAGAAGGTGGTTTGTCAGAAAAATGCTGGGAAGAAGGCAAATTTAAAATTGTTTGCGAAAAATGCTATTTCAAAATTAAAGAAACAAATACCTAAAAATCAGATTACATTCTATTCCCGCTCTCCTAAGAGTTCCTAATGAAAAGCTGCGCAATCCCGAAAGCTTTCGGGACTGACTTTGCGCAATTTTTTTTCCTTAGAAATTGTAAATGTGACAAAATTCTCCCGACTTTTTTCTTTTGCATAATGATAAATAATAAGTTAAATCCTATATTTTTGTCCAAAAAGAAAAAAAATGAAAGACGGTTATGTAATTAGAGATCAAAAACTGCCGCATTTTATCACGCCGACAATTGTAGACTGGATTGATGTTTTTACACGTCAGTGTTATAGGGATGTTATAATTGAATGCTTAGATTACTGCATTAAAAATAAAGGAATGATTTTGTATGGTTACGTCATAATGAGCAATCACATTCATATGATTGTGCAGTCGGAAAATGGAAAGCTTTCGGATTTAATAAGAGATTTTAAAAAGTTTACAGCAAAAACTATTCTAGACCAAATACAAAATAGTCCAGAAAGCAGAAGAGAGTGGATGCTGGAAAGATTTAAACTTGCTGCAGAAAAACACACTAGAAATAAGCTTTATCAATTTTGGCAGTACGGAAATCACGCAGAAGAAATTTACAGCAATAAATTTATGTGGTCTAAACTGGATTGTATACATTTAAATCTTGTAAGAGCAGGCTATGTTAATCGAGCATCAGAATATGTTTATAAGGACACTACTGTAGTTAGAAAAGATTCTGCAAGAGTAAGCAACGCAGCAAAAAATATACAACAAGTTGATATTGAAAAGTTTAATAAAAAGTATGGAACAAATTTTTAAAATAAGTAGATGTGTTTTTATTTTATTTATTATTATTTCGTGTAATAACAAAAAAGATCAAAACTTAAACGAGGATATAAAAAAGAATTCAAATAAAAGTAAAATTTTGTATTGTAGCTTTCCTGACACTGTAAAGATAAATACAGTAATGGATGGTAAAATTCAATATGATGTAAGAAATGCTGACTCTAGTATAACAAGTAGCAGATTTTTGGTGCTTTTGTTATCAACAAGCATTAACAAAGAGCTTGCAGAGTACGATGAAATTAACAATAATCGCTTATTGTCATATGTTGACTCATTAAATACAGGAAAGTTTGATTTTAAAGCTGTTTTTGAAAAGAAAGGCAAGCAAACTTTAAATATAGTTATAAGAGACAATAAATTTTTGAAATCACAAAAAAATACACCACCAGACAAAATGATTTTAAGAACGAGTGATTGCTTGTTTTCGAAAGAAGTTTATGTGGTAGATTAGGGTAGTGTTTCAAAATAGCCCGATGGCTCGGAAATAACGAATTAAAGTCGTTAACTACAGTGCAGATTTGCAATCTGTGCCCACAAAGAGAATTAAAACGCCATTTCAATAACGGAGTGGCTTTTGTTTTTATAGCCCCCGCTCTCCAAAAAGTTCCTAATGAAAAGCTGCGCAATCCCGAAAGCTTTAGGGACTGGCTTTGCGCAATTTTTTGTCTTAGAAATTGTAATCTTGATTAGTTTTTTTTATATAAAGACATAAAAAAGAGAGACTTTGGAGTCTCTCTTTTATTGAACTAATATTGTAATAAATCTTATTTACTAATTAATTTCTCAAGCCTAGCCATCATTTCATCCTTCTCTTTTAGCATACGTTCAAACAAAGCAATTTTCTCTTCATGAAGTTTTTTTAACTCTTCAATAGGATTGTTATTAAAAACGTCAATTCGGTTATTGAACATTGCATTATCTGAGAAATTACATGAAATTAAATTAACGGCTTGTTCCTCGTCAAAATTTTGAAAAGCTTCAACAGGAATTTTTAATATAGCTGAGATTTGTCTAAGCAGACTCTCTTCAATTGTATCTTTTTGTTCCAGCATAGAAATCTTCTTTTGGCTCCAGTCTTCTCCAAGATCATAAGCCAATGCTTCTTGCTTAATGTTAAGCATTTCTCTGAAGCGTTTTATGTTTCTTCCCTGATGAATTTTCTGTTCCATATTGCGTTTTATTTTTCTATTGGCTCAAAGATAAAGCCATTTTGATGAACTTCAAAGATAGAAAAATATCCTATAAAATATTTTTTTTGTCAGATATTATAGCTGCTTTTTAAATCACAGAACAAGCACTTTTATTTTCTTTAACCAAAGGCTTAAGCCCAAGATTTTGAAACATCTGCATATCTTCTGATAATCCTGGATTTGGCGTTACTAATAAAGTTTCGCGTTCTCCGGTAAAAATAGAATTGGCACCTACCATAAAACACCAAGCTTGTTCTTCTTCGGTCATTTCGATGCGTCCAGCGCTCAAACGAACAATAGAAGCGGGCATCACAATACGCGCTGTAGCTATCATTCGAACCATATCCCAAATAGGCACTTTCGGATTGTTTTCTAGTGGGGTTCCTTTTACTCTGGCCAAGGCATTTACAGGAACAGATTCAGGATGAACAGGCATTGTTGCCAAAGTTAAGAGCATAGAAACTCTATCGGCATTAGATTCTCCAAGGCCAATAATTCCGCCCGAACAAACTGTGATTCCTGCTTTTCTCACATTATTAATAGTATCCAAACGTTGATCAAACTTACGTGTGCTGATTATTTCATCATAATAAGTTTCAGAAGTATCCAAATTATGATTATAAGCATAAAGACCCGCTTCTTGAAGACGAATGGCTTGCTCTTCTGTAAGCATTCCCAAAGTACAGCAAACTTCCAAACCAAGATCGTTCACACCTTTTACCATTTCGATAACACGGTCAAAATCTTTGTTATCACGAACTTCGCGCCAAGCGGCCGCCATACAAAAACGAGAAGAACCTCCGTCTTTTGCTTTTTGCGCATGTTCTAATACTTTTTCTGTCGGAAGAAGTGCTTGAACTTTAATGTCTGTATGGTAACGTGCTGCTTGTCCGCAATACGAACAATCTTCTGGACAACCGCCTGTTTTTACAGAAAGCAATGTACAAACTTGTATTTCTGAAGGTTTATGAAACTCTCGATGTACGGTTGCTGCCTGATAAACCAATTCTAATAAAGGCTGATCGTAAATAGCTTGAATTTCTTCTTTTTTCCAGTCGTGTCTAATTTGCGTGTTCATTTATTTTAATATGCTTTAATGATTTTTGGTCAAATGTATTGTTTTGCTGTATCATCAAAATGTACCACTTTTTATATTTTGAGTAGTCCGGTTGCTAATTCTAGATTTAACGTCTTTAAGATTGAGCCAATTTATTATTTCTAAAAAGAATCGGCATAATGGTCTACTTATACCTAAAAAATTTTGAGGTTACGAGGTTTTTTTTCTAATATAGTATTCTAATTACAAACAGATGAATAAGATATTAGTTACTGGCGGAAATGGACATCTAGGAAAATATATTGTTGATATATTATTAGAAAAAGGTTTCAAAACATCTGTATTAACAACTCAAGCAAATAATTGTGTTAAAAATAACTTGGAGTTTTTTACAGGAGATTTATTTAAAAATTTTGGTTTGAAAGAAGCGGCAGCTGGAGCAGAAATCGTTATTCACTGTGCAAGTAATCCTAGAAACTTTCAGCAAACTGATATAGAAGGCACAAAAAATTTACTGCAAGCATTAGATAGTAATTCAATCAAACATTTCATTTATATTTCTATTGTCGGAATTGATCAAAGCGATTATCCTTATTACCAAGGAAAATTGGAAGTTGAAAATAGTATCGCAAATAGTGGCATTCCTTTTACAATCCTTAGAACTACACAATTTCATGATTTTGTGCTTACTATGATAAAGGCATTAGAGAGTCAAAGTGTAGAATCTGATGTAATGACAATTCCATCTGGGCTGAGGTTCCAATCTGTAGCTGTACAAGAAGTCGCTGCATTATTAGCCTCTCTTGCATTCGAATCTCCAAAAGGTTTAATGCGAGATTTTGGAGGTCCAAAGGTGCTTCATTTAGAAGAAATGATTCAAATTTACTTCGAAATAATTCAGAGCAATAAAAATCTCGCATTAAAAGAGCCAGAAGATATTCGCCATAGATTATTTACTACAGGAATAAATCTGTGCCCAGAAAATAATAGTGGTAAACAGACCTGGGAAGACTACTTGATTAATATCATAAACTAAAGTAAGTTTACATTTATCTACATCAGATAGCTCTATACCATGATGCTGGAATTTTGTAGTTATACTGGCAGATTTTTCTCAAAAGCAGAACCAAAAGAGAAAAAAGAATCTGTACTTCCAACACCTTCAATCTGATGCACTTGTTCGTATAAAATTTTACGAAGCTCTTCATTATTTGCAGCGACAATTTTTATGAACAAAGCATATTTTCCCGATACCCAATGACACTCAATCACTTCGGGAATTGCTTTTAGCTTTTCGGCGATTGAATAAGAAAAGTGAGCCTCTTTAGTAACAATTCCTGTATAGGTAATAGTTTCAAAACCAAGCTCTTTCGGATTTAATTTTACAGAAAAGCTATTAATTATTCCTGCGTCTTGGAGTTTTTTAACCCTTAGATGTACCAGCGAATTAGAAATATTTAATTCTTTAGCCAGATCAGAAAATGGTATTCTTGCATTCTCGCTAAGTTTTTGTATGATTTCTCGATCTAAATAGTCAGTATTTTCATTCTTCTTGACCTTTGCCATAAGTAGTTTTTAATTGATGATTCTATTATTTTGACAATTCTTCTGTTAAAAATGGTTTTTAAAGTGTCAAAATTACAAAAAATAACATAACAAATGTCTAATTTTAAATAATCGTGTTGTTATACTGTTATTATAACAGTTATATGTATAGATTTGTGTCATAATAACACTATTTTAACATAACTACAAAATGAATAAAGATCAACTACTTACAAAGCTATGGGAGCAATATGTTGAAATTACTCCGTCAGCATTAAAAATTCATGAACTTCTGGAAGACAAGGGAGAAGAAATTAAAAACGATCATATCGCAATTCGTACTTTCAATGATAAGCGTGTGAATATCGAAGTATTAGAGAAACCATTCCTAAATGTGGGTTATGAGGCAAAAGGAGAATATCATTTTGAAACAAAAAAACTCTTTGCTAAACATTATGAGCACGCAACCGATAAAGACGCACCAAGAATTTTTATTTCTGAACTTGAATTGGAAAAATGTTCTGCTGACTTGCAGACTACAGTGGAAAATTTATTAAACAACTGCGATCAAAGTGTCTTTAATAATCCAGAATTGGTTTTAAGCGGATCTGTTTGGAATGGAAATTCGCAAGCGGTTTATAAATCATTGTTGGAAGAGTCTGAATATGCAGCTTGGATGTATGTTTATGGTTTTAGAGCCAATCACTTTACAATCAATACCAATGCTTTAAAAGGATTTAAAACCTTAGAAGAATTGAATAATTTCTTAGAATCTAGCGGATGGGAATTGAATGCATCTGGAGGTAAAATTAAAGGAACTCCAGAACAGCTTTTAGAGCAATCAAGCACTTTAGCAGATTTGTACAATGTAGATTTTGAGGAAGGAACATTAAAAGTGCCATCATGTTATTATGAATTCGCATTGCGTTATCCGATGTCAAACGGAGAATTGTATCAAGGATTTGTGGCATCATCAGCAGATAAGATATTTGAAAGTACCGATGTAAAGCTTCAAAAAACGCTCTAACATTTATTTAATAGAAAAAGCACAATTAAAAAGTTCATAATGGCAATCGAAGAATTTGAAATTACAATAAAAGAAGCTTTAAAAGAATTAAACATACAGGACATTAATGAAGGAACTTCAACAGGATTGAATAATTTTTCTAGTGGAGAAATCTTAGAAAGCTATTCGCCTGTAGATGGAAAATTGATTGCAAAAATAAAGACATCTACTTCCGCAGATTATGAAGAAGCAATGGAAGCGGCAACAGCTGCTTTTAAACAATTCAGATTAATGCCAGCTCCGCAGCGTGGAGAAATAGTGCGCCAATTTGGAGAAAAATTGCGTAAAAATAAAGAAGCTTTAGGCAAACTGGTTTCTTATGAAATGGGTAAATCCTTGCAGGAAGGTTATGGCGAAGTACAGGAAATGATAGATATCTGTGATTTTGCGGTTGGACTCTCGCGTCAGCTTCACGGATTAACAATGCATTCAGAAAGACCAGGACACAGAATGTATGAACAGTATCATTCTCTAGGAGTTGTGGGAATCATTTCGGCATTTAACTTTCCAGTGGCTGTTTGGGCTTGGAATACAGCTTTGGCTTGGGTTTGTGGTGATGTTTGTGTTTGGAAACCTTCAGAAAAAACACCACTATGCGCAGTTGCCTGTCAAAATATTATAGCAGAGGTTATAAAAGAAAATAATTTGCCTGAAGGAATTTCGTGTTTAATTACGGGAGATTATAAAATAGGCGAATTGTTAACCAATGATAAACGTATTCCGTTAATCTCGGCTACAGGTTCTACTCGAATGGGTAAAATTGTGGCGCAGGTAGTCGCAGGACGTTTTGGAAAATCATTATTGGAATTAGGTGGCAACAACGCCATTATTGTAACGCCAGATGCAGATATTAAGATGACAGTAATTGGGGCCGTTTTTGGTGCTGTTGGTACAGCAGGACAAAGATGCACTTCTACAAGACGTTTGATCATTCATGAAAGTATCTATGAAAAAGTTAAAGAAGCTTTGATTTCTGCTTATGGACAATTGCGTATCGGGAATCCTTTAGACGAAAAAAATCATGTTGGACCTCTTATAGACAAGCAAGCAGTTGAATTGTATAATGATGCTTTGAAAAAAGTGGTAGAGCAAGGAGGTAAAATTCTGGTTGAAGGTGGAGTGCTTTCTGGTGATGGATATGAAAGCGGCTGTTACGTAAAACCTGCAATTGCACAGGCTGATAATTCTTTTGAAATTGTACAGCACGAAACTTTTGCTCCTGTCTTATACTTATTAAAATATTCGGGCACTGTTGAAGCGGCAATTGAAATACAAAATGGCGTAATGCAAGGATTGTCTTCTGCAATTATGACCAATAATTTAAGAGAAGCCGAATTATTTCTATCTGCAACAGGTTCTGATTGCGGTATTGCAAATGTAAATATTGGAACATCCGGAGCTGAAATTGGTGGGGCTTTTGGCGGTGAGAAAGAAACTGGTGGTGGCCGGGAATCTGGATCTGATGCCTGGAAAATTTACATGAGAAGGCAAACCAATACAATCAATTATACTACAAGTCTTCCGTTGGCTCAAGGAATAAAATTTGACTTGTAGAACCTATTTAGGTTAGCTAAAGCTTAGCAAAAAACATCAATTAGAATACTGCATTTTGTTTGGTAATGTTTTAAAGCATTGTCAAACAAGATGTATATACATGCAATACAAAAACTAAATATTAAAAATTAAAAAAAAGAAACCTAAAAATTTACTAACTAAAACCATTACCAACATGAACAGAAAACTAATTAGGGTAATTTATTTTATTCCTCTGCTGTTATGCTTGTGGCTGCCAAACATCAGTTTTGCACAAGCACAAAAAACAATTTCAGGAAAAGTGACGGATGACAAAAATAATACGCTGCCTGGGGTAAGTATTTCGATCAAAGATTCTAAATACAATGCTGGAACAGATATTGATGGAAATTACACCTTAGTGTATCCATCGACGTTGGAGAATCCGATTATTGTTTTTTCTTATGTAGGATTTATATCCATAAGTGAGAGTATAAACAATCGTTCGGAGCTTAATGTATCTATGCAGGAAGAAACCAATAAATTGAATGAAGTAGTTATTATTGGTTATGGAACTCAAAAGAAAAGTAATGTTACAGGAGCTATTTCTACAGTAAAAAAAGAAAGCCTTGAAACTCGTGCGACAACAAGTCCATCAGAAGCTCTTCAAGGATTAGTTGCCGGAGTAAATGTGCAAAAAAGTGGTGGTGTTGCAGGTGCTTCAGTAAGCGTGAAAATTCGTGGTGTAAATACTTTCGGAGCAACAGAACCACTTTATATCATTGACGGTTTTCAGGGATCTATTAATACCATAAACCCAACTAATATAGAATCGATGGAGGTTCTTAAAGACGGTGCCGCAGCTGCAATTTACGGATCTGTCGCTGCTAATGGTGTAATTATCGTAACCACTAAAAATGGACAAAAAGAAGGCGTAAAAGTAGATTTCAGTTCTTTTTTAAGTATTACAAATCCATCAAAAACATTAGATATGTTAGATGCTGACGGTTATCGTACTGTCAACAAAAGAATGTATGATGAGTACAATAAATATGCAACTTCACCAAAACCTCTTCCAGCTTATATTACAGCACCATCTGATGTAAATACAGATTGGCAGGACGAAGTTTTCCGTTCTGGTTTTACACAAAATTATGGCTTAGGAATTCAAGGAAGACAGGGAGATTTTAAATTTGCTCTTTATGGTAATTTTGTGAAGCAAAAAGGTATTGTAATAGATAACGAATTTGGTCAGCAAACAGGTAGTGCGAGAGTTAGTTTTAAAAAATCAATTTTTGATATCGATGCAAAAATGGCGTACATGGGAACGCAAAATGCATTGCCAAATTTTCAGCTAAAAGAAGTATATACGATGGCTCCTTTGGTTCCTGTTTATGATGAAAATGAAGAATACGGTTACGGACTAGCGAATAAAAATGGTTTGCCAGCAGGAACAAATCCAGTTGCCGAAGAGCATTTTAGAAAAAGCAATGACATCGGACAGGACATAACGGCAAATATTGCTGCAACTGCAAACATTGCTCCATGGCTAAAATACAAACTGGCTTATTCTTACCGAGTAAAGAATAATCAGCAGACGGCACATTTTCCGCCGTATATTGCAAATCCAAAAGAAGTGCATCTTTATCCAATGCAGACAGAGTTGAGAACAACTTGGAATGAGCAGATATTAGATAATATTATCACAATCGATAAAACCTTCGGAAAACATGTTTTTGGTTTAATGTTGGGTAATACGTTTAATAGCCAGGCTTCAAACTGGAATCAGGTTAGTGTTGAAGGAAAAACAACTGATTATACTGTAGAAAACGGACAGTTGGTTTCTATCGATCGTCCTTCTGGATTCCTTGATCCTGGTTTTGAAACCATTGGCGCAGGAAGAGGAGGTACTTATTCTGCTGATGGTTCAAAATTCCAATACAACAGAGTATCTTTTTTTAGCAGGTTAAATTATTCATATAATGATCGTTACTTATTGCAAGTGACAGTTAGAAAAGATGGTTCTTCTAAATTTGGAGAAGACAGCCGTTGGGGAACTTTCCCTTCTATTGCTTTAGGATGGAAAATCGAACAAGAAGATTTCTTCCCAAAAGATATGATTCTTTCTACTTTAAAATTGCGTGCAAGCTGGGGACAATTGGGTAACGAAGCTGCTTTAGGATATTATTCTGCAAATACATTGATCAAAACAGGAAATTTTTTAGGCAACGGTTATGTTCAGGGTATAGGAAGCAATCCTTGGCCTGGTAGTATTGCAACAGCATTAGAAAATAGAAACCTGCAATGGGAAACTACAGATTCTAAAAATATTGGTATCGATTATACGCTTTTAAAAGGAAAAATTAGCGGTTCGATGAACTACTATCATAATGTAACAGACAATTTATTGATCACAAAAAAACTAGCTCCATCTGCCGGAATTGATGATCCAGTTCTTAACGTAGGTAAAATTAGCAACAGCGGATTTGAATTTGAAGTAAATTACCGCGATCAGGTTAATGAGTTTAAATACAACGCAGGATTAAACCTTACCACGCTTAAAAACAAAGTAGAAGAACTGGCTAATGACGGACAGACTATTTATGGAGAAGGATTAAAATACGGAGATGAGCACTTTCCAACTCAGGCACGTGTAGGAAGTCCAATTAGCGGATTCTATTTATACAAAACAGATGGTATTTTCCAATCTGCTGAAGAAGTAGCAGCTCACAATAAAAATGGTGTTTTATTGCAGCCAAATGCACAGCCTGGAGATATTCGCTTTAAAGATTTGAATGGAGATGGCGTTATTGATGAAAATGATAAAGCTTATGCTGGAACAGGATTGCCAAAATTGGAAGTGAATCTTAGTTTAGGTGCTAGTTATAAAGGATTTGATTTTTCTGCTTTGATAGGAAGCGGCTGGGGTAATAAATTATACAACGGAAACAGATATTTTTATGAGTCTATGAATGCAGGAACTAACATGCTAGCTTCTACATTAAACTCATGGACACCAGAAAACCACAGTAATATTCCGCGTGCCGTATTGCAGGATCCAAACGGAAACAGCCGTGAATCGGATCGTTTTCTTGAAAGCGGCGATTTTATCAGAATGCGTCAGTTGCAATTTGGATATACTATTCCAAACAAAATGTTAGGTAAAGCAAAAATCGACAAACTGAGATTTTATGTAAGCGTCGAAAACTTGTTTACAATCACCAATTATTCGGGGATTGATCCGGAATTTTCACGTGACAAAGTAATTGACACAGGTGTAGACCGTTTTGTTTATCCATTTACAAGATCATTTGTTTCTGGAGTTCAGTATATATTTTAATTCTACTTAATACGACATTATCATGAAAAAGATATTTTTAATATTATCCACTATAGGTTTATTCACTTTTACAAGCTGTGATGACTATTTGGATCAACAATCTCCAGATCAGCTTACATCAGATAATTTCTGGAGAAATAAAGCAGATGCCGAATCGGCTTTGGCGTCCACGTATTCACAATTAGAATGCGCTGTTGACGAATGGGCTTTCGCCGAAGTAAAATGGCCAGTTGAAGCATATCGTGAAGACATAAACGAATTAGGAAGCGATGCATTGAACTACCAAAACTGGGTTGAACTTTCTACTTTTACCTACACAAACGGAAACAGCCAGTTTACTAGTTATTGGAGAATTAACTATAGAGGAATTAGTAATGCCAATCAGGTTATTGATAAATTGCCACAAGTTCCTGCAGCAAAAATTAGCGATGAAGATCGCAAGCAAATTGAGGCAGAGGCTCGTTTTTTACGTGCATATTACCACATGAAATTGATTCTAAATTGGGATCAAATCTATATCAGAAATAAATATGTTACAAAAGAAAGCGATCTAAACATTCCGTTGTCAAGCCGTGCAGAAGCTTGGGATTTTATTACAAGCGAATTTAAAGCTGTAGCAGCTGTTTTGCCTGCAAAACAATCTGCAGATAAAACAGGACGTGCAACAAGCGGTGCAGCAAATAGTTATTTAGGATTTGCATATTTGACAAGATCTTATGAAGAAACAGCCCAAAAACAAGCTTTCCTAAATGAAGCGCTTACGACCTTTAGCAAAGTGCAAGGATATGAGCTGGTAAAAGATTATGTTTCTATGTTTGACGGAACAATGAAAAATACTAAAGAATCGATTTTTGAACTTCAGTTTTCAGAAACTACAGCAAACGGAGCATTCTACCGTAATGCACTTCACTACTGGATGGCAGCGGCTGAGCTTGGCGGATGGGATGAAATTCTTCCAAGTCCAATGCTTGTAAATGAATTCAAAAAAGAAGGAAAAATTGCGACAACAGGAAACTATGATTCACGTTTTTACAGCACAATTTTCTTCAAAGATCCATATTTTAATGATGCTAATAATCCATTAGTATTAGGAACAACATACGATGATAAATTTGGAGATACAGACAAACCAGTATATCGTAAATTTATTCCAAGCACACAGGAAAAAATGGATCAGGAATTTACAGCAATCAACATTCCTTTAATGCGATATTCAAATGTATTGTTGATGCAGGCAGAAGCTTTAAATGAATTAGGTCGTCCAGTAGAAGCGATTCCTTATATCAATAAAGTTCGCGCTAGAGCAGATATGCCAGCAATGACAGGAACAAGTGGTGTTGAGGTAAAAGCGCAAATCGAGCACGAAAGAATTTTAGAATTCCCTCTTGAAAATTTCCGTTTTTACGATTTACGCCGTTGGGGAAAAACAAAACAAGCTCTTGATGCAGTTGGACGCACAGGTTTCGACGCAGCAAAGAATAACTTTTACCCAATTCCATTGACAGAATTGCAAACGAATTAATTCTCTCAAAATGATTTAAATATTTAAAAAGAATAGCCTATATTTCTTGGCTATTCTTTTTATCTAAAGATATTGGTCTGCTCAGTAAAATGGGCTGACCTATTGCTATATAACAACACAACACAAAAATGACACAGCATGAGCAAAAAGAAAATACTTTTTATTCTTTCATCCCTCTTTCTAATACAATCAGGTTGGTCTCAAAAAAGCTTTCCAAACTTAGAATCTGCTAAAAACAGCATTAATTATAAAGGAAATCCAGCAAACGCAACTGATAGAAAACCATTAGCATTCTCAGATAAAGGAGCTTGGTTTGCATTTGGATTTTTAGAAGGTTCAAATGTTCAAGCAGGATTTTCAGGGCCTTTTTTGATGACAGAACAAAACGGAGTTTGGTTAAGTCCATCATTTGTTTCGCTTGAGCTAAAAGACGAAAATAAACAGGAAGTAATCAACTGGAAAAGTTCATTGGTTTCACAAAACAGCTTCAACAGCCATTTAGAACAGCAGTTTAAGAATGAGAAATTAGAAGTAAAACAGCAATTGGTGTTTTTATCAGGCCATTCGGCTTTACAAAAAACAAGTATTACAAACAAAAGCACAAAATCAATCACTATTTTTCCTTCGTATAATGCGTCTCTTTTTTTAGAGGATTTGCAATTGTCTAATGAAAAAAACACTTTAAAAATCGTTTCTACAAAAAGTACTGCTGTAGGATACATTCAGTTTTTAAAATCAAATCCTGAATTTGAAATTACCAAACAAGGATTCAAAGCACAGACAGAAAAACTGGTTTTAAAACCAAATGAAACCAAAGAAATTATTGTTTCTCAAAGTTTTATTTTTCCACAGTATTCTTGGAAAACAGAAAATGAAACAATACAGAAAACGGTATTTGCTACGCTGTTAAACAACACACAAAAAGAAAAAGAAAAACTATTGGCAGAATTAATTGCCAAAAAGAAAAACATTTACAAAGATCAGATCTATTCAGATTTTGCAGCAAAATTGGTGCTGACTTTACAAAACAACACAAGAATTGCAGCAGAAGGATTAAAACATGGAGGTCTTTTCCCGAGTTATAATTACGAATGGTTTCACGGTTTTTGGGCTTGGGACAGCTGGAAGCATGCCGTTGCAGTAGCCAATTATGATACCGAATTAGCCAAAAATCAAATGCGTGCTTTGTTCGATTATCAGGATCCAAATGGTTTTATTCCAGATTGCATTTACAGAAATAATCTTCTTGAAGAAAACAATTATCGTAACACAAAAGCACCATTAGCTGCTTGGGCAATTTGGAAGATTTATGAAAAAACGAAAGATGCTGATTTCATAAAAGAGTTTTATCCAAAGCTTAAATTATATCATAATTGGTGGTACAAAGAACGTGATCATGATCAGGATGGTTTATGCGAATTTGGTTCGACAGATGGCACTGTGATCGCTGCAAAATGGGAAAGCGGAATGGATAATGCTGTTCGTTTTGATGATAGCAAAATCTTGAAAAACGGTGAAAAAGCGTATTCGTTAGATCAGGAAAGTGTTGATTTAAATTCGTTTTTATTTGCTGAGAAAAATTATCTGAGTAAAATGGCAACCGTTTTAAAATTAAATGATGAAGCGAAAAAATGGAAAGACGAAAGTGATGCATTAAAACTGAAAATTCAAAAGCAATTTTGGGATGAAGCGACAGGTTGGTTTTATGACACGACAATTGACGGCAAAACATTGATAAAAGCAATGGGATGCGAAGGATATTGTCCGATTTGGGCAGAAGTTGCTACTGCAGAACAAGCCAAATCAGCAAAAAACAATATGATTGATCCAGCTAGTCTGAACACTTTTGTGCCTTTGCCAACATTGGCAGCGAATCACCCAAAGTTTAAGCCTGATAACGGATATTGGAGAGGGCCAATTTGGCTTGATCAAAGTTATTTTGGCATCAACGGATTAGAGAAATACGGTTACACAAAAGAAGCAAACGAACTGGCGCATAAACTGATGCATAATGCAGAAGGTGCTTTGGATAAAGGCACTACCATAAGAGAAAATTATCAGCCCTTAAACGGAAAAGGATTAGAAGCGTTTAACTTCAGCTGGTCGGCTTCGCATTATTTAATGCTACTTTTAGAGGATAAATAGTAAAAGCCAAGATTTAAACACATAGAAACATAGATCAATAGATTTATAATTGGAACGTTAAAAGACGTTTCACTTTTTTAAAGAAAAGATAGCTATGTGTTTAATTTAACTTAATAAATAACAACAACTAACTATGTTTAACCACAATATATCTTTCACAAAAATAATAACGGCAGGATTACTTATTGCAGGCAGCCATTCAACACCTGTTTTTGCCCAAAATAAAAAGAATACTGTTTCGGAAAATAAAGATCCGCAGCGATTTTTCTCCAAACCTGATTTAATGCAGATTGGAGTATATTATTATCCAGAGCAATGGCCAAGAGAACAATGGGAACGTGATTTAAAGAACATTAAAAAACTAGGTTTTGAGTTTACACACTTTGCTGAATTTGCTTGGACTTTTATGGAACCAGAAGAAGGAAAATATGATTTTAAATGGCTAGATGATGCATTGGCAATTGCCGAAAAACAAGGTTTGAAAGTAATCATGTGCACACCAACGCCAACGCCACCAGCATGGATGGGAGAAAAATATCCTGAAATCTATCTGGTAGATGCAAGCGGAAGACGCAGAGAACATGGTAACAGAGCTAATCAATCTGTGTCTAATGAGAAATACAGAGAATTTGTAGCTAAAATTGTTACCGAATTAGGAAAAAGATACGGCAATAATAAAAATGTGATTGGCTGGCAAGTGGATAACGAACCGGGCGCTCCAGATGACTTTAGTCCATCGGCACAAAAAGGATTTCAGAAATGGTTAAAAGCGAAGTATGGAACAATCGAAAAATTAAATACGGAATGGGTTACGAGTTTTTGGAGCATCAGATACAATAATTTTGAACAGATTGCGATTCCAAATGCAGAGATTTATTTTGAAGATAAATTAAGTCCGCATGCTATTTTAGATTTTAAAAGATTTACAGCAGATTCTCAAGCAGAATATTTGAATTTGCAAGCAGAAGTACTTCGAAAATATATCGATCCTAAACAATGGATTACGACAAATTATACCAATGTAGTTTACGGCGCTGATCCAAGAAGAACAGATAAAATGGATTTTGCAACCTATACCATGTATCCTGTAAGCGGAAGAAATCAATTAGGGGGACAAAATTTTAGAATGGGACATCCTAATAAAATTTCAGAAGCCAATGATTATTACAGATCTATAAATGGGGTTACAGGTGTAATGGAAATGCAGCCGGGACAAGTAAACTGGGCAAGCATTAATCCGCAGTTATTGCCAGGAACAGTCCACATGTGGATTTCTCAGGCTTTTGGTGGAGGCTGTTCTTTTACTTGTACGTATAGATATAGACATCCGCTTGGAAGCAGCGAAATGTACCACGATGGAATTGTTGGAACTGATGGCGTGACTTTAACTACTGGAGGAAAAGAGTTTGTTCAATCAATCGAAGACATGAAACTGCTTCGTAAAGAATACAATCCGAAAGCTGTTATTCCGCAAGAAATTGCAAAAAGGAAAACAGGATTTTTGTGGAGTCATGAGAATCTATGGGATCTAGAAAACCAAAAACAAACAGAATTCTGGAGTACTTGGAGACATAGAAATACTTATACTTCAGCAGTAAAATCAACTGGTGCGCCAATGGATTTTATTACAGAAGAAAGTGATTTTTCGGCTTATCCGTTTATTGTTGCTCCAGCGTATCAATTAGTTGATCAGAAACTGGTAGACAAATGGACGAAATATGTTGAAAATGGTGGAAATTTAATTCTTTCATGCCGTACAGGACAGAAGGATAAAAATGGTCATTTCTTCGAAGCAAATTGGAGCGGACCAATTGTGCCTTTAATCGGTGCAGATGTTGAGTTTTTTGATATGTTGGTTGAAGATGTAAACGGAACCATAACTGCAGGAAACAATACCTATAAGTGGAATGTTTGGGCTGATGTTTTAAATCCGAAACAAGGAACGGAAGTTTTAGCTTCTTACGCAGATCAGTTTTACAAAGGCAAGGCTGCAGCTGTTACGAGAAAATTAGGAAAAGGAACCGTTACGTATATAGGAGCTGAAAGTAAAGATGGAAACTTGGAAAGACAAGTGGTAAGAACGGTATACGAACGTGCAAAAGTTGCTATTCAAGATTTGCCAAAAGGGGTTTATGTAGAATGGCGTGATGGTTTCTTTGTTGGTGTAAATTATACCAATGAAACGATAAACTTGCCAATTCCTGCTGGAAGTAAAATACTTGTTGGACAAAATCCATTAGAACCAGCTCAGGCTGTTATTTGGAAATAAAGGAGACAATAATAAATACGCCACGAATTGTACAAATTTGCACTAATTTTTTTAAAGAATATTTTAATTGTAATTCGTGTAGATTAGTGCAATTCGTGGCAAAAAAATAAACAATTAATTGAATACAATGACTTTTTCAGAAACAGTTATTCAGGACTTAGTAAAAGAACATTACGGTTTAAATGTAACCGTAAAAGCATTAAATGGATATGATGAATTGAATTTTCTTTTATCTGATGATAAGAATGAAAAGTACATTCTAAAAGTATCAAATGAGAGCCATTCATTTCCATTTTTAGAAGCGCAGGCTGCCATCATGAGACATCTTGCCAAAAGTGATATTTCTGATTGTTTTCAGCATTTCTGCCTGAATACAAAAGGAGAGGAGCTGACTCAGATTGTAACAGATTCGCAAATCTATTATATTCGAATTCTCAACTTTTTAGAAGGGACTTTTTGGGTAGATGAAAAGAATAAAAATAGTCAACTGCATTACAATTTAGGTTCGTTTTTAGGCAATATGGATGCTGAGCTGGCGAATTTTTCTCATCCGGCAATGCATCGCAATTATACTTGGGATATTAGCCGTGCAAGCGAAGCAGGTGATAATCTAAAGTATATTCTAAATCACGAAAGAAGACGTATAGCGGGTTATTTTTTATTGCAGTTTGATACAGAAGTATTACCGCAGTTGCACCGACTGAGACATGCTTACATTCATAATGATGCCAACGATTATAATGTTTTGGTAAAAGACAATCGCATTAGTGGATTGATCGATTTTGGCGACATGGTATATACCGCTTTAATCAACAATCTAGCGATTGCTTGTGTTTATGCGATGCTTGATGAAGAAGATCCGTTGGCTGTAGCAACAGAAATTGTCAAAGGATATCATAATTCGTATGCTCTTACCGAACAAGAATTAGATCTATTGTATTATCTCATTACCGGAAGACTTTGCATCAGTGTGACACAATCTGCTTATAATGCATCGTTGGACAGTAACAACGAACACCATTTTGTGACCGAAAAACCAGCTTGGGATTTGTTGTATAAATGGATAAAAATAAACCCAATTAAAGCGCAAGATGCTTTTAGAAAAGCTTGCGGTTTTGAAGGACTAATCAATAATGATGATTACTCAGAACTTCTTGAAATTAGAAAACAGAAAATAGGAAGAAATCTAAGCATTGGCTACAAAGACAAATTAAAAATTGTAAAAGGTGCTTTGCAATATTTATACGATGACAAAGGAAGAACTTTTGTCGATTGTGTAAATAATCCTTCGCACGTGGGGCATTGTCATCCGGTTGTGGTAAGAAAAATGCAGCATCAAATCGCTACTTTAAACACCAATACCAGATACTTAAATGATGCGATAACCGATTATGCAGAAAAACTGACAGCAACTTTACCTAAGAAATTAAGTGTTTGTTATTTTGTAAATTCTGGAAGTGAGGCCAATGATCTGGCCATTCGCATGAGCCGTCATTTTACTAAACAGAAAGATATTATTGTTCTCGATCACGCTTATCACGGAACTTCGACTGTAGCCATGGAAATGAGTCCGTATAAATTTGACAGCAAGGGAGGTTCTGGACAAATGCCTTGGATCCATAAAGCTATTAATCCAGATTTGTATCGAGGTCCTTATAAATACGGTGATGCGGAAGCGGGAGCAAAATACGCAGCAGATGTACAGCGAATTATTGAAGATTTAAATAAAGAAGATAAAGCGCCCGCAGTTTTTATTTGCGAAACTTTATTAGGAGTTGGCGGTCAGATTCCGTTGCCAGAGAATTATTTAAAAACAGTTTACGACTACGTTCGTGCAGCAGGAGGAGTTTGCATTGCAGATGAAGTTCAGGTTGGATTTGGAAGAATTGGAGATCATTTCTGGGGATTCGAATTGCAAAATGTTGTTCCCGATATTGTTGTCTTAGGAAAACCAATTGGAAACGGGCATCCACTTGCAGCTGTTATAGTAACAGAGGAGATTGCTGAATCTTTCAATAATGGTTTGGAATACTTCAATACTTTTGGCGGGAATCCTGTTTCTATGGCTACTGGATTGGCTGTTTTAGATGTAATTCAGGAGGAAGAAATGCAGCAGCATGCTTTGGAAACAGGTAATTATTTGATGAACGGATTAAAAGGTTTAATGGCTAAATATCCTATCATTAGTGATGTTCGCGGGCATGGTTTGTTTATTGGTGCCGAAATGGTAAAAGATAGAATTACCATGGAACCTGCGATTCCTGAGATTGATATTGTAGTCGAAAAACTGAAAGCCAAAGGTTATTTGTTAAGTACAGACGGGCCTCTGCATAATGTTTTAAAAATAAAACCGCCAATGCCATTTAATAAACAAAATGCTGATGAAATGGTTGAGTTGCTAGACATTGCATTAAGCGAACTATAAAACCTTTCCATTAAAATAAAAAGTCTTCCGTTGTAAAAGACGGAAGACTTCATTAGTTCTACGCAACGATTTAAGCAAACAAAAATTAGCGACAGTTTTTCTCTTTTATCATTTTTGGTAGAAGTGGATTTGTATACAATAAAGTAAAAAAATGAATGATAATAAACTTGCCAATTTAGAAAAGCAATTAGAAGGAAAATTATTTTACGATCATACCATGCGTCTGCTGTACGCAACAGATGCAAGCGCTTACAAAGAAATGCCTTTGGCTGTAGCTGTTCCGAAAACTAAAGAAGATATCCAAAAAATTATTGGTTTTGCAAAAGAAAACAACAGCAGTATCATTCCTCGTGCGGCTGGAACTTCACTAGCTGGGCAAGTGGTTGGAAACGGAATTGTGGTTGATATTTCGCAAGAATTCACCAAAATTATTTCGGTAAATCAGGAAGAAAAATCGGTTTGGGTAGAACCAGGAGTTATTCGTGATGAACTGAATTTACATTTAAAACCGTATAAACTTTTTTTTGGTCCTGAAACTTCTACCAGCAATCGTTGCATGATTGGCGGAATGGTGGGAAATAATGCCTGCGGTGCTAGATCTGTTGTGTATGGATCAACCCGTGAGCATGTGCTCGAAATACAAGGTTTTTTAGCAGATGGAAATGAAGTTGTTTTTGGTTCTTTGACTAATGCCGAATTTAAAGATAAATGCAATGGAATTAATGTTGTAAGCGAACTGGAACAAGCAATTTATCTGCAAGCTAAAGAAATACTATCATCTGAACATAACCGAAATTTATTTGAAGCCAATTTTCCCAAGAAATCAATTCCAAGAAGAAATACAGGATATGCGTTAGATTTATTGGCAGACAGCAGTCCATTTGATAATTCTGCTGAAAAGTTCAATTTCTGTAAATTGATTGCAGGCTCTGAAGGAACACTATTTTTTTCTACAGCTATAAAATTAAATCTGGTTGATGCCTTAAAACCTTATTCGGCTTTGGTTTGTATTCATTTTGAAAGCATTCACGAATCTTTAAAAGCTAATATTGAAGCGTTGAAGTTTAATCCAGATAGTGTGGAATTAATTGACCACTATATTCTGGAATGCACCAAAGAAAATATAGAACAAAGCAAGAATCGTTTTTTTGTAAAAGGTGATCCGCAGGCTATTTTAGCAGTCGAATTTTTGAGGGATTCACAAGAAGAAATTGACAGTATTGCAAAGGAGATGGAAGCTTTAATGCGTTCTAAAAACCTTGGTTATCATTTCCCGATTGTTTATGGCGAAGACACCAATAAAGTCTGGGCATTAAGAAAAGCGGGATTGGGTTTGCTATCTAATATTCCGGGTGATGCCAAAGCGGTTGCCGTAATTGAAGACACAGCAGTTGACGTTAATGACCTGCCTGATTTTATTGAAGATTTTAATGCCATTCTTAAAAAGAGAAATCTCAACTGCGTGCATTATGCGCATGCAGCAACTGGTGAATTGCATCTGCGTCCGATTATAGATTTAAAAACCGAAGAAGGAACAATACTTTTTAGAACCATCGCAACCGATATTGCACATTTAGTAAAAAAGTACAAAGGCTCGTTGAGCGGAGAACATGGAGATGGAAGACTTCGTGGAGAATTTATTCCGTTAATGTTGGGAGATGAAATTTATGAGTTATTTGTTCAGATAAAAAAAGTTTGGGATCCTTGGGGTGTTTTTAATCCTGGGAAAATTGTGAATACGCCTCCTATGGATACAAGTCTGCGATATACAGCAGGGCAGGAGACACCAATGCCTGAAACTTATTTTGATTTTTCAGAACATAACGGAATCCTTCGTGCAGCAGAAATGTGCAACGGTTCTGGTGATTGCAGAAAAACAGAAAAAAGCGGCGGTACGATGTGCCCAAGTTATATGGCTACTCGAGACGAAAAACACACCACTCGAGCACGTGCCAATATGCTTAGAGAAACCATAACGAATTCTACAAAAACAAACCGTTTTGATGATGAAAATCTATTGGAGGTTTTAGATTTATGTTTAAGCTGTAAAGGCTGTAAATCTGAATGTCCTTCTAATGTGGATATGGCAAAACTGAAAGCCGAAACATTGCAACAATATCATGATAAAAACGGAGTAAAATTTAGATCTAAACTGATTGGAAATACGCCAAAAATTAATCAGCTGTTTGCCTCAGCTCCGTGGATGTATAATTTATCTGCTAAAGGAATTATTGGAAATTGGATTAAAAAAGGAACTGGTTTTGCCGTAGAAAGACAATTGCCTTTAATGCATAAAATTACGTTTGCAAAATGGATAAAAAGCTACAGCCAAATTGGAGATTTTGCGAATGGAAAATTGTATTTGTATAATGACGAATTCCTAAATTATTATGATGTAGAAATAGGGCAGACAGCGGTAAAACTTTTGAATAGATTAGGTTATAAAGTTTTAGTTCCTAAAATTGGAATCAGCGGAAGAACCTATCTCTCTAAAGGAATGCTGAAAGAAGCACGAGAGATTGCAGAACAGAATATTAGAGATTTTGAAAGTGAAATTCCAAACGATGGCATTTTGATCGGAATTGAACCTTCGGCAATACTATCATTTCGTGACGAATATCCTGATTTGTGCCGTGCAGATTTAAAAGAGAAAGCAAAAAAAGCGGGAACTAGAACTTTTCTGATTGAAGAATTTTTGGCTAAAGAGTTGGATTTAGGACGTATTACATCTAATAGTTTTACAGACGAAACAGAAAGAGTGCGAATGCATGGACATTGCTTTCAGAAAAGCTTATCGTCTTTAGTTCCACTTAAGAAGATACTTTCATTGCCAAAGAATTATACTGTTTTAAATATTCCAAGTGGGTGTTGCGGTATGGCAGGTTCGTTTGGCTATGAAAAAGAGCATTATGATATTTCGATGAAAATTGGAGAACTGGTTTTGTTTCCGACAATTAGGGCAGAAGAAAGCGCCACATTAATTTCTGCTTCAGGAACAAGTTGTAGGCATCAAATTGCTGATGGTACAGGAAGAAAAGCACAGCATCCGGTTGAAATATTATTTGAGGCTTTGAAATAAATATCGTTGTGGATATTCGTTGTGTAGACGCAATGCGGTGCGTCTCTACAGATATGCTTTGTTTTAAAAATATATTTTGATTTTTTTGAATTCAAAATGCGGAAATTATTATCGGCCCAATATCCTGTAGAGGCGCACTGCAGTGCGTCTCACGTGCGCTTGTCCTCAAAGATTTTCCTGTTGTAGATATACTGGACGTAGACACACTGCGGTGCGTCTCTACAGATATACTTTATATCTAAACTAATCTGCTTAAAAAACTATAAAAAAAACAAACCTCCAAGTATATTTTGGAGGTTTGCATCAAAAAACAATAATTCAAAAAAAAAATTATAAATTAATATTTATCGTAGTTCCATCTTTAATAACTTTATTGATTGCTAGCTTTTTCCCATCGGTTATTTTTAATTTTAGGTTTTTGCCAGCTCTTTCAACTGTAATATTGAAATCGTGTTCAAAGGCATGAATCTGTTTTAATTTCATAGTATTCCAAGATTTTGGAAGACGAGGTGTAAGATCAAAACTACGCAAACCTGTAGGACGAATACCGAATAATCCTTCTGTAAAGATTCGGCAATACAAACCGCTTTCAGCCGAAAGATGACGCTGATCGCCTTCTGGATATGCTTCTACAGGATACGGAACGTGATCTCCCAATAAGCGTCGATCAGAATAGTAATGCAAGAAATCAAGCGCTTTATCTGTTTCGCCAGCAGCAAGAACTCCTCTTAAAGCATACAAAGTAGAGCGATCCCAGAATATTTTATCTCCAGCGACACTTGCAAGACCATCTTTTGTCCATAATCTAGGAGAAAATAATGCGTTTATAGTTCCGTCTTTTCGATCATAAATGCCCATGGTAAGTGGCGTACAGATCCAAGCTCTTAAGACATCATTTTCTTTATAGTATTTGTAGGTTTCAAAGCCTTCAACTTTAGCTCCAAAATATTTTTCGATAGCTGTTCTTAATTTTTCAGCTTCGGCTTTATATGCTTTCAGCTGTGTTTCGTTTTTCCCTAAAACCTTACCTAGGTAAACAGCAGAATTTAAAGCATCATAATACAAAGAAGAAGTATTAAGATTGGCTTTTCCTGCAGGAAGACGCCCTTCAAGTTCATCAGAATCGGAAGCGACTACGCCGTCAGCATTTATTTTTCTGTGGCAATATTCTAAGCACCATTGAATTAATGGCCATAATTGTTTTGCTTCATCTGCATTTCCTCTCGAAAGTGCGTAACGTGCAGCTCCATAAGCAATCATAGCGCCATCTCCGCGATCTCCTGCGCCAGCCCAAATATCTGTTCCCTCTGCAACAATCGAACTCGGAATCGCTTTATAATCCTTGTTCATGAATTTTGCAAATTGAAGGTAAGCATTTAAAGATGCTTGATTTCCATATTCATATCCTAAATAAGGGAAAAATGGACCAATATATTCAGCTTGATCATTTGCCCAAATGGCTGCGTAATACGATTCTCCACCTGGACCGTGCATTGGACCTCCTTTGGTTTCAAAAATACTTTCTGACGCTCTGATTTTCGCGAAAGCAAATTCAGTATTCAAAACCTGATCTGGCGTTTCCAGAATCAATTTGCTCCAGATTTCACTGATCAATTCTAAACGTTTGTTTTTTTCATCTTCAGCATTTACGGCAGGAACTGTTTCGTTTGTTTTAACTCCTGAATAGATAACAAAAAAGCTGACAGTTTCATTTGGTTTAAGATTAAAACTTCCATTATTAATAAGATCAGCATGTATAGTGTAACTGCCTTCAGTTCCTTTTGTAGGATCTGTGGTATAAACCGCATTCGATTTTGGAATTTCTACGATACAGTTTTTATCAGAACTGTTTTTAAGGGTATAAATTTCATTATAAACCGATAAAGCCGTAGAAGGAAAAAACTGTCTTGTAAGTTCAAGTTTGTCGGTTTTGCTTTTAACTAATAATGTTCCGTTAAGAGTCAGCGAGATTGTTTTTTCTGCTGGAATTGGTTTGTAATTTATGGTAACAAGGTCAAAAGCATCCTGCGCAAATTGACGTGTTAAACTTGCATGGGTATTATTCGGAATGGTTCTCAGCATTGGCCAAACCAAACTGCGTGTAGCATGAAAAGAACCATCCGCTGCGACGCCATATCTCAGAATGCAAGAGATTCTCTTACCGCTCATTTCGATATGATCATCATGTGGAATTGTGTTGTTTATTTGCCAAGAAATAGAACCATCAGTATTAATTTGCCAACGTTGGTCGTTTTGTGAAAATCCTGTATTTGTAATAAAGCAGAATGCAATAAGGACAAATAAGATAGATTTAAGTTTTTTTCTAGAAGATATCTTCATAGCATTTGTTTTTTTAATTGTTATCCAATGTATTAGTAGTACGTCGGATGAGTTGTTTTTTAGTAAAAAGTAGTTGTTATCTTACTATTTTAGCCATTGTTGTGTAGTGTTGTCGTGTTGCTTTTGTGTTTTACAAATAATGATATATGTTACACTGGTAAATTGTTGACCTCAGAAATGCTCTTTGTAATATGATTTGCTTTGATACATTTTAAAAGCAAACCCATCGCCCTTAGATGGGTTTGCTTAATTGGTTATAGTTAATTATAACCTGGGTTCTGGGGTAAACCTGTTCTGTTAATTTCATCTCTTGGAATAGGAAGCAGATAATGTTGTGGTTTGAAAATCCTTTCCTGAACTTTGGAGTAGGTGTAAGTTTTAGATCCGTCACTGTTTTTAGTAATAATTACTCCCATTAATGGTTTGTTTTCGGTTTCTTCGGCTATTTTCCAACGACGTACGTCATAGTAGCGGAATCCTTCAAGACATAATTCAACTTGTCTTTCGTTACGAATTTTATTCTCTAAAGCTGTTCCTGTTAAACCAGTTAACGGATTTGTTATTCCGGCACGCTGTCTTAATAAATTTAAATATTGAATGGCAGTTCCTTCATGTCCCAATTTAAATTCTGATTCAGCATAGTTCAAATAAATTTCTCCTAAACGAGAAATAATCCAAGCTTTATTAGTTTGCGTTTCATTATTGTAATTGTACGTTGTATCGCAATATTTACGGAAAGTATAACGAGTTTTACTAGCATTCCAAGTATCCCAACCTTGAGGAGAATCTAAACCTCCTTCGTAAAATTCGGCTTTATTTGAACTTCCTGCATCGTAACGATCTTGAAAGAATTCAGGTTTTCCGTAAGCACGTCCATCATAAACAATATTTTTATAAAAACGCGGATCTCTGTTTACATAAGGTTTTTGAGGATCGTAACCAGATGTTGGATCTGTAATATCTTTTCCGTCAGCTGTTCCGTAAGCATCAATATGACTTTGGCTTGGCGCAAAATTGGCCCATCCGTGAAAACCGCTCGGAGAATTAAACATTTCTACACCATTAAATGCGCTCCATTGTGGATCTTTACTAGACAAACGAGAGAAAATAACTTCTGAATTGTTGGTAGTAAAAAGATCTTCATACTTTTTATCGTAAAGCGAATATATATTTAAATCCATCACAGCTTTTGCCGCATCTGATGCTTTTTTCCATTTTTCCAGATCATTAGAAGGATTCCATTGCGGACTTGCTGCATAAAGCAATGTTCTTGATTTAATAGCAAGTGCAGCCCCTTTTGTAACTCTTCCAAGATCTGTAGCTGTTAGAGGAAGTAATTCCGCCGCTTTGTCCAATTCTCCCACAATAAAGTCAACGCATTGATCATAAGAACTGCGGTCTACTTTAAAATCACTATTTAACTCAAAAGGTTTAGTAACCAGAGGAACCCCACCGTAATCACTAGTTAATTTGAAGTATGCATAAGCTCTTAAGAAAAGCACTTCGCCTTTTAATCTGTTTCTCCAAGCTTCATCTCCAGGTACGTTATCAATTCGAGACAAAAAGATATTGCAATTTTGAATAGTAGCATAAGTAGGTTTCCAAGTATTGAAATCTCCTGCGTTGTCAGGCGTTAATGCTCCCGAATTAAGATTCCACACATCATAATCGTTAAAATTATTAAAGGCTTCATCGCATGCAGTAGACAAGATCCAGCTTCGATTTGTTTTGTCGTTCCAGTTGTGCTGGGTGCTTGGCAATACTGTATAAAGATTATTAACGAAAGCCTCTGTAAGTTTTAAGTCATTCCACACATTTTCATCTGTGTAAGAATCCAAAGGAGCTTTGTCTAATGGATCTTCGCTACAGGATGTTACCGCAGCAATAGCAATAAAAAGAGCAGCCGCAATTACTGCTTTCTTTTTTATATTAAATAGTTTATTGATTTTATAATTTTTCATGTCTTGATCTTTTTACCTTGTTATAATTCAATGCTTACACCGATTCTGTAGATACGGGTTTGTGGATAAATTACGCCAGTTTTATTATTTGTTTCAGGGTCTAAATTGTATTGTTTCATGTGGTCAATAGAAAACAAATTAGTTCCTCCAGCATAAAATCTCGTATTTAATATTCCGAATCTAGACAAGACTTTTTCTGGTAATGTATAGGAAACTTCTAAAGATTTTAATCTGAAGAATGACGCGTCTTTTAGCCAAAAGTCAGCTTCAATATTGTTTCTCGGATCAGAATCATTGAATGCAACAGGGTATTTAGAATTTGGATTATCTGCTGTGTATCTGTCGTCGTACAACCATCTTGGAGGCGCTACAATAGCTCCTTGAGCTTGCGGAAGTATTACTTGTTTTGCTTTTGCCTGTCCTGTCCAAAGCATATCTATAGAAAAACCTTTGTATTCAGCTCTCATAGGAATTCCATAAGCAATTTTTGGTGTTGCAGATTCTGGAATTCTTACTTTATCATTAGAAGTGATGTTTCCATCGCCGTCAGTATCTTTTACCCAAAGATCACCTGGTTTTGCTCCTTCAAAATGAGGGGAATTGTCTACTTCTGCCTGAGTGCGATAAATTCCGTTTGTTTGGTATACTAACCAAGAATCGATAGCTCTTCCAGTCGATTTTTGCCAAGCTGGAATATTTTCTGCTTCATCGCGAAACAATACTTCACTTTGTGCGTAAGTAAAGTTAAAACCAACACTATATTTAAAACTATTGATATGATCGGCATAATTCACAGACCAGTCAGTACCTCTGTTTACCGTTTTTCCAATGTTTTCTTTTGGAAGAGATAATCCTGTGTACAAAGGCACAGACGCATTTCTTGCTGCTAAAATGTCAGATCTTTTATTGCTGAAATAGTCAAAAGTTGCCGTTAATTTATTTCCAAAGAATCCGAAATCAAAACCAATGTTTTTAGAATCTTGAATTTCCCATGTAATATTTGGGTTCGGAGTAGAAGAAAGATAAATACTATTGTTCAACGTATAATCTGATCCAAAATAGCTATAAAGCTGCTGATCTGTTGTTAGCTGATATCTTGTTAAGAAAAGATATTGGTTAAGATAATCCACTCCATTAATAGTCTCTCTTAAATCGTCATTACCCATTCTTCCCCAAGAAGCTCTTATTTTAAGCTGGTCAATTAATTTGATGTTATTTTTGAAGAAAGGCTCTTCAGAGATTTTCCAACCAGCACTAATAGCAGGGAACATACCCCAACGAGTAGAAGAAGGGAAGTTGAATGATCCGTTATAACGGGCAGAAACTTCGGCAAAATATTTATCATCAAAATTGTAAGCAACCCTTCCAAGGAAACTTTCACGTCCGTCTTGATATGCGCCGCCTGTAGCATTTTGTCCTTTAGTACTTCCAGTAAAAATCTGATCCAATTGATCGCTCAATAAATCTCTTCTGTAAGCATACGTTTGCGTTTTGTCCATTGTAGTCTGCTCATATCCGACAAAAGCATTTACCGCGTGTTTGTTGAATTTACGATCGTAGGCTAATTTTACGAAATACGTGTTTTGATTCGCAATTCGCTCTTCTTGCATTACGCTTGTTATGCTCGTGCTGTTTTTTACGTTATTGTAACTGTCATTGGTTTTGTCGTAAGAATAAGCATCCCACGGTTTTGTGAATTTCTTTTCACTGCGAACATTATAGTCAAATGCTGCATATCCGCTAAGTGATAATCCCTCAGTTATTCTTGGCAATTTTAATTCAAATCCAATTTTTGGATTTACAATTAAGTTTACCACGTGATCATAGCCTGCCGCTGGTGAAGACATTAAAATTGGGTTTCTACCATTTGTGATACCAGATGATGGATAACCATTTTTCCAATATGCAGGAATAAAAGGATACATACTAACCGTCTCGTGCATGATACTTCCAATGCTTACCGCAGGATAATTTCTATCTTCTTTACGAGTAGCAATGTCTAAGTTAACCTTAAAGTTCGAAGTGATATTAACATCAATATTTGATCTTAAATTGAATTGTCTGTATCTCTCGTCACTGTATCTAAGGTTACTTTCCTGATTTAAGTATTGTCCAGAAAAGAAATATTTAACCTGTTCATTACCACCATTTACAGAAAGTGAAAGGTTAGCTTGTGGAGCATCTTTTCTATAAACCTGCTTCATCCAGTCTGTACTGGTGTAATTTGGATCGTTTCCAGCTTTGTATTTGTCAATTTCTGCCTGAGTATAAGGAAGTGTTGTTCCTTTATGAGCATTCAGTTCGTTGTAATACGTCATGTATTCCCAAGAATTAACTCTTTCGCTCATTCTGGTTAACTGCTGAATACCATAAGATCCGTCAACTTTGATTGTTGGAGCACCAACTTTTCCTCTTTTGGTAGTTACCAGAATAACTCCATTTGCAGAACGAACTCCATAAATAGCTGCCGATGCATCTTTTAGAACCGTTACAGATTCAATATCATCAGGGTTTATCCTGTTCAAATCACGATCAGGAATACCATCCACAACTACAAGCGGACTTGTCCCTCCTCCAAATGAGTTAAAACCTCTAATTAAAAGAGTAGAGCTGTCATCACCAGGTCTTCCAGAACGGTTACTGGCGATTACTCCAGACATACGTCCGGCAATTCCGTTAGATACGTTTGCAGATGCATTTTGAGTTAAAACACCTCCTTTAATCGATGCAATTGCTCCCGTTGTAGAAGCTTTTTTCTGCGTTCCATACCCAACTACAACAACTTCATTTAAGGTTTGATTCTGCTCTACAAGCTGAATGCTTACTGCGTCGTCTGCACGAACTTCTTTTGTTAAAAATCCAGTATAAGAAAAAACAAGAATGCTGTTGGAGTCTGGAACTTCAATAGTAAAATTACCGTCAAAGTCTGTTACAGCTGTAATTTTTGTTCCTTTTACCAGAATGTTTACACCAGGAAGCGGTTCTCCTTGTGAGCCAGTTACTTTTCCCTTTATTAGTTTTTCTATGGCAAAAGATGTGCTTTTGCTGTTTATCAGAGCTAAATTAGTAGTCAGTTTATTAGAGAATTTACTCTCTTTTAACTCTGCTGCAAAAGAAGTTTGTAAAGTAAGTGCCAGTAAGGCTCCTGATGTTAGTTTGGTTATCTTCCATTTTTCAGAAGAGAGCCAATCTTTTGTTGGTTTTTGTTTGGTTAATAAAATCATGTTTTGTTGGTTTTTGTTGGTTAGTACTTTATTCTCTCGTGGTCCGTTTTTTATCTATTTTTCATTTTGGAGAAACAAAATGCCTTGAGCTCCTGCAGATTGTTTGTGAAAAAAGAGATAAATGTGAAATCCAAATGTATAAATGTTTCCAAGTCAACACATACCAGTACCTACCAGTTTTTTGCGATATTTGTAAAAAACATGATTTATTTACGATAATATTAAAAGTAAAGTGGGTAATATATGCATAAAATACAAATCAAGGTTATTTGAATAAATAGCTATGTATTCTTGTTTTTTGCAGATTATTTTACTCTTGTTTATTTGGGGATTCTTTTTTGTGAATAAGAGGAATGAAAGGGTGTGATAGAATGATGGTTTTAATTTTTAAAAGTGGGTAATATAGTATCAGAATTTTCTTTTTGGAATAATTTTGAATTTTTTAAATAGTTTTATTTTTTTAACCATACCAGTCGGTAATTTTAAGCTAATATGTAGGACTAAGCTTGTAAATGTTTTGTCCTGTTTTACGATTAAGAACCTTTTTTAGGTAATAAAATATCATAATCGGTAAAAAAATGTATAAAAATTATCAAAAGTCTATTTTTGAAATATTTTGCTTTGGATATTAAAAAAGCAACGCAGTAAGACGCAATAATTGGATTTAATTATATTTTGCTATTTTTGGACTTCATTTCTTCATAATTTAAAAATGGTCTACCAGAGCTCAAAACCATTTTTATTATGATTATACCAACTATGTTCCTCTATGGGTATAATTAAATGAATTTTTTCTCGTGGTTTGATTGATAAATGTGATGCACGGAGTTTCTATAGAATTTCAATTATAATCTGAAAAAGATTGTTTTTGGCTTCTTTTTAGAAATCTTCAAAAACGAATATTCACTATTGTTAATTAAAATTTTTATGAAAAAAGCACTATTTCTATTAGTTCTGACCACTCTCTTTTGGAAGACTAATGCACAAAATGATCCCATCGCTATTGAAACCCAGAATACCGCATTAATCTTAAAAGTGGCAAAAAGCGGATTGCTTTATCAATCTTATTTAGGAGCAAAACTGGAAGTTTCGGCATATAATGTACTTTCTAAAGAAACAGAAAGAACATTTGTTATAAACGACGGAAATCCGTTGCTTAATTTAAGACATCAAGCGTATCCAACGTACGGAACCGATAATTTATTTGAATCGGCTATCCGTATGACACATAATGACGGAAACCCTGCTTTGGAGTTAGTGTACGTAAGCCATCAGACAACAAAAATAGATGGCAATACTACTGAAACTAGTATAAAAATGAAAGATCCAGTTTATCCTGTAGAAGTGACTTTACATTATAAAGCTTTCTATAAAGAGAATGTTATTGAGCAATGGACTGAAATTGTACACCGCGAAAAGAAACCGGTAACGTTGTACAACTATGCTTCGTCTATGCTGCATTTTGATGCGGATAAATATTGGCTGACTCAGTTTCATGGCGATTGGGCTAAAGAAGTTAGAATGCAAGAAAGCGAATTAACCAGTGGAGCCAAAGTAATTGATTCTAAATTGGGAGTAAGAACCAATATGTACCAGACGCCAGTTTTCTTTTTAGCATTAAACGACAAAGCCAAAGAAGATAGTGGCGAGCTTGTTGCGGGAACAATCGCTTGGTCGGGAAATTTTAAATTTACTTTTGAGCTTGATAATAAAAATTCGTTAAGAATTAGTTCTGGAATTAATCCGTTTGCTTCAGAATATAGTCTTCAGCCTGGCGAAGTTTTTACGACTCCTTCTTTTATTTATACTTTTTCAAATAAAGGAAAAGGGCAGGCGAGCAGGAATTTACATTCTTGGGCAAAAAACTATGGTGTGAAAGATGGCGACAAACCTCGTTTGACTTTACTGAACAATTGGGAAACTACCTTTTTTAATTTCGATGAAAAGAAATTGACAGATATGTTTGAAGATTCGAAAACATTGGGCGTTGATATGTTTTTATTAGACGACGGATGGTTTGGAAATAAATACCCAAGAAGCGGTGATAAATCAGGTTTGGGAGATTGGCAGGCAACAAAAACAAAATTGCCAAATGGTCTTGGCTTTTTAATGCAGCAGGCAGAGAAAACTGGAGTAAAATTCGGAATTTGGATTGAACCCGAAATGGTTAATCCGAAAAGCGAATTGTATGAAAAACATCCAGATTGGGTTTTAAAATTGCCAAATAGAGAGGAGAGTTATTACAGAACACAATTGGTTTTGGATTTATCGAATCCTAAAGTGCAGGATTTTGTGTTTAAAACGGTGGACGATATTATGCAGACCAATGGAGGTGTAGCATTTTTTAAATGGGATTGTAACCGAATGATGACTAATGCGTATTCTACTTATTTAAAAAATCAGCAATCTCATTTATTTATCGAATATACCAGAGGATTGTATAAAGTTTTGGAGCGAATTAAAACCAAATATCCGCATTTACCAATGATGCTTTGCGCAGGAGGCGGAGGAAGAACAGATTATGCTTTTTTAAAATATTTCACAGAATTTTGGGCTAGTGATAATACCGATCCTTACAATAGAGTATTTATTCAATGGGGATATTCGCAGTTTTTTCCAGCTTTTACGATTTGTAATCACGTAACATCATGGGGAAATCAGTCTATTAAATTCAAAACAGACGTTGCCATGATGGGTAAATTAGGTTTTGATATTAATGTAAAAGAACTGAAAGAAAAAGAATTAAAATATACTCAGGATGCAGTTGCCAATTATAAAAGATTAAGCCCTGTAATCTGGCATGGCGATATGTACCGAATTGTTTCTCCTTACGAAGACAGTCGTGCTGTATTAATGTATGTTGACGAATCAAAGAACAAAGCCGTTTTATTTTCGTATACGCTTCATCCGCTTTATGATCCGCAATATAATTTGGTTCGTTTTCAAGGTTTAGACTCCAATAAAACGTATATAGTAGAAGAAATTAATTTAATGCCTGAGGCAAAGCAAACACTACAAGAATCTGGAGCATCTTTTACAGGAGATTATTTAATGAATGTAGGATTAAGAGTTTCTTCTTCAAAAGTTGAATCGAGTGTAGTGCTTGAAATCACAGCAGTATCTGGTAAATAAAAAAAAGATTTTTTATATAGCAAAACAGCTGTTTAATGTCGTTTAAAACAACGAGATTAAACAGCTGTTTTGTTTTTAACCCAAAGTACATTTGTAGAGACGCACCGCAGTGCGTCTACGCAACGTATATCCATAATGCATTAAACACACGCATCTACGTACCGAATATTCACAATATGTTAGACGCACTGCAGTGCGTCTCTACGGAATATTGGAACGGAATAGGATTGACAATCTGTTAGGTGAAATGTAGAGGTTTTAATTAAAATATCACGTATATCTGTAGAGACGCACCGCAGTGCGTCTACGTAAAGTATATCCGCAGTATATTACAAGTTCAGTTTTCTATATTGCAAAGGCGAAAGCTGTTTTAATTCTTTGAACTTTCGGTTAAAATTGGAAATATTATTGAACCCGCATAATTCGGCAATTTCCAAAACAGAGAGTTCTTCATTATTAGATAATAACTTTGCGGCTCTCTCAATACGTACTTCAATTAGAAATTGAAAAAATGACTTGTTGGTCCGGACCTTAAAATACCGGCAAAAGGCATTTTTTGTCATACTCGCAATCGAAGCAATTTCATCTAATGTGATGTTTTTATGAAAATTGGTCATGACATATTCAAATACAATCTGCATTCTTTTTCCTTCATTGTCCGTAATTTTCTTTTGATACAAATAATTAGAAAGCGGAGTAGTTTCTGATGTAGATAGCCATTTCATAATATCTAGAAATAGTATAAAACGAGTATAGCTATCGGCTTTTTTCAGCTTCTTGAAATATTTGACAACCTTTTTTGGTGCGTTATGGATTATAAATCCGTTTTTACTGCTTTCTAAAATCGGATGGATATTTCTAAAAGTAGACAGCTCAAAAAAATCTTTTCCGAACGAATTGAAGGTAAAAAATAAAGTACGCATTACTGAAACTACATTTTCCTGAATATCGCTTCTAAACACATGTGGCAAATTACTTCCAATTACCAATATATCACCTTCACGGTATTGCGAAATAGTATCGCCGGCAAAAACGGCTCCTTCGCCTTTTTCAATAAAACTAATTTGAATTTCTTCATGCTGATGCAATTTATCATAAAATGAAACTTCGATATCTTCTTGATATATAAGGGGATCTTCTCCAGATTTTGGAATTTTGAATGGGAAAACTTTCATATAGTGGTTAGTTAGTTATAATCAAATATATTGCATTTGAATAAAAAAATGATGCTATAATGTTCTGTTTTTTAAGTTTTGGTGTTATAGAGGGTAATATAGTATCGTTTTGTGGTAATTTTTAAAAGGTGCGCTCTATTGTTTCTAGATAATTTTGGCCTTAATAAAAAATTAAAATTATGAGTATTCAATGGAATGGCGTTATGCCAGCGGTAACTACAAAATTTACTGCAGATGACAAATTAGACTTCAATATGTTTGAAGTTAATATGAAGGCACAATTAAATGCTGGAGTTTCAGGAATTATTTTAGGAGGCACTTTAGGTGAAGCCAGCACACTTTTAGAAGAAGAAAAAAGAGAATTAGTAAAACATACTGTTGCACTAACAGAAAATAAAGTGCCTGTAATTATGAACATTGCAGAGCAGTCTACAAAAAATGCAATTTTAGCGGCCAATAAAGCTGAACAAGATGGAGCAAAAGGATTGATGATGCTTCCTCCAATGCGTTACAAAGCATCTGATTTTGAAACGGTTACTTTCTATAGTGAAGTGGCAAAAAATACTTCACTTCCTATTATGGTTTACAACAATCCGATTGACTATAAAATTGAAGTGACATTAGATATGTTTGAAGAGTTATTAAAATATGATAACATTCAAGCAGTAAAAGAATCAACTAGAGATATTTCTAATGTTACTAGAATGATCAACCGTTTTGGAGATCGTTTAAAAATATTATCAGGAGTTGATACACTAGCATTAGAAAGTCTATTTATGGGTTCTGATGGATGGGTTTCTGGATTGGTTTGTGCTTTTCCTGAAGAAACAGTGGCAATTTACAAATTAGCAAAAGCGGGAAGATTTGATGAAGCGTTGAAAATCTACAGATGGTTCTTGCCTTTATTAGAATTGGATATTAATGCATTCTTGGTTCAGAATATCAAATTGGCAGAGGTTGCAACAGGAATTGGTTCAGAATATGTTCGTGCGCCAAGATTACCATTGCAAGGAGCAGAAAGAGAAAGAGTTCTAGCAATTATTGCTGAAGGATTACGTACGAGACCAACTTTACCAGACTATAAAAATTTATAATAGCATATTAAAGATTGGCTTAGCTTTTTAGTTTTCAGTCTCGGTTCTCAGCTTTCAGCCGCAGTCTCAGTTTTTCAGTTTCCATTTACAGTCAGGGTTTTCGGTAGCTGTGTTTACTGGGGCTGCGACTGAAACTTGAGACTAAAACCGTAGCTGAAAACTAAAATTGCTCTTAATTCATTTATAAGAAAAAAAACATGATTACAGGAAAAAATTATATAGGAAGCCAGCTAAAAGCAGGTGGTACAAAAATACTAAAAACGTTTAATCCGCTATTGAATACAGAAAATCCATGGGTTTTTACTGAGGCAACTCAAGATGAAATTGAGGAAGCAGTTGCGTTAGCCAATCAAGCATTTGAGAGTTATAAAAATTATTCGGGTATTGAAAAAGCTAAATTTTTGAACGCTATTGCTGATGAAATTTTAGCATTAGGAGACGATCTTTTAGTTCAGTACTGCACCGAATCGGGTTATCCGAGAGGCAGAGCAGAAGGAGAACGCGGAAGAACAATCGGACAGTTAAAAGCTTTTGCCGATATGCTTACAGAAGGAAGCTGGGTACAAGCCACAATAGATACTGCAATAACCGACAGACAGCCTGCACCAAAAGAAGACTTACGCAAAATGTTAGCACCTTTAGGACCAATTGTGGTTTTTGGATCAAGTAATTTTCCTTTTGCATTCTCTACAAGCGGAGGAGATACGGCTTCGGCTTTGGCTGCAGGTTGTCCTGTTATTGTAAAAAGCCATTCCATGCATATAGGAACGGGCGAAATGGTTGCTTCTGCAATTATTAAAGCAGCTCAGAAAACCAATATGCCAGAAGGTGTTTTTTCTAACCTTATTGGTGACGGAAGAACGCTTGGAACAAGTTTGGTAAAACATCCATTGGTAAAAGGAGTAGGTTTTACGGGAAGCATTAAAGGCGGACGTGCTCTGTGCGATTTAGCTGCACAGCGTCCAGAGCCAATTCCAGTATTTGCCGAAATGGGAAGCATAAATCCAGTAGTACTTTTACCAAACGCATTGAAGAAAAATAGCCAAAAATGGGCGACAGCCTATGCAGGTTCTATCACTTTAGGAGCTGGGCAATTTTGCACGAATCCAGGTTTACTTCTGGCTTTAAAAGGAGAAGAATTAAATGAGTTTACAGAAAATCTAGATCAGGCAATCGAAAAAATTCAGCCTGGCTGTATGCTTCATCCTTCTATTTATGCTGATTTTAATAACGGAATTGCAAAAATAGAAGAACAGAATGGAGTTTCAAGAATAGCTCAGTTTAAAGGCGAGACAATACCAAATCACGGTGCTTCAACTGTTTTGAAAGTTGATGGAAATGAATTTTTAAAAAATGCGACATTGCATAATGAAGTTTTTGGACCATTTTCTATTTTAATTGAATGCGAAAATGAAACTGAATTAATAGAAGTAATTTCGAAGTTGGAAGGACAGCTAACAGGAACAATTATAAGTGAGGAGAACGAAATTGACACCCACAAAGGAATAATTGGCGCTTTACAGAATCGCGTAGGCCGCTTAATATACAATGGTGTGCCTACAGGAGTAGAAGTTTGCGCTTCTATGCTTCACGGCGGACCTTATCCAGCATCTTCAGATTCACGTTACACAGCAGTTGGAATAGACGCAGTTTACAGATGGGTGCGTCCAGTAAGTTTTCAGAATTGGCCAAACCATTTACTGCCAGCTGAATTACAAAATGAGAATCCGTTGCAAATTGTTCGTACAGTAAATAATAAACTAACACTATCTCAAATATAAAATGGTAAAGAAAACTTTTTTTTGCGTAGATGCTCATACGTGCGGGAATCCGGTTCGGGTTGTTGCCGGTGGCGGACCAAATCTACAAGGTAATTCGATGAGCGAAAAACGGCAGCATTTCTTAAAAGAATATGACTGGATTCGTAAAGGCTTAATGTTTGAACCTAGAGGACATGATATGATGAGCGGCAGTATTTTGTATCCGCCAAGCAATCCTGAGAATGATTTTGGAATTCTGTTTATAGAAACTTCTGGATGTCTGCCAATGTGCGGACACGGAACAATTGGAACTATTACAATTGCTGTCGAAGAAGGTTTGGTGACTCCAAAAGTTCCTGGAATTATCAAAATGGAAGCGCCTGCCGGTTTAGTCCTTATCGAATATCAACAAACAGGCAAAAAAGTAGATTGGGTACGTCTGACCAACGTTAAATCCTATCTAGCTGCAGAAGGTCTTACTATTGATTGCCCAGAATTGGGCGAAATTGTATTTGATGTAGCTTACGGAGGAAATTATTACGCCATTGTAGATCCGCAAAAGAATTTTTCGGGTGTTCAAGATTTTACAGCAAGTAAAATTATTCAATACAGTCAAGAAGTTCGCAATAAGATTAATGAAAAATACCCAGATTATTTTATTCATCCTGAAAACAATACCATTAGAGACGTAACCCATATGTTGTGGACAGGATCACCTATAGATCCAACATCATCTGGCAGAAATGCTGTTTTTTATGGAGACAAAGCAATCGATCGTTCGCCATGCGGAACTGGAACATCGGCTAGAATGGCACAATTGCATGCTAAAGGGAAATTGAAAAAAGGAGAAGAGTTTATTCATGAAAGTTATATTGGAAGTAAGTTTATTGGTAAAGTCGTAGAAGAAACTTCTATTGGAGATATTCCAGCTATTGTTCCAAGCATTCAAGGCTGGGCAAAAGTGTACGGATACAATAATATTATAATTGATGAAAGCGACGATCCGTATGCATTTGGATTTCAGGTTATTTAAAAATCAGTTTATAATATAATTAAGCTGTTGGTTAAATTAAATTATTGTTTTTTGAATAGTCTCTAGTTTTAACTAAGGGATTTTAGAAATTGTAAATAAGATGGGCTTTAGCCAAATTAACATGGTTGTTGTTTAAGCTAAAACCATCTTTTACAATTTTGATTATCTCTATCTATAAGATGGAGGCAATTGATTCTAAATTAAATAAAAAATTTCATCCAACAGATTTAAAATATAATTAGCAGTTCAAAGAACTCTTAACGAAATAAAATTTATGAAAAAAGTTGCTGTTATTGGCGGTGGAATTATTGGCTTATGTTCTGCCTATTATCTTGCAAAGGAAGGTTATGAGGTGAGCGTATTTGATGAATCTGATATGAACAATGGCTGTTCGTACGGAAACGCAGGAATGATTGTACCATCTCACATTATTCCGCTGGCACAACCCGGTATGATTGCTCAAGGAATAAAATGGATGTTTGACAGCCGTAGTCCGTTTTATGTAAAACCACGTTTAAGTAAAGATTTGATAAACTGGGGAATGCAGTTTTATAAACATGCCAATGTGCGCCATGTAGAAAATGCAATGCCTGCTTTACGAGATCTTTCTTTATTAAGTAAAGAATTATATCAAGATTTTGCCAAAGAGAATAATTCTTTCTTCTATGAAGAAAAAGGACTTTTAATGCTTTACAAAAGTGATAAAGTAGGAGAAGAAATGCATCACGAAGGAAAAGAAGCAGAACGTTTGGGACTTGAAGTAGATTATCTGTCAAAAGCAGAAGTTGCACTTTTAGAGAAAGGAACCAATACCAATGTAATTGGAGGTGTTCATTATAAAAGTGATGCCCATTTGTATCCGCAGAAATTTATGTCTTTCATCAAAGAAGAATTGGCTCGTTTAAAAGTTGAAATCCATTCTCAAACCAGCGTAAGAGATTTTGTTTTAGAAGGAAATAAAATTGAAAAAATTGTTACCGATAAAGGACTTTTTAGAACTGATGAAGTGGTCTTGGCATCAGGATCTTGGAGCCCTTTTTTGGCTAAAAAACTAAATATCTCAATTTCTATTTTACCAGGTAAAGGATACAGTTTTACATTAAAAGATAAATCCCAAAAACCGAGTATTCCATCTATTTTATGTGAAGGAAAAGTGGCTGTAACTCCAATGGCAAATGATATTAGATTTGGAGGAACTATGGAAATAACACACGCCAAAGACAACAAAATAAATGCAAACCGACTTCAGGGAATTATAAACAGCATTAATGATTTCTATCCTGATATGGAAGTAGAAATGCCTATAACTGAAGATACTTGGTTTGGCTTTAGACCATGCACGCCATCAGGAATGCCTATTATTGCCAGAGACAAAAAAGTTGTAAATTTGACCTTAGCAACAGGACATGCCATGATGGGATTAAGTCTCGCACCGGCAACAGGAAAAATTATAACAGAAATTATTTCTGGCAAACCGACTTCTGTAGCTATTGACAGATTCCAAATATAAAATATGAGATACAATGCGATTCCGGTTTCTTTGTTTATTGAAAACCGAAAAAGATTTACCGAAAAAATGCTGCCAAATAGTTTGGCTATTCTGACTTCAAACGACGTAATGCCTAATAACGCTGATGATGTTATGGGGTTTGCACAAAATAATGATTTGTTTTACTTGTCTGGAATTGACCAAGATGAAACCATTTTGGTGCTTTATCCAGATGCTTTTAAAGAAGAAAACAGAGTTATACTTTTTGTAAAAGAAGCAAATGAACATACACTTCTTTGGGATGGTAATTTTTTGACTAAAGAGCAAGCAACAGCTGTTTCCGGAATCCAGAATATCAAGTGGCTTCACGAATTTGAAAAGACTTTGCAGCTTTTTGCTTTTGAAGCTGACATTATTTACTTAGGTCATAATGAGCATATCAAAAGAGTAACTGCCGAAATTGAAACCAGACAAGATCGAATGATAAAATGGTGCAAAGAAAAATATCCATTGCATCAATACGATCGTGTGGCAAAAATAACTCGCGAATTACGTCCAATTAAATCGAACGAGGAAGTTGATTTAATAAAAAAAGCAACTGCAATAAGTGTTGAAGGTTTTCATAGAGTTTTAGACGCAATTCGTCCAAATATAAAAGAATACGAATTAGAAGCCGAATTGTTGTACGCCACCGTAAAAAACGGAGGAACGAGACAAGCATTTAGATCAATTGTGGCATCTGGCGTTAATGCCTGTTCATTGCACTATAACACAAACGATGATATTTGCCGAGAGAATGAAATGGTTCTTGTTGATTTTGGAAGCTGTTATGCCAACTATAATTCAGATACCACAAGATGTATTCCGGTTAACGGAACTTTTAGTCCAAGACAAAAAGAGGTTTACGAATCTGTTTTACATTGTTTGAAAGAAGGTTCAAAATTATTGAAGCCTGGAGTTTTATCTAAAGATTATGAACTTCAAATGGCAAAATTAATTGAAACCGAATTGGTGAAACTGGGACTTATTACAGAAGAAGAAATTAAATCTCAAGATCCAGAAAAACCTGCTTACAAGAAATATTTCATGCATGGAACTGCGCATCACTTAGGATTAGATGTTCATGATGTTGGTTTGTATTCAAGACCTTTTGAAAAAGGAATGGTGCTTACTTGTGAACCTGGAATTTATATTAGAGAAGAAGGAATAGGATGCCGTTTGGAAAATGATTATCTGATAACAGAAAATGGAAATATCAATCTGAGTGAAGCCATGCCAATAGAAATCGCCGAAATTGAAAATTTAATTAAAAATAAAAAGTAAGATGAAAAAGTATTTGTTGTTTCTTCTGTTCGTATGCACCTCTGTTTTCGCACAGAAGATTGATATTAACAATCTAAATTGGTTGCCAAATTCTCATTCTTTTTGGGTGAATCAAGACAGTAATGTAGTCATTTATGATGTTGATAAACTAGATAAACAAAACACTATTTTATCGAAAGCGCAATTAGCAGCTGCTGGATTTACTGGCGAAATTGAGCAGTTGGTTTGGAACGACTCCAAAACAAAAGTTTTAGTTTATACAAATTCTAAGAAAGTATGGAGAGACAATACCAGAGGAGATTATTGGTATTTTGATTTGGCTACAGGAAAAGGAAAACAATTGGGCAAAAACTTAGACGCATCATCCTTAATGTTTGCTAAATTTTCTAGCGATAATGAAAATGTTGCCTATGTTTCAAAACACAATATATATGTTGAAAATCTGAATTCTGGAAAAATCACACCAGTAACAACTGATGGCACAGATAAAATTATTAACGGAACTTTTGATTGGGTTTATGAAGAAGAACTAGCAGCGCGTGACGGTTTTAGATGGAGTCCAGACGGAAAAAGTATTGCTTTTTGGAGAGTAGATGCTACTTCTACCAAATTCCATTTCATGATCAATAATACAGATTCGTTGTATCCGACAATTATTCCAGTAGAATATCCAAAAGCAGGAGATAGACCTTCTTCTGTGAAAATTGGAGTTGTAAATGTTGATTCTCTTCAAACCAATTGGTTAGATATTCCTGGAGAACCAGATAATAATTATTTGGTTCGAATGAAATGGCTGAGCAGTGAGTCTATTATGGTAGTTCAGCTAAATAGAAACCAGAATCAGGTTACGATGTACGATTGTAATGCAAAATCTGGTGCAGCGAGAGTGATTTATAAAGAAGAATCAGCTGCATGGATAGATGTATTTGACACTTCTGCTGGTGAATATGATGTTTTTCCTTGCCAGTTTGTAGACAACGGAAAAGCTTTTTTATGGAGCTCTGACGCAGATGGATGGATGCATGTTTATAAAATAAGTCTTGACGGAAAATCAAAAGAGTTAATCACTAAAACTAATTTTGATGCTTATTTTAAAGCCTATAACGAAAAAACAAAAACGATATATTTTATAGCAAGTCCAGAAGATGCTACTCAGCGTTATTTGTATGAAACGAATTTAAGTTCGAAAAAGACAAAAAGAATAACTCCAGCAATTTTTGATGGTACAAACCGATATGTTTTTTCTACAGATGCAGCTTATGCAAGACACACCAATTCTAGCATTTCAAGAGGCTACAACCAGAGATTGATTGCTTTGTCGGGGCATCAAAAGATTTATCCAAAAGAAGCAGATGTTTTTGCGGCTCCAAATCGAGATTATTCGATGGAGAAGTTTAAAGTGAAAACAGCAGATGGAGTAGAGATTGATGGAATAATGGCAAAACCGTTAGACTTTGATCCCTCAAAAAAATATCCTGTTTTCTTTTATGTTTATGGAGAACCAATGGCTACAGTGGCTAATGATAGTCCATATTTTAATGGATTCATAAGCGAGTTGATACCAAAAGGATATATCGGAATTGCGATGGATAATAGAGGAACTCCAGCGATGAAAGGAACGCAATGGAGAAAATCAATTTATAAAAATATCGGAATTATCAATACGCGTGATCAGGCAATGGCGGCAAAAGAAGTTTTAAAATGGAACTTCATCGATTCTGATCGTGTAGCAATTCATGGCTGGAGCGGTGGAGGTGCTGTAACTTTAAATCTAATGTTTCAGTATCCAGAAATTTACAAAACAGGCGTTGCCATTGCTGCAGTAACAGATCAGCATTTTTATGATAATATTTATACAGAACGTTATATGGGATTGCCAGACGAAAATCAGGCAGCATATATTCAAGCTTCTCCTGTAACGCATGCTAAAAATCTGAAAGGAAATTTATTGTATATCCACGGAACGGGCGATGATAATGTACATTATAAAAACGCAGAAGTTTTAATTAATGAATTGATCAAATACGATAAAATGTTTGATTTAATGATATATCCAAATCGTTCTCATAGTATTGATGAAGGAGAAGGAACAGAAAAACATCTGACAGATACTTTTATCAGATTTATTGAAAAAAATTGCCCGCCAGGAGCAAAATAAAAAAAACTACATATCATAAAAAGAGAGGAGAATTTCATCAATTTGAAATTCTCCTTTTTTTATGTGTTTATTTCTTTTGGCTTTGAGTTAAGTGTTTGATTTTGAAATTTTTTCTAAATGGTAATATAGTAAATGTGTAATTGCGAAATTGGCATTTATAGGGTAATATAAGCAGGTTTTTCGGTAATATATTATCAGAAAAATTATCTAAAAAGCAAAATATTTGCCACATTAATTATAAAACCATTTTATGAAATTGAAGATTAATTTTAGAAAAATTGCAGTACTCTTTTTTGTACTGTTGACTAAACTGACTTTTGCCCAAGAACGGGTTGTGTCAGGAATTGTTTCAGATGAGAATGGAGTTCCATTGCCAGGTGTTGGAGTACTGGTAAAAGGAACTCAAACAGGTTCTCAGACTGATTTTGATGGGAAATATTCAATAAAAGCTGATGCAAATGCGGTTCTTGTGTTTAGCTTTATTGGAATGCAGACTAAAGAAGTTCCAGCACGCGGCAACAGCATAAACGTAAAAATGACCGCAGGATCTACACAATTGCAAGAAATCGTAGTTACAGCATTAGGACTTAAAAGAGAGAAAAAATCTCTTGGTTATGCAACACAAGAAATAAGCGGAGATCAGCTGACAAAAATAAATACAGGTAATGTTTCTAATAATATTTCAGGTAAAATTGCTGGTGTAGAAATTAGACGAAATAATAATATTGGAGGTTCTACCAATGTCGTAATTCGTGGTACTAGTTCGTTAACGGGAAATAATCAAGCATTATGGGTAGTTGATGGAATTATATTGAATAATGACAACACCAATACAGCAGATCAAAAATCTGGAGGAAACAAAGGTGGCTACGATTACGGAAATGCTGCTTCTGATATTAATCCCGACGATATTGAAACCATGAACGTTTTAAAAGGCGCGGCGGCTACAGCATTGTACGGATCAAGAGCGTCAAATGGAGTTATTATCGTGACGCTTAAAAAAGGAAGCAAAACTAAAGGCGGACTAGGATTTGATTTTAGCTCAGGAGTTAATATTGGAGTAGTAGACAAAAAGACTTTGCCAGAGTATCAAAAACAATACGGCGGAGGATATGGTGATTTTTACGGTACAGTTGATTTAGGTAGTGGTGTTCATCCTTATACGGCAACCGACGATGCGGCTTGGGGACCAAAATTTGATCCTTCATTGCTAGTTTACAACTGGAATTCGTTTTATCCAGAATTGCCAACTTATGGTAAAGCGACTCCATATACAGCTGTAAAAAATGATCCAAACAGTTTTTATCAAAATAGCTTAACGTATATTAATAGTATATCTTTTTCGGCTGCAAATGAGCAGGGAGATTTTAGATTTGGTTATACCAATTACAATCAGCAGCAAGCTATTCTTCCTAATAGCAATAACAGAAAAGATAATTTTAATTTTTCTGGAAGTTATAAAGTTACACCAAAAACGAGAATTTCTACATCAGCAAACTATTTGACATCTGATGCTATTGGAATGAACGAAACAGGATATGGAGATGGAGGAAATAACTATTTAAGCAGTGTTAGACAATGGTATACAACCAATGCAGATTTTAATGATCTTAGAGCGGCTTACGAATTAACAGGCAAAAATACCACATGGAATGTATACGGTCCAACCGATTTAAGAGTTCAGTTTCATGATAACCCATATTTTCAACGTTATAATAATTACAACTCATTAAAAAGAGATCGTTTCTTTGGTAATGTAGTGGTAAAAACAGAAGTTACAAATTGGTTTGACATTATGGGGCGTGGTGCCGTAGATTTTTACCATCAATTGCAAGAAGAGCGTATTGCTGTAGGTTCTAAAAGAACACCAAACGGTCTTGGTCAATATTCTAGATATGATAAAAATTTCCGCGAAATCAATTTAGATTTAGCATTAAATTTCAAAACAGGTATTACTGATGGAATCAGTTTTAATGGTATGTTAGGAGGAAACTCTAGACGTTCGGTTAGCAATTCTATCTATGCGTTAACAAATGGAGGATTGGTTGTTCCGGGAATTTATGCCTTGACCAATTCAATTGACGGAATTACAAGTCCAGAAGAACAACAGATAACTCTTGGAACTAATAGTGTTTACGGAATGGCAAGTTTTAATTTCCTTGACACCTATTTCCTTGAAGGAACTTATCGAGTAGATCAATCATCTACTTTGCCAAAAGACAATAATACCTATTCGTATCCATCCATTACAGGGACTTATATTTTCAGTAATCATATTAAAGCAGATTGGCTGTCATTTGGAAAATTGCGTCTGAATTATGCAGAAACAGGAAACGATGCGCCATTTGCGGTGACTTCTACACTTTATCCTAAAAATTTCAATTTCGGGCCAGGTGGAGTTCGTTTTTCTACAGACAATGATAAAAGTAATTCTGATTTGAAAAGTGAGTTGACAAAAGGTGTAGAGGCTGGTCTTGAGCTTAAGTTTTTCAAAAACAGATTAGGGGTAGATTTCTCTTACTATAAAACCAATACAACAAATCAGATTCTTTCTATAGAAACTCCAACACAGACAGGATATACAAGAGCGTGGATCAATGCTGGAAATGTTCAGAACAAAGGATTTGAGGTAACTGTTAACGCAACTCCGATAAAAACGAAAGATTTTTCATGGCAGGCAACAGTAAACTGGTCAACAAATAAAAATGAGGTAATCTCTTTAGGGGGAGCAAGTCAGATTTCATTAGGATCATTCCAAGGAGTAAATTATGTGGCAGAAGTTGGTAAACCAGTAGGACAGCTAGTTGGTTCTGGATACACTTATTTAAATGGAGAAAAAGTAATTCGTTCAAACGGAAGATACTTACAAACTGCAGGAGCTGTAATTGGTAACGTAGCTCCAGATTGGATTGGTGGTTTTAATAACGTTTTAACGTACAAGAATATTTCTTTCAATTTCTTAATTGATGTTAAAAAAGGCGGAGACGTTTATTCGCTAGATCAGCAATATGGACATGCAACAGGAATTTACGAAAGTACAGTAAGTAAAAACCATAATGGAGTTCCTCAACGTGAACCAGTTGCTGACGGTGGTGGAGTATTATTAGGTGGTGTAAAACAAGATGGTACGCCAAATGATGTAACGGTAAGCGTAACTGGAGCAGACGGATACTATTTCTACAATTCTATGCCTCAGCAAGAATATGTTTATGATGCATCATATGTAAAACTACGTGAAGTTGGATTGAGCTATAAACTGCCAAAAAGATTTATAGAAAACACCTTTATTAGTAATATGGTTTTTGCTGTAAACGGAAGCAATTTATGGATTATTCACAAAAACCTGCCTTATGCAGATCCTGAAGCAGGAGCGTCTTCGGGTAATTTACAAGGCTTTCAAACTGGAGTATTGCCAACAACAAAAGAGTACAGTTTTACCATGAAAGTTCAATTCTAAAAAAAATAAAGACATGAGAATTATAAAAACAATATTTTTTGCAGGAGCTGTTTTATGTGCAGTAGCTTCATGTGATAACTTAGATGACATGAACAAAAATGAAAAAGCTTATGAAACTGCTCTGCCAAGTGCATTGATGACTAATGCGCAGGTGAATTATGCTTATTTTCTAACAAATGCTTCAGTAAATTCAAATAATTTTAGAGCATATGCACAACATTGGTCAACGGCTACTTATACCGATGAAGCTAATTATAATCAGGCAAAAAGAAATTTGGGGAGTTCACATGCTGTAACATTATACAGAGATGTATTGCAGGATTTGACCAATGCACAAAAACAAATTCAGGAAACAAAAGTATTAGGTCCTGTTGAAGAAGCTGTAAAGAAAAATCAGATCGCTATTTTAGAAGTTCAAATTATAATGGCTTATCAAACTCTGGTAGATTTATTCGGGAATGTAGCTTATTCTGAAGCTTTAGACATTAAAAAATTTCCGCTTCCTAAGTATGATGATGCTAAAACCATTTATTTCGATTTGGCTGCTCGTTTGGATGTTGCTATTGCATCTTTGAATGATGGAAATGAAAGTTTCGGGAATGCCGATTTAATTTTTCATGGAGATGTGGCAAAATGGAAAACTTTAGCCAACAGCGTAAAATTAAAAATGGGATTGCATCTTGCCGATGTTGATGCTGTAAAAGCAAAAGCAATGGTAGAAAGTGCTTTTAGTTCAGGAGTTATGAGCAAAGAAGCTGATACTGCACTGTTTCAATATTTTTCTTCAAATGTAGATATGAATCCGCTATATAATAGTTTAGTAAGCGAGAATCAAATAAACATTGCAGAAGTTTTTGTTAATGAATTAAATGGAAAAGAAGATCCAAGACGTGATTTTTTCTTTGATCCAAAATCAAAAATAAATGGGGTGTATAAAGGTGCGCCTTATGCACAACAGGTTACTTACGCCAATTATAGCAGTACGGGTGAAAGATTAAGAGAAAAAACAAATCCAGGAGTCATATTCGATTACACCGAAACTTGTTTTTTACTGGCAGAAGCGGCAAGCCGAGGTTTTAGCGTTGGTGCAGATGCAGCTACATATTATACAAAAGGAATAGAAGCGAGCATGAAATTTTGGAAAGTTTCTGATGCGAATGCTCAAACTTACTTAGCGCGCCCTGATGTTGCTTTCGCTACAGCACCAGGAACCGATAAGCAAAAAATTGCTTATCAGCTTTGGATCGCCTATTACAATCGTGGTTTTGAAGCATGGACGGAATATCGCAGACTAGATTATCCAATTTTGGTAGCGCCTCCAACAGCAGTACAAGAAGCTGACGGAAAAGTTCCTGTTAGAAATATTTATTCAACATCTGATAAAACGTTAAATACAGCTAATTATGAAGCAGCTTCAACAGCAATTGGCGGAGATTTAATGACAACAAAGATTTTTTGGGACAAATTTTAATTTTGAGTTAGTTTAATTTGTTTTTTGAGCCAGCACTTTTTTAAGTGCTGGCTTTTTGTTTGTCTAGTATTTGCAAGGGAAGACTGATATTTTAATTCTGTAAGGTAAGATTTGTTTTTAATGATTTATTATGTTTATTTTTTTAATATGTGTTTTTTTATGGTTAAAAATATGATAATTATGTATTAATTCTGAATAAAATACTATCAAAAAAACAGAAGCTTGTGCGGTAATTTTGATTGTTACTAATTAAAAAAACCTAAACAAATGAAATTAAAATTACTAATCTGCTTTCTGATTTTCAGTTCAGTGAAAATTAGCGCACAAGGTTTGCCTTGCCGAACAAGCGAAGAAAATGAAAAAATGTATCGGAATAATCCGCATGCACTTCAAGAGAAAAAGAACTTTGATGTTTTTAGTAAAAATTTTGCGGCACAGCGCAAAACTTCAACGGCAAAAGCTGCCGCAGTGACTACTTATACAATTCCAGTAGTATTTCATATTTATGGTGACGTGCAAGGAGGAAAAACCGTGACATACGAAAAAATCGTCAACCATTTGGCTCAGCTTAACGATGATTTTAATGGTCGTAACGCAGATTACCAAACTGTTGAACCTTTTTTTCAATCTCGACGCGGAACTTTAAATATAGAATTTAAACTAGCTAAGAAAGATCCAAACGGAGGTTGTACAACAGGTGTTGTTTTTCATCCAACAAAAAATGGCTACGGAAATGGCGGAGGCTACGATGACCAGATCGCTGCTGATGCTTGGGACAATACAAAATATATGAATGTCTATATTCAAAATGATTTGTATAATGACGGAGCTACAAATAATTCAGGTGTGGCTTGGTATCCAAGTTCAGACATGACGGCAAACAATACGGCTCGTGTTGTTTTTAACGGGGCTTATTTATACGATAACTCATATAGTAAAGAATTCTCTGCAACACTGACTCACGAATTTGGTCACTTTTTAAATCTGATTCATACTTTTGAAGGAGGATGCAGCGGAACTGATGAAGTTGCAGATACTCCTGCAGAAGACGGAAATCATACTTTAGGTTGTACTCCAGGAACAAATTGTAGCGGAGATAAAGTAAATTTTGAAAACTACATGGGCTATAATGGCGCACAAGGCTGTTACAAAATGTACACACAAGGTCAGATTGACAGAATGCTGGCTGCTTTAGAACATCCGGCTAGAAAATCGCTTTGGCAAGCACAAAACTTAATCGATACCGGTGTTAATGCAACAGGAAGCACTCTTACTGCATCGGCTGTAACTTTCAAAGAAGCAATTATAAATGATGGTTCTTTTGATACTTCATCAATAATCAAACTAAACGGAACTAAAACTTTTGCTGTTTCTTCAGGAACTTTAACAGCAGGAACTCATTTTACTCATACTTTTCCAGCAGGAATCACACCTGTACTTACTGTAAACTCTAATAATCAAATCACAGTTACATTAACTGGAAAAGCAACAAATCATGCATTAAGCAACAATGCATCGGGTGGAATTAGTTTTTTACCTGCTGCCTTTACAGGCGGAACAACTGATTTATCTTGTACTTCTTTATACTTCAATTTTAAATTCTCAGATCCGTACGGAATCTTTTTTGTAGACATGCCAGACGTAACTGTTTCGTCAGCATTGACTTGGAAGTATTTTGAAATTGCAAAGGGAGATGACCGTGCATTTGGAGGATGGCGCTATGCTGCTAATGCTTTAAAAATTGAAACCTATGCAAAGAGATTGGTTTGTGAAACAGGCACTAGAAACATCTCGCTTTTAAATGCGAATACTGCTGTTGGTCCGACAAGTAATATGACTGCTCCTGGCGCATATCCAAACCAGTTAGATCTAAGAACGGCTAGTTATACAAATTGGGACGGAAAAACAGGTTATGTTGGATTCGATTATTTAATGGATGGACTAACTTGTTATGGATGGTTCAAAGTAAAAGTAAACGCCGATGGTGACGGTTATACAATTTTGGAATATGCTTATAATACAAAACCAAATACTCCAATTTATACAGGAATGACCGATAAAACGGCCACAACTTTATCAGCTGACACATTGTATGAAGCTGAAACAAACGACGGAAGTACAACTTCAACGGCAACAATTGCTTTAAGTACTAATAATGGTACATTTACAAAAAGCAGTGGCACTTTTACAGCAGGAACTGACTATACGATTACAGGTGTGCCAGCTGGTTTAACTGCAGTTTTAACTCTTGAAAGCAATACTAAAACAGTGCTTTCTTTTACAGGAAAAGCAACTGCGCACAATACAACAAACGATGCTGTTATTACACTTACGTTTAAAGATGCAGCAATTACTGGTGGAATAGCTACTTTGGATACAGCTACTAAAACAATCAATTTAAAATTTGATGCGCCTTATGGAGTGTTTTATGTAAACAATCCTGATTATACAGCTAATGCTGCATCGACTTGGCAGTATTTTGATTTGGGTATTGGAGATAATACTGAATATGGTGCATGGCAATATGCAGCAGCAGCTTTAAAAATGGAAACGTATGGAAAAAGACTGGTTTCTGAAGCGGGAACAAGAAATATATCATTCTTATCGCAAGGTACTTCTATTGGAGCTTCTAGTAATTTTGCGGCACCAGGAAATTATCCGAATCAATTAGATTTGAGAACAGCTACGTATACAACTTGGGATAATAAAACAGGATATGTTGGTTTTGAATATACAAGTAGAGGTCGTATTTGCTACGGATGGATGCATGTAAAAGTGGAAGCGGGCGGAGTAGGATATACGGTCTTAGATTTCGCTTATAACACCAAACCAAACGAACCAATCTTAGCAGGGGTGCAAACAGGAAATTCGGTATTGGCTCCAACAAATTTAACGGCTTCTGTAACGAATTTAGAAGCGGTTCTTAACTGGACTAATAATGCTACAAATGCTACAAATGTAATTATTGAAAGAGCGGGTTCAGATGATGTTTATGCTGAAATTGCGACATTGGCTAGTACTGCGACGACATATACCAATGCGGGTTTAACTGCTAATACTACTTATAAATATAGAGCCAGAGCAAAATCAGGTGCTGATTATTCTGCTTATTCAAATGTGGTTACTGTGACAATTCCAGCAGCTCCATTATGTGATGCGCAAGGGACAAACGGTTACGAATATATAAGTTCTGTAGCAGTAGGAAGTTTTGTAAACGCATCAGGAAAAGAAACTAACGGTTACGCCGATTATACATCGAAAGTGATTACGCTGAATCCGAATGCGAATACAAGCGTTACTTTGACTCCAGGTTTTAGCGGTTCTGCATATACCGAATATTGGGGAGTTTGGATTGATTACAATAAAAACAATCAGTTTGAAGCATCAGAGAGAGTCGTTAATAATGTTTCTTCAAATGCTGCCGTAACGACAAGTTTTACACCTCAATCATTTACAGGAACAACAAGAATGAGAGTGGTTATGAAATACAACGCCAATCCATCTACTACATGCGGAAGTTTAGGCGATGGTGAAATCGAAGATTATACAGTTCAAGCAGGGACTTCTGTACCAACAAATCCTGCAACTTTAACAATTCCTGCTAATCTTAGTAATGCGGGAGTATATTCATCAGGATTTTACGCTTCTTGGGCAACATCAACAGATGCTACATCTTATGAAGTGCAATTAAATACTGCATCAGGTTGGATATCAGCCGGAACTTCTACGACATATTATTTATGGATTCCAAAACAAGGAACCCAAACCGTATATGAATTTAGAGTAAAAGCAAAAAATGGTGACGCTTTTAGCGAATGGAGCGCTTCTCACACAATTGATTTGCAATCTGGAAGTTCAGGTTTGCCAGGCTCAGATGTAAATACTGCAAAAGCATTTACAATGTATCCAAATCCAGCTTCTGATGTGGTAAACTTTACTTTTGAAAATATTGATATCAATAAAGTTAAAGTATCAATTTACGATAGTACAGGACATTTAATTGCTACAATGCATAATACAACTGTTTATTCTCTTAAATATTTAAATAAAGGAGTTTATATCGTTGTGGCTACAGATGGAAAGTTTGTAGAAAAGAAAAAATTATTGGTTGAATAATAGTTGATTTAGTTAAAAATGAAAAGGGCTGTCTTTTTGAGACAGCCCTATTTTTTTCTGTTTGTTAATGATGTAATATTTCGCTCCTCTGGAGCTTTTTCTTTTTTAGGACATAATATATTTCTATACATATTTCGCTCCGCTGGAGCTTTTTTTATATTTTGAAATGATTGTTTTCTATAAATATTTTATCCCTCCGGGATTTTTTTAATAGTATTAAAATTCTGGAAGAGCGTTATGTTTATAGAAACTCAATTTGCCAAAGATTTAAAAGCTTCGGAGAAGCAAAATATTTATAGAAATTGCAATTTCCAAAGATCAAAAAGCTCCAGCGGAGCGACATATATTTCAAAAAAAGAGCTGCCTTAAAACAGATAGCTCTCTTCTCTAAAATTTAAATTCAATATTATTTAAACATTTAATCCAAACGGATTATCAATACTCTGCATTGGTTCGGTAAACCATTTAGGACCTTCAGCGGTCATATAAAAATGATCTTCGTGACGAATACCAAATTGTCCTGGCATACAGATCATAGGTTCATTACTAACTACCATTCCTTCTTTTAGAATAGTTTGATTGCCTCGTACTAAATAAGGATATTCATGAATATCTAAACCTGTTCCGTGCCCCACTCGGTGTGGCAAACCTGGAATTTTGTAATCTCCACTCAAACCCGCTTCTGCCAAAACTTTACGCGCAGCATCATCTACAGAGCCGCATGTTGCTCCAATTTGCGCAGCATCAAAAGCTGCTTTTTGAGTTGCTTTCTCAAGATTCCATATTTTTCTGTGCTCATCACTTGGAGTTCCGTAAACATAAGTTCTAGTAATGTCAGACAAATATCCTTCTAAACGACATCCAGTATCAATTAGAACCACATCGTTTTCTACTAAATTTTGAGGAGCAGTAACTCCATGCGGATATTGTGAATCTTCTCCAAAAAGAACAATACAGAAATAAGAACCAGAAGAAATTCCAGCCTTAATATGGGCTCTATGTATAAAATCGACAACGGTACTTACTGGAATTCCTGGATATAAAATACTTGCCGCTGCTTTTTGCACAGTCATAGTTATATCTTTTGCTTTTTGAATAATAGCAATCTCATTTGCCGATTTATGCATTCGGCATCCTGCTGTTATTGGCTGAGCATTTACAAAACTAAAGTTTGAATTCGCTTTTGAGATCGCGTCAATTAGAAAAAACGCAGCCGATTCATCCAACGCAATATTGCCATCAGAAATATTTTTATTTTTCAGAATAATACCAAACAATTCAGAAGGGCTTTCGTGTTCTTCCCAGAAGTTTAAATTTCCTTCAATTTTCATGAAAGTTCTAAAAGTTCCTTCTTCAAATTTTGGAACAATGTATTCAACTGTTTCATCTTCAAGAATTATGGCGCCAACCATACGTTCAGACGGATTCCATTTTGTTCCTGTAAAATAATATAAGTTCGTTCCTGCATTTACGTAAAGCGCTTTGCAGTTTTGCTCTTTCATTAAAGCAACCGCTTTTTTGATGCGTTGTTTATACTCTGGAAGTGCGATTGGCACGACATCAAGTGTCATGTTTTGTATTTTTCCTAATTCGATATCTATAGTTGATCCGCCAACTCCAATTGTCATTTGTTTATTTTTTAGTTATTATTTAAAGTGCTATAATTTATACAAAGTTGAAATTTTCAATAAAATTAAAGGAATATTTCTATTTTGTCCTATGTTGATGTAAACAAGATAAAATATTACATTTTAAGGGTAATATAGTATCAGTTTTTGCTTTGTATTGCGCTTACTTTTAAAATTTCAAAATAACAAGATTAAAATGAATCGAAAATCCTTTATTATTACGCTGTTCTTTCTTTGTTTGAATTATTTTGCCGTTTCTGCGCAGGAATCTTCAGCAGATCTTCAGCAAAAACTAACCGAATTATTCCCCAAAGCCATTATCACCCGAATTGATAATTTAGAAAATTATACAGAGTCTTATCAATTAATTTTAGACCAACCTTTAGATCATAAAGACCCGGAAAAAGGTACTTTTCAGCATTATATTTATCTTTCGCATTTAGGTTATGACAGACCAACAGTAATTGAAACTCATGGTTACAATACGAATAATATTAAAAGCGAAGTCAGTAGTCTGTTACAAGCAAATCAGGTTGCGGTTGAATATCGTTTTTACGGAAAATCACGACCAAATCCGATTCAATGGGAGTATTTAACCAATGATCAGGCCATTGAAGATTATCATAGCATTGTGACAAAATTGAAGAAAATATACTCAGGAAAATGGATTTCAACTGGAATTAGTAAAGGAGGAGAAACATCGTTAATTTATAAATCAATATACCCAGAAGATGTTGATGTAGCAATGCCTTACGTAGCGCCACTAATTAATACTTGTGAAGATCCAAGAACTATAACTCATACAAGAACAGTTGGAACAGAAGAATGCAGAGCAAAAATAAAGGCTTTTCAAAGAGCTGTTTTGCAAAATAGAGAAGCTGTCTTAGAGGTTTTTAAAGACTTTTCAGTTGAGAAAAAAATGCAATTTACAGAAGTTCCTTTTGCTGAAGCATTAGAATATGCTGTTTTAGAATTTCCTTTTTCGTTTTGGCAGTGGGGAGGAAAATGCGATGAGGTTCCGCCAGTAAACGCTTCTGCAAAAGAGCTTTTTGATTATTTGAATAAAATTGTTGGAGTAGGAACTTACAACGATAAAATGTCGTTTGTCTATTTACCGTCTTATTATCAGCATTTAAGCGAATTGGGTTATTATGGTTTTGATCTAGAACCTGTCGCCGATTTATTAACTATTGTTAAAAGCAGTTCTAATGCGCGATTTGCACCTAAGGATGTTGCAATTAAATACAATTCGAAATACATAAAAAAGGTGCGTAAATATGTTGAAAATAAAGGCGATAAAATTTTATATGTTTATGGAGGATACGATACTTGGTTCTCTTGTTCGCCAACTCCAAAATCGGGTGTTGATGCTCTGAAAATGGTACTTCCAGGAGGAAGCCATTCGACCAGAGTCAAAGATTTTCCTGAGAATGACAAGAAATTGATTATGGATACTTTACATAAATGGCTTAATTAAAGGTTGACAGTTAAACTTTTAATTTACTATTGCGATTACGTTTCTGATAATTTTTGTCAAATGAGTTTTCATTTGGCAGAAATTATCTTTTTTTATGGCTATTCTTAATAAAATAAAAAAAGAGGGGGTGAAAAGGAATTATATTAACACTAGATGTAGCATTTCAACATTAAATCAGGTATTTTAAACGAAAATTAACATATAATTTTGTTGTTTTCAGATATTTATAATATCTTTAACTTATGATATGGGAATTGTATAAACTTTGTGTATAATTTTGCAACACTAAATTAACAATTACCCCAAATTATGAATATTAACTTAACTGTCTGCCTGATATGAGAGTATTTTTAATGGCACTGCTTTTTTCCTTGAGTTCTTTCACTTCTATAAGTATGTGGGATGAGGATGAGATTTTAAGCGAAGTTGAATTCGCAAGACTTAATGAGCATGTAAATGAAATTAAGGCTTTTACAGCTGCTAATCACAAGTATAGCAACAAAATTGCTTTTCTTGTAGATATGAAGATTAAATCAGGAAAAAATCGTTTTTTTGTTTACGATCTAGAGAATAATCAAATTCTTGATCAAGGTTTAGTTGCCCATGGGAAAGGTTCTGAAACAGGAATAAAAGGAGACATTTTACAATTCAGTAACTCTCCAGAATCTAACTGCACTTCGCTAGGAAGATATTCAGTAGAAAAACCATATAAAGGAATATTTGGAAAAGCTTTCAGACTTGCAGGATTAGACGAAACAAATAGTAATGCCATGAAACGCGCCATTGTATTGCATTCTTATAAAGAGGTTCCATCAGATGAAAAAGAATACTATATAATCAATAGTCACGGTTGCCCAATGGTTAGTCAAGAATTTTTAGGTAGACTTTCAAAATATATCGAAACGACAAATTCTAAAATCTTACTATCTGTATATTATTAAACAGAGATAGCAAAATATAAATTTAAAAGAGAACTCAGGTTCTCTTTTTTTATGTCAAATAATTGCCAATTTTAATCATTTTGCCTTTTATAAACCATTGTCACTTTCTGAAAATGCTTATTATCATTAATAAATTAGGATAAACTTAACTTGTATGATAAGGCAGTTAGAAAATACAAGTTGTAAATTAGTGAGATAGTAATCAAAAGTTTATTTTATGAAAGCAGTACGTTTTTTTGGACACAAAGATGTCCGTGTTGTTAATGATATTGAAAGCCCGGTTCCTAAAGGTGATGAAGTTTTATTAAAGATTGGTGGAGCAGGTGTCTGCCATTCAGATTTGCACATTATCGATGAAGGAACAGTGGTTGGAACAGTTTTTAAGTTAGGACATGAAAATGCTGGATGGATCGAAGAAATTGGAGAAAATGTCGAAGGGTACAAAAAAGGAGATGCCGTTCTGGTATACGGTCCTTGGGGATGTGGGCATTGCAAACCTTGCCAGCAGTCAAAAGAAAATTATTGTGATCATCAATCGGAGCAAGCCTACGGTGGCGGATTAGGATTAGACGGTGGTATGGCCGAATATATGCTGGTTCCGTCTTCTCGACTTCTAGTGCCTATATTTGACTTAGATCCTGTTATTGCAGCTCCGTTAACAGATGCTGCACTTACACCTTATTCCGCAATTAAACGTTCGCTTCCCAAATTAATGGCTGACGAATATGTTGTCGTAATTGGTGTTGGCGGATTAGGTCACGTTGCGTTACAGATATTAAGAGAAATAAGCGGAGCCGAAATTATTGCTTGTGATGTTACCGAAGACAAACTTGCTTTTGCAAAAGATTTGGGCGCAGCTTATGCAGTAAATTCTAAAGATGCTGATGCGGCAGAACAAATTCAGAAAATTACAGGAATCAAAAAAGCAAAAGTAGTGCTTGATTTTGTTGGAGCAACATCTACAATAGATTTAGGAACAAAAGTAGTAAGTCTTGATGGAGATCTTACTATTGTTGGTCTTGGCGGTGGACATTACCAATACAGTATGAACGTTTTGCCTTTTGGAGTAAGTATGACCAATCCGTATTGGGGATCAAGAACAGAACTAATGGAAGTGGTGGGGCTTGCGAGACAAAAGAAAATTCATATAGAAATTGAAAAACATAAACTTGACGACGCCAATGAAGTATACGATAGGATGCGCCAAGGAAAAATAAAAGGTAGAGCTGTTTTAATACCTTAAAATAATATTTACAGATTAAAAAATAGGTTTATATTTGCCACATCAAATCAAGCAAATGAAAAACATAATTAACATCGCTTTTATTATTATCACAATTATCATTCGATAGTGGTGAAGGGATGTTATATAAATAAATCAAAATATATTATTTAAAACCTCCCCTCATACGGGAGGTTTTTTTGTTTACAGCAATTATGAAAAATTTAGTTCAAAATAGCATTATTATTTCAATTATCATTATTCGTTATACTTGACGAGTCAGGATTCTATTGTCTATTCATAAAAGCCTTTCTCAGTCAAACGTGAAAGGCTTTTTTATTTCTCAGTAACTCATTTAAAAAAAAACACAAATAAAAAACAATGAAAAACGAATTTACTCTAACTATTTACTCCGAAGATCAAATAAGATTAATAAGCAAATTATCTAGTATGTTTTTAAGGAAACAAATACAGATTTTAAGTCTCAATATGTCTATTTGTGAAATTGAAAACATGTACCGACATACCATCGTAGTAAAGGAAACGCTGGATCAAATTATTAATCTAACAGCACAGATAGAGAAAATTATCGAAGTTTATAAATGTTATTATCATGTAAATGAAGAAATTGTTTTTATACAGACGGCATTATTTAAAGTGCCTACAGTTTTATTTATGACAAACGGGAACACGGAACTCATGCTTCGGAAAAATAATCTTAAAATTGCTGAAATACAAAAAGAGTATACCATATTGCAGGGAACAGGAACAGATGATGAAATAGTATCTTTAACAGAGAAATTAAATACATTAGGATTAATTGAATTTGTAAAAACTTCGAGAATTGCTCTTGAAAAATCTAATAAAGGGTTTTGTGCGGAAATGTAAAAAATGATCCGATTCTGTTTTTCTTACGGAAACCTTGCTGTTTTTCTTCAATATTTCTTATTTTTAATAGTCATTACTAAAGCCACTAGAGTATGATTTTAGATACCAAACGTTTATTGTTTTTTTTCTTGTTGAGTTTGACTTTGCTGATAAACACCAATACAGCCCAAGCACAGCTTTTAGGAACTGCAAAGACAACAGAAGAACCAGTTAAGATTCCGGATGATTCGCTTGGAAGAAGAACACCTCAAGGAACTGTCAACGGATTCATTAAAGCGCTTGGCGATCAGAATTATCTGCGTGCGAGTCAGTATCTTGTGTTAAGCAAACGTTCGTATCGTAAAACAGCAGAAAGAGTGCGAATAGCAAAGACTTTTCAACAGCTGTTGGATCAGGGCGGTAATTTCTCACCATCATCAATTTTAAGCAATAAAGAATTAGGACGTCTAGACGATAATTTGACAACAGGCATAGATTTGGTCGGAAATATATCTACAGACAAAATAAATATACAGCTTTATTTAGAAAATCAATCAGATGATAGCCAACCTGCTTTATGGCTTTTTTCTGCTGAAACGATAGAAGCAATTCTTGCGGCAGACGTGAGCGGAGAAAGAACTTTTTTAGATAGAGTTTTACCCAGATTCTTAAAAGATAGAAAATTAGGAAATGTTCCAATTGGCCATTGGGGAGTAGTGGTGGTGATGGCAGTTGTTACTTATTTATTGTCGAGGCTCCTTATTTTTGTGCTCATTTTTTTGATTCAAAAAGTATGGAAAAAAGCAGATACTGAAAAAGGAACGGCAATAATAGATGCATTTACGCTTCCGGTTCAAATGTATCTTACGGTTATGTTATTTGTGGCATTGACACAGCGCATGGGAATTTCGATAATAGTTCGCCAGCGCTTTAGTATCATCATCATTACAATCGGAATTTTAGCTTTCTTGATCCTGCTTTGGAGAATGACCGATTTTGTGAGCATGTATACTCGAAGCAGAATGAGCAACAGTGGTCGAGCTTCAGCAGTATCTGCGGTATTGTTTTTAAGCCGTACTATGAAAGCGGCAATTGTCGTAATCGGAATAATTGCAATCTTGGGAATTATTGGAGTAGATGTTACAGCTGGACTTGCGGCACTAGGAATTGGGGGGATTGCATTGGCTCTGGGAGCACAAAAAACAATAGAAAATTTTGTGGGAAGTGTGAGTCTTATCGCAGATCAGCCATTACGTGTGGGTGATTATTGCCGAATTGACGATATAAAAGGAACCGTAGAAGCAATCGGAATGCGTTCTACCACGCTTCGTACAGCAGCTCGTACGATTGTAACAATTCCGAATGGACAGCTTTCGGCTAGTAAAATAGAAAATTATGCACATCGCGACCGTTTCATATTCAATCCGATTTTTGGTTTTAGAATGGAAACCACTCCAGATCAGATGCGTTATCTGCTTGTAGAGTTAAAGTCTTTGCTGTATGCGCATCCAGCGGTTCTAAATTCACCTCCTATAGTTCGTTTCACTGGAATTACAGCCGATGCTTTAAAAGTTGAAATAACAGCTTATATAGAAGCTGTAAACCTAGAAACATCACAAGAGGTTCAAGAAGATCTTTTATTGAGAATGTTGGATATTATAGAAAAAAGCGGAACTTCTTTGGCTTATCCTTCACAGACCTTATACATGACACGAGATACTCCTTTTTCAAAAGAAAAAGCAGATGAAATCTCCGAAACAGTTAAAAAATGGAAGAAAGACAATGAATTGCAGCTTCCTAAATTTGACCCTAAACGGGTTGAAGAATTAAGAGGAACTATAAAATATCCAAGCGAAGGCAGTTATAATCCTGATGACGAGGAAACTTTGTTGTAAAAAGAATAGGCTGTTTCAAAAAGATATCTTTTTAGTTGGAACGAAATATTCTTTATAGGTAAAACCCCAGTGGGGTAAAATATTTATAGAATTACAATAAGACAAATAAAAAGCTCCGGAGGAGCAACATATTTAAAGGGTGTAGAAAAAATAGGTCGCTCCTCCGGAGCTTTATGTTGTAAAGATTTATCTTTTGCTATAAATATTTAGATTCTTTGAAGCTTACAAAAAGACTAAAACTTAAGAATGCGTCTTTTTTGAAATTTTCCTGTTTGTATATTTTAAGTTTATTTCAATAGACTAAAAATGAGAAATCTCCCCGTCTCAGCACTTAGAAACGGGGAGATAATCAAAAATAAAAAAAAACACATTTTTTAGAACGAGTATCTCAAGCCAAGCTGACCTTGGAATCTTGAAGCTAATTGATCTACAGTATATGGTGCAGAAGTTGGTTTTTGGAACGTGTAAGTTGGATCGCCTGTCGCAACTCCGCCTAAGTTTCCTGATTTTGTTAAACCAAGACTTGCTGTTGAATTATAAGTGTTAGGAACAAAATAACTTCTTCCCCAATCTTTGTTGATAAGGTTTCCGATATTTGCCATGCTGAATGAGATTTGGAAAGTTCCAACTTTAGTAACCTGAATTTCATCCATTAATTTTAAATCTGCTTGAATGTTCCAAGGTGTAGTATCTCCATTTCTTTGTGTGAATGTTCCTCTACGGCTTTTTAAGTAATCATTTCCGTTAATGAAAGCTTCGTAATCAGCTACTTGTTGTGCTGCAGTTGCAGAAGGAACTCCCGCTGCGTTTACACCAATATATTTTGCTGCTTCTGCTGCATCTTTAAAGATGTAAGCTAAACCTGCTGCTTGTCCAGTTCCTGCAATTGTTGAGTTAACAAATCCCCAAGAAAACGGATTTCCAGATTGTGCATTAAAGTAAACATTAGCAGATAAAGTATTGTTTGGTGCTACTTTTACTCCGTAACCTACATTAGAAACAATTCTGTGTTTAATATTAAAGTTAGAAGTTGCCAATTGAGGGTTATTTGGTGTCAACGACTGGTTCATCTGGAAGTTACTTTCCATAGAGTTACGAATTCCGTTTGTAATATCTCTAGAATCTCCGTAAGTATAAGCAACCATGAAGTTTAAACCAAAATCGTAAGATTTAGTGATCATTTCAGTAATACTGTAACGGTATCCTTTATTAGTGTTTGATAACAAATAAGCATTTGAGAAAGCTGAATTTATGTTTGCAGCATAAATTGGCATTTCATGTTTGGTATCATAAGAGAAATACGTTGGATTATCTGTTTTATTTACTTGTTGGAATTCTAGATCACGAATTACTTTAGTATAAATACCTTCAACAGTAAATTTGTATCCGTCAATTGTTTTGTCAAAAGCCAATGAGTTTCTTAAAACAGCTGGCATTTTAAATTTATTGTCAACTAAATCTGCTTGTACTTTTGGAGTAGCATCGTGGTAGCCATTTAAACCTCCAGTTGCTAAAGGATCTCCTGCCGCAGCAACTTGAGCTGGAGTTAAATTGTTTTTATCATAACTTCCGTATCCAACACCATCATTATAGTAAGCATAGCCTAACCAAGCAAAAGGAATTCTTCCTGTAAATACTCCAGATCCACCTCTAATAACAAATGTTTTGTCTTCGTCTACATTATAAGTAAATCCAATTCTTGGAGAAACTAAAGCTGTGCTGAAGAAGTTGTTTTTAATTTGATTTAGCGGAGTATAAGTATACGTTGTTCCGTAATTTGGATCTTCTTGAGAGTTCTGTACTTGTGGGCTCAATTTAGGTTTGTTTGGTAAATCAGTGTAATCTACACGAACACCAGGCACTACTTTCAATTTATTTCCAATTCTTATTTCGTCTTGAGCATAAACGCTGTAAAGGTTTATTTTAAATTTAGCATACGGATCATTAAAGATTTCGTCTCTTGTAGAACCATCAAACGGATAAGTTCCACGAACACGAGTAGGTAACTTATTGAAGAAATCTGTTAGAGATTTATAAGAAACTCTTCCGTTAAGTGCATTTACGAAACCGTAGTTGATGTCGTAAAACTCATTGTGAGTACCAAATAATAAAGTATGATTTCCTGTTTTATAAGTAAGGTTGTCTGTAATCTCAGTTGTATTCTGTTTCATATTGAAAACAGTCGCTTCACGATCATTTCCTAAGAAAATAGTTCCTCCGTTATATCCAATTTCTGTTTGAGGAAACATGATATTTGCTGATTTTGGATCACGATAATCTTTTATAGCCGAATAACTTGCAATAAAAGAGTTTGACCATTGACTGTTAAAGTGTGTCTTTAACTCTAAAACAGTGCTGATAGCTTGGTTTTTCTGAGTAAAATCCATGCTTGCAAATCTAAAGTTTGCAGCATCACGCTCTAAGTTTGTTGCTTGAGAAATTACAGTATTGTTTCTTAAAGAAAGAGAGTTTTTCTCATTGATTTTCCAGTCAATTTTGTTGAAGAATTTCTGGCTTTTAGAGAAGTTATTATAAGAACCATAAGTTCCAGGATCAAATCCGTAGTTTGATTTTACGAATTGCGAAATCTGTTCTGCAGTTGCATTGTCAACTAGAGAAGTTAATTTTCCATTAGAATCTGTTTGTCCTGCATTATAAAAAACTGGATCTGTTCTTTCAGCATATTCCATGTTAGTAAAGAAGAACAATTTGTCTTTTATGATTGGCAATCCTAATCTGAAACCAACTTGGTAATCTCCAAAAGAATTTGGCATTTTTGAGCCATCACCAGCATTGTTTGGTCCTGTAAGAGCAGCATTTCTTCCGTAGCTGTAAATAGATCCGCTAACTGTGTTTGTACCGCTTCTTGTTACAGCATTTACACTTCCTCCTAAAAAGTTTCCTAATTTAATATCGTAAGGAGCAATGTAAACCTGAATATCTTGTATCGCATCTAAACTGATAGAGTTTGAACGTGTGCTGCTTCCTGGCATACCAGAAGTTCCTGATTGTCCTCCTAAAGATGGACTAAAACCAATTGCATCATTATTTATAGAACCATCAATTGTTACGTTGTTGTATCTAAAGTTGGTACCAGCAAAAGAGTTGTTTGAACTTTGAGGAACCAATTTTGTAGCATCTTGAATTCCTCTGTTAATTAAAGGAAGCGCATTAACTTGTTTTTCATTAATACTTGTGCCATTATTTTTAGAAGAAGGTTTAGAACTTGTAATTACAACTTCTTCCAATACATTATTGTCTGCTTTTGAAAGTGAAATTGCAGGCAAATCATTATCTCCTAAAGCTAAATAAATTTGTGCATTTGAATAATCTTTAGTGTCATTACTTTTTATTTCCAATTCATAAGGACCGCCGGCATTTAAGTTTTCGAAGCTAAAACGACCCTGCTTATCTGTAGTTGCTCTGTAAGTTGCATTTGTAGGCAGATGTGTTAAAGTAACTTGGGCACCGATAACGGCAGTTGTTCCATCATTGACTTTAGCAGACAAAGATGAAGTTGTAATCTGGGCAAAAATACTTCCTGCTGTAAGGAGCATTAAAGCCGAAAAAAAGAGTTTTAGTTTTGTCATGTTATTTATTAGTTTTTATTCACGACAAATAAAATCTCTTTCTTTCGATTCGATTTAAGGCTTATGTTAACGAAAAATCAAAAAACAATTCTTTGTTAATTTATAATGATGAACATGTTATTGAATGAAAAAACGGCTAGCGCTTTAAAATCAAGGAGTTTGTCTCACATGCCGTAAAACAAGGCATTAGAGGTAGATTTAAACAAGATTAGAGATAGATTAGAGTATTACGTAAATGTTACGAACTAAGAAAAATTACTTTCAGAGACAGGGAAAATAGTTTGTTTTTTTGATCAAAAATTAAGGGAAAAGAAGTGAAAAAACAGTGCCTTTTTCAAGTTCAGAATTTACGGTTAAATCAATGTTATGACGCTTAAGAATTTGCATGGTAATAAAGAGCCCCAATCCTTGTCCTTGAATGTGTCGAGTGCGATCACTTCTGAAAAATAAATCAAAAATTGATTTGAGATCTTTCTCGGCAATTCCAGAACCTTGATCGATTACTTTTAAAAGAAGTTTTCCTTGATTTTCAGAAGCAATTATATTTACCTGCAAAGGAAAAGAGAACTTAATAGCATTGTCTATAATATTGTATAAAGCAATAAACAGCAAATGTCTGTTGGCATTTATAGTCAATAGATCTTCACTATTGGCAATGGCATCCAAATTGAGCGCAACTTTAACTTCGGGATATTCGATTTTTTTCTTCTCCAGTACATTCCATACTATCTCATCTATCCTGACCATTTCCATTTGATCAGGTTCTGAAAGTTCTAATCCAGATAGAATAAGTAATCCGTCAAGAGTCGATTTCAAATGAAAAGTATCATTTCGAAGTGATTTTAATACTTCTACATATTGTTCGTTCGTTCTAGGATGCTGTAATGAGACATCTATATCGCCGATAATAAAAGTAAGTGGCGTTTTAAGTTCGTGAGAAGCATTTTTTAGAAAGTTTTTTTGTATTGTGACACCGCTTTCAAGTCTTTCGAGAAGATAATTGAATGTGGTAATAAGTTCTTTTATTTCATCTTTTCCGCTTGCAGCAGGCATTTCGAGTCTCGAATGCAGATTTTCTGTTGTAATGGTATTTACCTTTGAAATTACATCTTCAAAAGGTCTGAAAGTCTGTCTTGCCAAGAAACGACCCAAAAGATAATTAAGAGCAATTCCGGCCAGATAGAAAATAAAAAAGACAATGGCAAGCATTTCCAATTGCTGATTTCCGACATCATCAATTCCAGAAACAACGATAATAAAATCACCTTGATTGTCTTTATAGTATAAACCGCTAAATTGCCTTTGATCTCTAGTAAAATGTAATATTCGATCTCGTGAAATTGCGTTTAATTCCCGATCATTTAATGTAAGAGGCAATTCGTCCTTTAAATACAGTTTCTTCGTTTTTGCATTATAAATTCGAATGGACTGATTGGCAATTTTATTGTATTTCGATTCTATTTCTTCATAGCTAACGCTATCAATTTTTTTAATTTCATCTTTTTCAAAATAGAAAAAAGCGGTTATAAGGGCATTGTCTTCAAGTTTTTCATAATATAAATCTCTTCTGTGGCTTTTAAAAAGCAAAAAAGATCCGATTAGAACAAGTCCAAGGATAAAGGCAAATAGGAGTGTAGAATTTATTGCAAGTTTATTCTTGAGATTCATGAGCCTTATTTTTTAGCATATATCCAGTGCCTTTGACAGTATGGATAAGCGGAAAAGGAAAATTCTTGTCGACTTTATTTCTTAAATAATTAATGTAAACATCAACCGTATTTATGCTCATATCAAGATCCATTTGCCAAACGGCTTCGGCAATGGCAATGCGGGATAAAGCTGTTTCTCTGTTCTTCATAAAAAAGATTAAAAGCTTTAGTTCTCTAGACGAAAGATTAAGTTCTTTGCCGTCTCTAGAAGCGCTTTGTTCTTTCATATTAATTTTGATTCCGGCATAAGATTGAAAATCTAAAACTCCAGAGCTAAATTCAGTGCGACGAAGCTGAGCGTTTATTCGAGCCAGAAGTTCTTCAAATAAAAATGGTTTTGCCAGATAATCATCGGCTCCAGCTTTTAATCCCCTAACTTTTTCTTGCGGAGTATCTAGTGCACTTAATATAAGTATTGGAACAATTATTTTCCGATTTCTTAAAACTTCACAGACTTCAAAACCAGAAATATCCGAAAGCATAATATCAAGAATGATAATATCATAAGCATTTTCCATTACTTCGTTAATGGCATCAAAACCTTTGCTTACATTTTTTACCTGATATAATTGTTCTTCGAGTCCTCTTGTAATAAAAGAAGCAACCCTCGGATCGTCTTCGACTAATAATACTTTATTCATTGTTTTTGAAGTAAATTAGGTAATGTAATATTCGTTAGAAGTTTTCTTTTCAATCGTCTTCTGATCGTTTAATTCTAAAAGTGTATTTTCTATCATCAAAGACATTGCATCCAACGGAAGATCGTTTGGCTGCACACCAAAAGGCTCTTCCAATTCGTCGGCAATGGCTTCTAATGCTACAAAAGTGTAAGCAATAAAAACGATAACAAACGGCGTAATCCATCCCAAAGTTTCAACGAAACCAAACGGAAGAATAAAACAGTAAATGTAGACCGTTCGATGCAACAATACACTGTAGGTATAAGGAATAGGAGTGCCGGCAATTCTCTCGCATCCGCCCACAATATCAGAAAGTTTATTTAAATTTTCTTCAAATGCCAATTGAGCTAGACCATCAATTTTGCCATCTTCTTTTGCTTTTTTTACCCATAATCCCAATTCTCTTAATATAATAATGGGCTTAAAATGAACGTCTTTTAGCTGTTCCTTAAATTCTGGAGGAAGTAAACGATTTAAATCGGCTGCAGCATCAGTATTTCTTAATTGATGTTTCAATGCATAAACAAAAGCAATTAATAAATTAATAAAGTTTTGACTTTCAGATTTATTGTCTTTGGAATTTATAAGTGTAATACTTTGTCTTGCAAGAGATCTAGTGTCGTTTAATAAAGCGCCCCACAATTTTCTTCCTTCCCAAAAACGATCATAGCTGACATTGTTTCTAAAACCTAGAAATATCGCAAGTGCAATTCCGAACAAAGTAAAAATTGCCGGATTTATATGCAGATTATATTCGAGCAGAAAAGATTTGTAATAGACAATAAGAAAAGAAAACAAAAAGAGTAGAAGTAATCGCGGAAGCAGCTGAGGCAAAACAGAACCTTTCCATTCGAAAAGCATTTTGAACCAGTTTTCTTTTTTCTTAATAATCATTATGCAGGATAAATTGATGCATTAAAAGTAATTAAAAGTATTTATTCACGTGAGTTTTTTGAGAATAAATCTTCAGTCATTCCGTAGGAATGTTTGGTCGGTAGATTTTTTAATTGTAGACAAATATACGTTCCGTAGGAACGTTTGATAAAAAAATCATATCGTAAATCAGGTGTCCCTACGGGACACTATGCTAATGTGCTATTATTTTTTCTACCGACCAGATATTCCTAGCGGAATAACTGTCAAGTAACAAAATGAAAAAAGCCCGATAAATTTCAGGCCTTCATAATTATTTACATTAAAGCTGTGGCGGAGCCAAATTGTCTAAATCTGAAAGACGGTAGAATTTAAGATCATTTAGTTTCATGTATCGGCAGATAAATTCTAAAGTTTCTATTTTGGTCTGATAGTTTTCGGTTATTTCCTTAACAGGTTTGTGGCCGCATAGAATTAGAATTTTATTGTTTTTTTTGGCATAATCTAATAATTCTAATAAATAAGGAATGCTAAAATGGATGTGGCTGTTATCTATATCAAAAGCAAATACAATTTTTGAATTATTAAAATAACTGTCTTGTTTTTCTGGAAGTTCACCACCAAAAGCTCTTCCTCTAATAATTTTAAACAGCGGAGACAATGCCTGATCTAGAGAATCTGATCTTTCTCCATAAGGATAAGCAAAAGAAGTAACGTTGAATCCTTTTTTCTTCATAGAAATAATCATGGGATCGATTTCCTGCTTCATGTATTCTTTGACTCCATACTTTTGTGTGAACTTCACAGCATTGTAATGATGATAACCATGTCCAGCTATCTCATGACCGTATTTTTGCATTTCAAGTAATGTTTTAATTTCAGGGGCTCCAATAGAATCTATGCGGCAGACATTAAAAGTGGCTTTCCAAGAATATTTTCGTAAAGCTTGATCCGCTTCCGACCATTCGTCGACATAAGCATCATCAAAAGATAAAATGACACCTGCTTTGTAGGCTGGTTTTGCGACTGGTTTTGCTTTTTTATTTTCACATGAAAATAAAGAGAATAACAATAAAAGTAGTAGGGTTTTGGAAAAAAATATCTTCATAGATTTCAGATTTCTAATGAATTAAACTTAGAATATAATCCAAATCAAATATAGAGAAATTTCTTAATAAGCGATTATTGGGGTAATCTAAAAAGATTAAAAAGTGAAAGGATATTTTAAGTTCTGAAAAAATAAGAGTTGTTCGTTATTTTACAATTTTCCGTTTTTGCGATTCTTTTACTTTGTCAAAAAATATATTAAAAATGAAAACAAAACTTATTTTAAGCGGATTGTTGATGCTTACCTTTTGGTGTAATGCACAAACTACAGAGTCTAATTTGAAAGAAGCCAGAAAGGCAATTGAAGCCAGTAATGCGATTTTTGCAGATCTTGCCAACAAAAACGACGGATCTATTTTGACAAGGTATACAGAAGATGCCTGTTTGTTTCCTCCAAATGGAGAACCAATGTGCGGTGCGGCACAAATAGCTAATTTTTTTAAAGCGGCTCCGCAAGTGCATGTCAAGTTCACTATTCAGCATCTTTATGGAGATGGAAAATCGTCTGTAACAGAGGAAAGTTTTTATGAAATGACTAATCTTGAAGGCAAGAAGTTAGACGAAGGAAAAATAATTGTAATCTGGAAAAAGACAAAAGACGGCTGGAAAATGCATCGCGATATGTTTAGCAGCAATCGTCCGTCAAAAGCTTAAAAACCAATATTTACGGCCTGCTGAAAATCGGAACCGTTTTGAATAAGTGAATTTCTTGATGAAGAAGGCGTGATGCCCGTAAATTTCTTGAACTCTTTTATAAAATGTGCTTGGTCGTAATAACCGCATTCATAAGCTATTGTTGTTAGTGATTCTTGGGTGTGAAGCACCATTTGAAGGCTTTTGTTAAACCGAACAACAGCGGTAAATGCAGCAGGACTTAAACCTATATTGGCTTGATAGAGTTTTTGAATGTATCGTTCTGATAAACCTGAATCTTTCGCTAAAGCGGTTATATTAAACGACTGATTATCTGTTAAAATATGATGGCTCAACGCTTGTACAACGGCTACTTTTTTTAATCGGGTTTCGTTCTTTTTAAGCTGTTGCAAAAAATGAGATTCTAAAAGACTAATCTTGGAGGTAAGTTCTCTTGCCTCCATTATTTTATGATATAAATCTCTATTTTCGCCCAAAGCTACATCGTACATATCGGTTGCATAATTGGTAAATTCAGACAAAGGATCTGAGAAAAACAATGCGCTCGCGTGCGGATAAATGCGTACAATCAATACCGAAGTTCCTTTTGCAACTGTAAGACGTGTTGGTAACGTAAGATGTCCAAGCAATTCTACGGATGGCGTATCTTTTCGTTTTCCGTTTATAATCGTCGCCGCAGCGCCTCCTGAAATATTGATAATTAGATCGACATAACCACTTGGATAGAAAACTTCGTTATCGAGATTCTTTTCTATAGTAACAACCGTATAGTTTTTTATATAAGGCACTAATAGTGGCGAAGGCAAAATCTGCATTGGATTCTAGAATTTTATTTTGGTGTTAATTTATTGATTAATAGTAGATTCTAAATTAATAATAAATTCAATATCAACAGAAGCTTGTCGAATTTTTATCTTAAATTTAAGATGAAACATTGGATATTTAAAAATGAAAACAATTACTATCAAGAGAGTTTACAGGCATAAAGAAAAAGACGATACATATCGAATACTGATCGATCGTTTGTGGCCACGCGGAATTAAGAAAACAGATTTGGCTATTGATGAATGGAACAAAGAGATTGCGCCTTCGCCTAAATTGCGAATATGGTTCGATCATAAAAAAGAACGCTTTGATGAATTTTCTAAATTATACGTAGAAGAATTAAAGTCTAAAACTGAAGAAGTAGAGCATTTAAGAAAAATTGCAGAAAAACAGCCATTAACTTTATTGTATGGAGCAAAAGATTCCGAGATTAATCATGCTATTGTGCTGAAAGAATTTTTACAAAAGGCATGAAAATCATTTGTCAATAATCACCCATTTCTCGAACTTTCCGTGATGACTTATTGAAATATCTTGAAGCATATTGCCCGTTTTCAAATATGGAATTCCATTTTCGTCTTTTAGAATTTCTTTATTTTCAACTTCAACTACATTATTGATATTTTCTTGATCATCCACTGCGATTGTATGAATACTTTCTAAAGAAAATATAGTTTTAGTATAATACACATTTTCATTACAACTGACTTTTCCAAAAGCCAAATTTGCACTTAAAGTATCCAATGAACAGGAAAGCTTTTTTGGGCTGTATTCCCGTATTTTAGTCTGACGATTATAAATTTTATAAGCTGCTTCTTTCATGCTCCATAAAAGCCAAACCATCGTTTCGGGTTGGTCAAACTCTTTTATGTATTGTTGCTCATTTGCAGTAAAAAGCTTCTCAACAAAACCGTTGCGCTGCCAACGACTTTCAACGCGTGACTGCGCAAGATCTATAATATCATTGCCAATCATTTTTGGGCGAGTTTCGTTTCAATAATTTCTAGGGCAGTTTTCACATCAAGCATACGCTCCATATCGGCATTGTCAATTACGATATCAAAATTTTCTTCAAGATCCAGTACAATATCGACCAGATTGGCTGAGTTTATATTGAGATCCTTTATAAAATCGGTCTCTTCGGTTAAATTATCATAAGCTTCTTGATTGGTAACAAAAGGCTTTATAATTACTTTTAATCTTGCGGTAAGTTCTTTTCTATCCATTTTAGTTTTCAAATTTTTTAAATAGTATACAAGCGTTTACATCGCCAAAACCAAAACTGGCTTTAGCAATTATTTTTGGACTGACTTTAATTGTTTTTAAAAGTACTTTTGAAGAATCAACAAGCGCTGCAATTTCAGGATGAAGATCGTCGCAGTTTTTATTTCCAAATATAAATCCTTCATGAAGTTGTAGAACCGAAGCGACACTTTCAATACTTCCCGAAGCGCTTAAACAATGTCCCGTCAAACTTTTTAGAGAATTAATATATGGAAAATCAGAACCGCTTCGTTCCAATGCTTTTGTCCAATTTTCAATTTCCAGACTGTCTTTTGTTGTAGCGGTCAAATGTCCATTTATAGCATCAATTTCATTTGGGTTGATTCCGGCATTTTCGATAGCTGTTTTAATGCATCTTTGTACGGCTATACTATTAGGAGCTGTAATGGTTCCGCCATCTCTTTGTCCGCCAGAATTGACATTTCCGCCCAATATTTCGGCATAAATTGTAGCTCCACGTTCCAATGCAGTTTCTAGATCTTCAATGACAAAAGCTCCAGCACCGCTTCCAGGAACAAATCCTGCAGCCGAAGCACTCATAGGTCTTGAGCCTTCTTCGGGTTTGTCATTAAATCTAGAAGAACAGACACGAAGCGCATCAAAACCGCCCCAAATATAAGGCCCACTGTCAGAAGTGCTTCCTGCCAGAATTCGTTTTGCCTGTCCAGATTGTATTCGGTCGTAGGCCATTAGAATAGCTTCAGCACCAGTCGTACAAGCTGATGAATTGGTTGTAACCTGATTTCCTAATCCGATTTTACCGCCCAGATAAGCACTAACGCCGCTATTCATGGTTTGTGCCACAACTGTACTTCCTAATTTTCGGGTTTGGAGTTCATCAATTTTATAAATGCTTTCACGAAATTTGTCTATTCCAGAAGTTCCCGATCCAAAAACAGTTCCGCTGTCCCAATCTGGATTTTCATTTATTGGCAATCCAGCATTATTCCAAGCTTCCATACCCGCAATAACGCCGTATAAAATTCCTGTACTGTTAAATCCGCGAAGTTCTAGTTCTGTAAAATACTGCAATTTTAATTCGTCAGATATTTGAGGCTGACCTGCAATCTGACAAGAGAATTGCAATTCTTCTAGCTGTGCATCATGGCGAATTCCCGAAATTCCATTTTGTAGCGCATGAGTAAACGCAGGAATGCCAACACCGTTTGGCGCCGTGACTCCAAGACCTGTTATTACCACTCGTTTTTTCATAATTTCTTTGTTATCATTCCTGCCAAAACACCACGGCAAACTTCTTGTCCCGCTTCATTTTTCATGACCGCATTGCATTTTAATTTTCCAAAACGGAAAAACAATTTCTCAGAAGTAACCGTTACTTTTTCATTTGGATAAACAGGTTTTAAAAACTCCATATCGGCAGACGTAAAAGCAATCACGGTATTTTCGCCTAAATCATTTCCTAACAAAAATATTCCAAGACAAACCATTCCAATTTGCGCCATTGTTTCAGTCAGAATTACACCAGGGGTTACAGGATTACCTTTAAAATGTCCTTTGTAAAAATCGAGATTTTCGTTGTAAGTATACGTTCCTGTTACGCCATTTTCATCAGCATGAAGCAGTTCATCTACAAACAAAAATGGTTCGCTGTACGGTAGCTGTTTTATAATATTATTTAATTCCATAAGCCTTCAAATTACCATTGCAATAAAACTCTTTGTGCCGAGAATCCTGGACCAAAACTCAGCATTAAACCTTTTTCTCCCTTTTTCGGATTTCGATCCATGATGTTTTCTAAAACATACAAAACCGTAGCGCTCGACATATTGCCGTATATTCGTAGAATTTCTTTAGTATCATCAATATTTTTCTCCAGTCCAGCAAAAAGCGATTCTACCGTTGTTACAATTTTTTTTCCTCCTGGATGAAATATCATATGATCAATATCTTTAATTTCGAGATTATTCTGTTTTAGAAAAGGATGAATAATATCACCAAAATGAGAAGCAATCGTATCTGGAACTTCAATATCGAGAACCATTTGCAGTCCGCCGTTAGTGAGTTTGAAACCCATCATATGTTCTGCATCATAAAAATGATACATCTGTTCATCAATAATTTCTGGCCCTGAATCTTCTTCTTTTGAAGACAACAAACAGCAGGCAGCTCCATCTCCAAAAATAGCGGCGCTGACAATATTTGGCATCGAAAAATCATTTAGCTGGAAAGTAGCTGTTGGCGATTCTACTGCAATTACCGCAGCACGTTTGCCTGGATTTGATTTCAGAAAATTCTTTGCATAAATAATTCCCGATATTCCAGCCGCACAGCCCATTTCGGTAACAGGAAGGCGAACGATATCTTGTCGTAATTTCATTTTATTAATGAGATAAGCGTCAAGCGAAGGAATCATAATTCCGGTACAGCTTACCGTAATAATATAGTCTAAACTCTGCGGATCCCAGCCTGTTTTTTCTAACGCTTTTTCCAGAACTTGATGTCCGAGAATAATCATTTCACGGCTGTAAATATCATTTTTTTCTTCGAATGAAGTAGCGGTAAAAACCTCTGAAGGTTCCATGATTGAATAGCGTTGGTCTACAGAAGCTCCTTCAAAAATCTTTTTTACTTTTTTGACAAAACGTTCTTCCTGACCTTCGAGCCATACATCGACAAGCGGAAGTATTTCTTCAGTGGTACGGGAATATTGCGGAAGCTGTTTTACAGCTGTGATTATCTTTACACTCATATTTTTGTGATTATCCACTGGTAGCGAAAAGCCCATTTCCAGTTAATGGAGTAGTTTTTTAAATTTAATTTTTCGGATAAATGCTCCAATTCGTTCTTTTTGAATCCTTTCAAAATAGAAATCAATCCGTCGTTGCGCGACATGTCGTTGAGATTGAAAACAACACCAATAAGTTCAAATAATCGGTAAGCAATTTTACTTCGATGAAGATCGTTTACTACAATGCCTATAACAGCATTTTTGTTTAACGTATGCATTACATCTGCAATTTGGTTTGTTGTAAAATGATGCAACGTTAGTGTACACAAAACAATATCGTATTTAAGTTGATTAAAATCGTCACTAAAAATATCCATACAGCGGTATTCTATGTTCAGAAAATCTTTAGAAAGCTTTTTAGCATAATCAATTGTAAAAGCATTGGCATCGACACCAATAAGTTTAAAATTCAGGTTTTGTTTTTTTCCGTATTTAGACAGCATTCGCAACATATCACCATTTCCGCAACCTATGTCGGCAATAGTAATAGTTTGAGCAGTATCTGCTTTTTTTAAAAGTTGCTTTATGCCGTGTAGCGTAAGCTTATTACCGCCAAGCAATTGATTGATGGAAGCAATTTGATCTAAAGCGCCACTGAGTTCTTCGCCTTCCAGCGAAAAATCGTCCATTATTTCAATTTCTTCTGTTCTATATTTAGTGTCTACACTCATTTATTCAACTGTTATTGGTCGGCCGTGTGTTTGTTTTATTATAAGAGAAAGTAATAATGGAGCCGAAGCTGCAATTGTGGTCATTACATGTGTGAAATTTTTGAATGTTAAAGCTTTGGCTAATATTCGTCCAAAGAATAATCTTTTGCTGAAATGTTTCTTCCATTCCTGAATGTATTTTTTCTCCAATTCGCTTCTGGATTTTATCTTTCCATAATAAAAATCAAGTATTAGTTCAGAAGCAATTTTAGCGCTGTGAATGGCCATCGCCATGCCGTTGCCGCACATTGGATGAATTAATCCAGCAGTATCGCCAATCATTAAAATATGGTTTTCTACAGGTTCTTTTTTATCAAAAGAAATCTGGCTTATAGTGAGTGGTTTTTCAAATAGGGAAGTGCTATTTTCAAATATAGCTTTCAGTTTCTTGTTTTTATAAAGAACCGATTTTTGGTAATCTTCAATATTTTTATATTTTTTAAAAGTTTCAAAATCGGCTAAATAGCAAATGTTTATAACGTTGTTTTCTACTTTTGAAACTCCGCAATAACCGCCTTGAAAATTGTATAAGCCAACAAGACTTTCATCAAAATTTCCAGTGTAATGTCCTTTTACAGCAAGCCAAGGTGATTTTTTAGAAATAAATGCTCTAGATAGATCCTGATCGATATTGGATCTTTTGCCATAAGCGCCCAAAACGATTTTTGCTGTAAGAATTTGTTCGGAAGTGTTTATGGTAAAAATGTCATTTTGAAAGGAAATATGAGTAACCGTTTCCGTTAGAATTGTACAGCCTTTTTCTTTTGCTTTTTGAAATAGAAAATGATCCAATTCGAAACGGCTGATTCCAAAACCGCCCAATGGGAGTCTGGTCTTTGCTGTTTTTCCGTTTTGTGCTGTAAATTCGAAATCTGAAATTGCAGTAGGCTCAAGTTTCTTAACATCTACATCGAGCCAGAATAAATAGGGAAGAATTTCATTAGAAATATATTCGCCGCAAACTTTGTGTTTTGGATAGGCATTTTTTTCGATAAGAACAACCTTTAATCCTTTTTTGGATAAGTGCAAAGCGCCTGCTAGACCAGCAAGACCGCCTCCAATAATAAGTACATCAGGATTTGTTCTCATACTACCAATTTAGTTATTAATTTGGAAAGAACTTTATGAAATTAGATAAGAAATTAACAAAATTTCAACCTTTGTCTTAAAAGAGTAAAAATGTTTGGGTAGAGAAAAATCGAGATGAAAAATCATTTAAAAGATAATCTTTACTTTTGCCAAAAAATAGCAGCATTTATAAATGACGATACAGGATCTAGTTGGAACTTTTTCTATTTCAGGAAGTAATCAGGATGAAAGTAATGAAATAACATACAAAGGTGTTTTGACTCTAACTTTGGATAAAAACAACCGGATAAAAGCAGATTGGGTTATTAATAGTTCTAAACAAAAAGGAACGGGTTTTTTTAAGGATAATATTTTAGTGATCAATTTTAGTTATAAAGGAGATGATCATAAAATTTATAAAGGAGTTGCGGTTTACAGATGTATCACAAAAGATGTTCTAGATGGATTTTGGTCAGAAAAACATGGAAATCCGCTTTATTTAGGAAGTGAGTATTGTTTAAGAATGGAAACTACAGAACGATTAAATTAAAGAAAACTAGAAGTCAACTTTGTCAAAGTTCAAAACTTTGACAAAGTTTAGTGTTAAAAGTTTATGCTGGATTTGCTACAGTCTTGTATTTTTTGTTATAAAGAATAATAAAACCAATCCATATTGCTAATAAAACCGCAATTAAAATAAGTTCTCTCTCATGCAAACCATCACGGAAGAAATTGTTTAATGAATGCACTCCTGCAACCGCTAGCAAAGAACCTGTAGAAGAATATACTTTTCCGATTCCCCATGTTCCAAAGAAAATAATTCCAAGGAAAATCATATTGTTTGGCGTCGTTTCTAAATTTAAATGCCAAGCAAACCAAAGAACGGCAATAATTACGATAGAAGTAAACTTAGGAAGTGATTTTAGCTGTTCTTGCAAAAAGCCTCGCCATCCGATTTCTTCCAAAAGGCCATAAACTAAAACAGTAAACATTAATAAAATTGGGAATTTGCCAATTGTAACGTAATATACACCAGCTATTAAAACTGCTGGAAGTACCCAATATACAGCAAAAGGAATTATTGCGTTTTTGTAGATTCCTTTTAAGGACATCGGGTTATGCAAAGAGAATATTTTTATGGCAGCCAGAGCGCCTAAAGCTGGACCAGCTCCGCGTAGCAGAATCACTAAATACGGATTTTCGATTCCAGATAATAAATTGGTTTTTACAGCGGCATATCTGCAGATTACCGCGATTACGTAAAAAACTATAATAGCTCCAAAGTTGATTTTATTTTTCATGATGTAAATTTGTTTGGTTTAGTGAAGCAAACTTATGACGCATAAATGAAAATAAAATTGACTTTGGGTAAGAAATCATTTTTCCATAACTCTTTTTCGAATTCGGCTTAAACTTTCTGCTGTTAATCCGAGATAAGAAGCGATGATTTTTAAAGGTGTTCTCTGAAAAATTTCTGGTCTTCCTTCTATGAGTTTTAAGTACCGCTCTTGCGGAGAAAGTGTCAAAAGATTTATCTGTTCTTGCTGTTTACGCACGTAGAGCATTTCAGAAATGGCTTTTCCAATTCGTAAACCTGTTTCAGATCTTTGATACAATTCATTTAAATCTGAATGAGAAATGGACCATAAAGTTAAATCTTCCAAAGCTTCAGATTTAATAACAGATGGCTGCTGATTTAAAAAAGACATATAATCGCTTATAAAACTATTTTCATACAATAAATTAATGCAAATATCTCTTTTGCTGTCCCAAACAAATAATCCTGCCGATCCTTTAATGATGATGTTAAGGTATTTTTCGACACCATGATAATCTTTTATGATTTCAGATTTTTCAAATTCACGAACTTTAATTTTCTCCGAGAATCCTTTCCAGATATTCATATCGGCAGTAAAATAATTTTCGAAAATTCTTTTTACATCTTCGGCAGAGGGATTTTGTGGCATCTTATTAAATTATCAGTTTTGAAATGCCAATATAAGTTTTATCTCTCAAAAGAAAAACAACTGTATTAACTGTTATTCTTTTGTAAAGACTGTTAGGACAACTTTGACAAAGTTTGACATTTATAACCACAATAATTGTCATTTCGACGAAGGAGAAATCTTCGCAAGAAACTCCGTTCCTATGGTTGACAATCTTTGTCGAGCTACTTGTGGAGATTTGCTTCGCCAATTCGCTATCGCTCGAGTCTCCTTCGTCGAAATGACAAAAATGCTTAAACGAGCTCTATAGTTTATCTTTTGGCAATGCTCATTAAATTAAAGAATTTGGCTGTAATTCATTATCATATTTTTCAGGATCTGATGCAGCATATTCATTCTCAGGTTCTGGAATAACGTGAATTTTAGAATCACTAATCGAAATTACTGCCGAGCAGACATAAATGCCAATTTTTCCTTCGTTGTATTTAAAATCCAATAAAGTCAGTTTTACAATGTCATTTATCGAAAGTTCATAATAATTTCCGTAACGGATAATCTTAAAAGAAATCTGTTTTTCTTCTCCAATTTCAAACTGATTGGTCTGAATGTTTTCGAAGATAAAATTATTTTTAACGTCTTTTTCATTAAATCCCCAAGCTCTAAACTGCACGAAACCATTCATAAAATCGATCGAAATATAGTATCCCGTTCCTTCTTTGTCACATTCAATTACGAAGCCCGTTTTTCCCATTCCTTCAACAGATAAAGTTCCTTCCCAGACAAAATCGTTTGATGGTTTTTCGAAACCGTAAATTTCATAACCGCTTCGGCATCCAAATCGCCATTTGTTTTCATTTTCCAAAACAAAATCGGCAGTTGGATTTCCTAGAATCGGCAGGGGATGAGGAAGGTCTTTTTGAAGTATGGTTTTCTGATATAATTTTTCCCAGTAATAATAACTCTTTAATAAAAGACGTCCGTTTTTATCGACATCGAGCTCTTTTGGTGGCGGAATCACACGATGTGTATTGACATTTCCGTCGGCAAAATAGAAATTGTAAACCAAGAAATGTTTTCCATCTTTAACCACTCTTGCGGCATAGTTTCCTTGCGGCATTAGAACATTGTTATGAAATGCCGAATATTCGCCTCTAAACTCAGGCGAAGACCAATAACGAACTTTAATATCTTCCCTAATTGATCCCAAAAGATAATGCGTTCCCTTTATCTCAAACACGCAGGGACATTCAACATCATCATAAACGTACGGAATATGAAGCGGTTTCTGCAGCACATAACCTTCTTTTTCTCTTTTTGCCACGCCAATACAGCCTCTTCGGTATGTTGGTCCAGAGGCGCTTCGAGCACAGATTAACAAATAATCTTCTCCTTTGTATTGGTATTTGAAAGGGTCACGAAAGCTAATCCATTGGCGCGGATTATTATTCTTTCCCTCATAATGTGGCGCTTCACTTTTAAACGGAAGTCCGTATAAATTTTCTTTTTTCCAAGTGAGTAAATCGGTAGAAATTGCTCTTCCTACTTTTTGCTCGATTCCTTTATCCTGACGTTTAAGTCCTGTATAATACATTTCATAACCCTCGCCATCCGATTTTTTGCTGATATGCATTGTCCATAACATATCATCGTCCCATTCTCCTGGATCGCCAACAAATAAGGCATTTTTTACTCGTTTCCACGAAAGACCGTCTTTAGAAATGGCGTGAGCGATATAATCGTGATTGGGAATGATTAAATGAAATAAATGATGAATTCCTTTTTCATCTATAAATACATCAACATCTCCAATTTCCCAGTTGCTAAATCCTGAACCTGAATACATTTTATTACTTATTTTTAAACTGTTAGTATATTTTTATTTTTTTTAAACACCTAGAATCATAGCTCTACTTTGTCTAGAAAGGCATTTCACTAATAATAAAAACACATAGCTCTATGTGTTAGAAATTAGTTTCTTTTAATACTCTTTTTTAATTCAAAATATAAATCTATGTTTCTATGTGTTTAAAATTATAAACTCAACAATGTTATTTTATGACTTTATAATGTTTTAAACCTTCCAAAATTCCTTCTGAAGCCGAAGTTTTAGCGACATATATGCTTTTTGTTGTCTCGTAATCTGCCAGTTCTGCGCTTCGGTTTCCAACAATAATTCCTTTAACGGGACCTCTAAACATATCGACGTCATTTCCTGAGTCTCCAGCGGCAATTACATTACTGAGCGGAATTGACCATTTTCGGCATAAAAACTTAATGGCATTTCCTTTGGAGGCTCTTTTCGGAATAAAGTCTAAAAATTGTCCGTGACTCGGAATAATATTCACTTTATACCAGCCTGTTCCTAAAACCGCAATTAATTCATCATGATTGTAGTTTTCTTTGTCATAGTAATAAGAGATTTTATATGGATTCTGAGCTTCTTCTTCCTGAAGTTTAATCCATTTAATTGCTTTTAGTTTATTGACAATTTCTTCTCTTTTCCATCTTCCAGAAAGAAATTTTGCCCAACCTTTATCTAAAATATAATCGTTTCCGTTGGTGTAATAAATTTCAGTTCCAACAGAACAGATGATGAAATCGGGTAGGGGAAACTCTTCTTCGTCGATGACTTTTTTTACCAAAGCTAAATTTCGCCCAGAGGCCATAGCAAAAGCCATTTTATCAGTACGATTAACAAGGTGGGCTTTTAGTTCTTTTAAACCTGGATTTGCCAGTTTTGGCTCGATTAAAGTTCCGTCAATGTCAGAAACCAATAAATGATCGATTTTTCTTTTTAATCTCTCGATGTTGATATTTGGATAATGCTGTTTTTTAATTCCAGCACCCGAAGAAAGGGAGAGGTTTTCTTTTACAAGATCAACATATTGATTGACGTGACTCAGCCAGCTGTAGTATTTCTGGATATTGATGGCTCCATTATTCGAATAATATTTCCATTTATTTTCATCGGTTAAAATATTACGAAGCGCTTTTTTAATCTGACTTTCTTCTTGCGGATTGACTAATTCTCCGTTTTGACAGACCGGAATAATTTCCGAAGGCCCTCCGTTTTTAGTTACCACAACAGGAAGTCCAGAACTAGCAGATTCTATAACAGTCAAACCGAAGTTTTCATGCAAAGCTAAATTCACAAAAACACCTCTTTTTTCGGCAGCATAACGATAGATAATCGAAACCTCATTTTCGACATCATGTTTTTTCGGAATGGCCATTTTTCCGTATAAATCGTATTTGTCCATTAAAAGAAGCAAATCGGTTAAGACGTTCTTTTCAGATTCGGGCATTTTCGCAATGTCTTTTCGAATACCCGCAAAAATGACCAAATTAGCAATGCTTTGTAGTTCTTTATCTTTTCCGTAAACTTCAATTAAGGTATTCAAGTTTTTATGTCGGTCAGGCCTTGAAAGTGCCAGAATAATAGGTTTATGCGGATTGGTTAAGAATTTCGAGATGGATTCGGCAACCCAGTATTTTCGTTGTGCTTCTTCCATATGTTTATCCGAATCGGGTTCTTGATAATAATAGGGAACAAATTTTCTGGTATCAATTCCGGGAGAGATGGCGTGGTATTTTCCTAGCTCGAAGTTTTTGTAGGCTTTGTAGGTTTCAATTTCCTGTTCGGTCGAAGTAACAATAAATTCAGCGAGTTCTAGTGTTCTTTCTTCTGCCGCAATTCTGGTGCTGAATTTGAATTTTTTTTCGAGTTCTTCTTCTGTTTCTCCGCCTTCGATTAATTTTTTCTTTTTATAAAATCCTAATGAATGTCCGGTGTGAGCAAAAGGAATATTTAAAACAGCTGATAATTCGGCGGCGGCGTAACCCGCATCGGCGTAGTGAGAGTGAATCCAATCTGGGAAAATATTATGCTGTTTAATATCCTGCATTGCACCATTTACAAAAAGATCAAGCCCTTCCCAAAGCTGTTCTTTTGCTTTGTATTTTTTTCCTAAAAACTGAATTCTTCTAATGTCTAGTTTATCATTTATAATCTCAACAGGCACTGCATATTCAGGGGAAAGAGCAGGATCATCGATTAATCTTGTAAAAAGATGAACATGTTCTACATCTTCATGCTGCGATAAAAATTCGGCTAATTCGTAAATATATTTGGTCTGGCCTCCGTTGTCTGCATCTCGTCCGATTTCTAAACCAGAACCTTTTAAAAGTCCGTGAATATTGATAAGAGAAATTCGTAATTTTTTCATCATTCTTCCTTAAATTATTTGAAATCACAAGTTACTGCGCCCATATTGATTAGGAAGAAATAATTCCATTTTAAATTTACATATTTCCCATGTTTGAAAGCAAAAAGGAATGATTTAAGTATAAAAAAAGCCTGATTTTAGAAATCAGGCTTCGCAAATAATTTATTTTATGTGTTGTAAACCCGATAGGTTTTAAAAACCTGCCAGGTTTGACTATTTTATCTAAAAAGAATATTAATTTTTATTAATCAGATTTTCGATATCAGTTATACGAATATCAGGATTTCCGCCTGTAGATCCAGCTACCAAAGCTCCTGTTGCGCAAGCAAAATTTAAAGCTTCTTGTGGTTGTTTTCCGTTTAAAAGTGAAGTGACTAAAGCTCCTAAAAAAGAATCTCCAGCACCAACCGTATCTTCAACTTTTACAGTATAACCTTCATTTTCGTATAAATGTTTATCCCATAATAAAAGCGCACCATCTTTTCCTCTTGTGACACAAATTGCTGTGGCATTTGTTAGCGAACAGATAAAATTCATATTCTCCTCTATAGTCGTATAAGGCGAATCTAAAGCGGCACTGATTTCAGTTATTTCCTCATCATTAAATTTGATAAAATTAGCAGACTGCATTAAATGCTGTAGAATTTCGTAATCGTAATGCGGTTTTCTTAGATTGACATCAAAAACTTTATAAGTATGCGTGTTGAGCAATTCTTCTAGAGCATTTCTAGAAACTTCATCTCGACAAACTAAGCTTCCGTAGATTAAAACATCGGAGCTTACAACTAGTTCTCTTGCTTCTTCGTTTAAGGTAATTTTATCCCAAGCCGAAGGGTAAAGAATTTCATAAGTAGCCGATTTACTTTCGTCCAACGTTACATTTACCAATCCAGTTGGAAAATCATCCGATTTTAGAATAGTGTCGGTATTCAATCCTAATTTTTTGACTTCGGTTATAATTGCTTCTCCGTCTGCATCGTTTCCTACACAGCTAATCATATTAGAATCGGCTCCTAAGGCTTTCATACGAAGGGCTACATTTAAAGGCGCTCCACCAATTTTTTTCTCATTACCAAAAATATCCCAAAGTACTTCTCCGAAAGCGACAGCTTTTAGTTTTTTGTCGTTGCTCATTTTATTTTTCTCTTATTTAATATTAAAATCAGGTTAAAGAGTTTCACCAGATTTTATAAAAATAGAAAAGAATAACGGTTTGTGCAACCCGATTTTTATTTGAAACGCATTGATTGACTTATAAATAACTGAAAACTAGTTGATGAAACACAAGAAAAATTATAATTTAATTTCCATGGTGTGGTTGGTTTTTAGATGGATTTTTTTCCAATTCTAAAAGGGGTTGTATCATATATTGGTCTCTTAATTATTTTTTAAGAAAGTTTTAATCTTTCTTTAAGAATCCAGTTCTCGTTTATATATTTGTAACCAGTCTAAATAAGGATAAATTACGAATTTTATATGAAAACAATTTTTAAAACACTAAATGACAAATATTTATGTCAAGTGTTTATTGCTTTTTTGACCATTTTTTTATGTTCAGAACAAGCCTTCTCTCAATCAACTGTGGGCACAATTTCTGGTAAGGCAATCGTTAAAGACGGAAATTATTTACAAGGTGCAACAGTTAAAATTTCAGAATTAAATAAAACTATAACTACCGATTCTGATGGTACATATCAATTAAAAAATATTCCATTTGGAACTTATTTGGTTGAAATAAAATTAAACGGTTATGAATCTTCTCCAGCCTCAGTTATTGTGGATCAGAATAATACTGAAGTAACACTTGATTTTGAACTGACTTATACTTCTCAAAAATTAGAGGAAGTAATTGTAAGTTCTGGAGGAAATCGATTTGCTAGAAAAGAAAGTGAAGAGGTTTCTAAAATGAAACTGAAAAATATGGAAAATCCGCAGGTTTATACTATTGTAAGCAAGGAGTTGATGAAAGAACAAGTTATAACAGATTATAACAGTGCTTTTAAAAACGTTCCTGGTGCTGGTATTGCCGAAGTGAGAAACCAAGGAAGAACAACCAACATTTCTAGAGGTTTTGCGACACCGCAATTGGTTAGAAACGGAGTTGGAAGTTTTACGTATAACTCAATCGATCCGTCAAATTTAGAGCGTATTGAGGTAATCAAAGGACCATCGGCAACGTTGTTTGGAAGCACGATTTCTTCTTTTGGAGGATTGTTTAACAGAGTAACCAAAAAGCCATTTAATTTCTTTAAGGGAGAAGTTTCTTTTTCAGCTGGTGATTGGGATTTGAATCGTTTAACGGCTGATATTAACACACCGCTTAACGAAGACAAAACAGCTCTTTTCAGAATCAATACGGCATTGCATAGCGAAAGAAGCTTTCAGGATGCTGGATTCAACAAAAGTTTTTTTATTGCACCAAGTTTTTCTTATGAAGTAAACGAAAGATTGACATTATTAATTGATGCTGAGTTTAGTGCTTCAAAAGGGACTTCGCCAACGCGATTAACGCCTTATACAAAAGCAGATGCTACAGCGCACAGCATTGAAGAATTAGGAATTCCGTACAATCTTTCTTTTGCCAATAATACAGTAAATTACACAGGTCAGCAATACAATATTTTTGCACAATTGAAATATAAAATTTCTGATGAATGGACTTCACAAACTATCGTTTCGCGCACAAGATCTTCATCTGAAGGCTATGTTGTGGCTTTGACTATGTTAAGTAATGAAACGTTGAGACAGCAAGTTACCAATCAAGATTATCCTTATTACGGAACTGATATTCAGCAAAACTTTAACGGAGATTTTAAAATCGGAAAATTGCGAAATAGAGTAGTAGCAGGATTAGATTTTTACAGCCTTCGCGCAACTCGTAATGATGCAACGGTAAATATGCCAGCGCTTAATTTTAGAAAACCTGGTGATGCTTATAACAATTTTACTCTAAATAAAATTGAGCCTTTATTTCAAAATGCTACTTATACCAACATGGTGTCAAACAACGAAAGAACTTATAGTGCTTACGTGTCTGATGTATTGAATGTTACCGATAGATTATTGGTAATGGGAGGTGTTAGAGCCGATCGTTATATTAACAAAGGAGTATATTACCCAAGCCGTGATTCTATTGCAGGAAATTACAATCAGACGGCATTTTCTCCTAGATTTGGTGCCGTTTACCAAGTGGTTAAAGATAAAGTTTCTGTTTTCGGAAATTACATGAATGGTTTCAATAATGTTGGAGGATCTGATTTCTACGGAAATACTTTCAAACCAAATCAAGCAAATCAGTTAGAAGGTGGAGTTAAGTTTGACTTTAATAAAATTAGTGCAACTTTTAGTTATTATGATATTAAAGTTACTAATGTAACTCGCGATGATCCAGATCACGTAAACTTCCAGATTCAAGACGGAACACAATTGAGTAAAGGTTTTGAAGCAGAATTTATTGCAAATCCGATTAAAGGTTTAAACATCGTTGCTGGTTATACTTATAATGATAGTGAATATACAAAAGCAAATCCGAGTATTAATGGTTTACGACCTACAACAGCTGGTTCGCCTACAACAGCCAATCTTTGGGCAAGTTATAGATTAACCGAAGGAGCAGCTTCTGGTCTTGGATTTGGTTTTGGAGGAATTTATGGAAGTGAGTACTACCAAACCAATACTTCAACATTTAAATTCAGTATTCCTTCTTATACCGTTTTGGATGCTTCTGTGTTTTACGACAGACCAAAATTCAGATTAGGCTTAAAAGTTGACAATCTTACGAATGAGAAATATTGGTCATATCGTTTAGCAGCTCAAAACCCAACAAGAGTTACAGGAAATATTACGTTTAAATTCTAAGAATACAATTCGTCATTTAAAATGATATTTCTACATTTGGATTTTATTGCAAATTATGACCAAAGGTTTTAAAAATACTATCAGACAAATACATTTGTGGCTCGGTTTAGCATCGGGCCTCATTGTTTTTATAGTGAGCATTACGGGTTTTCTTTATGTTTTTGAAGAAGAAATTCGCGATTTTGCCAACAAAGAATATCTGCACGTTCCCGTTCAAGAAAAGCCATTTATAGGTTTAAAAATTATAATTGAAAATTACGAACGTCTTGAACCTAAACAGAAAATTACTGCTTTAAAAATTGATAAAGCAGAACCGAATGCTGCAGTTCAAATTTCTACGAAAAAGAAAAAGACCTATTATTTCAATCCGTACGATGGAACTTTAATCAATCAGCAGGGAGCGGATTGGCTGAATACGGTACTAGAAATACATCGTACTTTGTTGTTAGGAGAGGTTGGCGAATTTATTCAAGGTTGGGCAGTGGTAATTTTTATCATTATGCTGATAACGGGATTAATTTTATGGTTTCCAAATCAAAGACGCTTACTTAAGCAATCTTTAAAAATAAAATGGAACGGTTCGTTTAAAAGAATCAATTTTGATCTGCATCAGGTTTTAGGGTTCTATGCTTCGATTTTTCTGCTTTTAATTGCCTTTTCTGGAACGTATTTTAAATACGATGCAGTCAAAAAAGGAGTTAGTTTAGCAACGGGAAGCAAACTTAGAAAAGGAGATGAAGTGGTTTCTAACGCTAAAATTGATTCGACTACAATTCCGGTTCGCTATAATAACATTTACGAAAGTGCAAATGCGAAATACCCAGGCGCGACTTCGGTTTCGTTTTCAATTAGAAAAACAGGAGAATTGCGATTAAGAATGACGTATCCAAATGATTGGGCAAGAAATCAAAATACGCTTTTCTTTGATGGAAAAACAGGTCAGTTGCTTAGAACTAAATTATACAAAGACAATAACGCTGCTGATATTTATGAAGCTAGTAATCACGATCTGCATACAGGAGTTTTCTTTGGTCTTACAGGAAAAATAATCTGGAGTTTGGTCAGTTTGATTGGAGCTTCATTGCCTATAACTGGATTTATAATTTGGTGGAAGAAAGGGAAGAAGTCGAAATCTAAAAAGAGATAAACGGCTTTTAAAAAAAGATAGCACGGATTGCAAATCCGTGCTATTGGGGTTATCTTCTAATTGTCAAAAAGAAATTCAAAATCTAAAAAATTATCTTTGACATTATTTGGATCATAATAAAAACTTAATTCTTTTTGTATTGCTAGTTTAATCCTTAGAATTTGAGGCTCCATATCTATTCTATATTCCTCTCTAAAATCAATGTTATCAAATGTTATTTTGAAAATTATGACATTAAGATTTACATCAACATATTCATTATGTGATTCTGTACCACTGCCAACTTCAATTTCTTGAATCCAACAATTCGTTTTTATTTCAAGTTTATCATACATAACAGGTATTCTTTTGCCAATTTCTCTAAGTCTTGTTCGAGCTTCATTGCCTTCTTTTAATATTTTTTTTTCTTCATGTTTTACAATTAATCTTAAAATAAAAGTTATAATAAGCAATACGATAAAACCAACCCAACCTATACTATGACTACGAGTATGATAACGTAAAAAAATTATTATTTGTATCACGATATTTGTTTTTTAAATATAAAATCCATTCATTATTTTTCGTTTTAAGCTCCCCTCCCTTGCTGGCGCGAGCGTCTCGCTCGTGCGCTTGATGATTAATTCTATTAAATCAGCTTTATGTTCACGAGCGAGACGCTCGCGCCAGCGGAGGATATTTGTAGCTTTTAAGTTGAAGGCTTCGGGGGAGTGGGAATCTTTTATTTCTTCCGTTTTTTTTCTTTAAAAATCGTTTAATAAAACTTTAACATTAGTTCTTCCGACTTTAAGTAAATAATCTATTTGTTCTTGCTTCTTCAAGTATTTCACAGAATCAATAATTCTTACTTGTTTTTGTTTTTTATCATTGATTTTTGCCATTATATATTCGGGCATAAAATCATGTGTTGAATTACCAAAATTTATATTAAATCTTTTTTTATAATTAGATTCATAAAGACTATCTATAGTTTTTTTACTTATTTTGATATTATAAGTTGTTTTCAAATTACTACATTGTTTGTAAATCAAGTCAAAGTCTTTATTTTGGATGATGCGTTTAATTGGAACACCTTTAAAATAATAGAAAGTCCGTTTTGTAAGTGGAAAGATTGTTTTTCTATATTTATATTTTAAATAATTAATTTCAGAATCTCTTTCAAAATTATTTGTAATTTCAACCCCATCATTATTAAAAATTAAATTTCTATAAAGATCTGAGCTTCTTGCATAATTTTCGTCATCTATTCTTTCTATATCAATTAATCGAAATCTATTGTTTGAAATTGTTATTTTATACGGTATATAAATCATTAAACTGTCGCCAAAAGGCATTTTTTTACAATCATAATTATATTCTCTATCATTATAAACAGTAATTGAATTCTGAAAATAGGAATAGGCTACATACATAAACACTAGAGATAACATTGCGATTAAAAATATTTTTCTTTTCATTGGAAACCTTTATTTTTTTTAAACATAAAATCCTTATCGAAAATTATTTATCTAACCATTTAATTTTTTCTCTAATAATTTTTGTTTCTCCCTTAAAAAAGCCAATACTTAAAATAAGGGAATCAGGATGTTTTCTCATTTTTTTTATAAAATTGGGATTGTCTATTATATATTTTTTGTAAGAAACTAGATTTATTGTATCACGACCTGTTTTTATATCATTAATAGAAGCTGAAGGATTGTATTTATTTAATAACATTTCAGCTTGTTTTTTTGAAATATGTTGATAATGTGAAATAAATATTTTTTTTGGATACGTGTGATAATTTAAATCCTCAATGGCATAAATAACCCTATCATTTTCGGCATTAAAAATTGAAAATTCCTCAGTTTGTGTTAATCTTTTTTTGTTTATTTTGCAATACAGTCCTACTTTACGAATTTTTGAAGAATTAAAATTTAATTTAAATTCAATTGGTATGTTCATATTAACACTATCCTTTTCTTTAGAACCGCGAATTTTTGTGAAAAAAATATTCTTTTCAGATAGTACTTCCTTAAAATATGGCTTGTTGATAGGCTCACAACCAAGCATTAAAAAAATTATTGCCCAAAATAAAATCTGCTTTTTCATAAATATTGTTCTTGGTTAATGAATATTGAATCTACTAAAGTAAGGCCAAGCTTAGAAGTTTCATCTTTTACTTCATAAAAAATTATAACATACATTTTATCTTGATTAAAATTCTCTGCATTACAATTTCTTAATTCAGTAAGTGATTTAAATTCACCTTTTAAGAGACGATCTAAAACTGATTTACCAACAAATAAACTATCAAACAGATTACGTACTGCCCAAGGGCTGTCTACAAATTTAAGAGCTTCTTTCAATCCTCTTGCCTTTGCATTCTGCCAGTCTGCCCATAAACTTTCCTCCACAATATCATCAACTTCTTTTAGGGAGCCTTTCACCATCCAACCTATCACTTCTACACCAAAAGCAAATACAGCTAATTGAGGCACAAAACCAACAAAAGTAGATAGCGAAGGCATGTTAAATTTTTCGTTGCTGCTTAACTCCGGAATCATTTCTTTCATTTCTTTTAGTATCTCAAACTGTTCGTAAATTTTAGCAGCTTCTTTGGCAAATTTTATAAGCTTTACACCAAAATTCTTTGCAGCAATTTTTCCTCTTGCTTCAATTGGCACTTCTACAAGATCTTCGTCTATATAAATTTGAGAAGAATTTTTGTTTGTTTTAAAAAATGACATTCCTTCTTCAACACTGTAACTTGCAGATTCTAAAGTATTAGTATCTAGGTTAATTGTTTCGGTATAAATTTCTCTTTTGAATTTATTTATATCTGCCTGAAATTTGAAAGTTGTTATGGTCCGAAGTTTAATCACCGAAAATTTTTTGACAGTGCCATCAGGCAATTTGTCAATAGCATACAAAATAAGAGATCCATTGTTAGCATAGATTTCTGGTAGCCCATATCTTTTGTCATTTGTGGCAGGTTTTATAAACAAAGTGGTTTTAGAACGATATATACCTAGTATATTGTTGTTAGATTTCCAGTAAGTATTATGATATTTCCAAGTCCAGTAAAATTCAAGACGGCTGTTGATGCTTCCTTTTTCATCTTTTTTAATTTCAATATGCCATTTTGGGTCTAGGTATAGTTCTATTGTTATTCTGTGTTGTCCCTTTACTTCTCTTACCATAGCGGTTTTGTAAACCATCTTTCCATCAAATTTTGGATTATCAAAGATGGTAAGACCTTTAAATGGAGTGTTTTTATCCCAAAGCTGAAATGTTATGCTTGTTCCAACAGGGATGCTGTCGCTTACATTCAATTGAAAATAAACCGTTTCTTCCAAATGGGCTTTTGGCCAATTAGAATCTTGGTCTGGTATGTTTCTCATCCCTTCATAATCTGGACTCCACCAGCCCGAAAAAGCAGGTTGCGGTTCTTCTTTTACCGGCGGATCTTCAGGTTCACCATAAGTATATTCGGGAGCGTAATAATTGATGCTTCCGCCAGAATTAAATTCAATGCCCTCTTTGGCATAAATTCTTCTTGTTCCGCCAATTTTTATGTTGATATTTCCTTTTACTCTTAAATTGAATGACATAGCTAGTTTTCTTCGGTTATTTTAAAAGTTAAAAAATCAACAGCATGAAACTGACCGTCTTCATAAAATGTATTGTTGGCAATTTCTTGGATCTCAGCTTTGGGCAGCATTATCATTCTTGTGCCGTCAGGGCTTCTAATTTCGTAGCCATAATTTCTTAATGTAAAATGCTTAAAATTAACCCTAATATTTCGGGGGCAGCTTGTCATGTAATTGCCAACGGAATCGCTGTATCCAATATCCCCATGATTACTTACTGTAATTGAAGCATTATTTCTTGTATTTCTATAGATCCAAATGCTGCCATCGCTTTTTCGCACCAAATCTATCCCGTTAATCTTGTTTTTCATCCTGCATTAGTTTTGTTTAGTGTCTTCGCCGCTGTTGTTTTTTATGTCTTTTTTAGAATGCATTTCCTGCGATCCCTCACTGTTCGAGCTTGTTTTCCCCGCACTTGCCGTGTTGTGATCTTTTTTAGTTTCAAAGTTGTAGTCTCCTTCAATATTTGCATCATAAGTTCCTGTAACGTTCAATATTTTATTTCCGCCAACGCTCGTACTGAAAATTCCGCCAACATTTGAGGTTTTGTCCAATAGGGCGGTTTCAGAAATATTCTGTCCTGCATTAATAGTTATGCTTTCCGTTGCCTCAAAAACAATATTTTTAGCATGTATGGTAAAAGTCTCAGGAGTAGTAGCATTTATATTCTTATTCTCTTCATCCAAATGGATTTCATTCCCGCTATTGTCAGAAAGCCAGATGCCGATTTTCTCTACAAATTTGAAGAGCATTCCAAAAGGGAGTTTCCAGCCTTTGATGCTGTTTTTCTCGTCAAAGAAATCGGGCATTTCTTTTCCGTTATAAAAGGTGCCAGAAACATACGGGCGCTCTGAATTGTCTCCTTCAAAGCTTACTTGAACTTCTTCGCCAATTTCTGGTCTGAAATAAAGTCCTTTTCCTGAGCCTGCATAATGCTGTACCACACGCATCCAATCGCTTTTAGTTGCCCAGCCATTCCAAAAGAATTCCACTTTTATGCGTCCCATTTTTTCGGGATCATTATTGTCAATTACTATTGCAGACTGGCTTTCGGCAGAAGCAAATGCATTTACGTCTGTGTAGTGCGGCGCTGCCACATCGGCAGGAATGGCTTTAAATTGGCAGGTGTAATTTCCGTTTACCTCAGAGCAGTGAATAATTTCAACTGCCAGCAAATGGTGCTCTACGTTTTTATTTTCGATAGAAAAAGTCTGTCCCAAACCTATTGGTAGATAGGAGGTGCCGCTGTAGAATATGCTGTTGGCATCGCGTCCTGCGGTCTGCATTTTTACCATTTCATCAATCTCTTCCTTATTTTGGGCATTGCTGGTATATGCGCCGTTTTCGAGTCCAGGCCTTACAATATAAGGCTGTTTAAAAACAGCTAGCGTAGCAAAACGGTCCCGACTTCCTTCGGAGGTTTTTTCTGCACCATTTCTTATGCGGGAAGCACTGTTGTAATCATAACTGCTGAACGAAGTTTTATGTGAAACTAAATTGGCTTCGATGCTAAAATTATGCAGCGAAGATTCGTTTATAAGTTTTATATTGGTGTTTTTAATCTGGCCAAACTGCATACGCATTCCGTCAAAATAGAGCCATTGCGCATGGCGGGCAGAAAGGCGTTTGAGGAAATCAAAGTTTGTTTCGTTGTACTGGGTTTTAAAACTGAATTCTTTTGTATAGGTAGGAACGATGGCTTCTCTCTGGTAGAATTCTCCCGAACTTTCTTCTGCAAAAATTTCGAGCCCAATCTGTTGGAGGTTTTTCTCGCGAAAGATTCTGGATTTTGGCATATCATCAAGAGCAATGGTATGACTTGTTCCTGTTACATGCAGTCCAGCTGGGCTTCCATGCAGATCGACAGAACCTAATTTTGTGATTCTTCCTTTAGACATTAAACGTATTCCTTTTACTTTAAAAGTAAAAATGACCTCGCTGCCAATGTAATTGCTAAAAGCTTTTTCCTGGTCTTGCGGGGCAATAATAGGTTTTCCTGTGTATTGCCAAAAGAAAGAAAAATGATGATGGTCTGCCATTTTTTGAGACAGTTCGAGATTGTAATAGATAACATTTTGGGTAAAGCCCTCTATAGTGATATGTACTTGTTCTGAGAATTTTGACATTTTTAGTAGTTTTTCTAGTTGTTTAGTAAAAATATATTTACAAAAAATAAAAATGTAGATCAAGAAGTCATTCTTATATTAGAATAAGACATTATAGAAAAGTGATGAATTAATTCTAGAGCTGTTATTTTTCATACATCTCGAGTAGCCCAATGGGTATATAAAGATTTTGGGGAGTTTTTAAAGTTATAAGATGCTAAGTCTTCGTTTTTAAACAAAAAAAAAATGCGGCCTATTTTAGACAGCATTTTTATTTGATTTTTTTGTATTGGATTAACCATGCGCTTGAACTGAAACATCATTCCATTTTTCCCAGCTTTCTAACCTTTGATCGTAGCTTTGTTTTACAAACGGAAATGCCACTTTTCCAAGTAATAATCGCAAAGGTGGATTTTCGTTTTCTACTAATTTTACCACTATTGGAGCAGTCGCTTCGACCTTACCAAAAATGTTTTCTCTTTCAGCCAAAGCTTTTTTGATTTCGTCATAATATGGTAAACTTTCGCTGGTAATTCCAGTATGCCAGATGTTAGACTCGTAACCGTTTGGTTCCAATAAAGTAACGTTGATTCCGAATTGTTTTACCTCAGATGCCAATGTTTCGCTTAAACCTTCAATAGCAAATTTAGAAGCGCTGTAAAGTCCCATTCCTGTTGGTAAAGTCGCCAATCCTAAAATAGAAGAAACTTGAATAATATGACCGCTTTTTTGTTCTCTCATTATTGGAATAACAGCTTGTGTTAACCATAATGTCCCGAAGAAATTGGTTTCAAATTGTTCTCTAGCTTCTTGTTCGTTTGCTTCTTCAACCGCGCCTGTAAGCGCATAACCTGCATTGTTGATCAAAACATCAATGGTTCCAAAATGCTGTTTTGCTTTCTGAACTACTTCTAGAGATTCTAAACGATTGTTTACGTCTAATTTTAAAGGTAGAATTGCGCTTCCGTATTTTTCTTTTAAATCGTTTAACGTTTCTAGATTTCTAGCTGTTGCTGCTACATTGTATCCTTTAGCTAGGAAAGCTTCTGTCCAAGCTCTTCCAAATCCTTTTGAAGCTCCTGTAATTAAAATTGTTTTTGACATGGTATTTGTTTTTTATAATTAATTAAAAATTTATTTATGACCAATCGGTCATTTTTATGGTAAAAAAAATTATATCAATTTTTCAGATATAATTTTTTTAAGCGTTTTTTCTATTGTTTTCATGTTATCGTTATTGTCAGACACTCGAGACATTAAGTGTCCGCCTTCAAGCACAGCAAAAAGTGTAATGGCAAATTCTGATGCATTCCAATCAGAATCAAATTCTTTATCGGCAATTCCTTTTTCTATAATCGAAGTTAAAAGTACTTGTCCGCGTTTGATAGCAGCGTTTACTTTTTCTTTCACAATCGGATTGGTATCGTCGGCTTCGGTTCCAAAGTTTAGTAAAGGACATCCGCCAATTACTGGTGGATTGAGTGGGTTGCTAAAAAAATCGATATAAGCAAAAAGCTGTTCTTTGGCACTTTGACCTCCTCTAAGTGCATTTTCAAGTTTAGAGCTTAATATTTTCATATTATGATCTACAGCGGCGCAGGCCAAAACATCTTTGTTTTCAAAATGTACATACATACTTCCTTTAGACAATTTCGTAGCCTCCATAATATCGCTCATAGAGGTAGCTGCAATTCCTTTTGTATTAAAAATAGGAGCCGCTTTTTCTATAATAAATTGTCTGGTTTCTTCACCTTTTGTCATGATGGATTGTATTTAACGATGTAAATATATGACCGATTGGTCATTTGTGCAAATTTTAATTGATTTTTTTTAGTTTCGAATACCGAAATGTTTTTAAACGTATTATCAATAAGGAAGTCATTTGTCTATATTTGTTTGAAGTAATTATCATAATTTAAAGCTAAGAAATGAAAAAATTGGAATTGTATTGGAGAGACCTTAATATCGGATCGATTGTTGAAACCAATTGGGATATGAGAAGCTCTGGTAATATTTCGTTTAAATTTGATTATTTGGCTGAACTATCTGAAAGTAAACATTTAGCTGAATATATAAAATTCTCTATAAAAGATAGCATTTTATTAGGCGAAGGAGTTCAGGATGATGATTTGATTTTTGCTCAAGCGGAAGAGGAAAAAAAATTTCTTGATTTAATAGTTGATACTGCTACAGATTGGTATATTCTCAATGAGAAAGGCGAGAAAAGTATAATTCTTTGTCCAATATTTCATGAGGACGATCAGATAACATGGATGAAAGATTCAGACTATTTTTAATTTTGTTTTATTCTTTTGCGCCAATCAGTGCTTTTTTGTGATTGGAAATTTTCGATATATTTACAAAAGAGAAATCCTGTTACTAATTTTAGAAGACAGATTCTAATTCATTTATATTAATAGTACCAAATGCATATTATCTATCAAAGCCCCAAAATAATTATACGCGAATTTTTGCCTGAGGAAAAACAGACATTCTTAGATCTTTTTGAAGATAATCAAGTGACGCAATATCTTCCTGATACTTCACCTGAGAGATATGTCGAAATGTTTAGCGAACTCCTAGAAAATTATAAAAATAAAAATCTGAGCCGATGGGCGATATTTGACCCTGCGGATAATGGTTTTATAGGAATGTGTGTGGCCCGTATTTTTGTACACAATACAGATCAGGTAGAGATAGGGTATGTGCTTAGTAGGGCATACTGGGGAAAAGGCATTGCTACAGAAGTATGCAAAGCTATAACGCAGTATTGTTTTGAAAATACAAATACAAATGAAGTCGTTGCCATAACAGATCTTGAGAACACTGGATCGCAAAATGTGTTGCAAAAAGTAGGGTTTAAGCGATTAAGCAATCTGATAAGAAATGAGGAGGAAATTGCTTATTTTAAAATAGAGAGATTATAATTTTATTTATGATGGCATTAAAACTTTAATTTGGTCCAAATGACTTTATAAGATAAAAACAGCATTAAAAGTATGTATTGATGTTGGGGCGAATTCTATCTCATTGAGGTAAATAAAATAAAGAAAAGCCTGAGATTATATAGTCTCAGGCTTTTTTTATGCTTGGAAAATCTTTTCGTGTTTTTTGTTTTTACAAAGTCGTATTGCTTTTAGTAGCAGTCCTGTTCATTTGTTTTCTTGAATACAGGCTAAAATTACAAGTAGTAAACTTAATATTGAGAAAACTGTTCTTATGTCGTTCCAAAAATTCCAACGTTTTTCAAATATATTTCGCATTTGCTTTGCGGCTATTTCCGTCGAACTTGAAATGTCGAAAACTTCAAGTTTGTTGTTCAGCGGAACGTTTGCAAAAGCCGTTACCAGAAAAACACCTAATAAATAGATCAACGTTGCGGTAATCAAAAATATAAATGAGTTTTGATTGTAACGTGAAATACACGCAATAACAAGCATTATTAAAGCACCAAAAAAGCAGGTGAAAAATAATGGATTTTGAATTTCTTTATTTATGTGCTGCATAGCACTAAGAAATTCTTTATCGTTCAATTTTCCTAAACCTAACGTAACAGAAACAGAGTACGAAAAGAAAAGACCAGCCATTAAAGCAGTAAAAGTTGCCGCAATAATAAGTATGATGTCAGTTAGTTTCATAGCTATTAATTAGAAATGCTAACCGCTTTTTTCAAATACTCTTTTGCTAAAACCTGTTGCAGCATGAAGTTCGCAACATCTGCGCGGGAAATTTTCAAATTGAGCCCTTTAAGATTCCCATCAAACCCAATTTTAAATTGGTTGGTAATTTCTCCGTCCGTGAAAGCACTTGGTCTTACAATGGAGTAATCCAAATCGCTGTTTAAAATATAGTACTCCTGAAGTTTGTGATCTGCAAAAGCTTTTTTTAGCAGCATTCCAAACATGATGTGTTTCCAGACAAAATTTAGGTTTGCGTAGCTTTCGCCCATTCCTAATGTGGTTTGGCAAATCAATCTTTTTATTCCAGTATTTTCCATTGCCTCAATAATCGTTTTGGTTCCCGCGGCTCTGATTGTTCCTGTTCTACCATCGCCTAAGACGCACAAGACCGTATCTTGATTTTTCAATGCGTCTTCTACTTGCTTGGCATTCAAAACATCTCCTTTGTATAGCATTAAGTTGGTGTTGACTGCATGCTGCATTTTTTCAGGATTACGAACAAAGGCTGTAACTTGGTGGCCTTGTGCTATTGCCTGTTTTACGAGTTCTTGACCTACTGTTCCTGTTGCTCCAAAAATTATAATTTTCATTTTATATCATTTTTTAAGTTAATGATACAAAGGTGCGACAGGGACTTTTTAGAAAATAGAATAAAAACGACAGTACCGCTATTGACTGAATTTTTTTGGTGTTTTGCCTGTAAATGCCTTAAACACTTTGATGAAATGCGATTGATCTGCAAAGCCATTTTCGTAAACTATGTCAGTCAATTTTGTGTAGTTTTTTATGGATAATTGTTCCAATGAAGCTTGAAATTGCAATATTTGCGCAAATTGTTTGGGCGAAAGTCCTGTTTCTTTTAAAAATCTCCTTTCAAAAGTTCGCAGATTGATTTTTTGCTTCTCAGCAATGGCTCGAATAGGCACTTGTCCCTTTGCATCTATAATTTCTGCAATTGCTTGACGTATTTCTAGATCGAGGTTTTGTTTTTTGGTTTCAAAATAATGTAAAAGTAAATTAGAAATAATGTCAATTTTTTCATTTGCAGTTTTGCATGAAATCAATTCCAGATTAAGTGCTGTGATTTTGTTGTCTGCATTGTCCAAATAATAGCAGTTGTCATTTATGCTTTGTGGAAGAATACCAAAGAAGGTTTGCAGCACAAAAGGATACAGCTGAAAAACGAGAATAGAGTAAGATCCTGAAATTTCTAGCACAATTGGATTGATGGTTTGTCCGTAAACAAAAATTTCTGGCATTTTCTTATCATGAGGTTTTACCGTCAATCCATTTTCGGACTGATGGAACATCAAACCAGGAAAACCATCTGCAAAAAATGGCAAACTCGTTGTAGCGTTGTTCTCTTCACTTTCAAATACCCAAATATTTTTTACAAAAAGCGAAATAGATCTATCTGGTATTATGGTTTGAAAATTCATTTTTGTATTTGTAACATGGGTTTCATAGAATAATTGCGAAGGTTCTTATGCTAAAAAAACAGTTTGTACCTTCTGTTTATTCCAAATTGGCTCACCATCAAAAATAGCCATTTTGATTTAATTCTACCACGGTTAGTTTTCTGTTTACTACAATATGATTATAATTAATTGTTTGTAAATAATTGAAATATAGTGTGTTGATTGCTTTTTTTGTTTAAATTTATATAAAAAATGTAATATGGTTACAGCTATACTTAGAGAACATCCTGAATTGGCACTTTTTTTATGCCTAGCTCTTGGATTCTTAATCGGACGCATTAAGATAGGAACATTTAAAATAGGTGTTGTATTAGGGACTTTATTTGCTGGAGTACTAATTGGTCAGTTGGATATTGAAATCCCCGGTATTGTAAAAACCATTTTCTTTGATTTTTTTCTCTTTTCTACAGGGTATAAAGTTGGGCCTCAATTTTTTCAAGGTTTTAAAAAGAATGCATTTCCACAATTACTGCTTACTTTGGTGATTTGTTTATCGTGCCTTTTAGTAGCATATTCTGTCTCTACTTTTTTAGGTTATGATATAGGAACGGCAGCAGGATTGTTAGCAGGGGCATTTTCTGAATCAACTGTGATTGGTACTGCTTCAGATGCTATTAGTCACTTAAATCTTGCTGATGCAGAAAAAAGCCGATTAATCAATAATATTCCCGTAGCCTATTCTGTAACTTATCTAGTAGGAGCAGCGTCTTTTGTTTTCTTTTTAACCGGAATTGCTCCGAAACTACTTGGAATTAATTTAGTTGAAGAAAGTGAAAAGTTGGCAGAAACCATTTCTGGTGAAACTGAGTATGGTCCTGGAATGAGAAGTGCCTACCAGAGATGGATTATCCGAGCCTATAAAATAACCAACGAGAAATGGATAGGAATCAGTATAAGCGAGTTTGAAAGATTAATATCTAACAAGAATATTGTGATCCAAAGGATACGCCATGAGCATCAATTGCTAGACCCAAAACCTGATACTATAATTTATAAAGATGATGTTTTGGTTATTATGGGACAGCACGGAATCATTTTAGACAGTCTCTTTTCTATTGGGCCAGAAATCTTGGATGAAGAATTGTTAAATTTCCCATTAGCACATTTAGATGTTACAATCACTAATAAAGCAATTGAAGGAATAACAGTAAAAGCTCTTCGAAAAGCCAGTTTTTATCATGGACTAATGTTAAACAAAATAACGAGAGAGAATCATGAAATACCGCTTCAGTCGAGAACGGTTTTAAATAGAGGTGATATTTTGAATCTTTCAGGAAGACCTGCAAAACTGGAAGAAGCAGCGAAAGAAATAGGTTATCTGGATCGTTTAACTCCGGAGACCGATATTATTTTTGTCGGTTTAGGTATTGTTCTTGGCGGACTTTTAGGTTTGCTTTCGGTAACATTATTTGGAGTTTCGGTAACTTTAACAACAAGCGGTGGCGCTTTGGTAATGGGACTTATTTTTGGCTGGCTGCATTCTAGAACTCCAGTTTTTGGCAGAATTCCAGAACCCGCCTTGTGGATATTTGATAACGTTGGTCTTGCAGCGTTTATTGGTCTTGTTGGTTTAGCTGCCGGGCCAAGTTTTATTTCTGGCCTTAAAGAAACGGGATTCGGTATTTTACTTGCAGGTGTGGCTGTTGCGATAATCCCTCATATCATTGGACTGTATTTTGGAAGGTATATATTAAAAATTAATCCTTTAATCTTACTTGGAGCACAAACAGGAGCAGGAACATCAACAATCGGATTAAAAGCTGTTCAAGATGCATCAGGGAGTAAATTTCCAGTTTTAGGCTATACTATTCCTTACGCATTGGCCAATATACTACTGACTGCTTTTGGGCCTATACTTGTAGGGATGATGTCTTAACTAAATGAACTGATAGAATTTGGGTAAGAATTTTTAAATTCCACCATAACGAATTGTTGACCCTAAAACCAGCATTGCAACACCAATTGAAGTAACCGTTAATATAATAACAGCCATTTTATTGATATTATTGGGTCTAAGTTTTGGAATAATAAAAAATTGTGCACAGACCGCACAAAAGAAAGTACAGAAAAGCAATATCAGTTTTATAGAAACTACTTTTTCAAATCCGCTGGAAAAGTGAAACCAGGTTTCGGCAGTGATGCCAAAATCATAAGCCATCCAGATTCCAGTTATGATAAGTAAAGCGAGAGAAGACATACCGAGTTTTTCGTATTTCTTTTCAAAATTTAAAATAATCTTAGGGTCTTTTTTCTTCAGTGCTGTCGGAAGATAGCAAATAGCCAAAAGTAAATGACCGCCAACCCATATTGTGGCCGCCAATAGATGAAGTATTAGTACAAAATGATGCAAAGTCATAACGTGTTCATTTTGAATTATCAATCTCTAAAAATAACTTTTATTTTTGGAGTAGAGAAGTTTTTAAGTTGTATTTCTTTGTTTGAAACGTCTAGTTTTGAAAGCGTTGGCACATTATTCATAAAATGCTGTACATAATAATTTCCTTCAAAATTTTGATTCTCTAAGTATTCAATCATTTTTGCGAAATCTTTTTCTTCAATCAAAGAAGAATGAAAAGTGGTACGAACTTCAAATGGAAGGTTCGAGTGAATTAAAAGTTTCAAACTTTCTTCAAATTCAGAAAATAAGCCTGATTGTGTTAGGTGTTTAAAGGTATGAGGAAGACTTTTGAAATCTAACGCTACATAATCAATTAATTGATCATGAATCAGGCTGTTCAATATTTTTGGGTTGGAACCGTTGGTGTCTATTTTCACCGCAAAACCCATTGTTTTGATTTCTTTTATAAAATCAATTATTTTTTTGTGTAAAGTACATTCGCCACCGCTTAATACTACGCCGTCTAATAATCCTTTTCTAGTTTTTAGGAAGGAAAGAACAGAATCAAAATCTATTTTTCCTTTTCCTAAAACAATATCTGGATTATAGCAGTATAAACACCGCATGTTACAGCCTGCAAACCACACAATGCAGGCCGTTTTATGCGGATAATCTAATAAAGTAAAAGGCGTGAGGCTATATATTCCTTTAATAGATAATGGTTTCTTCGAAATGTGTACGCTGTTGGTGTTCACCTTTTTTTCCAATATTAAAACTTTCTACAGGTCTGTGATATCCCATTACACGTGTATAAACCAAACATTTACTTCTTTGGGATTTGTTCTCTTCTAGAATTTTACGCGTTTTCGTTTTCATAAGCCAAGTGTTTTTGATTGTTTTTATTGAGTAAAATTTCATCGCATTTTGGACAGTATTCATGTTCACCATTTAAATAGCCATGAATAGGGCAGATGCTGAAAATTGGTGTTACGGTTATATAGGGCAGTTTAAAGTTGGTGAGAACTTTTTTAACGAAGTTTTTACAAGCTTCAGAACTGCTTATTTTTTCTCTCATATAGAGATGCAAAACTGTACCGCCAGTATATTTGCATTGTAATTCATCTTGAAGCAATAAGGCTTCAAAAGGATCATCGGTATGATCGACTGGAATTTGTGAACTATTCGTATAGTATATATTTTCATTTTGTCCCGCTTGCAGTATTTCAGGAAAACGTTTTTTGTCTTCTTTTGCAAAACGATACGTTGTTCCTTCTGCTGGCGTTGCTTCTAGATTGTAAAGGTTTCCAGTTTCTTCTTGAAATTCTTTCATTCGCAGTCGAATATGATCGAGAATTTCGGTTGCAAAATGAATTCCTGAGGTATCCGTTATATTTTGTTTTCCTTCAGAAAAATTCACAACCATTTCGTTCATTCCGTTTACGCCAATGGTAGAAAAATGATTTCTAAAATGTTTCAAATAACGCTGTGTATAAGGATAAAGTCCGCGGTCGTACATTTGCTGGATGAAGATTCTTTTCTTTTCTAAAGTCGATTTAGCTATTTGAAGCAATTCATCTAAGTGTTCAAATAAAGTAATGATGTTTCCTTTATGCAAATATCCGAGGCGCGCCATGTTAATGGTTACCACGCCAATACTTCCCGTCATTTCGGCACTTCCAAAAAGACCGTTTCCTCGTTTTAGCAATTCTCTTAAATCGAGCTGTAAACGACAGCACATACTGCGTACCGCATTTGGTTTATAAGCATCTGGATTTTCGATTCGATTTCCATTTTCGTCCAAAAGATATTGGCTTCCAATAAAATTCTGGAAATAAGATGAACCAATTTTAGCTGTGTTTTCAAAAAGCAAATCGACATTTTCTCCGTTCCAGTCAAAATCTTCTGTAATATTTACTGTTGGAATAGGGAATGTAAAAGGCTGTCCGTTGGCATCACCTTCGGTCATAATGGTGTAATACGCTTTATTGATAAGATTCATTTCTTTTTGAAAATCAGCATATTTTAAATCTATCAATTTTGAAACGCCTCTGTTTTTAGCTTCCAGAATCAGATTTTCATCAGTAACCTTTAAAAATAAATGTTCGTCATTTCGGGTCGGAATCTGTTCTTTTAAATCTTCTGGCACATTCCAATCCAAGGTAATATTTGTAAAGGGCGATTGGCCCCAGCGTGCCGGCACATTTAGATTGTAAACAAAACTTCTAATTCCTTTTAAAACTTCATCATAAGAAAGCTGATCTTTAAAAACATAAGGAGCCAAATAAGTATCAAAAGAACTGAAAGCTTGAGCGCCTGCCCATTCGCTTTGCAGAATTCCTAAGAAATTTGCCATTTGCCCTAATGCTTCTCTAAAATGAGAAGGAGGTCTGCTCTCGACACGGCCACGCACGCCGTTAAAACCTTCATTTAACAGCACACGCAAGCTCCAACCAGCGCAGTATCCGGTAAGACAATCCAAATCATGGATGTGTATGTCGCCATTCCTATGAGCAGAACCTTCTTCTTTATTATATATTTTATCCAGCCAATAATTGGCGATTACTTTTCCAGCGGTATTACTGACTAGTCCCGCGTTTGAATACGAAATATTCGCATTAGCATTAATTCGCCAATCTGACTGGTTAATGTATTCTTCAACAGTTTGCGTACTGTCTATATAAGTGGTGTCATCGTTTAAACCATTAATATGTTCTCGCTGTAATTTTCTCGTATGGCGATAAATTATAAACGAACGCATGGTTTGGAAATATCCATTTTCAAAAAGCACTCTTTCTATGATGTCCTGAATTTCTTCGACAGGCCAAGAGTATTTTGCCTCAAGACCAGAAAGAACAGTTTTAAAAATTCTTTTGTCGACAGGCTGACCGACGCTCTGAAAGGCTTTTTGAATGGCATCCTGAATTTTATAAGCTTCAAAAGGCTTATAATCTCCATTGCGTTTGATTACATATTTTTCCATGGTTTCGTTTTTATTTATGACACTTTTTCAAATGTTTTTTCGAGCTCAATTGCTTTAGGAAACAAGATGTTGTTTTCCAGATGAATGTGCTTTTTTAAATCTTTGTCAAATTCTTCTAGCATAAGAAAAGCTACTTTATAGGTGTTGCATGAGTCAGCAGGCGGTGTGTAATTATTGGTTAATGCCGCAATTCTTCTAAAGCGCTGCCCTTCTGTAACATGATCATCTTTTAAGGTTACAATTGGCGCTTCAATAGATAAAAAAGGCGGTGTTTCCAGTTCTGTACCTTTACTGTGTGCGGCTTTCATTTTTTTAATAAAAGGAAAAACAACCAACTCTTCTCTTTTCATATGAGCCGTGAGATCCAAATACGTTTTTGAAAAAATAGTATGAATTTCATGTAGCTCAGGATGAATCGCACCGTGAACACCGCATAATTTATTTAAATATTCTAAAATGATAGGTGACTTTTCTGTAACATATCTATGATGAGTTTTTGTTATATAATCTGCAATCATGTCTGCAGACCAGCTTTTATAATCAAAAGACTGATTGGCAGAACTGCTTCTTGCTTTTTCAATATGCTCTATAAGAACACTTTCTTCTATATCTCTTTTTTTGCAAACTTCTTGGATAGTTCGGTATCCTTTGCAGCAAAAATCAATATGGAATTTTGTAAAAATGGCTGCTGTTTTGAAATCATCTGCTACGATTTCACCAATGGTTGTTTTGCTTGTTAGTTTCATAATGGTTGGGGTATAGATTAATTTTGGTTTCAGCATATTTTTTGGTCTGCTGCAGCTTTACATTGTTTAATGATTAATAAAGAGGCAGCAATCATGTTTGAAAATTCGATAAATGGAATCGTAATTTCGTGTGCTTCTGTAAGCGAAACGGCGTAATTATGAAGCTCTTTTATTTTTTCAAAAGCTAATTCAGCATCACGTTCTTCACTTGTATAAAATGAAGTAACCAGTTTTTGCAATTCTTTTTTAAGTATTTCAAAAGCAAGATAATCATCAACTTGATGTGCCTTTGGAAATTTCGGAATTAGTATTTGTGATGAAAAGATAAATTCGGCAATAGTTTTATCTACATTTTCTGAAGCCTGATGTGCAAAGACCAGACCTTCAAGAAGAGAGTTTGATGCGAGACGATTTTTACCATGAAGACCTGTTCTAGCGCATTCCCCAATTGCGTAAAGATTTTTTATTGAGGTAACTCCATTTTGATCCACTTTAATTCCACCACACTGATAATGTGCTGCAGGAACAACAGGAATCAGATCTTTTTCTGGACGAATTCCTAACTCATTGCAATGAGCTGTAATTACAGGAAATTGATTTGAAAAAGCTTTTGCATCTAAATGTCTGCAATCTAAATAAACATGACTTTTTCCGCTTATTTGAAGTTCTTTACTAATGGCATTTGAAACCATATCTCGCGTAGACAATTCGCCTCGGATGTCATATTTAAATAAAAATCTTTTTCCTTCCTCATTTACAATATGTGCGCCAAAGCCTCTTACAGCTTCAGAAATCAAAAACAGCGGATTTTCTTTTCCTGTATATAAAGCTGTTGGATGAAACTGAATGTACTGCATATCGACAATTTCTGCGCCAGCACGAGCCGCAATTGCTAATCCGTCTCCTGTTGCTATTTTCGGATTTGTTGTGTTTTCAAAAAGCTGACCGCATCCGCCAGTGCATAAAACAACAGTTCTTGCTCTAATGTATTTAATTCGATTGTGTTTCTTTTCAAAGAAAAATGCTCCGGTACAAGTAGTTTTAGCTTTTTTTGTTTCGGTATTTAAGTCAATGACCATATGATTCTCTAAGAGCTCAATATTGGGCATTTTCTTGATTATTCTGAGCAGTTTCTGCTCGATTTCCTGTCCGGAGCTATCTTTATGATGCAATATTCTGTGTTGTGAATGCCCGCCTTCTAAACCCAGATCCCATTGTCCTTTTTCATTTTTATCAAAAGAAGCGCCTATTTCAATTAGTTCTCGAAGCCTGTCAGGAGCTTGTTTGATAACCATATTAACTACTTCTTTATCACATAGGCCGCCTCCAGAACGAAGTGTATCATGTATGTGTTTGTTAAAACTGTCTTTAATAAGGTCTGTCACTACGGCAATACCGCCTTGAGCGAGTTGTGTATTGGTATTTTTGGCTGTTTCTTTCGTCATTATAACAATAGATAAGTCTGGACGTTTTTTTGCCGTTTTCATAGCAAAAAATAATCCTGAAATACCAGAACCGATGATAAGTATATCTGTTTTAAGCATGTTATTTTGATTTAAGGTTATTGCGTATTTTATGATAATTCGAGCATTCTTTTAATAGGCTTTAAGGCTTCTATTCTCAGCTCATCTTTAATTAGCATTTCTGGTCTTTCATTTTTGAGGCACAAATACAGTTTTTCGAGTGTATTCATTTTCATATAGGCACATTCACTGCAGGCACAGCTATTGTCATCTGTGGTAGGAGCCGGAATCAGCGTTTTATCAGGTACAGCTTTTGAAAGCTCGTGCAGGATACCGGCTTCTGTGGCCACAATGAAAACGGCAGCAGGATCCGTTTTAATGAAATTAATAATTCCCGAAGTTGAGCCAATGTAATGTGCTGCTTTTAAAATATGGTCTTCAGATTCAGGGTGTGCTGCAATTTTTGCAGTCGGGTTTCTGTTATATATTTCAATTAGTTTGTCTAATGAAAAGGCTTCATGTACAACACAAGAGCCTTTCCATAAGACCAGTTCTCGTTTGGTTTCTTTTTGAAGGTATTTGCCCAAGTTTTCATCTGGAGCAAATATGATTTTTTGTTCTGCTGGTATAGATTCGATTATCTTTTTTGCATTTGCCGATGTGCAGACTAAATCGCTCATAGCTTTTATTTGGGCAGAACAATTTATGTAAGTAACCACAATATGATCGGGATGCTGTTCTTTGAATAATCTAAAATCTTCAGGCGGACAGCCATCAGCAAGCGAACAGCCAGCGTTCCAATCGGGCAGTACTACCTTTTTGTTTGGGTTTAAAATTTTTGCTGTTTCTGCCATAAAATGAACTCCTGCAAAAACAATAATATCTGCATTTGTATTTTGAGCTTTTTTTGCCAGTTCGAGACTATCTCCAATAAAATCTGCTATTTCCTGAATATCCTCATCTTGATAATAATGAGCCAGGATAACAGCATTTTTTTCCTTTTTCAATCGGATTATTTCCTGTACTAAAAAGTTCTTGTTCATTTTTTTTCTTTGTATTTTCGGCTTTGCCAACCTATAAAGCTGTTGGGTATTTATTTTTTAAGCTTGTATCAAAATATATTTTAATACGTAATTTTAATAGGGTAAATATATTATCATCATTTTTTTCAAAACATGATTCTAATCATACTGTTTTACATTTGTTTTTATATGTTAACCTGATTGATTGGATTTTAATGAAAATTGAAAGTGAGATTTACAAAGACATTTCGTCCCATTTGCGGAATTTTATTCCAGTCGGCATAAGTGGTGTAATATTTGTCAAAAATATTTTCTACACCAGTTTGTATTTTTATTTTGTTTTGGCTCCAATTGAAAGTATAGCCTGCATTAAGTCCAAAAATGAGATAATCTTGAGTTTTAGTTTGTCCGTACACTTTTGCAAATTCATTTTGAGCCAGATTTCCTAAAGCATTAATTCCAGCATTAAATTTTTCTTTCTTAAAATCGATTCCAGCGCTGTATTTAATCGGACTTATAAATGGAAGATTATTTCCTTCATTATCTTTTCCTAAACTATAAGTCAATTGCGATTTGAATTGCCAATTTTCCAGAAAATCATAAGTCAGATTAAAATCTGTGTTGAATATTTTGGCATTGTCAATGGCTTCATATCTTTTTACTCCAGAAGCACCAATAGTCATAGGAAGTGTATTAGGGTCAATTTTACCTATTATATAGTTTGAAAAATAGAAGTAGGAACCTGTAATTTTTGCTTTGATTTGCGATGCTTTATACCCAACAGAAAAGTTTCCTTCGATAGCATTTTCATTTTTTAGATTGGGATTTCCGATATAATCATAAAAATCACTACTGTTATACAGATAAAATCCGTAGCCTTCAGAAACCGAAGGAGCTCTTTCGGCATAAGCCAAACCAAATCCGAACTCAAACTGCCCTTCATTTTTGGTATAATTTGTGGCAAAGCTTTTTAGAAATCGGTTTTTTGATGCATCCATATCAGGATAAAAAATGCGGAGACTCGCTAATCCGAAATCATTTGCTACGGTATTATTCTGCAATCCGAGATTTGCGCCAATTCTCAGATGATCTTTTTCGGAAATAGTAATATTATCTTCTAAAGACAATCCGTTGTACAAAGTTCTGACATCTGGCCACGTATACATAAACATCAGATTTTCGTTAGGATCTGAAGGATACATTGTCATCTCTGCAATTGACTTATTGTAAAAACCATTCAAGTCAGCTAGAAAACTATGGTTTTTAATTTTTCCGTTAATTCTCGAATAATAACCATAAGTATCAGACCATCCTGGCATATCCATGTGTATCGGTACGCTTGGTCTTTTGGTATCGTCCATTTTGTGGGTTATAGAATTGAAATATCCTTTTGTTTCCCAGTTTGTTATAAGGTTAGATTTTGGCATATATTTATAACTTAGAGATACAATTTTAGCTTCGGCTAAAGAAACATCCATAGGAAGGGCAGGGTAGCCCACATTTGTTGTTTTGTCATAAATTACAGAAGCTTTCCAGAGATTTTGTTTGTTTATAAAATATCCTGCACTGGCAGAAATATTGTATTTGGTAAACTGAGAAAAACTAATTTCTTTATTGTCTCCTGCTTTATAATTATCGGCATCACGATGCATAAAATCGATATGGGTATAAAATCGAGAATCATTATAGCCTAAAGACGCACCAATAATTTTTTGAAGATTATTGCTTTCAAAACCAGAATTTAAACTGCCGTTCCAGCCTGTATTTTTATCACTAAACTGATTGCGTTTTAAATCGACAGATCCGCCAATTCCGGCACCGTGACAGCTTGCCTGCTGTCCAGATGCTACGCTGGCTTCAGCCAAATTTGAAACCTCAACATAAGAAGTAATCGGATCCATTTTGTCGGTACAGGCGCCAAATATGCGCATTCCGTCAATGGTAATCACGGTACGTTCTGTAGCCATGTTATTTATAACTGGTTCCCAAGCATAGGCCCCTCTTTTAATCATATTAACTTTTGATGATTTTGAGAGATATTCTTCTACAGAGGTTAATGATTTTGATTGTTTTAGATGTAAAGAAGGTTTACTTCCAATGACAATTATTTCGTTAAGCTTTACGGTTTCAAGACTGTCATTTGGTTTTTCCTGCGCCCAGCATATTGTTGAAAATACAGCCAAGAAGGTTGCTGTCAGATTTTTCATCATTTCTTACTTTAATAGAAAGAGACTAATTGTCTTATGTCTCTTTCTGATTATTTTTTAGATTTAAAATTCAATTTCAAAATAGAGACTGCTTTCTGTTTTGTCAGCAGTAATAGCTTCTCCTTTTAGAATTTCATCTTTTTCATTGAGAACCTGTAGATTTATTTTCCAATATCCTGTCATGGTTAGAGAGAGTTTTCCTTTATAGAATCCATTGGTTTCAGATTGAAGCAAATCTGTATTGTTTGGAGAGCCATGATTACCCATACTTGGCATTCTTGGATCGATTTTGATTTTGAAATTATTTACAGCCTCAAAAGTCATCATATCCTTCATTTTATAAATTCCTACTGTCATGTCGTTTATTGCCACTTTCGGAGAAGATGGTGCGATATAGGCAATTACGTAATTGCTTCCGTCGCTTCCTTTAAAAGAGCTTACAGTTCGTTTTGCCGGTACTGGAACATTTATTTTGTCTGCTGCAGTATAGACAACATTATTAACAGTGTAATTAAAACTGAGTTCCCAATACTCTGTTGCATTTTGTGCCATCTGAAAAATGATATCGCCTTCGTACAAAGTCTTTTTGTCTGATGCTTTAGTAACAACTGATTTTGGACAAGAATGTTGCATCATGCTCATGTGCATAAGCGGTGCCCATTCAAGTTTAGCATCGGTAATATAAGTACTGGTTTTCTTGTCTTTTATTCGAAGTGAAATATGATTGTAACCCTGCACCAAAGAACCTGTTGATGAGAATAATTCTATTATATGAGTGTCATTTGCGATTTCCTGTATTTTATGAAGTCCGCTTGTTTCATCAACTGGAGTTGAAGACGAATCGTCGTCAGAAGAGCAAGAGAATGAGGTAATTGCTAGAAATAAAATGGCTGTGTATTTTAAAATTTTCATGAGATTATAATTTAAATAATGATAATAAAAGGTCTGCCGAATGAATTCGATAGAAGGAAAAGAATGGAATAAAAATCAAATGAAAATTGGAGGGCGCAAGATATTTACGGCCTCTAAATGAGAATATAAGTTGTTGTAAAATGCATTTACTATAAAAGTTGGAGCTCTATTTTTTTCAAAAGAAAATACTGGGATTTTTACAATAAACAGAACCACAGTTTCGGTTGTTTCACTTTTCTTTTCGTTAGAAGCTGGTGTGTCATTTTTATAGCTTTTTGCTAATTCTTTTTTCAAATGACATTTTCCGTTACAATGAAGTTCAGGGGCATTTTTGTTTTCGCATAATTCAGTTGCAATGTAATGGTAGTTGACCACATAATCCAGAAATGGAAATGCTGGACGAAATACCACTGCAAACAAAAATATGTAAATGCAAAATTTCATTGCTTGTTGATTTTTGAGAATACGAAGGTATTATGAACTTTTTTTTGAGGATATGATTGTAATCATACTTTGAGAAAAACAAGTTTTAGAATTTTGATCAAAAGTTTAACAAGTAAAAAATACAGTAATGAACAAACTATTCTTATTAACAATGTTTGGTTTTGTCCTGCTAACATCATGCGGGAAAGAAAAGTCAACCACCGATCAAGATTTTTCTGCTCCAGCTCCAGCTGAGAAAACAGCTGATGCAGAATCTTATGATCCAAAAAGAGGTCTTGGGAAGTATGAAACAGTTGAATTAGGAGCTTCTTTAGATAAAGCATTAGCTGAAAAAGGGCTTAAGACTGCCGAAGTAAAATGTACCTCCTGTCATAAACCAACAGATGAAAAATTAGTTGGTCCAGGATGGAAAGGGGTAACAAAAAGAAGAACACCTCAATGGATCATGAATTTTATTACCAATCCAGACCCAATGATTGACAAGGATCCAGAATTGCAAGCGCAATTAGAGCTTTGCATGATTCGTATGCCTAACCAAGGGTTAACAGAAGATGAAGCAAGATCTATTTTGGAATATATGCGCCAGAATGATGGAGTAAAATAATTAAAAGGAATCAAAATCAAAATAATAGCCTTATGAAAAATAAATTTTTAAAATCGATTTTCGTTGTTACGTTAGGGTGTGCTTTGTTTGTTTCGTGCAAACCGAAAGATTCTACAGATGCTGTTGAAGGCGATGCAGCCCAAAAAGTGTATGTAGCACCTGGAAAATATGATGAATTCTACAACTTTGTATCGGGCGGTTTTAGCGGTCAGGTCAGTGTTTACGGACTTCCGAGCGGAAGATTGCTAAAGGTAATGCCGGTTTTTTCTCAAGATCCGCAAAGCGGTTATGGTTACAGTGAAGAAACAAAACCAATGTTGAATACTTCACATGGTTATGTGCCTTGGGATGATCAGCATCACTTAGATTTATCACAAACCAATGGAGAAGTAGATGGACGATGGATTTTCGCTAATGCGAATAATACGCCACGTATTGCGCGTATTGATTTGAAAACGTTCAAAACAGCAGAAATTATTGAGCTTCCAAATTGCGGAGGAAATCACTCTTCGCCATTTATTACCCAAAATACAGAATATGTGGTAGGAGCCAGCCGTTTTAGTGTTCCTGCGGATAATGACAATGGAGATGTTCCAATTAATACGTACAAGAAAAACTTTAAAGGATATTTAAGTTTTGTGAAAGTTGGAAAAGAAGGAGAATTGGATCTTGCTTTCCAAATTGTAGCTCCGGGTGTTAATTTTGACCTTAGCCACCCTGGTAAAAAAGAATCTCATGGATGGTTTTTCTTCTCATGTTATAATACAGAACAAGCTAATACCTTATTGGAAGTTAATGCTTCTAAAAATGATAAGGATTTTATCATGGCGGTAAACTGGAAAAAAGCAGAAGAATATATTAAAGCTGGAAAAGGAAAACGAATTCCTGCAAAATATGCCCACAATACTTGGGATGAAAAAACTCAAAGTGCTAAATCTGAAATTAAGAATGAGGTTCTAACTCTAGATGCTTCTGAATTGAAAGATATTTGTTACATGATTCCATGTCCGAAATCACCACACGGCTGTGATATTGATCCAACAGGAGAATATATTGTAGGTAGTGGAAAATTGGCGGCTTTAATTCCTGTGTTTAGCTTTACAAAATTGAAAGATGCTATTGCTAAAAAACAGTTTGATGGTAATTATGCTGGAATTCCAGTAGTAAAATACGAAGCTGCTCTTCATGGAGAAGTTCAAAAACCAGGTTTAGGCCCTCTTCATACTGAGTTTGATGGAAAAGGAAATGCTTATACTACAATGTTCGTTTCATCTGAAGTAGTGAAATGGAACATCAAAGACTTAAAAGTTTTAGACAGAAAAGCAACTTATTATTCTCCTGGACACTTAATGGTTCCTGGTGGAAATACAGAAAAACCATTTGGAAAATACATGGTGGTTTACAATAAAATTACCAAAGACCGTTACTTGCCAACTGGTCCAGAATTGGCACAAAGTGCTCAGCTGTTTGACATCAGCGGAGATAAAATGAAATTGCTTCTGGATTTTCCAACTATTGGAGAACCGCACTACGCACAAGGTATTCCAGCAGATAAAGTTAGAAATAATGGACAGCTGAAATATTATGATATTGTAGCCAACAAACATCCATTTGCGACTAAAGGTGAAAAAGAATCTAAAGTAGTTCGAGAAGGCAATAAAGTGCATATTTATATGACTTGTATTCGTTCGCACTTTGCCCCAGACAATATCGAAGGAATTCGTGTAGGAGATGAAGTGTATTTCCATGTTACCAACCTTGAGCAAGACTGGGATGTTCCTCACGGATTTGCCATAAAAGGGGCAAACAATGCCGAATTGCTAATCATGCCAGGAGAAACCTTAACATTAAAATGGGTTCCTGAGAAAAAAGGAATTTTCCCATTCTATTGTACAGACTTCTGCAGTGCATTGCACCAAGAAATGCAAGGATATGTGCGAGTTTCGCCAGCAGGAAGCAATGTTCCAATTACATATAGCGTAGGTACCAATTTACCAAAAGAATAGTCAGTAACCCATAAGGGAACAAAGTATTCTTTGTTCCCTTTTATTTTGAATTATTATGAGAAATAAAAAACTATCCCCTTTTTCCAGAATAATGCTCTTTTTATCAGGACTTTTATTGATTGGCGCTATTTTTTTTCCAATCTGGAAAATCGAGCTTACAGCGCCACAATATCCAGAAGGTTTGGTATTAAAACTTCATGCTTCTAAAATTGCTGGTGATGTAGACATCATCAACGGATTGAATCATTACATTGGAATGAAAACATTGCATACTAAAGATTTTATTGAGTTTAAAGTGCTACCGTTTATTCTTGCAGGATTAGGTATTATTTCTGTTGTCTGTGCTTGGAAATCAAAAAGAAAAGGACTCTTTGTTTTCTTTTTTTCTTTTGTGCTGTTCGGGATATTATCTGCTTGCGATTTCTACAGATGGAACTACGAATACGGTCATAATCTAGATCCGAATGCTGCCATTAGAGTTCCTGGAATGGCATATCAGCCACCAATGCTTGGGTACAAACAGCTGTTAAATTTTGGCGCTTATTCAATTCCGGATATTGGAGGTTGGATGCTGATTGCAGTAGGAGCTTTGCTGTTTGCTGCTATTATAAAGGAAAAATATACTAAACCATCTGGTCGGCTCTTGGGCGTTTTGCTGGTTCCTGCTTTTCTTTTTTCATGTTCTGGAGACAAGGCTGTTCCTATTAAACTAAATACAGATAATTGTGATTTCTGTATGATGGGAATTAGTGACGGAAGACATGGAGCCGAAATTATTACGGAGAAAGGAAGGGCGTACAAGTTTGATGATATTGCTTGTATGGCACATTATTGTAAAGAGCACAAAGACACCAAAATAAAAGCATATTACGTACACGATTACAACAAAAATAATGAACTCATTAAGGCAGAAAATGCCTTTTTTGTTTCGGGTGGCACGATAAAAAGTCCAATGAACGGAAATATTGCCGCTTTTTCTAATAAGAGTGTGGCAAAAGCTTTTGAAGCACAGTCAAAAGGACTTGAAATAGAATGGACGACAATTTTGAATAACTAGAAAACCTAAGCTTCAGGAATATGTTTCTATGTCTTGAAAATAATGATTCCTAAAAGGGCGTCTTAATTAAAATCTTAAATCATGAAATTTCATTTTTGCCTTTCATTCCTATTGTTTTTTAATTGTCTCTGGTCTCAAAAGATTGAAGTAGGTTCAGATAAGTCAGTTAAAACAATTAAAAAGGCAATAGAGCTTGCTAAAGCTGGAGATACCATTATTGTCAATAAAGGCATTTATCGAGAAGGCAATATTATTATAGATAAAAAAATAGTTCTGCAGGGAAAAGACTTGCCAGTTCTGGACGGACAGCAAAAATATGAAGTAGTTTCAATAAAAGCCGACAGTGTAATTTTTTCCGGATTTAAAGTGATTAATTCAGGATATGCTTCCCTTAATGATCCCTGTGGAATTAAAATATATGATAAAATCGGAGTGGTCGTAAAAGACAATTTTTTGGAGAATAACTTTTTCGGAATTTATGTTCAGAAAGGATCATACTGCATCGTAAAAAACAATACTATAAAAGCCTATCAAAAAGAAGAACAGCGTATCGGGAATGGTATTCATTGTTGGAAAAGCGATAGCATGCAGATTATAGGAAATAGAATTTCGGGACATCGTGACGGAATTTATTTTGAGTTTGTTTCTAATTCTGTTATCTGGCGAAATGTATCTAAAGCCAATATTCGTTACGGATTACATTTTATGTTCTCCAATGATGATGCTTACATCGGCAATGTTTTTAAAAATAATGGTGCTGGAGTGGCGGTTATGTTTACCAGAAATGTAAAAATGTTTAACAATTATTTTGAAGAGAATTGGGGTGATGCCGCTTATGGTTTATTGCTCAAAGAAATTTCAGACAGCTATATTGTTGGAAATAAATTTATCCGAAATACTTCTGGAATTTACATGGAAGGAACAAGCCGCGTAAAACTGGAACGAAATATTTTTAAAGACAATGGCTGGGGAATGAAAGTGCAGGCAAGCTGTATGGATAATGTGGTTTCGTTTAATAATTTTCTTTCCAATACTTTCGATATCAGTACTAACGGAAGCCTTGTTCTAAATCATTTCAATAATAATTATTGGGATAAATATGAAGGCTACGATTTAAATCGTGATGGAATTGGCGATGTGCCTTTTCATCCGCTGAGTCTTTTTGCTGTTATTACAGAAAACAATCCGTCGGCTATGCTTTTGTTTCGAAGTTTTATGATTACGCTTTTGGATAAATCAGAAAAAATCTTGCCCAGTATAACACCCGATAATTTTGTCGATGAATCTCCCGAAATGAAATCTTTTGTACTATGATTACTTTAAAAAATATAAATAAAAAATTTGGAAGACTTCAGGTTTTACAAGATGTTAACCTGAAGTTTAAAGCAGGAGAATGCATTGCGCTTATAGGTCCGAATGGCTGTGGAAAAACAACTTTGATAAAATCGATCTTAGGAATGGTATTGCCTGACAGTGGTGATATTTTACTTTATGAAGAATCTATTTTAAAGAAGTTCGAATATAGAAATAAAATAGGGTACATGCCCCAAATTGGCCGTTATCCTGATAATATGACCATTTCTCAGATTATAGAAATGATCAAGCAGATTCGGAATTCGAAGAAGGAATTGGATGAAGATTTGATAAAAGCTTTCAAATTGGATAAAATGAGTGACAAACAAATGAGGACGCTTTCTGGGGGAACAACGCAGAAAGTAAGTGCAACATTAGCTTTCCTTTTTAACCCAGATGTTTTAATTCTAGACGAACCGACTGCAGGACTAGATCCATTGGCAGCTGAAATCTTGAAGGAGAAAATCATTAAAGAGAAAAACAAAGGAAAATTAATCTTGATTACTTCGCATTTGCTAAGTGAACTGGACGATATGATTACTCAAATCATTTTTATGCAGGACGGAAAAGTACATTTTCATAAAACTATAAAAGATCTTTTGGAATCAACTGGAGAAACTAAAATTTCAAAATCTATTGCCACAATATTAAAAGAAAAACAGCATGAACAGAATAATTAAAATAGTCTTACTGGATATTCTTAAAAACAAGATTGTTGTGAGTTATGCATTAATTCTCGCATTGCTTTCTTGGGGATCTTTTATGCTGGAAGATAATACAGCCAAAGGTTTATTGACTGTTTTGAATGTTATTTTATTCACAGTTCCGCTGGTATCGATACTTTTTTCAACCATTTATATTTACAACAGTTCCGAGTTTATAGAACTGTTACTGAGCCAGCCTATCAAAAGAAAAAAAATCTGGATTAGTTTGTTTACAGGACTTTCTATAGCGATGCTTTTGGCTTTTTTTCTGGGAGCAGGAATTCCTCTTTTATTAAATGCGCCAGGAATGGCAGGATTGATGATGCTGCTGTCTGGAAGTCTAATTTCGATTGTTTTTGTATCGCTGGCTTTTTTGAGCTGTATTTTAACTCGAGATAAAGCAAAAGGAATAGGTCTGGCAATTTTATTTTGGATGTATTTTGCGATACTATTTGATGCGATTGTATTGTTCCTTTTGTTTCAGTTTGCAGAATACCCAATTGAAGAAGCTATGGTTGGTATTACAGCATCAAGTCCAATTGATTTGGCTAGAATACAAATACTGTTACATCTGGATCAGTCTGCCATGATGGGCTATACTGGAGCCATTTTCAAAGATTTTTTCGGAACAACTGTCGGGTTGCTGATTTCTTTTCTGCTGCTCATTTTGTGGATTGCTGTTCCGTTTGTAATTTCGGTTAGAAAATTTGACCGTAAGGATCTTTAATCTTTTATTATTTATTCAGAACAAAAGAAATATGAAAACAGATATTAAAAATAAAGATGACATAATTGTATTGGTCGATTCTTTTTACTTAAAGGTAAAATCAGATTTGACTATAGGGTATTTGTTTACAGATGTGGCGATGGTCAATTGGCAAAAACACCTCCCGATTATGTATGATTTTTGGGATAACATACTTTTTCATACAGGAAATTTTGATGGTAATCCTATGTTGAAACATCGAATGTTAGATCAGAAAAGTGCACTAACAGAAGCTCATTTTAAACATTGGACAAAACTTTGGAAAAAGACAGTAGATGATTTGTTTGAAGGAGAAAAAGCCGATGAGATAAAAGTAAGGGCAGAAAATATTTCAAAATGGATGATGAACAAAGTCATTTCTTAATACAAAAACGGGAACTTTTTAAAGCTCCCGTTTTTATTTTTAAAGATATTAGAACTGAATTAATAATTTCTTTTACTCTTATACAAATAAAGAAAAAATAGAATTGTTTGGGTATGATTCAAATCATAAGCATTAATATTAATAAAATAATTTATGATCTACGATTTCAATTTTTTTGTTCTTGTTCATAAGAGATAATGTTCGTATTACGGTTTCTACGCGAAGACCTGTAAAATCTGCAATTTCTTGTCTAGTATACGGAATTTTCATTTTTGTACATGACGCGATATCATGCTGTTTTTTTAAGTTATCTAAAAAATACTGAATGCGATGCTCCGGTTTATGATTGACTATATTTTTAGAAAAGACAATTTTATTATAGATTTTCCATGCAAATAATTTGAGTATCTTAAATTGCATTTCGGGGTTTTCTTCAAGAAAAGAAAAAAAGTTTGTTTTGGATAATTTCAAAATAACGCAGTCCGTCTGGGCAATTGCTGAAGCGGGGTAGGGCTGCCCGATAAAAAGTGGCGGTTCGCCAAAACTATTTCCGTTATTAAAGATGCCAACGGTCAAATCTTTACCATCTTCATTGGTATAACTCATTTTTACAGTTCCTTCTAAAATTTGAAAATAGGAAAGAGCAACATCATTTTCAAAAAAAATAATGGTGTTTTTAGGAACCTTTTTGGCTACAGCTCCCCATGTATAAAGCAAATCAGTATCAATGTGCATAGCGAAACAATTAATACGTTATTTGAAATTGGTTAAGTGTTTGGTATTGTTTTAATTAAAACAAATGAAGGAATTAAAAAAGAAAGAAAATATGATAATTGTTAGCTTTTGATTTGTTTTTTAAATAAAAATTTACTCAAATGAAATTTGGAAAATAATGGTGCGATAAAGGAGCGTTTTATGAAAATGAAAAAGCATGATGAAGAGCTAAACTCTTGCATCATGCTTTATACAATTGAAGATTAAAAAAATTATTGTGCGTCTATCAGTATAAGCGAAACCCTTCTGTTTAAAGGTTTATTTTCTGCTGGAGTATTAGGAACCAAAGGCTCGCTTTCTCCTTTTGAAAATAAATGCATACGGTTAGATTCTATTCCTTTATTTTTTAAATACTCGGCAACAGCTTCGGCTCTTTTCATTCCAATTTCAAGATTGCGTTTTTCTGTTCCTATATCGCAAGTATACCCAGTAATATTCAGTTCTGTATCTTGATTTGTTTTTAAGATTTTAGCAATTTCATCTAATCTTGAAGCAAGTTCTGGCGTTACGCTGGTATTTCCGACTTCTTGAAACGCAAGAGGCTTTTCAACATAGGTTTTTTCAGTAGCTGTCAGTTCTTTTTTGGCAGGCGGAGTTTCAACAGCTTTTTGCTGTACTGGAGCTTGCTGCTGAACAGGAACTGTCTCTGTCTGAGTAACTGTTTCTGCTTTTGGCTGAATTGGTTCTTGTCTTTCTTTTGCTAATGAAAAGCCTAATTTCAGCTGAATACCAGCAGATAAATAACGGCTTTCCTGAACTATTTTACTATTTCCAATTGTGCCGTTTGCCTGAATATTGTCAAGCCCGTTTGGATCGTATGCCACGATATTGGTGCTTTGCGTTTCTTTTGCTAAATCAGTTAAACCGTAATCAACATACAAACCAGTGTAAAGCTTTGTTTTCTCTTTTAATTTGAATGTAAGACCAGTTTCAAAACTTAACATAAAAGCTGGATCTAAGCTTACCGTTGTTTTATCCTGCCAGTTGGTTACTTTGCCAAATCCGTGAGAAGGCAGATCATCAATCAAAAGATTTAAATCTGGATAATAACCGCTCAGTTGCAACTCAGAAGCAGAAGCTTTTACTGTTTGTTTTCCAGGAAACATAATTTTTCCTCCAAATCCAAAATACAATTGTGTCTGAGAAGCAATTGAGGTTCTGTATTGCATCATTAACGGAATCGCTACACCAATAAAATGCTGTTCTTCTTTATAATTAGTTGGTGTTACTTGATACTCAAATGCAGAAGTCTGGTCGTCAACTTCATAAGTTGAGATTGTAGTTCCGTTATTCAACTTAAAACTATTTTGATTGTACGTAACATCAACTCCTGTTGAGATTCCCCAGTGATCGCTGAAGAAATAGGTGTATCCAACACCTATTCCTCCGCCAAATTTCAGTTTACCGTCTCCAATAGTACTATCATAGAGAATACCCGACGGACCGCCATTAATTTTAAAATTAATTTCCTGTGCTTTTATTGTGACGCTAAACAGCAGTAGTATAGCTATAGTGGTTTTAATCTTCATTACTTGTAATTTTAAATTAAATCTCATTTTTATTTAACCAATAAATTGATTGTTTTAAGCTGACCATCGGCCAGTTTAAGAACCACAATGTATAAGGCTGCCTGCGACGGAGCAATAATCTGATTTTTGGCTTTTGCATTTGAAATAGTCTGCAGTAATTTTCCTGTGATGTCATAAATAACTATCTCAGATCCGTTTAGTTGAGATTCGCTAAAATCACACTCTAAAGTAAATTCTGCTCCTGGTCTAACTGGATTTGGATAGATTTTGATTTTCTTGCTGAACGCCGTTCCAGTAGTCTCAGTTGGACAAGATTTAATTGAATTTCCGTTTTTGTCTTTTGCAATTACATAATAAGTACCATTTAAAGGCTGAATTTCGCTGTAATACTGACGGGTAGCGCCAGAAATAGCTGTTCCGTTTTTATACCATTGCCAAGCCACAAAATTATTTGATTTGTTGTCAAAGAGCAGAACATCTGCCCATTGCTGTATAACAAGTCCGGACTGGCTTATTTCTAATGGCTTAACTATAGCTGTCGCTGCATTATGATTTTCGTCGCCATTTTGTGTTGCAGTAATGGTTGAGTTTCCTGATTCTGTAATGTTTAATGTCGATCCAGAAATTGTACCCAATGCTGCATTTGCAATAGCATAAGAAATTGGCAAACCACTGTCGGTTGTTGCAGTTAAAGCCACACTATTAGAATCGGCACAGCCAAATTCTAGAGTCTGATTCCAAGTAATCGTTTGGTTAGCTTTTGTAATTTCAAATTCTGCTCCAGTAAAAGCAATTACGTAATCTGCACCAGCATTGATTGTTCCTAGTTTGATGTTGTATTTTCCAACATTTTCTCCAGCATCTCTTGTAAGTAGACCGCTAAGTATTGAGTTTGTGTCTCCGTTGGCAAAACCTGAAGCAGTATAATTGAATACAGGATCGGCTGTTCCATACACTTTGGTATGACCTGTTGTCGCAGTTATAGTAAGAGTATATTTTTCTGTTGTAAAACTTACTTCGTTTCCATAATTGACAAAACCATTGCTGTTTACAGCATACGCTCTAACATAGTAAGTTCTATTTCCTCTTAACCCAGATAAAGAATTTGTAAATGTTCCTAATGTTGCTGTAGCATTCATTTTAGTGTCATCAATTGTTGGATTGGCATGCTGTGCATATACAAAACCAACCTCTGTTAAACAAGATCCATTATCTGTGTTTATTCCGTCAGAAGATGCAGTACCAGATAAAGAAGCTCCAGTTACTGTTATTCCTGAAACTGGATTAGTATTTAAAATAACTGGATTAGCAGGCTGCATTATTTTGACAGTTGCAGAAGCAGAGCAAGAATTCGCGTCTGTAACCGTTACGGTGTACGTTCCCGCAGTAAGATTAGTTGCAGTTGCTGCATTTCCACCAGATGGAGACCAAGAGTAAGAGTAAGTACCTGTTCCACCTGTTACGCTAACAGTGGCAGAGCCATTATTTCCGTTATGGCAAGATACGTCTACTGGAGTTGTAGTTAAATTTAAAGCATCAGGTTCTGTAATGGTAATGGTATTGGTAACAAAACATAAGTTTTCATCTGTAACGGTTACCGTATAAGTTCCTGCTGTAAGACCAGTTGCTGTTGCAGCAGTTCCGCCAGAAGGCGCCCATAAATAGCTGTAGGTTCCTGTTCCTCCAGAAGCCACTACAGATGCGGCACCATTACTTCCTCCGTTACAAGATACATTTGTTTGTGTGTTTGTAGCAGAAAGAGCCGTAGGTTCTGTAATTTGTACAGTTTCTGTTACAGTACATCCATTTGCATCGGTTACGGTAACAGAGTAAGTGTTTGGACTTAATCCTGTTGCTGTTGCAGCAGTTCCTCCCGATGGTGACCAAGAGTAAGTATAAGTTCCAGTTCCTCCAGAAGGAATTACGGTTGCAGTACCATTATTGGCCTGATTGCATAAAACATCTGTTTTGTCTATTGTCGCAGTAAGTAAGGCAGGTTCAGCAATAGTTACACTTGCTATCGCCTCACATAAGTTGCTATCCTTTATAAGTACAGTATAGGTTCCCGCCGATAATCCGCTGGCAGTTGCGTTAGTTCCGCCAGAAGGAGACCATTGGTAGCTATAAGTTCCAGTTCCTCCTGTAACGCTTACAGTTGCAGATCCGTTTGAACCTCCATTGCAAGAAACATCTGTTTGAGATACTGATGGAGTAAGTGCATCAGGTTCTGCTATGGTAAAACTTTGTATTTTCGTACATTGTTTTGCATCTGTTACAGTTACAATATACGTTCCAGCAGAAAGTCCATTTGCAGTTGCAGCAGTTCCTCCAGAAGGAGACCATGAATAGGTGTAAGTTCCAGTTCCTCCAGTTACAGTTACAGAAGCATATCCATTTGATCCGCCGTTGCAGCTAACATTTGTTTGCGATGGAGTTATATTAATTGCTGAAGGTTCAGTAATTGTAAAATTCTTGACAATAGAACACCCATTTGCAGAAGTGATCGTTACCGAATAGTTTCCGGCACTAAGATTCGCTGCTGTATCTGAACTACTTACAGATGGAGACCAAACATAAGTAAATGGTCCTGGAGCTCCAGATGGCATAACCCAAGCAGAGCCAGTATTTGCGCCATTGCAAAGTATATTTGTCTGACCTGCAATAGCAACTAGTGTATTGGTAGTGCTAATATTAAAAGTCTTAGTTATAGAACATTGATTAGCATCTGTAATTTTACAGCTGTAACTACCTGCGGCTAAACCTGTAACGATTTGCGTTGTCTGACCTCTAGGCGACCAAAAGTAAGTATAACCTCCCGCACCCCCAGCTGGTGCTACAGCTGCTTGCCCGCCTGTTGAACAGGTAGCGTTAATTTGAGAAGTAGTAGCGGTTAATGGAGCAGTTGGTTGAGAAATAGTGAATGTTTTTGTTATGAAACAACCATTTTTATCTGTGATGGTACAAGTATAAGTGTTAGCGGCTAATCCAGTTGCTGTTGCAGCAGTTCCTCCAGATGGTGACCATGAATAACTATAATTTCCAGATCCTCCAGAAGCGGTAACAGTTGCTGTACCTGTCGCAGAACCGTTGCACAACACTTCTGTTTGTGATTGGGTGGCTGTTAGGACTGGTGGCTGCGTAATATCATAACTCTTTGTAACCTGACATTGATTAGCGTCTGTAACTGTAACCGTATAGATACCAGCTTGAAGACCAGTTGCTGTTGCAGCATTTCCTCCAGTAGGAGACCAAGAGTAAGTATAAGTTCCAGTTCCTCCACTAACAGATGCCGAGGCCGTACCATTCGTTCCTCCATTGCAAGAAACATTAGTTTGGCTAGGAGTTATTGATAGAGCAGGTGGCTGAGATATGGTAAAGTCTCTGATTGCTTCACAGCCAAAAAAATCGGTTACCGTTACCCTATAAGTACCAGCAGAAAGACCTGTTGCGGTAGCGGTATTTTGAACAGGAGTTGTATTCCAAGAATAAGAATATTTAGGAGTTCCTCCTGATGCTATAACCGTTGCTGTTCCATTAGCGCCTCCATAACAAGAAGTATTGTTTATAGTGCCTTTCGTAAGTGTAAGAGGAGCTAAAGGCTGTCCTATTGTTACACTTGCTGTATTTGAACATCCGTTTCCATCAGTTACTTTTACACTGTAAGTTCCAGCTATTAATCCGGTTACAGTAGCGGTACTTCCTCCGTTAGACCACAAATATGTGTAAGAACCCGTTCCGCCCGTAGCATTTGCAGTTGCTTGACCAGTGGCATCACCAAAACAGGCTATGTCCACTTTCGGGGTAAGTATATTAATATGGTTAACCGTTAGGACTACGGAGTTAGAAACTGCAGCCGGGGTACAAGTGCCGGTTGCTACAGCTCTGTATAAGAGTCCGTTCATTATAGCTGTTGCTCCAGTTATAGAAAGGGTAGAAGTTGTTACACCAGAGTATACTGCCGAGTCAGAGATATTAATAAAACCTCCTCCTCCTTGACTTACCTGCCACTGGTATCCCGTTGCATTAGATGCAGTTACAGAGAAAGCAATATTGTCTCCCGTACATATCGGTGTTCCAGAAGGCTGTGCTGTTATTGCTGGAGCTGAATTTACAGTTAGAATTGCACTGTTTGAAGTAACTGATGGGGTACATGTTCCAGTTACAACAGCTCTATATGAATACCCGTTCATTGCCACTGTCGCTCCAGTTATAGTAAGAGTTGCGTTATTGACTCCAGAATAAGGAGCACCGTTTGATACATTAGCAAATCCGTTATCGTCACCTTTGTCTACCTGCCATTGATATCCTGTTGCGTTAGAGGCAGTAGCGGTAAAAGTAGTATTAGCTCCTTGACACACAGAGCTTGCAGAAGGCTGTGCTGTTATAGAAGGTGCAGAATCTATTGTTAAGTTTACATTACCTGAAGTTGCGGAAGGATTGCATCCTCCTGTCACTACTACTCTGTATGCATAACCACCTAGTTCGGCAGTTGCTCCAGTTATTGTAAGAGTAGAGGTAGTAGCACCAGAAAATTGAGCATTGTTTGATATAGGTCCGAATCCTGAACCTTGATCTACCTGCCATTGATACCCTGTTGCATTAGATGCTGTAACAGAAAAAGCAGTATTGTCACCAATACAAACTGATGTAGATGAAGGCTGTGTTGTTATAGACGGAGCAGAATTTACAGTTAGTGTAGCATTGTTTGAATAGGCAGTAGTGTTACAGCTATTTGTTGCCAAAGCTCTATATACATAGCCCCTCATTGCAGCTGTTGCCCCAGTTATTGTAAGAGTAGTACTAGTAGCACCAGAATATGGACCACCATCTAAAATGTCTCTAAATCCACTACCTTGATCTGCTTGCCATTTATATGAAGTTGCATTAGTTGTAGTTATATTAAATGTAGTACTGCCACCTGCACAGATTGTATTCGAAAAAGGTTGTGTAGTTATAGCAGGCACTGGAGTTATAGTCCCAGACAATGCTACATTTTTTGTTGGAATTCCTGTAGAAGAAACAGTTAAATTTCCAGAGGGTGTTCCTGTAGCTGTTGCAGCAATACGTATAAATATGTTTCGCTCCGTTACAATACCACCGGAAGGTGCGATAGATAAGTTAGGGGTGTAAGGACCTCCAGCCGTTGTTGCTATTTCATAACCTGCTGGAGCAGATAAATCTAAAGTTGAAGATAACTGACCAGCTTTTACTTTAAAGCTCTGTGGAGTAGAAGCTAAATTGGGACAAGTAGTAAATCCGCTTAGTGAAGTTATACTAGTAGAAGCTCCTGGAGATTCTGCTATTATTACTGTTTGCGTGCTGGTACAGGCAAAGTTATCTGTAATAGTAACGGTATATGTCATTGGAGCAAGGCCAGAAGCTGTAGCACGAGTACCACCGCTAGGAGCCCAAGAATAAAAATAGGGTGAACTACCTCCAGTTACAGTTACTGTTGCTGTACCATCGTTTGCTCCATAAGTACTTGGGGTGTTAGCTGAAACATTGCTGGTAATTTCAGGAGAAACGGTCAAAACAGCCGCACTTGTAGTAATAGAACACGAGCCATTTGAAGCAATACAGTAATATTTATATCCGTTTATACTTGAGTTTACATTCGATATGCTTAATGTCTTTGTAGTAGCATTGGAGAATGAAGGAGATGTGCCTCCATTGGAAACAGGAGTTATAATACCAGCTGCATCTTGATACCATTGGTAAGAAGTTGCTCCCGAATCAGTAATGCTAAAGGTAGTATTTGATCCAAAGCATACTACTTTACTCACAGGTGATTGGCTTACTGTTGGTGAAGAAGTTATTGTGCTTGACACAGCAACAGTAACGCTTGGCGCTCCTGGTGATGCAATGACAATATTTCCTGATGGATTATTGGTAGCGCTCGAATTTGTACGTACATATATCTGAGTAGGAGATAGTGTTGAACCGCCTGGAGTTAAAGTAATGCTAGAAGTAAAATTACTGCCTGAACTTTGAGATATTTCATAACCCGTTGGAGGCGTTATTGTTACATTGCTATTTAAATTTGTGCCAGAAACAGTAAAGGATTGTTGCGCAGAAGGTGCGCCTGAGCACGCTGCAAAAGTTGTCAAATTAGCAGTTGTATTAATTGTCGAGAGAATCTTTTCCCATTTCATAGCATCAAGTGCAGCATACTCAAAGGTTCCGGTAGTACTTATTACATATTCATCTATTATAGCATTAGAATAATCTAAACCACCATAAGTACTCAAATCTATGTTCGTGTAACCATTACTAATTGAGTTATCAGTATTAAATCCAGAAATTGCAGTTGTGGTAAAGACAGTAGCTCCGTTTAGTTTTCCTGTTATTGTGCAAGTTCCTGCTCCAGTATCTAAATCTGATTGTCTCAGAAGAAGATAAATTGATTTTAATTTAAATGGAGAAGAAGTGCTTTTAATTGTAAATTGAACTGGAAAGCCAATATCTGCGGTATTTGAATTGTCAATATATTTATTATCGGGGGCTGTACCGCTCCATCCTGTTCCGCTAAAAGCTGATATTGCAAATGTCCCTCCCTTTTGTGAGGTAATATTAAAAATTACGCCATTATCTGTAAAAGAAAGACTACCAGCACTTTCTGTCTCAAATGTTTCTGTCGATTGAGCAAAAATGGAACTAGAAAAGACGAATATGATCAGTATTATAGAGTATATTTTTCTCATGTTATCTGTTTTTAATTACTTCTTGGGTATATGCCCTGTAAGGCAATTATATAGTTAATTGCTGTGTAAGGTTGCATCACATTTATGGGTAAATTATTACCAACAGCAGTTGAACTTACAGGAGCCAAAGTAGTGTTTGGTGGCGTTTCATTATAACCCAACACATCTCTTGTTATATTGTTTACCGTTATAGAAGGAGATGCAATAGAAGAGTTGGTGGAAGCAACGTTTGCTGTTGCTTTTGCAGAACTCACTTTGATATTTCCGGTATGTGTGTGTGGGGGTAAATTGTTGATTGTTAAAGTAATCGATTCTGATCCGTCTGTTGTTCCTGCAGGTGAATTGGACGATGCCCCTGTTGCGACACGACCTCGGTAATCTGGCAGGGCAAATGTCGTTATGCCATCACCGCCATAAGTGGTGCCAATTAAAGTGTATAATATTTCATTATCGCTAATTTGTAAAACACTTCCATCACAAATATGCCATCCTTGAGGAGCATAATTACCTGTGAAAAGCCTAATTTCTCCTACGTAACAATCGACTTGCGCGTGAATTGCTTTTGTGGATAGAAAAAGAACAAATATTAAAATGTATTTTATTTTCATATTTTTTTTATTAATTGCGAGATGGATAAACTCCTTGAAGTGCTATACAATAGTTACCTGACAAACTAGGCTGAAGTGCAACAGGACTTCCTGCTCCAGAATTTGATAGGGATAAACTTGTAGCTGGAAGTGTAACATTTGCAGAAGATGAATTGTAATAATTAATATTTCGATTAGAATTATTAAAATTTTGAAAAGGGGCTGCCAATGATACGGCTGATGAAGGTTCCTTTGAATTTGCTGTAGCCGAAGATGCTTTTATTGTAACAGAATGTACATGAGCAGGCAAATTAGCCGTTTTTATAGTATTATTTCCAGCTTTTGATTGTCCTAAAGTGGTGTTAGTTTGATCAACTCCAATAGCCATTTTATTTCTAAGATCAGGAAGCATAAAAGTTGTTGTTCCATTGCCGCCGTAGATGACACCTAAAATACTAAATAAAGCTTGGTTTGAATTTATGGACAAAGTTTGTCCTTCGCATTTCATCCATCCTTTTGGAACAATTTGGCCGGGAAACAATCTTATTTCACCCACAAAAGGAATCTGTGCAAAAGTTGATTTAGCTAATAGTACAAGAATAATGAGTAGTAAGTATTTTTTTTTCATATGTTTAAATTTATGGACGTGGAGGATAAGTAGCATTCAAGGAAATGATATAGTTTAGTCCAAGAGCTGGTCTTGATAGCTTAACAGGATTTCCTGAACCTGTGGGAGTAGTATTAATAGTTTGAATGTCTATATTGCCTGCACCAGAACTATATCCTGAATTGGCAACAAAAGTTCTACCCGAATTTATTCCTGAAACTGCAATGCTTGAGCTCGAAGAGGGAACGGTTGTAGAGGCATTTTCGTTACTAACAGTAATTGATGCAGAATGAGTGTGATAAGGCATCTCATTAGGTAAAATAGTTATTTGTTCTCGGCCACCTGTTTGCCCGACAACGTAAAGCGATCCCGAGTTTGACTGTCCAGCACCAATAGGAACTCGGCCACGTAAATCCGGAAGATTAAACGTAGTTTTTCCGTCACCGCCATAACTTGTGCCAATGATAGAATACAGAGCGGTGTATTGGCTTATTGGTAATGTGCTACCATCACAAAATGCCCAGCCATTAGGTGCATAAGTACCAGCAAAAAGACGAATTTCTCCTGTGTATTCATCTACTTGAGCAAAAAGAAAACTCGTAAAAAATAATAGCACAAAAGTTAAAAAGTAGTTTTTTTTCATAAATAGATATTAGTGTTAGTTGCAAATAGATTTTTTATTCCGACCTAATATTAGAATGTTAAAAAATGATTATTCGTAAAAAGTTAGTTTTTAATTTCTTTAATCAATTGATGTTTAGTTTTTTATAAAGAAAGGAATAAGCCTATTGTAATAAGACAAAAGTAAGGTTCCGCAGGCACTTTTAAAATAGGTGAAAACACCCTTTTTTAATATTTTGTTGAAAATTATTGAAATATTATAAAGATTTGTCAGAGTGCATTTTAAATATCACAAGGTTAATACTGCTTCAGATATTTCAAACATAACAATTCAATAAAATCGTGCATTAAAAATACTTTTAGTACATAATAGACCCGTTTATATAAAAAAAGAACTGCCTTTTATAAGGCAGTTCTTTTTTTATTTGGCTTGGTTTTGATTAACTGGAAAAAGTTAAACCCTTGTTTTTAAAACTGATATAAAGCTCTTGCCTTGCTGAACTTATCGTTTCTTCCGTCCTGTAAATACTACACCAAAATTTGATTAAAAGTTTATATTTACCGTCAGAAATTGAACTATAATATATTTGTGATGGTTTTGAATTGTTTACTAATGGAAGGTTAGCAAGCGTTTCGTTTACGATTGCATTAATTTCCTCTGGAATTGTTTCTCCGTTGATTTCAACAGTAATTTCAACCAATTTAAAGTTATCGGTATATGTCCAGTTCGTAATATTTTGCGATAATAAGTTACCATTCGGGATAATGATTTCCGCACCGTTTGGAGCATTGATTTTAGTTGTACGAAGTCCCATCGATTTGATTCGGCCAGATTCGGAACTAATTTCTACAACATCACCAACTTGAATAGGTTTATCAAAAATCAGGATAATTCCCGATACAAAATTGTTTACAACGTTCTGAAGCCCAAGTCCGACACCAACACCTAAAGCACCAAGAAGAATACTCAATTTGTCTAAAGGCATTCCAGAAGCTGCGACAGCAAGCAGATACCCGCTTATGAGAACAACCAATCTTGTGATAAGCAATTTTGAGTGCTGTCTTTTATTGATGTTTTCTTCATTTTCATCATCAATTTCACCAAAGAAATACGCAACATACTTTTGAAGTAAATGCGCTGCCCAAATAATAATAAAGAATAAAACAATATTACCAAGAGTAAACGTAATGCTTCCTATTGTATTTGGATGACTTAACAGCTTAGTCAGAGAAGCACGAAGCGATTCCCAAATATTCAAATTTGACGCAATCACAATGAGCCACATATAGCTAATGACAATAATAAAAGGTTTTTTTAAAGTATCTGATAAACTTTCATAATCAAACATTTTTTCAATTCCTCTTATTACTCTAGTAGTATAGATTTGAAGCAGAATAATTTCCAAAATAATCTTCAAAAGAACACTTAAAGCTACAATTTGAGTAAGTGATATAAAAGCCGTAATGGTTAGCATATTAGAAAGAGAAACTCTTCCAAATAAATTATAAAGAATCGATAGGATATTTAACCCGATAAAAATGATACTTGCCCATTTAAAAAAGCCTTTTATATAAAGCTCTTCTTTAAGTGTTTTTATCTGAATAAAACCGTAACGAATTCCTAAAACATTAATCGCAACAAAAGCAAAACGCTGCAATAATCCAATTGTAATAAACAAATCTAGGAAGCAAAGTGCGAAGAATAATCCTAAAAGATAAAGCCAGTTTCTCATCGCAACACCAGACCATTGATTTTTGAATAGGAAAATTAAAACACCTAAAAGGAAAAGCTGGATCAATTCTAAAAACAAAGCAGGAGCATACAAATTGGTTACAACAGCAATATTCAAAGCGATTACTAATACCGGAAGTAAAACTCCACGATTTAAATATTTGAAGTTTAAAAGCAGAAGATTTTCAGAATAACCGTTTGTTTTAAGGAATTTGATATTTCGAGAAATGTACCAAAATAAAAGTCCCATAAAGAAACATAGCGTAATAAGTCCGCCAGCTTTATAGCTTAGATAGTAGGCAGCAACATTTTCTTCGATTATAATTTTTGCTTTAATGTTGTGAGTAACTCTTTTCTTAGAAGCAGTGTCATTAATCTGCCATAGAGAAGGATATTCTTTCTTAAAAATGCTGATTCCAGATTTTTCCAGTTTGCCTTCAACAGTTGTCAAAGCATTAGAAACTGAAATTTTGCGTTGAACCGTTAACCTTTTTTTATTGTTTAAAGTAGTCTGGTTTTTAGTCATCAAACTATCAGTGGCAACATATCTCTTTCTAAGATTTCCGAACTCTTTTTGAAATTGTTTACGACGAATAGTATCCTTTAACAGCGTAATTAAAGTTTTGTCTTTGCGAAGATCAATTACACGTTTTTTAATATTTTCTAGATCCAGATTTTTGGCATTGATTGCTTTATTCTGTTCTTCTAATTCCTGCTGAATTTCCTGCAATACAACACGATACATCTGCTGATTGCGTACATTAGGATTCGCTCCTTTTAAACTGGCTAAAATTAAATCCAGTTTGCTTTCTGTACGTTTCATTTCAGCAAAAAGATGGCGTGTATCACCAGCAAAATCAATATCATTATAGGCAGATTCTAATACTTCTCCGGCTTTTTCAATTGCCATTAAGTAATCGCTGTCTGTAGCTGTAGTGTCATTAAAAAGTCTTCCGCGGCTTTCTTTTTTGATTGTTTTTTGCTGTTGCGCATAATTAAGTTGCGAGAAGAAAAGAAGTAAAAATAAAGAGAAAAAATAAAAGGTTCTTTTTTGAATAATCATAATTTAAGGGCTTATTTGGGAGCCCAAATTTAATTTTTTTTGAATGACTTTCAGTTAAGAAAAATTAAAATAAAAAAACTATAACTGAATATTGAGCAGCAGATTTTATTCCAGATCTCTAGAAGTAATTTCTTGTTCAATTTCTTTAAGAGAATTAGAGTGGGTGATCATAATAAAAGCCACCAAAAAAGGAAATAGTATTAAAATGAGAAATCCTTTTTTTAGAAATAATAATACAATCAGAAATAGAATTATAATGGCAATCACAATCAATATCTTAATTGTTGACTGAATTGTTTTCTGCATTTTTAACAGCTCTTCAATACTCATTTCGCTTGGTTTCTTGGCTTTCATTTTATATTTTTACTTTAGAATTAAAACAAATTTTAATTAAAAAACTTTCCAAAACAATAAGTCAACTTTTTTTGACTACCCACAATCATTATGGAAGAAACAGAAACTTGTCCAGCACAAAGACTTTTAAAAATGCTATCTGGAAAATGGAAAGCCGAAATTTTCCGTCTGGCTGTAGAAGCACCTTTGCGTTTTAATAATCTACTGCGTCAGATTCAGGGTTCCAATAAACAATCATTATCTACAGCCCTAAAAGAGTTGGAAGAAGAGGGACTTTTGGAAAAAACTACAATTAAACTAAAACCGCTCCATATCGAATATAATTTGACAGAAAAAGGAAAAGCTTTAATTCCTGTTTTTCAGCATTTAGAAGGATTGTCCCAATAAGTCTAAATTGTTAAAAGATATATTCAAACTATTTTTTGTAGTGAAAAATTATATAATTTGGGTTAAATTTGCCTTGTGCGAAAACAAATTGTCTACATATTCATTTTTCTAATAGCTTCAAACAGCAGTTTTGTACAGCAGTTTTATAAACTGCCAATATTGATTCAGCATTATGGAGAGCACAAAAAACTGATGGACTTAAGTTTTGTAGACTTTTTATCGATGCATTATTGGGGAGAAGATCTCAAAGACAACGACGGCGATCGCGACATGCAGTTGCCTTTTAAAACCATAAGCAGCAGTTCGTTTCACTTTGTTTTTATTTTAGACGATAAAGATTTGCTTCCAATTCCTTTCAATCCAGAATTACCACAGTTAAAAATACCAACTTATAGATCTGATCTTCATTCAGATCCAAATTTACTTTCCTTATTCCGACCTCCGGTAGCATAAGTATTTTTTAAAATTTTTATTGAAGCGACTGAAACGTAATGTTTTGGTGGTTCATTTATTATTTTCTAATTAATACATTTATGCTTAATAAAGTAATTCAGTTCTCAGTTAAGAACAAACTGGCAATTGGAATCTTTACACTGCTGTGGATCATCTACGGTGTGTACGAGGTTACCCAATTACCTATAGATGCCGTACCAGACATCACAAACAATCAGGTGCAAATTATTACCACAGCGCCATCATTAGGAGCCGAAGACGTCGAAAGATTAATTACTTTCCCAATAGAACAGGCGATCAGTAATATTCCTCATCTTAAAGAGAGCAGAAGTATTTCTCGTTTTGGACTTTCATTAGTAAGTGTTGTTTTTGAAGACGATGCCGATGTGTATTGGGCCAGACAGCAAATTGCTGAAAGACTCCAGCAGGTAGAAATTGACCGAAATGCCAACAGACCAGAAATGGCTCCAGTTACAACTGGTTTAGGCGAAATCTATCAATATGTATTAAAACCAAAACCAGGTTACGAAGAAAAATACTCTCTTGAAGATTTAAGGACAATTCAGGATTGGACTATTAGAAGACAGCTTTTAGGAACTGTAGGAATTGCCGATGTTTCGACTTTTGGAGGAAAACTTAAACAGTATGAAATTGCTGTAAATCCGGCCAGATTGAAAGCGCAGAACTTAACGATTAGCGATGTTTTTACCGCTTTAAATAATAGCAATGAAAACACAGGTGGAGCTTATATCGAGAAAGGGCCAACGGTTTCTTATATTAGAAGTACAGGTTTAGCTAAAAGTATTGAAGATATTGAGAATATTGTAGTTAAAAGTACTCAAGGCGGACTGCCAATTTTGGTAAAAGATGTGGCGAATGTCAAAATTTCGTCAGCTATTCGTTATGGTGCTTTAACGACAGACGAATACGGAGAATCTGTTGGTGGAATTGTGATGATGTTAAAGGGAGAAAATGCCAATAATGTTATTGTCAATGTAAAAGATAAAATTGCTCAAATTGAAAAAATCCTTCCTGAAGGTTTAAAAATTGAGCCTTTCTTAGATCGAACAAAAATGGTAGATAATGCCATAGGAACAGTTCAAAAAAACTTGATTGAAGGCGCTCTAATAGTTGTTCTGATTTTAGTGTTATTCCTCGGAAATCTTAGAGCAGGTTTTATTGTTGCTTCTGTTATTCCGCTAGCGATGCTTTTTGCCATTATTATGATGAATACTTTTGGCGTAAGCGGGAACTTAATGAGTCTCGGAGCCTTAGACTTCGGATTAATTGTAGATGGAGCCGTTATTATTGTAGAAGCTATTCTGCATCATCTTCACAGTTCTAAAAAATACCAGTCGGTTTCGAATATTTCTCAAGACGAAATGGATAAAGAAGTGACTGGATCTGCTGCGCGTATGATGAATGCGGCTGTCTTTGGACAAATTATTATCCTGATTGTTTACTTGCCGATTCTTTCTTTGCAAGGTATCGAAGGAAAAATGTTTAAACCAATGGCACAAACTGTTGCTTTTGCCATTTTGGGAGCTTTTATTCTGTCATTGACTTATGTGCCAATGGTTAGCGCTTTATTTTTAAGTAAAAAAATCAGCCATAAAAAGAATCTTTCTGATCGTATTATGGAAAGATTAGAAATAGCGTATGAAGGATGGCTGACTAAGGCTTTAGGCATCAGGAAAGCAATTGTTATCGGAGCATTTGTGCTTTTCGGAATAGCGGTTTTATTATTCGGAAGAATGGGAGGAGAGTTTATTCCACAATTGGAAGAAGGAGATTTTGCTGTAGAAACGCGCTTGCTTTTAGGAACTAATCTTTCTACAACAACAGAAACCATCACGAAAATTTCTAAAGAATTAAAGAAAGAATTTCCAGAGGTGCAACAGGTGGTATCGAGAATTGGAAGTGCCGAGATTCCAACCGATCCAATGCCTATTGAAGGTGGAGATATGATTATTGTTTTAAAAGACAAATCAGAGTGGACAAGTGCTTCTTCGTTTCCAGAATTGGCTGATAAAATGACGAAAACCGTTAAAAGAATAGCGCCTGGAGTGACAACAGGATTTCAGTTTCCGGTTCAGATGCGTTTTAATGAATTAATGACAGGAGCCAAGCAGGATTTGGTTTGTAAAATTTATGGAGAAGATCTTCAGAAACTTTCAGAATATGCTGAAGAACTGGGAGCAATTAGCAAAACTGTTGAAGGTGCGGCCGATTTATATGTAGAAAAAGTAACCGGAATGCCTCAAATCGTAATTGATTACAATTGGGCAGAAATGGCAAAATATAGTTTACGTGTTGCAGATGTAAATGCAACAATTAATGCCGCTTTTGCTGGTGCCGTTGCCGGAAGTATTTATGAAGGTGAAAAACGTTTTGATATGGTGATTCGTGTGGAAGATAACGGAAGAAAAGGTATCGAAGACGTTCGAAATCTTCTAATTGCAACACCATCAGGAATGCAGATTCCGCTTTATCAAGTAGCAAAAGTAGATGAAGTAGAAGGCCCAAATCAGATTCAGAGAGAAAATGCAAAACGTAGAATCATCGTCGGATTTAATGTTCGAGGTAGAGATGTACAGTCGATAGTGGAAGAATTGCAGAAAAAAGTTAATCAGCAAATCAAATTTGATCCAGGCTATTATATTACGTATGGTGGTGCTTTTGAGAATTTACAGCAAGCAAAAGCAAGATTGGGAGTTGCAGTTCCTGCGGCTTTATTAATGATTTTTGCTCTGTTATATTTTGCCTTTAGATCGTTTAAAGAAGGAATTATCATTTTTACCGCAATTCCGCTTTCTGCAATTGGAGGTGTCTTTGCATTAGTTATGAGGGATATGCCTTTTAGTATCTCTGCAGGAGTCGGATTTATTGCGCTTTTTGGAGTAGCTGTATTAAACGGAATCGTTTTGATATCCGAATTCAATCGAATTCAAAAACATGGCGAAATCACAGATCCATTTGATATTATTTTGTTAGGAACCAAAAACAGATTGCGTCCGGTCTTAATGACAGCGGCTGTAGCTTCTTTAGGATTTTTGCCAATGGCATTAAGCAACGGAGCAGGAGCAGAAGTACAGCGTCCGCTAGCAACCGTTGTAATCGGCGGATTGGTAACAGCAACTCTTTTAACATTGTTTGTACTTCCTGCCATTTATTTAATGACTTACCACGCTAAAGTTTTTACGAAAAAGAGAAAAAAACAAATGAATAATCTAACCATTTTATTAAGCATTCTTTTTATTGGTAATATGGCAAATGCGCAGCAATTACCAATTTCGTTAGACGAATCAATTTCAATTGCGATTCAGAATAACAGAACAATTAAATCGGCTAAATTAAACGAACAGTCAAAAAGCCATTTGCAGAAAACGGCTTACAATCTTCCTCAAACACAAATAGATGCCGATTATGGACAATTTAATAGTGCTCAGAAAGATACTCGTTTTGGAATCAGTCAGACTTTTGCTTTTCCTACTGTTTACAGCAATCAGAAAAAGGCATTACAGGCCGATTTTAATAAAGCTAAAGCCGAAGTGCAGCTGACTTCTCAGGAAATTAAAACCAGAGTTCGTAACAGCTATTATGACTATTTATGGCTCGAAAGCAAAAAAGAACTCTTGGTTTATGCCGATTCAATTTATAGAATTATGGAGAAAAAATCAGATTTACGATTTAAAGCTGGTGAAGCCAATGTTCTAGAAAAAAGTGCTTCGCAGTCTGCCAGACAATTTTATAGCAATCAATTGGTAATGGTAAACCGAGATCTGGAAATTGCTTTAAATCTGTTTAATTCTGTTCTTCAGGATAAAGTTGCCTATGCTCCGAAACGAGAAAAAGTAAAAGCAGTTTTGAATCCGTCATTAATTGAAAATCTAAAAACAGAGAATCTTCCAGCTGTTCAGCGTTCGCAATTTGAATCGGAATCTGCAAAGTGGAGATGGAAAACAGAAAGTGCAAAACTGCTTCCAGAAATTACTTTAGGGTATAATAATTTAAGCATTATTGGTGCTCAAACTAATGCTTCAGGTCAGGAAGTTTATTATGATAGTTCACAAAGATTTAATTATATCAATGCTGGGCTTTCAATTCCGATTTTCTTTACAAGTCAGACAGAGCGAAAGCGTGCGGCAAAAGCAGAATATGAGAGTTACGTTGAGCTTTCTGAAGCAGCTAAAATTGAGATGAAAACCAATCTAGAAAACGCTGATCGAGAAGTGAAAAAATATCTGGAAAGTTTAGAATACTACGAAAAGGAAGGATTGAAAAATGCTCAGACCATTATTGAGGCTTCAAGCAGTCAGCTGCAAAATGGTGATATTGATTATCTGCAATGGGTTTTAGTAGTGAATCAAGCTATTACAATCAAAAGCGAATATCTAGATGCACTCAATGCTTATAACAAAGCAGTTGTAACTCTTCAAAATCTAAATAACATTTAAAATGAAAAAATATATTGCAGCGTTTATAGGCGCTATCTTTCTAGTTTCCTGCGGAAATAAGAAAACGGAAGAAAATAAAGATGCTGAAACTAAAAGCATTAATATCATTAAATTAAGTCCTGAACAGGTTAAAAATGCTGGATTAGTAAGCGGTAATCCGACTTTGAAAAATGTAAAAGAGATTTTACAGCTTCAAGGAACAGTAACTGTTCCGCCAAAAAGCGTGATAAGTATTAGCATTCCATTGGGAGGTTATGTAAAAAGCACCAATTTAATTGCAGGAATGAATGTGCAGAAAGGACAAGTTTTGGCCGTTTTAGAAGATATGCAGTTTATTGAATTGCAGCAAGATTATCTTATGGCTAAAGAAAAGTTTGAATTGGCTCAAAACGAACATAAAAGACAAAAAGAACTTAATCTAAACAAGGCAGCGAGTGATAAGGTTTTGGAGCAGATTACAACCGAAATGCGTACGCAACGTATTACAATGTCTTCTTTGGAACAAAAATTAAACTTATTAGGAATTAATGCTAAAACATTAAATGTAAATAATATAAGTAAAACCATAAAAGTAGTTTCGCCTATTAATGGTTTGGTTTCTAAAGTAAATGTCAATATCGGAAAATATGTGAATCCAACTGATATGCTTTTTGAATTAATCGATAAAAAAGACATTGTATTGACTTTAAATGCATTCGAAAAAGATGTTGCTTCTCTTTCTGTAGGCCAAAGCGTGATGGTTTATGCAAATGCATCTGATACTAAGAAATACGGAGCAAAAATTGCGTTTATCAATCAAAGTTTAAACGGAGACCGTGCAGCCGAAATCATCTGTAAAGTAAATACATATAATCCGGCACTTTTGCCTGGTTTGTTTGTGAATGCAGAAGTTGAAATTGAAAACCAAAAAGCATTGACAGTTCCAGAAGATGCTGTAGTGCGTTGGGAAGGTAAATTTTATGTGTTTACAGAACTTGGAAACAATCAGTTTCAAATGGTAGAAGTAAAGTCTGGAGTTAAAAATGAAGGTTATAATCAGATTATTTCTGATGCTATTTCTGCTTCTTCAAAAATAATCGTAAAAAATGCCTACACTTTATTGATGTCTGCCATGAATAACGATGAACAATAATGTTTATTTTCTGATTACAATTTAGAGTTAAACAAGAAAACCCAGTAAATTTAATTTTATTGGGTTTTTTAATGCTTTGTTTTTTCAATTGAATTGCCTCCAGCTTGAGCTAGAAGGAATCACAATAAATCTAAATATTGGCCAAACCGACTGGTTTTTAAAACCCGTCAGGATTAAATTAAATTTAAATTATTGCTTTAAATAATATCAGTTACACATTTGTACAACAAATAGTACACGTTGCTTTAATTGTTTTTATTTATCAAAATAACATCCTCTCCAGCGATAGCAAAAACGGTATGTTCTGGTTCGGGTTTCATGATAAACTTTCCTGTAAATTCTCCAAAAGCGGGCAGTATCATTTGGTTGTTTTTCTGAAAAAAACAACGCAATTTTAAGCTTTGAAGTCCTAATCCGCGCAGGATTATTCCAGGATGAATATGTCCTGAGAAATTGAAAAAATCTTCTTTTTCTGTAGGATGATGGGTAAAAATAAAATGATCAATTTCTAAAATCTCTGTGACAATCAAACCAATTTTTTTATAGTGAATTTCATCAATAATATCATGGTTTCCTGTAATTAAATAAGTTTCTTGATCATAATTGGAAATCCATTCTTCAAATAAATCCCATTCTGCATTTTTGGCGCTGTGAAATAAATCTCCCAAAAAAATGATTTTTTCAGGAAGAAAATAATCCAATACGGCAGTTATTCTTCTAAAATTCTCTGAAATAGCATTTTGCGGAATAGCGATTCCGTGTTTTCTAAAATGTGTCACTTTTCCCAAATGTACATCAGAAATAATAACCGTTTTTTGCTTTTCCCAAAATACAGCACCGCTGGCATGAAGTATAAAGTTTTCGTTTTGTATTTGAATATTCATAAGGTCTATTTCATGTATGATGCAGTCATTTTCTGAATTCTTTCGGCCAGAGTTTCACTCGAAAGCTTTTCTCTCAATCGATCGGTAATAATTGGGAAACTAAAAGGTGTTGGTTTCAAGCATTGTTTCCAGATAATTTTTTGATTTGCAATTCGTTCCAAAGCCAATATCAAACGTCCTTCTTCTAGCTGATGCTCAAAGGTTTCACGGTAGGCTTGATGCAATAACAAATTATCGGGCTCAAAATCTCTGAAAACTTCAAACAGCAATTGCGAGCCGCTTTGCAAATGTTTGGTCTTAACCATTTTTCCTGGAAAACCTGTAAAGACCAATCCTGAAATTACCGCTATATCTCTAAATTTTCTTCTCGCCATTTCGGTTGAATTTAAACTTTTCTGCAAATCGTGATGCACATATTCGGTTGAAAATAAATTATTGTCTAAAACGGCTTCGATATCTATTTCCTGATCTGAAAGCAATTCGAAACCATAATCATTATAAGCCAAAGAAAATGTGATCGATTGCAGTAAACTAATTCTAAATGCCAATAAACTGGCTAAAGCTTCATGAACAAAGCGTCCTTCAAACGGATAAAAAATAGCATGAAATCCTTCTCGAGTTTTAAAAGTTTCAATTAAAAATTCATCTGAACTTGGCACAATAGATTCTTTTCGCTGTCTTTGAAATAAAGGCTGTAAAGCTTTTAATTCTGGCGAAAGATTATCGGTATTGGCACGATATAATTCTTTTCGAAGCAATTCGCTCATTTGAGAAGAAAGAGCCAAACGTCCGCCCATCCAGCTAGCAATTTTAGATTCTTTCTTCGGACTCGCTTTTTTTACCAAAACCTGCATGTTCCTGATTTTGAATAATTCCAGTTTTTTTCCAGCAAAAATAAAAGTATCGCCAGGTTTTAATTTCGAAATAAACCATTCTTCAATCGTGCCGATATAACCGCCACTAAGGTATTTTACATTCATCACAGCATCGCCAACAATAGTTCCAATCTGCATTCTGTGGTGCATGGCAATCATTCTGCTGTTTATTTTGTAACAGCCGTTTTCGTCAATTTCCACTTTTTTAAATTCGTCGTAAGCATGAAGACTTTGACTTCCTTGTGTAATGAAATTTAAAATCCAGTTCCAGTTTTCATCCGAAATGGTTTGATAACTGAAAGTTCCCTGAATTTCTTTGAAAATTTCGTTTGGATAAAATCCGTCAGAAACTGCCAGAGTATTAAGATATTGAACCAAAACATCCCAGCTATTTAAATACGGGACACGATCTTCTATCACGCTGTTTTCAACCGCTTTTTTCAGTGCAGAAGCTTCTATTAATTCAATGGCATGAGTGGCAAGAAAATAAATAACACTTTCTTTTCCAGGCTGATGCCCGCTTCGTCCGGCGCGCTGCATGAAACGAGCAACGCCTTTTGGGCCTCCGACCTGAATTATTGATTCGACAGGAGCAAAGTCAACACCCAAATCTAAACTAGAAGTGCAGACTACGACTTTTAATTCTTCGTTCCGAATAGCATTTTCAACCCAAAGCCTGGTTTCCCGATCAATACTTCCGTGATGCATGGCCATTTCTCCTGCAAATTCAGGATATTTTTCTAACAATCTCTGATACCATATTTCGCAAGCTGAACGAACATTGGTAAAAATAAGCGTCGTTTTACTGGCTTTTATAATTTTTGCGGCTTCATCAATCAGATGTAATCCCATGTGTCCACGCCACGGATAGGTATCCATTTTGTCTGGAATAATGGAAACAACTTTTATTTTCTTGTTAATTACCGCTTTGATTAAAACGGAATTGTGATATGCTTCAGAATCGACTCCAAGCAAAACTTCCTGCGCTTGTTGTAGATTACCAATTGTGGCTGAGATTCCCCAGATTCGAATATTTTTAGCAACGTTTTTTAATCTTGATAAGGCTAATTCAACTTGTACGCCACGTTTGGTTCCGAGTAATTCATGCCATTCGTCAATTACGATGGAACTGCAATTTTTAAAAATATTAGAATACCCTTTTGTGGCTAAAAGCAGTTGCAGACTTTCGGGAGTTGTAATCAGCAAATCGGGCATTTTGTTTTTTTGCTTGGCTCTTTCTGAAGCAGAAGTATCTCCGGAACGAATTCCAACCGTCATCGGAATGTCTAAATCCGCTAAAACTCGCTCTGCTGCTTGTTTGATTTCTACAGATAAAGAACGTAGCGGTGTGATCCAAATCGCTTTTAAACCTGGATTGTGTTTAGTTTTATAATTCGGATTTTCTTTAATATAGTTTAAAATGATAGGAAGCCAAAGCGCATAGGTTTTTCCACTTCCAGTTGGAGCATTTAGCAAGCCGTTTTTGCCCTGCAAGAAAGCAGTCCAAGTCTGGATCTGAAACGGAAAAGGTTTCCATCCCTGACTTTCAAACCATTCGCTGGCGATCTTAAATAATTGCTCTCTATTCATTTATAAAATCATGTTTTTTAAATCTTCGATTGAATTGGCTTCTTCAATTTTTTTGTCGTGTCGCCATCTTAAAATACGCGGAAAACGGGTTGCAACTCCGCTTTTATGTCTTTTTGAAAGTGCAATTCCTTCAAAACCAATTTCGAAAACCAACTTCGGCGTAACGCTTCTAACAGGTCCAAATCTTTCTAAAGTATTTTTTTTGATGAAATCATCGACCATTCTGAATTCTGCATCAGTTAAACCAGAATACGCTTTCGCGAAAGTGACGAGTTCACGTTCCTTATTTTCATTTTCCTGCCAAAGCGCAAAAGTATAATCAGTAAATAGATTAGATCGTCTTCCGTGTCCGCGCATGGCATAGGTGAGAACGGCATCAATCGTTAAAGGTTCAATTTTCCATTTCCACCAATCACCTTTTTTTCTTCCAACTAAATAGGGAGAATCTTTTCGTTTCAGCATTAAACCCTCGCTTTTCATTTCACGCGATTTTAATCTTTCGTTTGCGACATCTTCCCAAGTCGGAAAATGAATCCTTTCGGAAAGCTGTAGCGGAATTTCTTTACCAATTAAACCAGTAAATAATTCTTCTAATAAGGTTCGGCGTTCTTCGTAAGGAACATTCCGAATATCCTTTCCCTGCCATTCCAATAAATCGTAAGCTTTAATAATAACTGGCGTATTTTTTAAAACAGAAGCCGATACATTTTTACGACCAATTCGGGTTTGTAGATCATTAAATGTCCCAATTTGATTGTCTATAAAAGGAAGAATTTCGCCGTCTATAACCGTTCCGTCGGGAATATTGCCAATGAAAGATTGAAATTCTGGATATTTATCGGTTACTAATTCTTCGCCACGGCTCCAGACATAAATTTCGTTATCGCGAATAATGGTTTGAGATCGAATTCCGTCCCATTTATGCTCGGCGCTCCAATCTTCGGGATTTCCAAGATTTTCAAGTTCACCTTCAATTGGATATGCCAAATAAAAAGGATAAGGTTTCGATAAATAATCGCTGCTTCTTTCGTCCAAAATTAATTCCTGAAACGTAATCGTATTCGGATTCCAGTCGCCCATTAATTTATAAGCAAGCGTATCTTCATCAATACTTTCGGCTTTAGAAAGTGCTCGAGTCATTAACTTTTGACTTAAACCAATTCTGAAACTGCCCGTTATTAATTTAGTGAAAACGAATCTTTCGTAATAATTTAAATTCAGCCAGTTGGTTTGTAAATATTCTTTTTTCTCTGAGTCAGTTTTCTTTTTTAAGGCAATGATTTCCTGTAAAAATTCAGTTAGACTTTTATCAGAATGTTCTTTTGTAGTTGGAATTACAAGCGCAATCGTTTCGGCTAAATCGCCCACAATATGGTAACTTTCTTCAAACAGCCAAAGCGGAATATTAGCCAATTCGTTTGCCCATAAACGTAATAAAGTCGTATTAACGGGTCGGGGAGGGCGACGATGCGAAAGAATAGCGATTGTCCAGACTTTGTCTTCGTCGTTTGCTTTTAGGAAATAATTCGTCAGCGCATCAACTTTTACCGATGTTTTATTAGAACTGTCTAAGGTTTTTATAAGCTCGGCAAAGTTTTTCATTTTTTTTGTTGTAAAACGTTAGATGTAAAATGTGAGAGGAGGTTAAATGATGTCTTTTTACATTTAACTTTTTACATTTTACAATTATTCCTCATCTGTATTATTAGTTTCTCCTTCATATTGCGTGTTTGCTGTTCTGGCATCATAGCCTAATTCTCTTAGATATCTCGAGAAAATATCTGAATAGCCATGAGTGCAGATGACTCTTTCTGCGCCGGTTGCTTTTATGCTTTCCAATAAACCGGTCCAGTCGCAGTGATCACTTAAGACAAATCCGCGGTCAACGGCTCGTCTGCGTCTTGCACCTCTAAAAGCCATCCAACCGCTTGCTGTTCCAGTTACAAAAGGAGTCATTTTTCTAATCCAAGTGCTTCCGTGTGCGCTTGGCGGAGCAATTACAATATTGCCTAATAAATCTTCTTTTTTAGTTTCGGCAGTTACTCGTATAGTTGGTGGCAAATCAATCATTGGGCGCACAATATTGGTCATATTTTCTATTGCGCCATGAGTGTAAATTTGCCCAATGTTTGTATCGAGATTTTTTAATAATCGTTGTGCTTTTCCTAAAGAATATCCAAAGAGGACAGAGGTTTTTCCTTCTGCACGATTCTCAGCCCACCAATTATTAATTTCAGTCATAACATCTGCTTGCGGTTCCCATTTAAAAGCGGGAAGTCCGAAAGTACATTCGGTTATGAAAGAATGGCATTTTACGACTTCATATGGAACTGAAATTCCGTCGTCTTCTGTTTTATAATCGCCTGTAAAAACCCAAATTTCACCTTTGTATTCCACTCTAATTTGTGCCGAACCAATAATATGTCCTGCTGGATGAAAAGAGAATTTTACGCCGTTTATAGTAAAAGTTTCATTCCAGTTTTTTCCCGAAACATTAATGTCTCCAAGTCGATATTTTATAATGGGAATATTGGAATAATGAGTAATATAATTTTGATGTCCCCAACGTGCATGATCAGAATGGCCATGTGTTATTATGGCATTGGTAACTGGCCGCCACGGATCAAGATAAACATCTGCCTGTTGGCAGTAAATTCCTTTGTCGTTAAATTGTAATAATGGCGGATTCATTTTTTAATTAGATCATTAGGAAATTTGGCAATTAGATAATTTTTACGCGCTTGCTGCGATAATTAGATAAGCTATAAGTGATATGCTCAATACAAAAAGCATCATTGTAATAAAGGTAAGCATTGCAGTTGAATATTGATACTTTCCTTTTTTTAATAGTTTGATAGTGTGAATGTACCGTAGGTAAGACAGCAAAATAGTTAATGCGCCAGCAATTAATAAACCAATTCCTAAATAGATGGTAAAGTTACTATTGGGCGGGACAGTTTCTGCTAAATGTTTAGCGGGAACCTGTTTTAGAAATAAAGAAAATTTTACTGCCACAAATCCAAAAACCATAATCCCAATTCCAGTACGAAGCCATGCTAATAAAGTTCTTTCATTAGACAAATATTCATTCATAACTTCCTGATCATTTTTTGGCGACATAACTGTTTTAAGATTTTTTAGTATTCAAAATTTGTATAAGGTGGACAGTTGTATTTATCATCTTCATTATCTAAATTATAGCTATCATAAGGATTAGCATCATCATAAGTTGAAAAAGGAGTATTATCCTCAGCAACATTTAATCCGCTTTCAATAATTTGATAGCAATCATTAGAATAGCAATTGTATTGATTTCTGTAGTTGGTATCTGGATTTTGCCCTGAAGTAAACTCTTCATCCAAAGCTTCATTTTCATGTGCAGTATCAATATGATCAGGTTTTCTGCACTTAAGATTGTTTAATCTTGCAATTTTTAGGTTGTTACTATCTGTACTCATAACTACTATTTTTAAGTTGTAATTTTTCGACTTTTGATATATACAAATTTGAAAATTAGATACTTGAAAAAATTATAAGATTCGATTTTAATTTTACATGATTCGTTTCTGCAAATTTTTGTCTTAATTTTTATTTTATAAAATTCAATTACAATTCTGTAAAATAAGCATTTACGTATTTTGCAACTTTGTATATATTAATTATTTAAAAAATTATAACATTATGGAAACTTCAAGAAAAGATTCGAAATCTGGAATGAAAGATTCTGGAAAAACTCAAAAATCAACTTCTGGTTCTAGAGGAAAAAGCACTACAACAAAATCAAATGATTCTAAAGGTAGAGCTGGGCATTAATTTTTTAGTTTATTAAATAACTAAATAATAAAAGCGTGCTGTTTATATATAGACAGCACGCTTTTAAGTTTTATAAGGCAAGATTTATTTTAAAACCTCTTGAATTGTTTTTACAAAAGTTTCTACAGGTTGTGCTCCTGAAACAGCATATTTACGATCAAATACAAAAAACGGAACGCCTTGAACGCCAATTTCTCCAGCTTCTTTAATGTCAGATTGCACTTCTTTTAAATATAAAGTATCGCTTTCTAACACTTCTCTAATTTCATTTTCTTCCAAACCAGCCTGAATACCTAATTCTATTAACGTAGGACCGTTGTTTAAATCTCGTCCATCAGTAAAATAAGCTTTAAATAATATTTCTTCCATTCGATCGCCCATATTTTTGGTTTTGGCCAATTGAATGATTCTATGAGCATTTAAGGAATTAGAGATTACCGCTTTGTCGAAATTATAATCTAAACCAACACTTTTAGCGCGTTCTGCGACACCTTTGTGCATTTCTTTAGATTGTTCAATCGACATGCCTTTTCTTTCTGCTAAGAACGTGTAAACGTCCATATCAGGTTGAGCAGTAATAGTTGGATCAAGCTGAAAACTTTTCCATTCAATTTCAAATTCGTCATTTGGAAATACTGCAAGCGCAGTTTCCAACTGTCTTTTTCCGATATAACAAAACGGACACATGATGTCCGACCAAATTTCTATTTTCATTTTGCAAAATTACGGAAAAAAATTGTTTCAGGTTTAAAGTTTCAAGTTTCAAGTTGATCTGCTTTGTGTTTTTTAAATCGCAAAGTTCGCAAAGGTTTTACGCAAAGGTCACAAAGTTTTCTTTTTTCTAAAGTCTTTGTAAAGACTATAAGTACATAAAGCTTTACTTTCGTAGTATTCTAAAACAATCCTAAGTAAAATCTTAGCGAACTTTGCGTAAAACCTTTGCGAACTTTGCGGTAAAAAATATACGCATAGTATATCAACTTGAAGCCTGAAACTTGAAACAAAGAAAATCAAATAAAAAACCGCAACTCTTTATGGGAATTGCGGTTTCTAGGTATAAAAAATGGTTGGTTAATAGCGATATCTTTTTTTTTACAATGATATATCTTTTATTTAGAACTAAAAAATATCCCTGTAACAGAAAGAAACTTTAATGTTAACTATTTAACATTACAGGCATTACAAGCATAGTAACTGTTTCTCCCTCTTCTAAACCATCAACTGGCGTTAAAATACCAGCTCTATTTGGTAACGACATTTCAAGCATAATCATGTCAGATTGTAGGTTTGTCAGCATTTCAGTCAAGAAACGAGAGTTGAAACCAATTTGTAAATCATCTCCTTGATAATCACAAGTCAATCTTTCTTCTGCTTTGTTTGAGTAGTCAATATCTTCTGCAGAAACATTTAATTCTGCTCCAGCAATTTTCAAACGAATTTGATGTGTAGTTTTGTTAGAGAAAATCGCAACACGTTTAACAGAACTTAAGAATAAAGAACGGTCAATCATTAATTTGTTTGGATTCTCTTTTGGAATTACCGCTTCGTAATTAGGGTATTTTCCGTCGATTAAACGACACATTAAGATATAATTGTCAAATGAGAAAGTCGCATTTGAATCGTTATATTCAATTTTTACTTCAGCATCAGAAGTTCCTAAAATACTTTTTAAAATGTTTAAAGGTTTTTTAGGCATGATAAAATCTGCCACTTGAGACGCTTTTACATCTGTACGAGCATATTTAACCAATTTATGAGCATCTGTAGCAACAAAAATTAATCCTTCTGGTGAGAACTGGAAGAAAACTCCAGACATTACCGGACGCAAATCATCGTTTCCTGCCGCAAAGATGGTTTTGCTTACCGCAGTTGCCAAAACTTCTGCAGGAACAAGTGTTACAGATGGATCTTCAAGACTTACTGCTTTAGGGAATTCTTCTCCTGCAGCATAAGCCAATGCATATTTACCAGAATTAGAGCTAATTTCCACTGTGTTGTTGTCTTCAACAGTAAAAGTTAACGGCTGTTCTGGGAACGTTTTTAAAATTTCAAGCAAAAGCTTTGCAGGAACTGCCACGCTTCCTTTGCTTGTAGAATCGATCGATAATGTAGCCGACATTGTTGTTTCAAGATCTGAAGCCGAAACGGTCAACTCATTGCTGTTTAGTTCAAATAAAAAGTTGTCTAAAATAGGCAACGTATTGTTACTATTGATTACACTACCTAAAACTTGTAATTGTTTTAATAAGTATGAACTCGATACTATAAATTTCATCTGTTTTATTTTATTTTTTGATGGATGCTCTAGCCAATGAGGGGCTAAATATACGGATTACAAATATATCTTAAACTATCTAAAGTATGACATTTTTTTATTAACATCTATTTGCTGTATTTTCTTTTTCTTACAAAAGTAAATACAAGTCCGAAAACCAATAAAATTAGAATTGGAACTCCGATAGTTATGAATTGAGTAAAGGTATAGCTTTCGTATACTTTTTCTTTATCTAACAAAGGCAATTCTACATCTTTACTTCTAATGTTAATAAGTCCAGTATCGTCTAAAAGATAATTGATACAATTCATAACGAAGTCTTTATTATCATATAGATTTCCTGTTCTTTGATCGTAACCTAGCTCAACGGGCATCATATTTTTATCCAATTGATTTCTTGCAATATCTCCGTCGGCAACAACAATCATTTTGTTTGGCTTTCCTTTTGCTGCAAAAGAATTGTCTTTAAAAGGCAATACTCTATTTTCAAAAGCAGAATGAAAAGAACCTTCCAATAAAACAGCAAGAGGTTTATTTCCCTTATTCAAATAATCCTGCGGAGTTGTTTTTTCGGTAACCATATTCAGATTAACTTCTACAGGAGAACCAACTGTTTTAGAGTATTGAGAAGATTGTAATAAAACGGTTTTCTTAATTCCGTTTTTCAAAGTGTCAATCGGATTTGCGAAATCGAATTTAATTCCGCCTAGATTTTTAACGATAGCATGTTGGCTTGTAGGGTAAACCTGTGGCGCAAATTTCCAGATAAAATCCTGATATTGTGTTGCGCTCCCTTGTTCGCCTGTTGCTAGTTTAATCGGACTTCCTTGTTCATCTTTAATTAAATCAGGGTTAATTCTGAATCCGTATTTAAAGAACATATCGTTCAAATTTAAATCTCTTGGATATGCCAGAGTTGCGCCCATATCATTATATAGACTGTCCATATCGGCAGCGACTTGGTCAATTAGCCAAAGTGTTTTTCCGCCGTTCATAATAAACTGATCAAGAACTTCTTTTTCTTCGTCAGAGAATTTTTCTGTTGGTTTAGAAATAATGGCTAAATCGTATTTTTTAAGTTCTCTTAAAGTTCCATTCGGATTTTTAGCAACTGAATCTAATGTGAAAGGTCCTATAAGATAACTTTCGTGAATCTGCTTCAACATGTTGGCAATGTGCCTTTCTTTCAATTCGCCATTTCCTTTTATGATCGCAACTTTTTTCTGTTTGTCTTTTGTAATTTTATTGATAGCATCGGCAATAGAATATTCTAAATGCTGAATTGATCCGATTACTTTCTGAGTTGTAGAAGCGCCCATTATATTTTTCAATAAAGGAATATTAACTTCTTTATTGTTGTAAACTGCAACTGCCCAAGGAAAAACCATCGCCTGAGATTGTTTTCCTTTATCGTCAACAGTAATATTTATTGGAGTTAATCCTTTTTGGAAAAGCGATTTTGTCAATTCGTCGCTTTCTTCTTCATTTTCTAGCGGATCAACAAATTCAAAAACAATATTGCTGTTGTAGGCTTGAAATTCTTCTAATAGCTGTTTGGTTTCCTGCTGCAAACGTCTGAAATCTGCAGGAAGATCGCCAGCCATATAAATTTTTATAGAAAGCGGATTCTGAACTTGTTTTACAATCCCTAAAGAAGTTGGCGATAAGGTATAACGTTTGTCTTTGGTTAAATCAAAACGATGAAAAAATAAGGTTCCAAGGACATTTAATACAACTAAAATAAAAATAGTGATGCCTAACGTCTTTAAATTTTGCTTTGTAGATGGTCTCATTAGGCTTTAAAAGATTTTAATTGGTAAACTGTAAAAGACAAGAAAGCAATGGCAATGCTTATGAAATAAATAATATCTCGAGTATCAATGACACCACGACTCATACTTTTAAAATGACTCTGCATTCCTAAAATCGAAATAAAATTGTTTGAACCTGGAATTAATGTTGCCAAACCTTCAAAACCAAAATAAAAGAAAAAGCATAGAAAAACGGCAACAATAAATGCCACAATCTGATTTTCTGAAAGGGTAGAAGTGAAGATTCCGATTGCTGAATAAGAAGCAATTAAAAACAATAGTCCGAAATAAGAACCAATTGTGCTTCCCATATCAACATTGCCTTCTGGTGAACCTAAATCTGAAATTACTTTTACGTAAATTAAAGTTGGAATAATGGCTAAAATAATCAGTAAAAATGAGCCAAAGAATTTACCATTTACAATTTCCCAGATTGATAAAGGTTTTGTCAATAAAAGCTCCAAAGTTCCTTGTTTTTTTTCATCAGAGAGACTTCTCATGGTTACGGCTGGAATTAGGAAAATCAAAATCCAAGGTGCCAACGTGAAAAACGGAGTTAAATCGGCATAACCGGTATTTAGAATATTATAGTCTCCTTCAAAGACCCATAGAAATAGTCCGTTGCTGATTAAGAAAATCGCAATAACTAAATAGCCAATAGGAGAACCAAAAAAGGATTTTATTTCTCGTAATATTATAGACTTCATATATTTTGTTTCAAGTTTTTTTTTAACCGCAAAGAACGCAAAGTTTTACGCAATGTTCGCAAAGTTTTTTACTTAAAGCTTTGCGAACTTAGCGTTTTTTACAAAACTTTCTAAGAAGAAAACTTGCGTTCTTTGCGGTTAAATATCATTTTAATTTAAGCTCACCAATTTATCAACACTCCAAGCTTCTGGCTTTGCATTGAATAGTTTTTTTGTAAAACTCCAAACTGTATCAAACAGTTCAGAATTTCTGTAATTTTCTAAATCTTCTTCGGTTTCCCAGTAACTGTAAGTGAAAAAGATGCATTTGTCATTTTTGTCCTGATACAATTCTAAAAAACGATTTCCTTCGGCATTTCGTATTTTGTGTTTCACCGATTCAAAATTTTCTAGAAAATCAGGAATTTTTTCTTCGTGAAAACTCATTTTTACTATTCGAACAAACATGTTTGTAATTTTAGATTTTAGACTGTTGATTTTAGATTTTTTGAATTGCCTAAAGTCTTACAGGTGCGCAAAAATACCAAAATAGATTGTTGTTTTTATAAATATTTTGAATACTTTTTTTAGACAATATTGTCATTTCGACGAAGGAGAAATCTTCACTAGTAGCTCTATAAAGCTTGGCGACTTTTTTTGTGGAGTTTCTTGCGAAGATTTCTCCTTCGTCGAAATGACAGAAAGCACAAAAAAAAACAGTGTATATCTGCTCAATCAGTGAAATCTGCGAGCAAAAAAATAAAGCCTAAGAATTAATTTTAGGAGAATTTAATAGTAATCACATCACGATAATTCAAACCAAGAAGACTATTTGCAGAACCCACTTTAGAAGGATTGCTTCTGAAAATAGCGATTTCAAGAAAACCAGCTTCATTAAAAATAGCCAATTTTTCTCCTTCATAAGTTTTAATCGGATATTTGTCTGAAGTTGCAATAGCCGAATAATTTGGCAGAATCGTTTTGATGTTTTTTGGATTCATCACAATTTCATACGGACGTCCGCGCGAAATTTCTAAGAATTGCTTTTTTGAGATATTAGTTACAACGTTTCCAAAATGGTCAATGTAAATGATGTTTCCTTTTATAGAATTTCCGTCATCTGCTACAAGAGCTTGCAATTCGGTAGCTTCTTTAATGGCAGGGATTTCTTTTCCAATTACATTCAATAAACCGCCTTTTGATAAGTGAGAAGCGACCTGAATGAAGATATCTAAATCTGTAGCTTCAATCGGGAAACGATCGTGAATATTGATTGCCACAATCTTTTGTGGAACGATTTTCTGTGTCAGCATGCTCAAGATTCCGTTATCTGCACAAATAAAGTAGTGATCGTTCCATTGCATGGCTATATGCTGGTTCTCTTTATTGCGTTCAATATCAACACCAATTAAGTGTACGGTTCCTTTTGGGAAACTCATATAGGCTGCACCAATAATATAACTTGCTTCGGCAGTATTAAAGGGATCAATGTCATGAGAAATGTCAATGATTTGAACCTCTGGATTTTCAGAAAGTATTTTACCCTTCAGCGACCCCACAAAGTGATCTTTTAAGCCGTAGTCTGTAGTAAGGGTAATTATTGACATATTTTTGTTTATAACTATTGATAGTATTTAAATCTAATTTTCATTAAATTTGAGAAATGCAAAGCTAATAATAGTAAACACAAATTGAAAGAAAGAAAAGACAAATTGTGTTTTTTAAAGTATTTGCAAGTTACAATATTCAGAAACACGGATTTATGTTAAGAAATAGAAAAACTGAAAACTGCAATCGAATAGTGTGACTATAAAAAAGACCCGACAACCACTAAATATTAAAAGGAATTTTTAATTTAAAACTACTTCATTTGAACGAAAGAATAATCGAGCTAGTAGACATTGCTCCAAAAGAGTTTTGGGGCGCACAGGATAGCCATTTAGAAATCATTAAAAAGTATTACCCAAAGCTTAAAATCGTAGCGCGAGGGACAACTTTAAAAGCATTTGGCGAAAAAGAAGTTTTAGACGAATTCGAAAAAAGATTTCAAAGATTAATGCTTCACTTTACACGTTACAATAATATTGACGATAATGTAATAGAACGTGTAATAATGAGTGATGGTCAGGATGAAAAGAGAGCTTACGATCATGACAAAATCTTAGTTCATGGTGTTGGCGGTAAGATTGTAAAGGCAATGACTCCAAATCAGCAATTGCTGGTTGATACTGTAAAAAAGAACGATATGGTTTTTGCAGTAGGTCCAGCCGGAACAGGAAAAACGTACACGGGAGTTGCAATGGCTGTAAAAATGCTAAAGGATAAAGAAGTAAAAAGAATTATTCTGACGCGTCCTGCAGTTGAAGCTGGTGAAAACCTAGGTTTCTTGCCTGGAGATATGAAAGAAAAGCTAGATCCTTATATGCAGCCACTTTATGACGCATTACGCGATATGATTCCGAATGAAAAACTGGAAGATTATATTCTAAAAGGAATTATTCAAATTGCACCTTTGGCTTTCATGCGTGGACGAACTCTTGACAATGCTTTTGTAATTCTTGATGAAGCTCAGAATACCACTCACTCACAAATGAAAATGTTTTTGACCCGTATGGGGAAAAATGCCAAATTCATGATTACAGGTGATCCTGGACAGGTCGATTTACCGCGAAGAACCATTTCTGGTCTTAAGGAAGCACTTTTGGTTCTAAAAGACATTGATGGCATCGGAATTATTTATTTGGATGATAAAGATATCGTTCGCCACAGATTGGTTAAAAAGGTAATCGATGCATATAAGCAAATAGAAAATCACGATTAATTATAAATTTTAGTGAAATGTTAAATGTAAATCGTGAATTGTGTTTTAACATTTATTAATATTCGTTTTGTATGTTTTCTTTTGAAAATTGCAAAACGAATATTTTTTTTAATTTAAGAATTGATTATAAAATTAGAATAGTATGGTAAATATAGTTGAAGAAATTGCTAATGAGTTTTTAGATGAATATTATGTAAGTTCAGAAAATAAAAACTATTTTCTAAACGGACTTGATAAAGAATTGTCTAGGTACAAAAAAGAAGCTGATAAAATTATATTTTTGAAAAGTGTTAGAAGCTCCATACAAGAAATGTATGATGACCATTTTGCTAATTGTAAGGAAAAAAAGGATTGTGAAACATTGAAATGGCACTTAAAATCAATTTTTTATGTTAATAATTTGTTAGAAGACTATTCAATTTCTGAAGATAAAAATGATTGTTTTACTTCAGAAGAAAAACAAATGTTTTGCGATAAATTAGATAAAATAATAGATGAAATTGAAATCCTAAAAAAGGGTCAAAATGTTATTTATGATGATCTTTCAGAAGAAATAGAAGAAATGAAAGGACTCTTTTATTTGGGAAAGAAGAATTGGAAAACATTATTAGTTGGTAAAGGTTTTGAAATGGTAGCGGGTGGAGTTGTTAGCGAAACAATTTCAAAAGAATTAATTAATTTATCTGGCCTTAGCATACAAAATCTGCTGAAATAAAATATTTATAAAGTGATTTTGGTTATTGCTGTTTTGTTTAATTTGTTTGGGTATTTAAGTTAAATAAATAATAAACTTACCTCAAATCTAGCTTTCAAAGCGCGTAATCTTTGGCTAAACGGTCTTAAAGCTTTAAATTTGCATTTCATCGAATTTGATAATTAATATGACAAAACCTAAAAATATAAAAGCTGTAGTAAGTGACCTTGACGGAACTTTACTCAACCCACAACACAGAATTTCAGAATATACAAAATCAATTTTTCAAGAACTTCACAATCAAGGCTACTTGATTATTGTAGCTACAGGACGTCATCACCTAGACGCATTCGCTATTATAGACACACTTGAAGTGCCAGTTTATCTTGTAAGTTCTAACGGAGGAAGAATCCATTCGCCAAACAAAGAAGAACTTTTTGCTTTTAATCTAGACAGCGATATTGTCAAAGCAGCTTTAAATATTGAAATTGACCCAGATGTTACAGTTGTATTGTTCAAAGAAAACGTTTGGCAGACTAATAAATGGAATGAAAGATTAAACTCTTTTCAAGCCGAATTGAAATATCGTCCTGAATTGGTCGACTATAAAACAATTGAAGATTTTAAAGCGATCAAAATTTTCTTTTCTTGCGACAATCATGAGAAATTGGTAAAAGTAAGAGATGCTGTTTTAGCCAATTCTTCAGAACATTTGCACCACGCTTTTAGCTTGCCAACTTGTTTAGAATTTATGGATAAATCGGTAGACAAGGCAGTTGCAATTGAAAAAGTGTTAGAAAAAGAAGGTTTTACTTTGGATGAAGCTATTTCGTTTGGAGATGGGTTTAATGATTTGCAAATGTTGTCAGCAACGGGAAAAGGTTTAATTATGGGAAATGCCCCATCAATTTTAAAAGATGCCTTACCAGATTTAGAAGTAATTAATACCAATGCCGAGGATGGAGTTGCAAGATATATTGCTGCTAAAATTCTGGATAAAGAATTTGCAACGACTTAATTGAGAATGTTTTATATTCGGTTTGTTGCCGAATAACAAATAATAGTTATTTTTATAAGAGCTAATTCATAGAGGGTTAGCTCTTATTTTTTTAACCTTAATTATTTAACCATGAAAAAATTTCTACTTCAAGCTGAACGGAACTTGATTTCGGGGGCATTAGTTTTATTACCGCTTTTAGTTTTTTTTATTTTGTTGGGAAAAGTCTGGAAGTTTTTTCAGAATTATGGAGAAAAATTTGCACACTTTCTGCGTTTGGATTTGATATTGGGAAAATACGCTACCGATATTGTGGGTGGAATGATTTTGGTGGTCCTAATTTATTTAAGTGGCTTTTTGATGCGTTTATCTATTCTAAAAAGATTTACCAATTGGGTAGACGAGAAATTAATGATCTTTTTGCCTGGTTATGAAAAAAATAAAAAGGAGGCCGAAGATAAGCTTTTGAAAAGAAATCATGTGCCAAAACCTGTTACAGATTTGCCTATTCTGCTTAAAAATGGAAATTTTTGGCAACCAGCACATTTAATTGAAGAAGGAGAAGACGGAAGAGCTGTAATTTTTTTGCCCAATGCGCCAGCCCATAATGTGGGACAAATTCTAATCGTGCAGTCTGAGGATTATAAAAAATTGAACGATACCACATTGGCAAGTTTAGATGAGTCAATAAAATCTTTTGGAAAAGGAATTTTAAGCTTTAAATAAATCACTTAAAATTGAAGTAATATTTTCTTTGTTTGCTCTGTCAAATAGTTTTAAATTTGCATTCATTAAAAACAACACAACCAAAAGGATAATGAGTAATACAATCACAACTACAAATTTTAATTTCCCGAATCAGAAATCAGTTTACCGCGGAAAAGTTAGAGAAGTTTATAATATTAACGACGAACTTTTAGTAATGGTGGCTACCGATAGACTTTCTGCTTTTGATGTAGTTTTGCCAAAAGGAATTCCGTATAAAGGACAAATCCTAAATCAGATTGCAACAAAATTTATGGAATTGACACAAGATATCGTTCCAAACTGGCTGATTGCTACTCCAGATCCAAACGTTGCTGTTGGACATTTATGTGATCCTTTTAAAGTAGAAATGGTTATTCGTGGTTATTTGTCTGGACATGCAGCTCGTGAATACGCAGCAGGTAGAAAACAAATCTGCGGCGTTACTATGGCTGAAGGTTTAAAAGAAAACGATAAATTTCCTGAGCCAATTATTACGCCGACTACAAAAGCAGACAATGGTTCTCATGACGAAGATATTTCTCGCGAAGATATTTTAGCAAAAGGAATTGTTTCTGAAGAAGATTATTTAGTTTTAGAAAAATATACTCGTGCTTTATTTCAGAGAGGAACTGAAATCGCTGCTAAACGCGGATTGATTTTGGTAGATACAAAATATGAGTTTGGAAAAACAAAAGATGGTGTTATTGTTTTAATTGATGAAATTCATACTCCAGATTCTTCTCGTTATTTCTACGCTGAAGGATATGAAGAAAGACAAGAAAAAGGAGAGGAGCAAAAACAATTATCTAAAGAGTTTGTTCGTCGTTGGTTGATCGAAAATGGTTTTCAAGGGCAAGAAGGACAGCAGATTCCAAATATGACAGACGAATATATCGAGTCAGTTTCTGAAAGATATATCGAATTGTATGAGAATATTTTAGGAGAAAAATTTGTAAAAGCTGATATTGCCAATATTGATCAGCGTATCGAGAAAAATGTATTAGATTATCTTTCTTCAAAATAATAATTTTGATTTAAGCTAAAAAAATCAATATAAAAAAAGCCTTGCTGTTACAAATTCAGCGAGGCTTTTTTTCGTTTAAATAGGTTTTCGATATGAAATCTAATCTGAAATCTAATCTGAAATTATACCAATTTAATTATGCGAAAAGTGTAATTGAGCCTGTCTGATTGCACTTCTTTGTCTTTTTTTAAGAAAATTATCTTTTTTTTCATTTTTAATGCAACGTTTTATGCATAATGAGCGTCTAACAAGTAATCATCACAATCATTAATCATTAAACAATCAATCAATCATGAAAAAAACAGTAATCGTTTTCGGAACGGCTTTGGTCGTATTTGCAAATTTAGCAACAGCTTCTAATTTGAAGTTAGAAAGTAAAAATCAAATTGAAATACCTTTTGATTTAGAATCGCCTTTACATTTGGCGGTTTGTAATGGCGATATAGAAACCGTAAAGAAAAGCATTGAATATGGTGCAGATGTAAACAAAATTGTGCGAAACATGACACCTTTAATGCTTGCAGCTCGTTTTAACAATGTCGAAATTGTAAAAATTTTATTGGCAAATGGAGCTAAACCGTCAATTGAAAATGCACATGGACTTCGAGCATTGGATTATGCCAGATATGCAAAAGCAATAGAATCTGCTGCTATTTTAAAAGGGCTTAGATAAAATTTTTAAAAGTAAAAAAAATGAAAAAGCATCATCTTTCTAAAAGGTGATGCTTTTTTTTAATTTTTTTCTCAAAAACCTGCAACCTAATTACTTTGATAGTCGTCTAAATGGTAAATATTTCATCATCAATCATTTAATAAACAATCATTATGAAAAAAGCAGTAATTATTTTAGGAGCAATTTTCATTTTTACAAATGAATCAAAAGCATCAATTTGCCCGTTAAGTATTAAGAATCGAAGTGAATTCTTAAACTATTCTAATTCACCATTTCATCTAGCTATAAGCAAGGGAGATGTTGAAAGCGTAAAAAAGTTTATATCTTATGGTGCCAATATCAACAATATTGTAAATAATATGACGCCTTTAATGGTAGCAGCACGATTTAACCAAGTTGAAATTATTAATATTTTGCTTGAAAAAGGAGCAGATATAGCAATTGAAAATGATAGAGGGCTTACAGCTCTAAATTTTGCAGAATTTGGAAAATCGACAGAATCGATTGTCATTTTGAAAGAGAAGCAAGAGAAGAAGGGTAAGAAAAATAGAAATCTTAAATAAAAAAAAGGGCAATTCTATCGATCGAATTGCCCTTTTTCTTTTTACAATTATAGAATTTATTCCATTTCATCTTTTAAATTTTCAAGACCTTTCTGTAAATCGTTTCCAATCATCTGATCCATTCTTAACATTGGAAGCATAATATTAGTAGGGTATGGAATTACACCACTGATTCCCCATTTAACTTTTGTCTGATTTCCAGAAACAGGTTCTGTCGACATAAAACCAACAGCGGTATCGTCCATTGGTTTTTTAAAACGAAGCGCAAAATCTAAACGTCTGTTTTCTATTATTTTGGTAATTTCCTGTTCTCCAACACCAACTTCTTTGACATTGCTCTCCCAAGAAGAAACAGAACCTACCATGCCGTCAATTCCTCTATAATGGATTTTCATTTTTGGATCTATATTAGCCCAAACGCTAAACTCGTTTTGGTTTTTAAGTGATCTAACATACTTAAAAATGCTGTCAGCAGGTTTATTGATTGTTATTTCTCTTTCAACCGAATATTCCTTCGGCATAAAATAAGCAGCGATTAAAACAATTGAAATAAGTAAAATTAAAATAACTAAAATTCTTTTTATAAAAATCATGGCTTGTGGTTTAAAGGTTATTATTTTTTTTGGTTGATTTTATTTGTGAAGTTCAGCATTATAAGGCTTTAGGATTAAAATGTTATTGTTTTGATTTTTAATGATATAGTAAATTTAAAAAAATATTTTATGTGTTGGAAGAGCATTGATTTTAAAAAGAAGAAAAAAAATAAGATTTATTGTAACATTTTTCCTTTTCAGTAGTCTATTATAGTAAAATCAATAATTTGATAACGTTCAGGTTCTTTAATTAGCGTTTTATTAAGTAAGTGTTAAGAATTGGTTAAAACATGGTACTTTGTAATACATAATACGTAAAAATATATTACCTTTACTTCATCAAATTAAAATCATCATCAATCATTTAACAAACATCAATCATTATGAAAAAATCAGTTATTTATTTAGGACTAGCCTTAGTAACATTTGGAAATGTAGCAATGGCTTCAAATGAAATTTCAACTAGTAAAAATCCAGTTGAGCTTAAAAATTATGTAGGAACTCCTTTAAATGTTGCTATTAGCAAAGGAGATCTTGAAACTGTTAAGAAATTTATTGAATACGGTGCGGATGTAAACCAATTATCTGAAGATTTCACTCCTTTAATGACGGCCGCACTTTACAATAAACACGAAATCATAAAAATTTTATTGGCTAATGGAGCAAATCCAAATGTAAAAAATGAAAAAGGTTATACTGCATTAAAATATGCACAAGGATCAAATGCTTCTGAAGCAATTGCACTTTTGAAAGATTTGAAATAACAGTTTAAAAGTTTTGAGTTAGTAAAAATGACCTTTCTGAGCAAAAGGTCATTTTTTTTGTTTAAACAAAAAAGCATCATTACGAAAATGATGCTTCTTCTTTTTTAAATCCCAACAAATTGATTTAAAACTAAATATTTTAACTGCTTATTCTATTGGCACATGTTTTTTTCTGTTGAATACCCAGAATAAAATTGGAAATACTAAAAGCGTCAAAACAGTTGCTGTCATAAGTCCGCCGATAATTACAATGGCAAGCGGTTTCTGTGATTCTGATCCAATTCCTGTAGAAATTGCTGCAGGCATTAATCCGATGGAAGCCATTAAAGCGGTCATTACTACTGCTCTGGTTCTGGCTTTTACTCCTCTAAAAATAGATTCTTCGAGAGAATGTTTTGCTTTCAGATTATGATGGAACTCAGATATTAGAATAACTCCATTTTGAATACAAATTCCAAGAAGTGCAATAAATCCAACTCCAGCAGAAATTCCGAAATTCATTCCTGTAATATGAAGCGCAATAATTCCTCCAATAATCGCAAAAGGAACATTCGCTAAAACAAGAAGAGAATCTTTGAAATTACCGAATAGGATAAATAAAAGAACAAAAATTCCAATTAAACTTATAGGCACAACTTGAGCGAGACGAGCACTGGCACGAACCTGATTTTCAAATTCTCCTGTCCAGCCAGTTGTATAGCCTGTAGGAAGTTTAAGCTCGTTTACTTTTTTCTGTGCTTCTGCAATTGTACTTCCTAAATCTCGATCACGAACTGAGAATTTAACTCCGATAAAACGTTTGGTATTATCTCTGTAAATAAAGGCAGGACCAGTAATAGTTTTAATATCGCAGATTTCTTTTAAAGGAATTTTGATTCCGCTAATGGTTGGAACTTTAATTTCCTCTAAATCTTTTTCATCTTTTCGATATTCTTTAGAAAAACGAACACGAACATCAAATTTCTTTTCATCTTCATATTTTTCAGTTGCTGTTTTTCCTCCAAAAGCTAATTCTAAAACAGCCTGAGCATCACTTAATGTTACTCCGTAAGCTGCCATTTTTTCACGATCTAGAATAACGCTAATTTCTGGCTGACCTACATTTCGTAAAATACCGGCATCTTTTATCCCTGGAATATTTTTAATTTTATTTAAAACTTCATTAGCAAGTTCATCTAGTTTGTTCAAATCATCACCATAAATTTTTACAGCATTAGAAGCTTTAAATCCGGCTACCGACTCGGCAACGTTGTCAATTACTGGCTGAGAATAATTGTATGTGATTCCCTGATGTACTTTGAGTTTATTATCCATTTCATTAATTAGTTCATCCATAGAAATTTTTCGTTTCCATTCGGCTTTTGGTAATAGATCAACTTGAAGCTGGATAAATCCAAAACCATTCGGATCAGTTCCATCGTTGCTTCGTCCAGTTTGAGACAAGACTTTTTTGACTTCAGGAAAGGTCTCTAAATCTTTTCGAATTATAGCTGCCGTCTTAACGCTTTCTGGAAGTGAAGTACTCATTGGTAATTCTGCCGTAACCCATAAAGCTCCTTCGTTTAATTGTGGTAAAAATTCTGTTCCTAAGAAACCTGCAGAAAAGAAAACTGCTGCTAGTAATCCTAATGAAGCAATTAATGTTTGTACTTTATGTCTAAATGTCCATTTAAAACCTTTACCAACAATTCTATCCCAAAAGTTCACAAAAGGATTATGTTTCTCTTTTACATTTTTATTTAATAAGATATGTGAAAGAACAGGAACCAATGTTAAAGTGAAAATAAGTGCTCCCAATAATGCAAAACCTAATGTAAAGGCTAGGGGAGAGAACATTTTTCCTTCTACTTTTTGAAAAGAAAAAATTGGAAGTAACGCTGTAATAATGATAAGTTTCGAGAAGAAAATAGCTTTACCCATTTCTGTTCCCGTTTTTTTGATCAAACTTCCTTTTGCAATTTTATTAAATTTCTCCATTCCCAGCTGGTGCGCTCGATGGTCTAAAACTACAAACAGACCTTCAACCATTACCACAGCTCCGTCAATAATAATTCCGAAATCGACCGCACCTAAGCTTAATAAGTTGGCGCTCATTCCCATCATTTTAAGACACAAGAATGCAAATAATAATGAGAGCGGAATAACAATAGAAACGGTAAAAGTAGTTCTCCAGTCGGCCATAAAAAGAAATACGACAACAGTAACCAAAATTATACCTTCAAATAAATTGTGCATTACGGTTTCGGTCGTAAAATTCATCAAATTATCACGATCGTAAAAAGTTTCTATTTTTATGTCTTTCGGCAAAACATTATCATTAAGGTCTTTTATTTTTGCTTTTATTAGAGCAAGTGTTTCCTGCGGGTTTTCACCTTTACGCATGACAACAATTCCTTCAACAGCATCATCGTTATCTCCAATACCAGTTTGTCCAACTCTTGGCATTGAACTTTCGTAAACATTAGCTAAATTTTTAACTAAAATTGGGTTTCCTCCAGCATCATCAACAATAATATTTCCGATATCTTCTTTTGACTTTAATAAACCGACACCGCGTACAACGAAAGCTTGTCCGTTTTTCTCAATAACATCACCACCAACATTTAAGTTGCCGGCATTTACTGCGTTGTAAACTTGTAAGGGTGTAATGTTGTATTTTGCCAATTTGATAGGATCAACTCCAACTTCATAAGTTTTTGTCTGACCTCCAAAAACGTTTAAATCGGCAACACCAGGAAGAGAGCGTAATTGTTTATCGATAACCCAGTTTTGGTAAGTCAATAATTCTCTACTATCTCTGCTGTTACTTTTTACAATATATCTGAAAATTTCACCTGTTGGACCATAAGGAGGCTGAACATCTGGTTCGACATCATCTGGAAGAGAAACATTCTTAAGTAAATTGTTTACTTGAAAACGGGCAAATGTATCATCAACACCATCATCAAAAATAATTTTGATAACCGATAATCCAAACATGGTAATACTTCTAACACTTGTTTTTTTCTGAACGGAGTTCATCGAAATTTCGATTGGAGAAGTGACAAAACGCTCTACTTCTTCAGCACTTTTTCCGTTCCATTGCGTAATAATGATGATTTGCGTATTGGTAACGTCAGGAAAGGCATCGATAGGCATGTTTTTGAAAGAAATGAATCCTGCAACAGCTAATATTCCGACCCAGAAAAAGGTAAACGCTTTATTCTTAAGGGAAAAAGCAATAATGTTTCTTATGAATTTGTTCATTTTAAAAAGTATTTTTAATGATGAATTTTATTATTTAATTTATAATGCTTCATTTTAAGCATAAATATGTTTTATTGGTATTAGAATTCTGTATGAAAGCGTATCGCTAAAAACTGAACTGGTCCTCGATCTTTGTTGTACGCTGGATTCATAGCAAATTGATAATCTGGAGAAAGTGTGATTTTGGTATTGGGAACTAAAAAGGAATAAAAAACCTCTACGATTTGTTCTGTTACGTAATTTAAAGTCCCGTCTCCAATCATAAATCCATTACCGCCCAGTTTTTGATATTCTTTATGTGGGCCAGATAATCCGTTGGCAACTATTGCAATACCTCCAAAATCATCTTTTCGGTTCCACATTTTTCCTTTTAGATTAATGCCTAATTGAGCCGATTTATCAATTTCTGTAAATGCCCATGTTTCATTTTTACCATCGTTATAACTTATTCTCGCAAAAAGCCCCCAATTGTCGCCATGGGTATAATCCATGTTTAAACCAATTCCGTATTTGGTGCGGCCACTTTGTCTTGTGCTTTTTATATCTGGAATAGTAGTGAAACTAGAATTTGCTTCGTCGTAATTTCCCATTCCTGCTATATTTCGAAATCCTAATAATTTAATGTTACTGGTATCATTGTTTTTAAAAACAATCTGTTTCTCGATTTCTACATTGATGGCATTAGAATCTTTAAAATTAAACTCGACATTTGGTCCGTTGGCATAAGTTGGTATGGCACTTAAACATGCTCTTATTTGCCAGCTGTCAAACTGATAATTTGCATATAATCCGTCTGTGTATCCTCTTGTATTTGCCGCATAATCCCAAGCGCCGTAAGTCATAAGTGACCAGTTTAAAAATTGAGTTCTGGGATCATGAGAATAGCTGTTATTATCGAAATAGTCTGATAACCCAAATTTTCCAAAAACCAACTGCAATGATTTGTCGCCTTTAAACTGGAACTTTTGCTCTAAAAGCATTCTTGCTACATAAACCACTGGTTTAGCATCTCCAATTCTAAATGTTTCTCCATTAGGAAAACCTCCCAATCCTCTGGCTTGTGACAAACCTTGTCCGCCTGACATTTCAGGATTAAAAGTGGCGGTAGCTCCTTTCCAAAGCGGAAGATCAAAAAAGAGGGTAGATGTTAATGATAAAGCGCCTTCTTCTTTTGGATTCATACTATTTGTTCCTGAATAATCAGCGTGAAAATCTGGATGATATTGATATATAGATGTCATTTGAAATCTCAGACTATATTTTCGTATCGAATCAGCTTCTTGCGAAAATGAAAACACTGAGATGAATAACATTGCAAAAGTCAATATGTTTACAGATTTCCCCATTTCATTTACTCATTTAATGCACGATAAATAAATAACTGATTATTGGTAATGACTTTTTCGTTTTCTTTTAATCCGTTAGAAATGTATGTTGTATCTCCTACAACTCTATATATATCTACTTGTCTGGTTTCAATATTATTACGATCCTTAAATATCATGACAAAATTTTTGCTTTTATCAAATACAATAGCCTTACTAGGTATGGCTATCATAGATTGATTTTCATTAAAAGACAATTTGATATTCGCATTCATATCAGGCTTAAGCATATAATCTGGATTGTTCAGCTTAATTCTGGCTTGCATGGCTTTTGTTTCAGGATCAATCACATTGTAGATTTTATCCACTTTTCCGTGAAATGTTTTATCAGGATAACTCAATGTAGTTACAGAAGCGCTTGTTCCTAATTTTACTTTGTTAATATCAATTTCATTTATATTAGCCATTGCCCAAACCTCACTGATTTCTGCAATATCGAATATGTTTTCAGAACGGTCATTTCGTAAAAGCATGTCTTGATTAATGCTTTTTTGAATAATAAAACCACTTATAGGAGCCGTTACTTCATAAATAGATCCAGCCTTAATATTATAGATTTTATACGTTTCCTGAATTTTACTCAATTGAGATTGCGCTTTATTTACTTCAGATTTAGCTTGAAGAACATCACTTTCAGAGTTTAGTTTTCCGTCAAATAATTCTTGTGCAACTTTCAAATTGTTTTTAGCAACAAGCAAATCACTTTTGGCATCGATTGATTGTTTTTCAAAATCGGCAACATCGGTACTTTTTATAGTAGCCAAAACCTGTCCTTTCTTAACATAATCACCAAGCTCAACATTTACTTTCATTACATTTCCGCCAACTAACGGATAAACGTCGATCATTTTATTATTGTCAGCTGTGATTTTTCCATAAAAGCTAAGTTCATTTTTTAGTGGCTCTGTTACCGCTTCGGCTGTTGTTGTAGTTTTTAGCATCGCATCACTTAAAACAAAAGACGAATTTGTTTCTGGATTTTCAACTTCTTTTTTGCAGCTTGTAAGAGATAAACCTGCTAATGCAATTCCGATGAATAATATATGTTTCATTTCTGTAATTTTTTAAAATAAATCTTTGTTGATGGTACTATTTAATTCTTCGCCTGCGATTACTACTTTTTTCTTTAATTCATTTAACTGAATTATTGCCTGATTGTAGCTTTCCATGAAATCTGTAAATTCTAAAAGACTTACATTTCGTTTTTGGAAATTGGTTAGCATTCCATTATATACTGCCTCAAAATCTGAATTTACAGTTGGTTTTATAACCGCATAATTTTGTCTTGATTCATCCCATTTTGTCCATGCAGAAGTAATTTCAGTTTGCAATTGCAGTTCAAAATTTTGTTTATCTATTTTGGATTGTTCTAAAATGGTTTGGGCATATTTGATGTTTCCTTTGTTTTTATTCCAAAGAGGCAAAGGAATTCCAACGGTTAAATTTGCTTCATTGTTAAAAGCACCGCTTCGCTGATCATAATTTGCTCCCAAAGTAACATCTGGCACAGAAAGCGATTTTTGCCATTTTACATTTAACTCGTTGGCATCTATTTCTTTTTGTTTGGCTAAATAATCAGGACGATTTGCAATAGCTTGTTCTTCAAAGCTTTTAAGATCAAATTCTATTACTTTTAAGTATTTATTCGAGTCATCTTTACTTACAACTGGAATCACATTTTCTCTTTCATTTAACAGCAATTTTAAATTGGCCTGCTCTTCTATGTTGTTGTTTACAACTTCCAGACGTTCATTTTTAAAATTAAGATACAATGACTGCAGGCGAACAACATCTTTTAAGGGAATATTTCCTTTTTGAGCTTGTACAGAATAAGAATTAATCAAGTTTTCTATATGAGCCAATTGCTTATCTGTATTCTCAAGATTTTTAGTGTTGTAATAGACCGTATAGAAGCTTTTGCGTAATTGTAATTTTAATGTACGAAGCAAATCATTAAATTGAAGTTCGGCTAGCTTTTCATTAGCTTGTGCTAATTTCACTTCATTACGTTTTTTACCGCCAAGATAGATTAGCTGCTCAACCGCGAATACTTTCTGTCCATCTTTTCCAATGTCAAAAAACTTATCCCGTTCGGGATTGTAGGCATTCAATTCTGCCGAAAGTGTAGGGTTGTCCCAGATACGAGCCTGAATGGTTAATGCTTTCGAGGCATCAATATTGTATTGAGAGGCCAGTAAAAATAGATTCTTTTTTAAGAATTGGCTTTCACAGTCTTGAAGAGTGACTGTTTTCTGAGCCATAACTACCTGATTGAAGAATGCAAGTAGCAAGAATGCATATAGTTTTTTCATTGTATCAAATTTATTTTATACAAATATGCTATTGGCCGACTTTAAGACACCTTAAAATCTACCTTAAAAATAGCTTAAAATAAATTATCTACGAAAAATAATACAAAATAAATTTATGTTATTACTTGGAATGCTGTAAGTTATATAAGAATTGTGAAGATTTAAGATACGGTTTACAATACGCAGACCCAATCCAAATCCTGTAATTCCTTTAGAATTTTCGCCACGCATAAAGGGTTGGAAAAGATTTTTCTGCTCGATATCGTTTAAAGTCGAACCAGAATTTGAAATTGATAATTGCAACAAACCGTTTTCAGTATTTATTTTTACTTGAGCCTGCTTGTTATCAGAATAAATATAGGCGTTCTTTAAAACATTTGTGATGGCAATTTCCAAAAGGTTTTTGTTGCCCTTAAATTCTAATGCAGTATCGAGATCTTCACTTTCTTCCATTTCAAATAGAATAATAAAATCAGGATATGTTTTGTTGATCTTCTCAATTGAAGAAAACAAAATTTCATCTATGCGCTGAATTTCATTATAGTCTGCATTTCGATTATCGATTTTTGAAAGAATCAATAGGGAATTTATTAACTCAGTCAAATGATTAACATCGGCTAAAATAGTATTTAAGAAAGACTTGGTGTTGGGTTTGGTTTCTGGATCAGCAATGGCATTCTCAATTTGTGAAGTCATTCTCGAAAGCGGTGTCCTCAGTTCATGTGAGGCGTGAGCTGTAAATTCTTTCTGTTTTTGATACGAAATTTCAATCCGATCCATCATAAAATTAAATTCACCAGCAATAAGATCAATTTCGTCTTTACTGCTTTTAGATTCAATTCTGGTATCAAGATTGTTTTCGTTGATATTTTTTATCTTCTGATGAAAAGCATTTAAAGGATTCATGGCCTTTCTCACCATAAATGAAGTTAACAGCCAACAGATTGTGGTAAAAAAGATATACGAAATGACCAAAGTATATCGTAAGAAAAGCAGTTTTCGGTTTCCATAATCATCTGTAGCAGAAATTAAAGCATAAAAATCTTTGTCATTTGTATCATAGAAAACACCGTAAACTTCGTAATTGCCTTGCTGCTTAAAAAAGGTTTTGTTCTTTTTAAGATATTTTAAATCATCAATAGACCAATTGATTTTAGCGTCGTCAATACTGCTGTAAATCAACTTATAATTAGAATCAAAAACCAAGGTTTTTTCATCATACAATTTATTAATAGAATTTTGATCTATTATTTTTAAAAGCTGATTGTCAACCTGTTTTACGTTTACTAATAATTTGATATTTGATAACGCTTTGATTTCTAATCGATCCCGAAATTCTTCTTTTCTGTAATTGGAGTATAAAATGAATATCACTGTAGAAGCCAATCCAAAAAGAATGGTAAACAGTAAACTTACTAAAAGTGATATCCTATTTTTTAATGTCATTCCTGATCGCTTAGATAATAACCATATCCAACTTTGGTACGGAGAAGTTTTGTATCGTGATCTTTATCAATTTTTTTTCTTAGAAAATTAATATAAACCTCAATAGTATTTTGATTGGTTTCGATATGATAATCCCAAAGTTTCTCTGCGATAAATTGTTTTGAAAGCACTTTCCCTTTGGCATGAGCTAAAATCAAAATCAATTTAAATTCTTTTGGTGTAAGTTTAATTTCCTCGCCAGCCCTAAAAACTTTCATATCTTCCTCTAAGATTTCTAAATCTTTAATGACTATTTTACTTTCTGTTTGTTGCGGAACTTCTTTCCTTCTTAAAAGAGAATGTACACGCGCATACAATTCATCAAAATGAAAAGGTTTTACAAGATAATCATCTGCACCATTATCAAAAGAAGACAACTTATCTTCAATTTCACTAAAAGCAGTAAGCATTATAATTGGTGTTTTTTTATCGGTTTCTCGAATACCTTTACAAACATCAATTCCATTTATACCAGGAACATTTATATCAAGGACAATAAGATCATATTCATAGGGAAAATATTTTTTCAGAAGAAGAGAACCGTCATAATAAGGAACACACTCGAATTCCTTTGATGCAAAGAAAGCTGAGATTTCTTTAGATAAAGTAAAATCATCTTCGAGTAGTAATATTTTCATGTATAATTTGTTATTTGTAAATCCGATTTGAACTTATCAAATCGGATTTACATTAAGGGTATATTATTTAAAATAAGAGAAAGTCTCGTTGTTCTCAATTTTCAACAAAGCTTCATAAATAAGCTGAATCACATTTTCAACATCATCTCTATGAACCATTTCTACAGTAGTATGCATATATCTTAACGGAAGAGAGATTAAAGCAGATGGCACACCACCATTGCTATATGCAAAGGCATCAGTATCTGTACCTGTTGCACGCGAAGTAGCATGTCTCTGAAACGGAATTTTGTTTTCTTCTGCAGTATCTACAATCAAATCACGCAGCTTATTCTGAATTGCAGGAGAATATCCAATAACTGGACCTTTGCCCATTTTAAGATCACCTTCAACCTTTTTATCAATCATTGGAGTAGTAGTATCGTGACATACATCAGTGACAATTGCCACATTTGGCTTGATTCGGTGAGCAATCATTTCGGCTCCACGAAGGCCAATTTCTTCCTGAACAGAATTTACAATATATAGACCAAACGGAAGCTTTTTCTTGTTTTCATGTAATAAACGAGCAACTTCGGCAATCATAAAACCACCCATTCTATTGTCAATAGCTCGGCACACAAATTTATTTTCATTCAAAATCATAAATTCGTCTGGATATGTAATTACACATCCTACATGAACACCTAATGCTTCGACTTGTTCTTTATTTTCGCATCCTAAATCAATAAAGATATTGCTTAATTTTGGAATCTCTTCCTTGTCACGTAAACGAGTATGAATTGCTGGCCATCCAAAAACACCTTTTACAATTCCTTTTTTAGTATGAATGTTAACTCTTTTTGAAGGAGCAATCTGATGGTCAGAACCTCCATTTCGTATTACATATATTAAACCATCCTCAGTAATATAGTTTACATACCATGAAATTTCATCAGCGTGTCCTTCAATTACAACTTTATAAGGAGCATCTGGATTAATTACCCCAACAGCTGTCCCGTAAGTGTCTGTAATAAAAGTATCTACATAAGGTTTTAAGTAATTCATCCAAAGTTTTTGCCCTTCACTTTCGTAACCTGTTGGAGAAGCGTTATTTAGGTAGCTTTCTAGGAAAGCTATAGAAGTATCTTTTAAGATAGATTTCGTGCTCATAAAAATATTTTTCCGCTAAAATATAAATTTGGTATTAGAGTTGTGTATAAATATATAATTTTACACTTTAATTATGATTCAATGAGACTAACCACCTTTTTATTTATACTACTAGTTTGTTTTTCTTCTAAAGCCCAAGTTACTCCAAAAGAGAACGAACAAATGGGATATATATTAACTGAGAAAGATTCTATTTTAAGCGATACAATTCAGCTTCCCGAAATCATCATTTCAAAAGGACAGAAGATGAGTCCAGAAGAAATGAAACAATTTCAAATTCTTCAAAATAGAGTCTATAAAGTATATCCTTATGCAAAACTAGCTTCAGAACGATTAACTGCTTTAAATAACGGAATGGCTCGTTTAAAAACAAGTCGCGAAAAAAAGAAGTACTTTAAAATTGTAGAAGATTATTTGAACAATGAATTCGAGGAAAGACTAAAAAAACTATCAAGAAAACAAGGACAGATTTTAGTAAAACTAGTTCATCGTCAAACAGGTATGACGACCTATGAGCTGATAAAAACATTAAAAAGCGGATTCAAAGCCTTTGTATCAAATACAACAGCCAATTTATTTGACATTAGTCTGAAAGAAGAGTACAAGCCTTATGATGTAAACGAAGACTACTTAATAGAAACCATTTTGGTTAGAGCGTTCGAATCTGGCCGATTGGTAAATCAACGACCATCGCATCCTATAGATTATGAAGATTTATCAGAGAAGTGGCAGCAAAAAGCAAAAGAGCTTAAAAAATAACTCTCCCTATATATAGTATACAGCCCGACAGGTTTCAAAAACCTGTCGGGTTTATTTTTTATACATATATTAAGGAGAAAGTCATACTATAATATATGAAAGTAAAACGGAGCAGATCTAGAATCAAGTTTTAAGCTCTATTGTCAGGCTGAGCGAAGTCGAAGTTTTTTATAAAGTTATCGTTAACCCGATAGGGTTCCAGAATCTGTCTAATTTTTTTGCACATATATAATTAAGGAACTATTTCCCGCTATGCGCTGCAATCTTCTGCTTTTTAAAGAAAAAAGCAGAAGGATTTCCGCTTCTATCGGGGCTAGGGCATCGGTTTTCATAAGAAATGATGTTTGGTGAAGATGAAATCTAAGCAGAATAGAGCTCCAAAAGGGAAAACTTGGCGTTTTTGCGTCTTTTCGGGATCAGAAAATGCATTTTAAAGAAGCCTTAAATGGTGTCTTCTTTCCAAAAAAGAGTGGTAGAGCATAAAAACCCGATAAAATCTGCAGATGAAAATCTCCTGAAATCATGAAAACCGCTGTGCAGTTCAGAAAAAGGCTACGGAAGGGCAAAAAACTTTGAGATGTAAACCATCCGTTATCAGAGTGTTAAGAAAAAAGGCAAAAAAAGATGGAAAAAAGACGCATAAAAGTATTGGAAAAGCGGAAAAAGGTTCTACTTTTGCACCCGCAACAGCGAAAGGCGCT
>Ga0160474_100041_pt1 | contig 173049 bp, 162 predicted proteins | sample HID1975K_E11MG_FD_108240 | JGI IMG/M metagenome (GOLD analysis project Ga0160474, IMG submission 108240) | Enriched soil microbial communities from UW Madison campus, WI, USA - HID1975K_E11 MG | ecosystem: Environmental > Terrestrial > Soil > Unclassified | place: USA: Madison, Wisconsin...
ATGCCGGCAAGCCGAAGAAGGGCGAGCTGCGCGTGCAGCTGCTGGGAAGCGGCACGATCCTGCGCGAGGCAATTGCGGCAGCGGAATTGCTGGACAAGGACTTCGGCGTGACCGCCGACATCTGGAGCTGCCCGAGCTTCAACGAACTGCGCCGCGACGGCTTCGACGTGGAGCGCTACAACCGCTTCCACCCGGAAGGCGAGCAGCGCAAGGCGTTCGTGACCGAGCTGCTGGAAGGCCGCCAGGGCCCGGCCATTGCCGCCACCGACTACGTGCGTGCGTACGCGGACCAGATCCGCTCGTTCGTGCCGATGTCGTACACGGTGCTGGGTACCGATGGCTTCGGCCGTTCGGATACCCGTGCCAACCTGCGTCGCTTCTTCGAGGTTGACCGGTACTACATCGCGCATGCCGCGATTGCGGCGCTGGCTAAGGAAGGGAAGATGACGGGTAAGGATGTGGCAAGGGCGATCAAGCAGTACAAGATTGATCCTGAGAAGGCTAATCCGGTTGGGGTTTAGCGAATAGACGAGTTTCGAACACTTCAAAGGGAAGGCCTACGGCCTTCCCTTTGCTTTATATAGCAGAGCTAGGTCTACGCATCTAAAGAAATGGAGTTTTTGGATGGGCAAGAAAGCGGCTTCTTGGCGATTCTTCAGGCCAGCAATCTTCGCGATGGCGCGAGTCGCTCGTCGTTTTAGACAAGTGGCAAATCTACTGGTATCTCAACCCGACTACCCGCCGTACGTCTCAAGAGTGCCGCGCCTGAAAGTGGCGATGACGCAAGGGCTGAAGGCCCTCTTCGGCTCTCGAGTCTACAGGCGTGCTGGAGAATTTGGACCCCTAACCCCGGCGATGCTCACAGGCCAGGATTATGTTCGATATAGAGCTGAACTGCAGAGGGCGCTTAGGCTGCCAAAGGTAAGAAACATCGCAGTCACTGGCGGCTACGGGGCAGGAAAAAGCAGCTTCATACAGTCCTTCGCGGCAGATCATGACGAATACAACTTCTGCTTTATATCCCTTGCTACATTCAATAGCGGAGTAGAGTCGAGGGAATTACTCGACGCCGAAGGTTCGCCGGTACAGTCCGAAAAACTCTCAAAATTCCCGGAAAGAGATCCAATTGAACGGATCGAGGCAACTATTGTCCAGCAGCTGCTCTACTCGGTCAAAGACAGCAGTATTCCGCAGACTCGACTAAAAAGAATTAATCACATTTCCACCGCTAGGGCTTCACTCTACTCCGCTTTTACAATAGCAGTTGGGGTTGCGGTGCTTAGGATATGTGGCTTGCCCAAAGAGCTCAACGCGTTAGCTGTCGATTCTCCAGTGCGGGATATTCTCCAGTCGCCATTGGTTGCCTCAGTATTTGTAGCTGCAACCGCGATTTTCCTGCTGGCATACAAGCTAATTTCTGCTGTGCTTAATTTGAAGTTGCAAGGGGTTACGGTAAAGGGATTGGCCTGGGCTCAGCCCGCGATTGCCTCCGTCCTTCACAAGCAGCTTGATGAGATTGTTTACCTCTTCGAAAGAAATAAGATCGATATCGTTCTCATCGAAGATTTGGACAGGTTCACCGATGCGAGTCCTTTCACTAGGCTTAGGGAAATTAATTTCATAGTCAACTCGTCACCCAGCATTACCCGGCCGGTCCACTTCGTCTACATGATTCGTGACGATCTCTTCAGTGCGGAAGACAGGGTCAAGTTTTTTGACTATGTCTTACCCGTGGTGTCTGTCATCAATACGGATAATTCGAAGCAAAAAATGCTGGATATTATTCGCGACAGGCGGTGGAAGCCAATTGAGATCCCGTCCGAGGATCTGATTGAGGCAGTATGCTACTACGTGGATGACATGCGCCAGCTTGTCAATATCCTCAATGAGTTTGACTTATACAGGAAGGTTGTAAACAGAGGAAGATTCTTATCTCCAAACAAGCTGTTTGCAGCAGTTGTCGCAAAGTGTCTCTTTCCCAAGCAATATTCCAAGTTGCTGAAGGGAGAGGGTCTCATATATGAAGCCATAAAAAGCTATGTACCTTGGGCCGCAGAGAGGGACGCTCATTACCTCGCGCAAGTCGCCGAGCTTGAAGTTAAGATTGAAGCTCATACCATAGGTCTTGCTAGATCCGAACGGGAGCTCTGCGCATTGGTGTGGATGGAAGCAGCAGGGTACGAAAAGAGCTATCAACTTGAATCAATAACCATCCCGAGTGGCGAGCGACTCACTTTTAATGAGTTCGTGGGCCAGGAGTCGATCCATAACTTGATCGATCAACCGGCTTTGTTGAGCCTGCAATTTCAGCATCGTGGCATCCGTACCGTCGACACCAGAGACCTCCTCGGCTATGGCGCTGGTTCTCTAGGATCTAGAATCGCGGCCATTCAAGAAGTTGGCCGTGGAGCTCTACGACGCCTCGTTGAAATGAAGGCGAAACAAGCGTCAGAGCAGATTGTAGCCCTGTCTCAAGCAATCCTTCATTCTGATTTTGCCAGCCACGTTGCTTCCCTGTCGAATGAATGGAATCTCGGCCCAATCGGGCACCTAATTGCAAAAGGGCATCTCGGCGAAGATTACTTCGACTACTCTGGATTCTTCTACGAGGGTTCGATCTCGCGCTGGGACAAGGAAGTGATGCTCCGGATCAAGGCGGGCGAGCTCCTGCACGTCAATACGCGAATTGACAACGCCGATGCAGTTGTCAAACGCTTGAGCGAAGCAGATCTTCGTGATGGAAGGGGATTGGTTCTCGCTCTAATTGCTAGCTTGTTCTCCGGCGAAGAGTCGTCCCGCCCCGATACGCGCAAGCGTTACGCATCCCTAGTCGATGCCGCCTCCCACGAGCAGCGGCTAGATGCGTTGCTTTTCGGGATCAATGGCCACGCTTCTTTGATTCCTGTTGTACAGGTGCTACTAAAAGGGAGCGCCGAATCACTTGTAACTATACTTGGGGAGGGGTTCGCGTGTTCAGCAAGTCCTTGTCTGGAGAGAATTTGCGGGGCGATTATCTCCAGTGCGGAGGGGACTGCCGACAAGATTGGGGACGAACTGGCGAGTGATCTGGATGCCTCGATCACGGGTTTGACCGATGGCGCTGCATTCGCGAGCGCGATTTCTGACCGTGGCTGTGCGTTACGATGGTTAGATGCGCAAGGCACGTGGATAGAGCGGCTTGGCAGAGAGGTTAGTCGGGAAGATCTAGGGACTCTGCTTCGATTGGACGCGGTCGCCGTGAATCTGCATAACATCAGGGTGATAGCGGCTGCCTATGAGCTGGAGTGGTCAGACAGGACCGTGGCGTTGCGCGACATTAGGAGCCTGCCAAGGGGCCGCTTGCGCAAGACACTGCTGGCATCACCAGCCAAGCTTGTAACTGCGATTCTTGAACAGCGAGGCGATATTGAAGATGACGGCGAGCATGTACTCTGGGCGTTGAGGCACGTCCAGGAGGACACGGAGCTTCGTGTCGCACTGATCGAGCGGGTGGATTTCAACGTCGAGTCTCTTCAGGATATAGCTCCTAGTCATTGGCTCCAGCTTGTGATAAATGCGCGCATAAAACCTACGTGGCAGAATCTGATTTTGCTGTCCGATGGTTTATCCGTGGACGATTTCGGTGCATGCATGCAAGTGCTTACGTCCTCAGCTTCTTACGCGCAAGCACTTTCACGGGACATATCCGCCCTTTCGCAGGTCAGTGACGAGGTGGTGGTCTCCCTTGCTTCTAAATTACTTACCGCAAGCGGTGCACTTCCTGACCAAATAGGGGGCTTCGCCGGGCGCTCAGGCATAATAACGTTTGTAAGTGGCGATGAGATTCCCGACTTGACGGCGGGCGTAGTAGCAGGGATCGCAGGTGAGCTAAACGGGCGCTGGGTTGATTGGGTTTTTGAAAGACTACAGTCTTCTGACGTTGATGCCGCAGCTCGATATCTTCGTGCCTGCGGCGGGGATCCCGCATTGACTGCTAGTGGAACTCGCATCCGTTCAAAGGTGCTTTTAGCAACAGTTATTTCCACTGGCGACGCGAACCTGAAGGCTGAAGTGTTGAGCGCATGTCTGAAGCGGATAGATGACTGGACAAATGAGGCAGCTGATCAGGTCATCGAGATTGTCCTTGCGCTGGAAAGCCGTCACTTGGGAGCTTCAGCTTCCTTGCTTGGGGGCGCCGGCGAGTTGCTTGTTGCAGCATCGGAGGACGTGGCCATTCGAGTCCTGACATTGCTGGTCAATCAACTTGCCTGGGTCGAAGTACGATCTATATTGCTTATAGCCGGAGGCGGTTTCCTATCTAAGTTGCAAAGCGTCAACGAAACAGTATCGCTACCGATGAGCGATAAGGCGCGCGAGCTGGTTGACGCGATGTACCGGATCAGCGTTCTTAGAAAACCTGCCTACAGTCGAAAAAGAGTTGCAGTGCAGGCGTCCGCAAAATTTTAGACGTCAAGCACCAGGAAAATCTGTCGACCCACCTTTCCACTGACCAATTTCCAACTTTGTGAGGATCCGATGAAGCTCTATACGTTAGACAAGGATGAAGTGGTTGAGGGTTTCGTTGTAAGTGCTGTTTGCGAATATAGGTTCGCCTTAGACCACCTTGCCCCTCTGATCGGTCGACTTAATATTCAGCGAGACACCCTTAAGACAAAGTTCTATGGGAGACTGGAGAAAGACATCGTCAAGGGTTGCGTGATGCCTCCCATTACAGTTGCCCTTATTCACGAGTTCCCGCAAGATTCGGTGATGGCAGACGTCTTCCAGTACATTGAGCAGAACGTCGATCATGGATTTGTGCTGGATGGTATTCAGCGGCTGAATACCTTGGCTAAGGCATCACAAGATCATGGGTTCGACGCATCTCGTCCACTACATGTCAGCTTCGTGATTGCTCCTTCAAGAGACAAGCTGCTGTATCGGATGATCACTCTCAACAATGGTCAACGACCTATGTCGGCGCGGCATCAGATCGAAGTTCTCGCTGATGCCTTCTTCGATTTCGACGGTATTGAACTAAAGCTCGTAGCGGAAAAAGGTAAGTCACGCGTGCGAGCTCCTGATGCCTTTAAGAAATCGGACTTCATCAAGGGGTATATCGCATACTTGGGTGAGACGGTAAATGTTGATAATCAGAAGATTATTGAGGAGAAGATGGATGAGCTCATCGCCTCGCGAATAATCGAGAGCGACATTCCAAGTCGTCGAATTGAATTTTCCGATGTCGTGAATATTGTGAACCGGATGAGCGAGGACGCATACCTAAGGGATTGGATCCGAGTCCAAAATAACTTTATCGGATTTTGCGTTGGCTCAAAGTCCTCAATTGACGTGCTCGCGAATTCCGTAAACGAAGAAATCAAGGCGGCGATTGAGGGGTTTGAGTTGGCTTTCTCTTCCGTTAATGTCAGTAAAGTTAATCTTGGTAAGGTTCGGCGTGAGTGTGTTTCGAAGTTCGTTGAGAATTTTGATGACCTGAAGACGGTTGATGAATTCGAACTTCTCAACAGAATTTCGGACTGGATCTAATTATGTCGGTCACTATGGATGGAATGGCCTACAGTTTCGGGGCGCGCTTGCCTGCCCGAGCAGATCGCTCTGCTCAGTACATGTTGCTTCGGCTGCTTTTGGGTGGCGGGGTGGTAAGGAAGTCGAATAGTCGAAACGGATATTCCCAGCAGATGGACCTGTCTTGCTGGCCGTCTGTCGCTCAAACGCGATCCAGTGCATCGGCTACTTCTGAGTTCCTTTCCGTCCAGATGGGCAGATCAGTTGGGAACTTCATAAGCGAGACCATACTGGATAACAGGCGGCTGTTTAGCGAGATGCTTTCCGAGATCTCTAATTACTACTGCTCAACTGGAACAGGAGCCCACGCGTCAGCATTTGTCTATCTGTATCGCTCGCTTGAGAGGATGTCCTTCAGCGTCCCGTTGCTCTACTGCGCTACATCAAGTGATTTCCAAGGTACATTTGACAGTTTGAAGCGCCTATTCGACGAGGGAGCTGGTGGGGATCTTAGCCTGCTAAGAAAATTCGTCGACGGGGGGAGATTTCTCGACCCCACTGTGGTTGACTCGACGATAACTGTTGATTTCTCTATGTCTCCGCACGGTGGAAAGTACTATCATGCAGTAACTTCAAGATTTAGCGATACCGAGGCATGTGATCCAGTGCTTCGGCAAATAGTAATAAAGTTTGGAAAAATGCAGGGCCTTCTGGAGACGCTTCGGAACCGGTTCTTTCACTTCAGGAGCGGTGATGGTCGAAACAATATTTCGGCAAGAGACCTTATCGATGTTGATGAATTCTTTGCACTCTTGAACCCAGCCCTTGAGAATTTCATTTGTAAGCTGATTCTTCAGTCGATCACCCTAAAATACAGGAGACGCTAGCGCATAGAAAGGAATGCCGCTCCCAAGGTGAGGCTGTCGTGTATTTTTCAGGTGCGACAACGAGGTGCGCCGTTGAAAGGGGCGCATGTCGCCATCTCAGTTGGGTGCCGCTTAAAACTAAGCGTGCGGAGCTTCCAGAAGTGATGTGCCTAGCGCAATCTCGAGCGACCGCGGCCGCGCCCTTCTTGGTGCGACCAACAAGCGAGCATTCCCAAACTACCGCTACCCGCCAGACTAGCTCCGCCAATCGAGCTTGAACCGTTTGATCACGCGCTCTGTTCTTAAGAATCTTAGTGGTCCAAATTCGACCGCTGGTAGCGGGAATCTTGCTGCGGTAGTAGTCGTGACCATGCCAAAAGCAGCCATGGACAAGAATAGCGACACGGTATCTGCTGAGCAGGATATCTGGAGTGCCGGGAAGGTCCTTTCTAATCAATCTATACCGAAACCCAAGCGCCTATAGTGCTCGACGAGGGAGGAGGTCCGCTACAGTGTCTCGGCCGCGAATGCGGCTCATATTGAGACCGCGCTGTCGAGGATTTAGGTTGTCGGCCATAGAGCTCCTGCATACCTCCTTATCATGCGCTTGGCGTGCTGCCAGGCGCGCTATTCCCTATATGCTGTCGGTAACTCTACAGTGCTGCGCCTAACCGTGCGAATCGATGGTCTCACGGAGCTCGTTGCTTAAGGTAGGGCCCGATGCTCCTTTCCCGATACTTCAGTCGCAGCAATCTGATTCACTCCGACGACAATTGTCTCCAGCATCTTGATGGCTAGGGCCTTCGCGAGAAGAGGAGGAACGGCGTTTCCTATCTGCTTGAAGGCAGGATTCATCGTTCCGCTGAATCTGAAGCCATCCGGAAACGACTGGAGGCGAGCGGCCTCTCGGACAGAGATGGTGCGTGCTTGTGAACTGTCGTAATGGATATGGCTATAACTATCCTTGCCGAGATGTGCCATCAAAGTGCGGGCCGGTTGGTCAGACCACATCTTTCGCCATTTGTTCGGGAACTTAGTGGCATCATAAGGCGGAACGACGGAGTCCCAGAGCAACTTGTACCCGGCAGACTTCTCACCAAGTTTTTCTCCGCGCAACCGTGCAGACGAAAGGCGCTCCTGAAACATCTTAACTGCATGAGCGTAGGCTTCAGGATACTGGTCGCCTGGATTCATTCGCGCGAAGAGCTCGTAGTCGCGTGGCAGGTAGCGGATTACGTGATCTGCAATGCCGTCTTTCGGTGCTGCGTGGCCATCCCAGGTGCGCATCAGCGCTCCGTAGGCCGTCGGCTTCTTTTTTCCATAAGAGACCGGCGTGTCAAAGCGACGCGCACCCCGCGATATTTTGCCCTCTGCTAGAAGCTCGCGTGCATTGATCGGAGGGAGGTCAGCTAGTGCGTCGTTTGCAGTAACCGCAGGCGGCAGATCAGGCGACGCGGCAGGTGGCGCGATGTAGGAGTGTGCATTACCCAGCAACGTGCGCAGCGTTTTCAACGCTACCGAGCGTGAACCCTCATAGCCAGGCGGAAGCACAAGCCAATGCGAAGGCTCTGGGAAAGATACAGCGGCATTCAGCTCTCGATGGTACGCAAGGAGGAACATGCGCTCCCGCATCTGGGGGACGCCGTAGAAGGCTGCGTTCAGGAGCGTGTAGCCACATGTGTAGCCCTTCGGCACTAGCACTTCGCAGGTCTCTTCAGCTATGTTCTGCCCGCCATGATTGAGCATGTCAGGCACGTTCTCCATCAGCACTGCGATGGGCTGAAACGCATCGACGTACTCCAGGTACTTCTTATAGAGCTGCGCGCGAGGGTCGTGGATGAACGCCTCCGGATGCTCTTCAATTTCTCGCAATTTCGAGCGACCCACTCGCGCGAACGCTTGGCAAGGCGGGCCGCCCACTACGATGTCGAAGGCATCTGCAACGGCACCCAGTCCCAGTTGTAGGCAAAGCTCAGCGGGAGTGGTCTTTGTAATATCAATTGGCTTGCTGTGTGCATCTGCACCGGCGTGAAAATTCAGGCCGTGAGATCGGGCGGCATCAGGATCAAACTCGACTGCCGCGCGAAGGTCGAAGCCGGCCGCCTGGAACCCAAGGGAAAGGCCTCCGCAACCCGCGAACAGATCAAGCACGCGAGGCTTGCCGCCCGAGGCAATGCGCTCAATCTTGCGGAGAATGACATCAGTACTCATTAGTTTGTTCCTTGCCCGGTGGGCAGGCGAAGTGGGGATTCGGGCTCTACTTGACAGTCGTCAAGGAACCGCTGAATTGCCATGCGGATGACCCACGCCGACGAAACGTTATGCGTGTCGGCCAATGCTTGCACCTGCATGTGCACATTCTCGGTAAGCATCACTGACGTTCGGACGGACCTGCGGTCAGGTGAAATGGGACTTCGAGCCATGAGCAGGGCCAGATTTCGATGATGCCCCATTGTGACGCAATCTGCGTATAAATGCACCACATCAATGGCGTCTGAATCGGCATAATTAGACACATCTGGCTCACTCTTTTGGACCTATGGCACGCAAGCTAGCGTTGAAGCGTCTTACTGCATCGGATCTCACGGTGTTCCGGTGGCATTTCATCAACAGGCCGGCTGGAAATCAAAAAGCCATCAATCTTGACAGTCATGTACTCGTCGGGAAGTTGTACCCAGAGCTCGGAAAGACGGAGCTTATTCCCGCCCCTCGCTACAAGGTGGATTTGAAACTATCGGGACCGGGGTTTTGCTTGCCGCAAACAATTGTTCGGAAGATCCTCAAGCAGCAGAAAAACTGGCGCCTGAATGGGGAGTTCATTGTTGGTCCGATCGACGATGCCGATCGCTACAACGCTCTTGCGCCCGACGATTTCGCTCTCTTCGATTTCCAGGGCGATCAAGTTCCAGAAGCCATACATATACTGTTTGTCTCCGCGGCCCACCCTCAAGACGAGGTGCTGCATGGAGAGCTTGAGCGTCGGTTCTCCGGCGGCTCAATGCGGATTTTGGAAGAGAGCGTCATTCAGGAAGTTGTTGAGCATAGTGGGCTCAACGCACTTCACCCACTGAGCGAGTGGGCGGATGGGGAGCTCCTGGAAGGGGCGGCTCTTGGAAGCGGGGATGCCGTTGTCGCCATCAACGATCGCCGGCGAGGGGGCGGACTGAGCCCCGAAGACTTCTTGGTTGCTCGTAAGCGCGCCGAAGCAGTTGGTTCCTCTGGGGAGTACATGCTGAACGATTGGCTCCTCGAGAAAGTGCGCCGAGGTGAAATTGTGGCGGCGGAGTGGACTGCAAGTATCAACGCAATTGCCCCTTTCGATTTCGAGATCGTACCGTCGGTCGGAAGCACGTCCCGTCGGATCGACGCCAAGAGCACTTCAGGCGCGTTTTCAAACCCTGTCCACCTATCGCGGGCCGAGCTCCGGGAGGCTGTACTGGGAGGCTTGCCTTACGACATCTACCGAATCTACCGGCTCGACGAGCGCGGTGCTGAAATGCGCATTGCCAAAGATGTCGGCCCGTCTCTTGAAGAGACCTACAGCCGAATCAACTCAATTCCACTAGGTGTAACGGTGGACTCGATCTCAATCGACCCGCTGATCCTACCTTTCGCCGAGGCAGCAGTCTTCCTAGGCAATCCGGGCTTCGATGATCCCGACTTGTTTGACTGAACGCTTGCTGCTCAACAGGTCATGAACGGTGCTTTGGCTGCCAAACGTTTTCGTTCCATCATAAGCAGGTCTCCGTCTTACAAGCCCGCACGGCTTCCGACGCGGACAGATCTTCACAACTCCCGAGTCTTCGCTGAATCCAAGTACCAGCACAATTGCTTGCGCCCCGGCATGGCGAAATTAAACTCCTAAACCAATGGCGAACAGTTCTTGCGATCTGCGCCCTCCGCAAGATGCGGTCATGATGTCCGCATGCCATCTCAGATCCTGCGACTGCTAAGAGCCATATGCGCCAATGCTTTGGCAGCGCCAACCAAGCCGCGTTAATCAACAGGAACAAGCGATTTCCCATCCTCCGCACCAAAGCGCATGGTGTTCATCGGAGCGTAGAAACTCTTCTAGCAAGACAATGTTGGACGTCCCATGTCGGGAGGGTGGCTAATACAACACCCCCTGTGGAAATACGCCCGCCGGTTCTTGCTAGACGGTTTCTAACCTCCCGACGCCCTTGCCATCCCGGCAAGGGCAAGCCCTGCAGGAGGTCCAACATGTTGACGCCGTGGGAAGACGAACCCGATGACGCGCGCCCCAAGCGCAAACCCTACGCCCGCCCCGCACGCAGCTACCGCGTAGGCGGGCTGACGTACCCGGACCGCGAAGAGTGCGGTCCCACCGAGATTGTTCCCTACCTCAAGCTGCGCGGCCGCTGGCTGGACAAGCTCGGCTTCGACGTAGGCGCCCGCCTGAAGGTGGAGGCCACGCACGGCATCATCACCCTTACGGTGGTGGAGCGGCCCGTGCCGGTGGTCAAGAAGATCCCCCGCAAGTTGCAGCGCCGCACCGGCTGAGCGCCCGCGCCCACCCGCCGGGTGGGCCGTTGCACGGCCAGTGCCCGCCAGCCCTTGCGGGCGGCCTGGCCGCACAGCCGCAGTGCCTGCCCCGGTTCGGCAGCGCTGCACTGTGGCAGGCGCAAACGCCAGCACGTCACTGCACGCCCGGTGCAGTGTGGATGTACAACCTGTTTCATAACCCAGCAGTGGGAGGAACGCATGAGCAAGAGTGTCTTCATGCAGTTGGAAATGGCCGCTGGCCTGCGCGCCAGCTTTCAGCACGCGGCGGCGCGCGAACACCGCCCCGCCGCACAGGTGCTCCAGCGGTTGATGCGGGAGTATGTGGTGCGGCAATCGTGTGTGGATGCCGACGCAGAGGCCGGGGCCTTCGACCCGGTTGAGCGGCCGGCAGGTGCGGTGGCCCTGGAGGGGGCGAGGGTAGCCACGTGTGAGCCGGAGGCGGCGCCGTGCTTTGAAAGCGGCGACCGGGATCTGGAGGCAATGGTGGCTCGGCAGCTTGGGTGGCGGTGTTCGCCGTTTGGGATGGGGTGAGGGGCGGACTGTATCTGCGCTGCGGTGTGGCAGGCGCTGCTTCTATCGGGCGCCTGCTCCATGCAGGGAATGGCAAGCAGTTCTATCCGCCCCTTGTCGTCTCCAAGCGTGCCGCCGTAGCATTCCTCAATCGAAAACAGGGGGGAATGCATGGTCAGCACAGGGATTGGCACGATCAACCAAGCGCCGGATGTGCGCCATGCGTAGTGCGGATCAGGCTGATACGGCCGCATCGCCGCTCATCTATGAGGTGGTACTCACCGACGGTGCCATTCGCAATGGCTACATCACGGTGGATCCCGGTTGGGAAGGCTTTTCTTCCGCCATGCTGGGGCGGCCAGACGCCCCTTCGGGCAGGGCCGCAGTGTTCACCTTCCCCGACGGCTACCAGGTCACCTCCGACCTGCGTGCAAGTGGCCCAGGTTCCGCACGCATCCGCTCCCGTGTGGCGCCCGCGTTCAAGCGGCTGGGCTTGGTGGCAGGCAATTCGCTGCTGCTGGTGTGCGAGCGTGAGGGGCAGTACCGGGTAGAGCCGCGTACCGGTCAACTGCGGGATAGCTTCGAGCTGGGCTATGTGAGGCTGCGCGAGCGATTCCTGGCACGTTTCCCGGATTTTATCGGCTTTGATGACCCGCGGCTGCTGCGCGAATCCAGCTACAAGCGGCAGTTGATCAACCACTACGAAAGCATCATGGCCCCGGCGCTTCGGGACGGACCGGCGCAGGAGGTCTGGACGGCGTTGATCAAGCTGCTGCGTGTTCGGGTGGGCAGTGATAACCCTCAGCCCCAGAACGTGGTTGGCTGGCGCATCGTTGCCCAATTGGCTGACCTTCCCGAACACGACCAGATACAGTTGGGCGCCGGGGTGATGGAGCTGCTTCACCTGCAGGGACCGGGTGACCGGCTGGATGATTTCAATGATTGCCTGTCCGGGCTCAGCACGCCCCTGCAGCCGGCAGCCCAGCGATCGCTGTCGAGCCTGCTGCTTACCCTGAATGATCCCACCGGCTATTTCTTCATCAAGACCGGACAGATGCGCCGGGCGCTGAGTCTGCTGGATCCCACCTTCGATTTCGGCAAGGGCGGCATGGTGACCGAGGAGTGGGAGCGCATCCGCGCCTTGGCCGCGCGCCTCGCCGAACGCCTCAACGAAGACGGCTGGCCCCCGGAAGACATGATTGATATCCAATCCTTCCTGTGGGTGGCCATCGCCTACGAGCAAGGCGACGGCGCCGAGCCTGAAGACGAGGCCGAAGAAGCCGAGGACGAGGCCGTAGACGACGAGGCTGAAATGACCGCCATGCACCGCCCTACCAACACCATTCTGTACGGTCCGCCGGGCACCGGCAAAACCTACGGCGTGGTGGAAAAAGCGCTGGAAATCCTCGACCCGCCGCTGCTGGCGACCGCAGCCCGCCACGGCGCCGGCGGCAGGGCACTGCTGAAGCAGCGCTTCGATGCGCTGCTGGATGAAGGCCGGATTCGCTTTGTCACCTTCCACCAGAGCTTCGCCTACGAAGACTTCGTGGAGGGCCTGAAGGCTCGCACGGGCGACGGCGGTGCGCTGGAATATGTAGTGGAGCCCGGCGTGTTCCTGGAGCTCTGCATCGAGGCCCAGCACAGCGATCTGCCCTATGTGCTCATCATCGATGAAATCAACCGGGGCAACATCGCACGCATCTTCGGCGAGCTGATCACCCTTATTGAGCCCAGCAAGCGGCAGGGCATGGACGAGGCGCTGTCGGTGCGCCTGCCGTACTCCAAGCAGGTATTCGCGGTGCCGGCCAACCTGCACCTGATCGGCACCATGAACACAGCTGACCGTTCGTTGGCAGCCATGGACGTGGCCCTGCGCCGGCGCTTCCGGTTCATCGAGATGCCGCCACAGGTAGAGCTGCTGGACGCTGTCATCGACGACGTCCCTTTGTGCGAGCTGCTGGGCACGATCAATGACCGCATTGAGGTGCTGCTGGGGCGCGACCACCTTATCGGCCACGCCTACCTGATGGGCGTAACCGACCTGCCATCGCTGGCCGATGCCTTCCGCCTGCGCATCCTGCCGCTGCTGCAGGAGTACTTCTTCGAGGACTGGCAGCGCATTGCCTGGGTGCTCAACGATGGCGTCAAGCCGGAAGGCGAGCGCTTCCTGCGGCAGCGCGACCTTCAGCTGGGCCGCTTGTTCGCACCGGATGTGCAGCTCGCGCCAGATACCGCCCGGTGGTACATCCACGAGGCGGCATTTGAACAGCCGGCCAGTTACCGGGGAATTCTCGCTGGCCGGGCTGGCTGAGCCGTGGCGGTGCTCACGGTCCGCGAGTACGCGCGCATTGGCGTCTGCGCCGATGCCCCGCGTCAGGAGGGAATGGATGCGGCCTGGCTGCCGCAGGCGTCCTTCGATTGGCTATGCGCGGAGTTCGAGCGCCTGCGTGGGGGCGGCGCGGCCCTGGTGCAGCGCGACGGTGCCCGCTGGTTACGGCTGGACCAGTATGTAGGGGTAATGGAGTGCCCGGACGGCACAACGTTGGAGGTGCTGCCCAAGCATGTCACCGCCGACGGCGACCACGCTTCCGCCCGTCGGCTGCTGCGGCGCATGCTGTGCACAGTGCTGGACATCCCACCGCGCGAAGGCAGCCTGGCCGGGGTGGCGCTGTTCGACCTGCCCTTGAACGAATGGGTGATGGCGCGCTTCCTGGCTGCGCTGGATGAGCTGGTCAAGCGCGGGCTGCGTTTCGACTACACCCGGGTGCGCGAGGAGCAGGTGTTCCTGCGCGGGCGCCTGGATACCACGCGGCAGCTGAGGCAGCCGCCCTCCCGTGCCCATCTGTTCCACCTGGAGCACGATGTCTTCAGCGAAGACCGCCCGGAGAACCGGCTGTTGCGGTCTGCGTTGGACTCTGTGTGCGCCCGCACGCGCAACCCCGGTAGCTGGCGGCTGGCGCATGAGCTGTCTACGCGCATGGCGGGCGTGCCGCGCAGCACCCACGTCGCCACGGACCTGCGTGCTTGGGGCACTGATCGGCTGATGGCGCACTACCGACCTGTGCGCCCGTTGTGCGAACTGATCTTGTCGGGGCAGAGCCCGCTGGCGCTGCGGGGGGATTGGCGCAGCCCCAGCATGATGTTTCCAATGGAGCGCCTGTTCGAGCGCTATGTTGGCGTATGCCTTGCCCGCCAGTTTGCGCCGGCATGGCAGGTGGGTGGTGCGGCATCTGAACATCTGTGCAGCCACCAGGGCAAGGGATGGTTCAGCCTGATCCCCGACTTCCTGCTGCGCCGGGGTGAAGAGCTGCGCGTGCTGGATACCAAGTGGAAAGTGCTGGACGGGCGCGCAGCCGACCCGCGCGAGAAGTACGGGTTGAAGCAGGCAGACTTCTACCAGATGTTCGCCTATGGACAGCGGTACCTGGGGGGCGTGGGCGAGATGGCGCTGGTGTACCCGCAGCATGACGGGTTCGATCAGGGGTTGCCGGTGTTCGCGTTTGATGCGCGGCTGAGGCTCTGGGTTGTGCCGTTTGATCTGGAGCGGGGGATGTTGGTGGCGCCATCGGATTGGGAACTGACCCTTCCAGCAAGACGTCGAGAGTGCATCGGTGGCGACCCTCTATCGGCGGGAGATCGAGAAACTTAAGGCATCGTTTCCAGATGATTCGTTCCACTGAATGCAACGAATCCTATGCCGTACTCCGTTGTGAAAGCACGACGCAGTTCTGATAATTGTGGGTATCGGAAAAGGAGTTCCAGAGCGAGAGGTTCACGGACGAACTGCGGCCAGGAGTGTCGCAACCCAGCTTCAACATAAAGACTCACCAGCCCATACGGCAGCCCCAATAGGGCGTAGTAGTCACTCCCCGCGCCATACCATCCCGATCGAACGGCCGCCATTGGCCGCCACCAATGCCTTCTTCCCTCGGCATGCCGCGCTGTAGAAAAGTGGCAAGTCGACTCCATCTCGATGCTCAAGGATCTCACCCGTGGCAAAAGACCTGACTGAAAGCAAGATCATGCAAGCCTTGGACTACGCCTACGACAAGGCTATGAACGGCCTGCCGGGCGTCGATTCGGCTATCGAAATGGCCGAAAGCTATATGCGCCAGCCCGGAACGCTCGAGGAGCATGCCAATACCTTGGTGAGGTGGCAAAACACCAAGGCTGCCACGTCCGGCTTCGTCACAGGTCTCGGTGGGTTGCTGGTCATGCCGGTAACCATTCCCGCAAACCTGGCCAGTGTGTACTTCATCCAGATCCGGATGATCGCGGCGATTGCGCACATGGCGGGTTGCGACGTACGGGACGATCGTGTGAAAACCATGGTCTACGCCTGCCTGACGGGCAACGCGGCCAAGGAGGTGCTCAAGGACGTAGGCATCCAGCTGGGGAAGAAGGTGGCGCAGGCCAGCATCAACCGGATTACCGGGGCCACCATCCTGCGGATCAACAAAGCGGTAGGCTTCAAGCTGTTGACCAAGGCGGGAACCACTGGTGTGGTGAACCTGAGCAAGATGGTGCCACTTCTTGGTGGTGTCATCGGTGGCGCCGTTGACGCGGCCACTACCAACATCGTGGGCAACGCGGCAGTGAGCGTCTTCATCACCGGCGAGCCGACCTCAACGCCCGCGCCGGTCATCTGAGAGCATCGCCTCCTGCCGCGGCGGCCGGCGGGCGCTACGGCAGGAGGCGGACCATGCTGGTTGAACCGGTACGCTTTTCGAGTCAGGAGCAAGGCGCCATGGAACACCTGCTTGCAAGGTCGTCGCTTTTAATCCAGAACGCGTTGTCGATTGTGGACCATCCTCTTTTCGATGACTCACAGCGCATTCTGGCGAGTGCCAACGCGTGCGATCTAACGCTTCAGCACGGTCATGGGCTCCGTACGCTTCTGGATCGGGGGCACCGGGTATCGGCACCCGCCATGCTCCGTTGCCAGTTTGAAGCAATGGTTCGATCACTTTGGATTCTGTACTGCGCCGACGATGATCAAGTTGCGCTCATGATGGCAGCGGAGCTGGTGGAGTCACTTGCGGGCCAGAAGCTGCCCATGGCGGGAGATATGCTCAAGGCCCTCAGCAAGGTGCCGCAGGCTTCTCATCCCAACTCGCTGCTGCAGGAGTTCAGACAAAGCGGATGGAATGCAATGAACTCCTACGTACATGGTGGAGTGCACGCTCTGCATCGGCTACGCGAGGGATTTCCCGAAGAGCTTGCAGTGTCCGTGCTCAAGCTGAGCAACGGACTTTCAATGCTGGCCGCGATGCACCTGGCGATTCTGATCGGCAGGGGAGCGCTACAGAAGTCATTGATACAACTTCATGAAGGCTATGGCGAATGCTTGCCCATCAAGGACGTAGCGCCGCCAGCGGTGTGATCAACCTCGCCTGGATGGACTTCCCGACTGGACGCCGCGCGGACGCTTCGATGCTCGCACTTCAGGTCGATTTTCGGCCCGTCTTTGCCACTGAAAAGCGCATCCTTCATGCCATGGTCAAATCATCCCCCACTCGCCTGATCACCCGCTGGATGGCCAAGTTCAGGTGGCCAAACGGAGTTTCCCTTCAGCGTGAGCTTTGCTGTTGCCGTAGTCAAGGTTTGCCGGTCGTCCGGTAGATCGCGTGCCATTTTGCCCAGTGCGAGCGAGCGATGATCCAACATGCAGGTAGTGCTGCGCATTCGCATCCGCTTGGCGATCCGAGAACGCCTGCTGGCGTGTAGGAATAGTGCGATTCAAGGGTAAGTGTGAACAGCCGCACATCAGAAGCGTGACACTATTAATTGGTCGGTTCGCCCCCCATTGCTAGCCTGATCCCTACATCAAAAGCCAAGGGCCCGGCGTGGGGCGCATTGCAATTGTCGTAGGCGATAGCACCAGCAGTGGTGGCACAGTCCTCACGGGCTCGCCCTTCACCGACATCAACGGTATGGCCGTCGCTCGCGTGGGCGACAAGGCCTTCTGCCCGAAGCACCAAGGTGCGTTCCCCATCGTTACCGGCGACCCCACCTTCATCGTGGACGGCCAGGCGCTGGCCAGGCATGGCGACGCCCTGGCGTGTGGGTGCAAGGTACTGGCGGTGAAGCAGAGCACGGTGTCGGTGGAGTCGGGCGGAGGTGGCGCGGCAATGGCTGGTAGCCCCGCATCATCAAGCGTGGTCAGCCCTGCGTTGGTGTATTCCACCTCGCCCGGCCTCCCAATGTCATTGCTGGACAAGAAGCCGGTATGCGAGGAATGCCTCATGGCAGGCAATCGCTCCGGATCCGTATTTCTGGGCCGATGACCATGAACTACGCGCTGATTGATGCCGCGTCGCGGCCGGATATCGTCCACATCATTCGTAGCCATGCCGGTCGCGACTATGCGCGCGCCCTGTTTGAGCGCCAACCCGAAGCCCGTCACGCAAGCCTGGGTCCTTGGCTGCTGCATGTTGAAGCCCAGCCTTCCCTGCGAGGCGTGTTGCAGACACTGGAGCATGTGCCGGGCGCGGTCACGCTCCTGGAAGCGGACGTTGAAATGGATGCGCTGTTCCTTCACCTGGAGTCACGGCTGGACCTGCGCTTGGCAGACGGCAGCCTGGCAATGTTGCGTTTCTGGGACGGCCGCGCCATACACCGCCTATGGCAGGTGCTGACTGACAGCCAGCGTCACGCTCTCATGGGTCCTGTAAGTCACTGGTCCTTCCGTATCAATGGTCGCGCTGTAGAAAAGCGCCGACCCAAGCTGGAGGCGACGGATGCTTGAGCTCAGTGCAAGACAGGAAGCATTGCTGCGCCTACCCGAGCCCACCACGTTTCTGCCACGATTGGCTGCCGAGATTCGCCGCGACATGCCCGAGCGGGTAGCCGGGCTCAGCGACGCCGCGCTGCTTGAGGAAACCGAGCGCAGTTACAACCATGCAGCCTACGAGCTGGGCATTACCCGACTGCCGTTGCTGGTGCATTGGACCAAGACTGATGTTGGTAGCGGTGGCGAGCTCCGTCGGGATATGACGGTGGACCTGGCAATACGAAACGCGAGCAGCCCCAACCTTGCAGCAGCAGACGTGCTCGCAATACTGGTGGCTTCACATCGTTGGCCGAAGCTCGGAGGGGAACACTGATGGCGACGTTACCGGCCCCGGTGGTAGGTAAAGCGCTGGAATGGCTGGGCAAGGCGGCAGCGGCTGCCGCTGCTGCGGCAGGGGCCAATGAGGCAATCAAGGACAAGCCGGCTACGAAGACCAGGGAGGCCGATTGCTCGGAGGTATCCAGCGACGCGGACTGCGGTCAATGCTTGCTGATCAACGGACGTATCGGACAGCCACCCACGGCGAGGTATGTAACCAAGCGAAATCGGATCAACTACGACTACCAGTTGCAGATTGCCAATCTTCACGCAGGACCGGAGGTATTTGGGTATGTGAAGCGTGGTGACAACTCAAACACGATCGTCAACATCGGGCTATCGGTGATCAAGGACTTCTTCGGTACCGGCGGCAAGTACACCACCTTGGAGTGGATGTACGGCGGAATTGCATTTGATGGATTCTGGCGGAGCTCCTGTACTGTTGTTGAGGCTAAAGGAAACTACGCAAAATTCTTCGATGAGGAAGGCCGCTACAAGTATGATTTCATGAGATTTGCCATTCTGAACTGGAAGCGGTCTTTTGACACACAGTACGTCGTTGTTCAAACTGCCAAGCCACAGGGCCGCCTTGAATGGCATTTCATGCAGCGATCGTCATACATTGCAGCGCAGCAGGTTGGGATTCCGCTTACGGCCGCTCGGCTGACCCCTTACGCATTTGGGCTCGTCCTATGATCGCTAACATGGCGTTTCGATTTCCCGCGGTAGCTTTCACGGCAGAGCAGGCTTACGACGCTGCGAAGATCTGGCTCGATCACGTATCGCATGCGCATCCTGATTTCACCAGTTGGTGGCTAATGCCAAGAACGGCTAAAGAGAAATACGTATCCTTTTCAGACCGTGAGGCGAGCATCGCCAGAATCGAAGATAGCGACGAGAAGTTCTTTCGTGAATTTCCGGTCGCAAGGCCGAGGGGTAGCGGTGGCGTTCTCCTGAGCAATGTGTCCAGCGGCAGAGAGTGGTCTCGTCGCGGCAGGGTCTCGCTTTCTATCACCCCGAGCGCAGGCGAAGTTAGGTTTGAGATAAGTGGAATGGACGATCTTTATGCGTCGCCAACAGATGTAGCCTGGTCGATTCTGAGGGCGCTCGCCTCGCATCAAGGTGTTTCTTTTGCCCAGACCAACGTGCTGCAGCGCGTGCGGGACGAGTTGATTCTCTACAGCGCAAGCCGATCAGTGTTCCCTCATCGTGAGTTCTTGGGGTGGATGGGGTATGTGAACGACATCGTTACCGACACAGATGTGCCGAACGCGGCGCGCCTTGAAGTCCTTGGGAAAGGAACGTTGGTGCTATCTGTGAATGATCTGGATCTTGGAAATGCCGCGTCGATCATGCAGGCAAATCAAGTCGAGATCAGCTTGGCAGAGATGGGCCTGCTGCCTGTAACGGACGCCGGGCTCAACTAGAAGTATTTCCTGCTTTTCTTCAGCGTCCAGCGGCATTGCCACGGACGATCAGACTCGACCGCACCCCGGTGCGTGGCGTGGCCTACCAGGTGATGCTGCCCGACGACAGCATCCGCACCGGCCACCTGGACGATGAGCGCCGCGCGCGCATATTCGGGATCAACAGTGCCCGTGCAGCCTGGGGCGATGCAAATGATCAAGATGGTTGACGAACAATTCGCCTACTTCTATGACAAGAAGGGTTTTGGCCCCGCACTTGACGCCAACGCTGCGTCGCAATCCCAGATTCAACGCTATCGTGGACGATTACCGGCCAAGCTTCTTGAATACTGGTCCGAGTACGGCTTTGCCGGATACGGGCGGGGACGCATCTGGATGACGGATCCAGCGGAATACAGCGATGTTTTGAACGCTTGGCTGCACCAGACGCGCTTCCATGCAACTGACAAGTATTACGTAATAGGCCGCAGTGCATTCGGCAATCTGATGGTGTGGGGAACCGAAACGGGGCCTGGCCTAAGCATCGACTGCGCTTGGGGCATGATCTTCCCGAGTGATAGATCTCGATGGATGAACGAGGGAAAGGGCGACCTTCTCATCTCGAACTGGCTGGCCGGCATGCAAATGGACAGCCTGGATCAGACAGATGAGAAGGATGTTCTTCTCTTTGATCGAGCGGAAAAGGCGCTGGGTCCACTCGCAAACGATGAGATGTATGGCTTCATCCCGGCCCTTGCAGCTGGCGGCCACCGACGGCTGGATAGCTTGAAGCGCGTCAAGGCAGTTGAGCACTTGATGTTCCTCGCGCAGCTGGGCAAGCCTGAGGTCATGATCGACATCGTAAGGGAAGCAAAGGATCGAGGGCTCTGGAAGTAGTTTCCAGTGAGACCCGCCCAAGTATCCCCGCGCCACCGAAGCTTACGTGCTATGCATACCCATTGCTCAGGGCCTTTATGAGCTGTTGTACAGCCCGCGAAAGTTTGCGTGACGCCGTGAAGGAGGCTAAGTGTGAGGGACTTTGGTACTCAGTGCACGCGGAAAGAACCAACTCAACGTACTTGGACATGCCGCTAGGCCTATCTGGAATTCTCTATGAACATAACGTTGGCGTGCAGATTGAAGCGCGAAAGCCTGACAGCGGAGGAAATCTATGATCGTGCCTCGGCCACACTTGGGCGCCTGGCCTCAGTTGACGCTGGCTTCGAAAGGTGGTGGTCAATGTCGCGCAAGATTAATGACACCGCAGTTGCCTTTGGTGATCGAGTTGGAACCATTGCAATGATCCAGGCCAACAGGGCAGGGTTTGAGAAGAAGTACCCGGGGGTGCCATCTTCCTTGAGTAGCGGTGTCCTCTTGACGAACGGCGAGACCGAGGATGAGTGGGCAAGACGTGGACAGGTGGCGCTTGCAATAAATCCAGGCGCTGGTGAAGTACGGCTGGAGATCAGTCGCATGGAAGAGGTCTACTCGTCGCCATCGGACGTGACTTGGTCATTGTTGAAGGCCATGACCTTGGACGAACGCGTTACCTTTGCGAAGACGAATGTCCAGCAGGGTTCTGGTAAAGACAGAAAGCTATATAGCCTGCACTGCGCGGTATTCCAGCATCGGGAGGTCTTGGGGTGGATGGGCTACGTGAACCAGCCCGTCACCGCTGAGCAGGTTCCCGGTGCGGCGCGTGTGGAGCGCCATGGTGAGGGCACGCTGATCATGGCCGCGCGTGAGGTGGATCTCTTCGACGCACACTCGGTCGAACGGGTGAATCGTGTTGAGATCAGCCTGGCGGAACTGGGATTGCTCCCTTTGACCGATCCAGGCATTTGATGCCGGACCGTTGCGCGTTGATGGTTCGTGGCCTACATGCTAGCTGAGGCAATACCGCATAGTCCTCAGTCCATTCCCCTCGACCAATTGCCCCACCCAAGCACCCACCCCCACACCCTGCTACCATTCCCCGGCATTCCAGCCAGCCAGCCCACGCACACATGCGGGACCGGCCGTCACACGTACGGCCCAGCGAGCCAGGACACCCTTCCGTGCCCATTCAAGGACGCTCGCATGTACCCTCGTTCCCTTCTCCGTTCGGCCGCGCTGGCCCTCGCCGTCACCCTGTCCCTTGGCAACCCGTCGGCGTTCGCCGTGGGCAAGGCCACCCCGGCTGCAGAAACCGCAGCCGCCGTGCTGCGCAAGCCCGTTGCCCAGGGCCTGTATGAGCTGGCCTACAGCCCCACGGTAGATGTGGTGTACGTGGCCTCGTCCGGTGGCTTCGGCGATGCCGCCGGTCCGGCGCAGCTGTTGCTGCTGGACCCTAATACCCTCGACGTGGAAGCGCAGATCCCGCTGGAGCGCAAAGCCTTCGGCCTGGTGCTGGACGACGCCAACCACCGCCTGTACATCGGCAACACCGTGGACACCTCGGTCACCGTGGTCGACACCGCCACCCACAAGGTGGTGGGCATCGTGCAGCTGATGGAAAAGAAGGTTGGCAAGCACGGCAAGGCCGCCTACACCCATGACCTGCGCGAGCTGGTGGTGGATGGCGCGGCCAACCGCCTGTATGTCACCGGCCACTCCGGCGAGGGCAGCGTGCTGTTCGTGGTGGACACGCAGTCGTTGAAGGTGGTCAACACCATTCCGGGCCTGGGTAACGCCAAGGCGCCGGGCCTGGCGCTGGATGCCAAGGGCAAGCGCGTGTACACCTCCAACCTGCTGGCCGAAGTGGTCACCGTGGGCACCGACAGCGGCAAGGTGGAGCAGCGCTTCAAGGTAAGCGCCGAGCAGCCGATGAACATCGCGCTGGAGCCGTCGGGCAAGCGCCTGTACGTCACCGACCAGGGCTCGGAGATGATCCGCAAGTACCAGGCCAGCAGCTCGGGCTTCACCTCCACCCACCCGGGCCAGCGCGTGCTGGTGCTGGACCGCACCACCGGCAAGGAACTGGCCAGCATCCCCACCGACGCCGGCCCGCTGGGCATCCTGCTGGACGCCAAGCGCAAGCGCTTGTACGTGACCAACCGCGAAGCGGGCACGGTGACGTCGTACAACAGCGATACGTACAAGCCGCTGAAGACCTACTCGGTGCCCACGCACCCGAACAGCCTGGCGCTGGATGCCAAGAAGAACGTGCTGTACGTGACCGTCAAGAACGGCGACAACGAGGCCAAGGGTAGCCCGGAGTCGGTGGCGCGGATCCAGCTGGACTGATGCGTTGACCAAGGGGCCATCCGCGTCGGCGGGTGGGCCCCTTGGTGTGGTCGGATGCTGCCGAAACCGCACTGGGATTCGTACTACTTCTTACAAGGCGCCATGCCAACTACCTTGTCGGTAGGGATCCGGTATACGGTTTTATCCTTGCCGCCGTCTATGCGTGCCAGATAGAGCCCACCTAGATTGGAAAGGAGGTTGAGCCCAACGGTCCTTCCGTTCGCAGTGGGCTTGCTGTTGATCAGCATGCCGAAATCAGCAGCGTCAGCAGCAAGCTGCAACGTCACGCACCGGTGACCCCCTGATGCACTGTCACGGAGCGCAATGCCGGTAAGTGCCGCGCCGGTCTGTGGATATGTAAATGCGACTGCAACCAGCAGCAAAGCAGCTATGAAGCCCTGCCGCACGAATCCGGCATGTTGGCTGGTGTCTTGAATCACCACGACGATAGTTACTTGCAGTACGGCGACGGCGATCACAGCCCCCGCCAGCAGTAGCGCTACCCAGCCTGTGTTCATCGAATCGTCAACGTATCGAAGGCTTAATTGCATGGCAACCAATGCGGCCATCATCTGGACTGCGCACGCCGCCAATGCAAACCCCATGAATTCGGAAAAAATCGGCGCCTTGGGCGCGCCCCGCCGGATGCGTCTTGTGATCCAGGTGAACACCACCATTGAAACGCAGATAGCGACGCTAACCAGCCAACTGCCTCGGATTCCGAAAGCAGTATCGGCGATCACCGCCGCTACGATCATGAGTCCGGGTAGCGCCAATGTGACGTACCACTGCAGCAGTTTCTTGCGCCTCACAGGGAGGTACTTCGGCAGCACGCGAAGACGTCCGTCAGGCTCACGGACCGCGCCTTCAAACATCATCAAAGCGGGCAGCACGAATAGTGCGCACAGCATGATGACCAGGAACGAGACGCGTGTAAGCAGCATGGGCAATGCTGCTATGGCATCGGATGAGGCGATTTCCAGTGGTATGTTGCCGTCCGCGACGAAATGATAGAGCCCGGAACTAGGCAAAAAGAACGCAAGTGCTGTCAGGAGAACCGGGTGATCTTCTATCCATTTGCGGATGATGCGAGATTCTTCCGGCCAGGTTCGTTCGTTGGAGCTTGGCTCAACCTTTTCATTGTTCATTCTGTCGTCCTTGATTCATACACGGTGGCTCGCTGCGGAAACGGTGGATCTGTTGATTGAGGTGCCATTCGGGAAGATGGAACGCGTTGGCGTTGAATCTTCGCAAAGCTGCTGGACCGGTTCACGTGCTCATGTCGCACCAGCCACTCTGCTGGAACCATTCAATCCAGCTACGGGCAAACGATCCTCCCACCGCAGACCTCATGGCCGCCCTTGGCCAAAGAGGTCAGCATCACGGGACGTAGCGGCACGTCTGACAAAGTCTTTAGAGGCCGTCGCGGTCCGCGCGGCGCGATGAAACGTCTGCGCCATAATTAGCGGTCTGCGCGGACCCACGCGCACCGCTACCGAGACCACGGATGTCCCCACCTTCCCCGCGCACCCTCACCGCGATACCCGCCGAACTCCGCACCCGCTTGCAGGCCGACCTCACCCGCCAACGCGCCGCCGGCAACCTGTGGCTGTTGATCGCCGTCTGCCTGGCCGTTGCGATCACCGCCTACTTCGGTTGGCGGGGCCTGCACCGCGCGCATGCCGCGCCCACCTGGGTGCCGATGATGCTGGCGGCAGCGGTAGGCGTGGCGGGCATTGTCGCGGCGGTCCTGGTGCGGCAGCGTCGCCCGGTGTGGGTGCGCGAGGCACTGGCATCGGGACAGGTGGCGGTGATGGACGGTGCGCTGCAGGTCGCCGAGATCCTCCCGCAGCAGGTGCGTTTCGAGCGGGCGCCACGTGCCTACGTGGTGGGTGACTACCGGCACCCGGTGCTGGAGGAGTCGCCCGGGACTGACGCGCTGTCCGGCTTCGTGCCGCAGTACGTTCTGGGGCCTGCGCCGGGCACGCCCTTGAGGTTGGTATGGAGCGCGGCGCATCCCGGTCACCTGCTGCAGGTGGACTACCCGGGGATGGCGGCGGTGGCCGACGCGCCCGCAGTGATGGAGGCGCAGGATTGGCGCGACCTCTGCGCCCGCCCGCGGGTGGCGCTGCGGGCAGCGGCATGGCTGGGCGCGGCCATGGTGGCCGGGCTGGCCGCCATGTCGCTCTTGCTGCCAACCGTGAGCCGCGGTTTCAGCGTGTGGCTGTGGGTCGGGCTGCTGGTGCTCACGGTGTGGCTGTTGGGCACCTGGATGCCTGCCCTGCGCATGTGGCTGCAGCGCGACGCGGTGCGCCGCCACACGATGACCGGGCCGGTGCAGGAGGTGATGCGGGCGCGTCGCAACGACGGCCGCCAGGGCGTGGAGCACGCACTGTTCGCGCGGGTGGGCGGCGAGTGGCATCTGCTGCAGACCGCCGGCAGTGCCAGCGGGCTCCAGGCAAACGTGGCACCGGGTACGCCGCTCAGCATCTCCTACGCGGTGCTTGGCGCGCGCCGCGTGCAGTTGCGGCATTCCGCATCCGCAGGCTGAGGGGACCCCTCACCGGTCGTGCACGGCAGCTTGGTTGGCCGCCGCGCACGTCACTGTCACTTGCGCACGTAGTACGCACGCGCCTCGCCATGCACCACGCTCAATGCGTTGACCTTGCCCCACGCATCGCGGTGGAACTCGATCTGCAGTCCGTCGATATCCGGTGACACGAAGCGGTTCGGGGCAAGCGGCAGTACTTGCCCGTCCTGCGGCCGCCCGGCGACGCCCATGCGCACCTGCCCGTTGGCCACCTTCACCTGCAATGCCGGAATGTCGAAGATGTCGGCCAGGGCGCGGCGATGCGCCATGGGCACCGAAAGGTCCTGCTCGAACACGCCGGCGTAGTCGGCATAGGCCGGTGCGCGCAGGTCCAGCGCGACAGGGCGGACGGGCGGGTTCACGCCACGGCCCAGCGCATCGGACAGGGCATTGCGGATCTCGGTGGTGAGCTCGGCGCCGTTCTCGCCATTGGTGAGGATGACCAGGCCGTCGCCGGTTTCCAGGTAGCCTTCGATCCAGGCGCGGTAGCTGTCGTTGGAGCCGCCGTGGTGGAAGATGCGGGTGGCGCCGCTGCCGTCCAGGCGCGGGCCCAGGCCATGCCAGCTCGGCGATACCTCGGTCATCATGTCGATGGCGATCGGTTGCGGCAGGAAGCCGCCTTGGTTGCGATAGCTGTTGGTCAACGCGGCGACGAAGGCGGCCAGGTCATTGGCGCTGGTCCACAGGCCCGACGCGCCGGCCTCGGGGAACGACTGCCAGCCGCGCGGTAGGGCAGCGGGCGCGCCGTCGCCATCGTGAGCCTTGGCGATGTTGTCGAGGGTGTCCGGCGGGGTGGTGAAGCGGCTGCGCTGCATGTGCAGCGGGGCGAACACCTGCGCGCGGGCCAGTGTGTCCAACGGCTGGCCGCTGACATCTTCAAGCACCTTCTGTTCCACCATTACCCCGCCGCCGGAGTAGTCGCCGCGTTCGCCGGGTGCATGGATCAGGCGTACCGGTGTGTTCTTCGCCGGGGCGATACCGTCCAGCGTCTGCAGCAGCGTGGGCAGCGGTTCGCCCGGCAGGTAGTCGGCAAAGCCGTGCACGCCCAGCCCGGCGGTGTGCGACATCAGCATGCGCAGGCTTACCTGCGGGGTCGGGGTGGTGGGTGTCGCCGGGACCTTCCAGCTGCGCAGGTAGGTGCTGATGTCCTGGTCCAGTGCGAGGCTGCCATCGGCCACCAGGCGCAACGTGGTGGCCGCGGTGATGACCTTGCTGACCGAGCCCACCGAGAACAACGTGTCTGCGTTCACGGCATCGCGGCTGCCGGCCTGGCGCAGGCCATAGCCGGAGCTGTGCACCAGCTTGCCATCGCGCAGCACCGCGATGGCTACACCGGGCACGTGGTAATGCGCCATGCGCGCCTGCAGCGACCAGCGCGGCAGCGGGTCGCTGGCGGGCACCACACTGGGGCGCAGGCCGGCGGTCAGTGCGCTGTCGATGGCGGTGTCGCGGCGGTCCGCGGCGAAGGCGGGCAGGGCCAGCAGCAGTGAGAGCGTGGTGGCCAGTGCGCCACGCAGCAGGAGGTGGCGGGGCGGCAGCACGGTGGCGGCAGGCGAAGCGCGGCGGATCGAAACCATGCGGAACCTCGGGGTGCGGTGTGCGGGCGGGAAGCTGGAGGTGCGGCGGTGCCAACTGCAGGCCGCAGCCGGTCGGTGATGGCCGGGCGGCCACCACGTGGGGGTGTGTTGCACGGCGAGTTATGCGCGGTGCGCGCGCGGGGTCAGCGGCGGCCGGCGACGGCGCCGCGTTGGATCAGGTAGTCGCGCACGCGGCTGTTGCGCGCCTGGTTCAACGGCGAGCGCCATTGCCCGGCGTCGGCCACCACGCCCAGGTTGACGTCGGCACCGTGGGTGACCAGGTAGGCCACGGTGTCCACGTCGCCGGAGCGCGCGGCATTGATCAGCGGGGTTTCGTCGTAGGCGACGATGCGGTTGACGTCGGCACCGGCGCCTACCAGCCGTTCCACCACCGGCAGGTGGCCACGGCGCGCGGCGGCAATGAGCGGGTTGCCATCGCCACGCGAGGCAAGGTCCGGCGTGGCGCCGAGGGCGAGCAGCGCATCTACCGTAGCCAGGTGCCCGTGGCGCGCGGCGGCGATGAGCGCGGTGCCGTCACCGGGAAGTTGGGTATCCACCGCGACGCCGGCCTGCACCAGCTGCCGCACCTGGGCGAGGTCGCCGTCTGCGGCGGCGTCGAGCAGGCGCTCGGCCCGCGCCGACGCGGTGCGTGTGGCGGGGGCGCTGCCAGGCGCCACCATGATCGGCGCCCCCAGCCGCGGGGTGGCCGCGACGGTGACGCCCACGTGGGTGGCCAGCGCGGCCAGGCACAGGGCGCTCCACTGCAACCGGCTGCGCCAGCCCACCTGCCCGGCCTGCAGGTGCAGCAAGCCATCCACGCGTTGCGTCAGCCCACTGCGACTGCCCGACATGCCCACCGCCAGGGCAGCGCCCTGCGGACGGTGCTGGACCATGCCGGCGATACCGCGCAGCAGTGAATCGGCGTAGTCGCGGCCACTGCTGGAGCGGTGTGCGGCGCGGGCATCGCAGGCCATTTCGCGGGCCAGTTCCAGCCGGTTGCCCAGCATGCGCAGGCACGGGCTCCACCAGTACACCGCCAGCACGGTGCGCTGCAGGGCGGTTACCCAGAGATCACGGCGCTGCACGTGCGCGGCTTCATGCAGCAACAGGTCGCGCAGGGCCGGGGGCGACAAGGTGCTGGCCAGGTGCGGGGGCACCAGGATGCGCGGTGCGAACAGACCCACCACCATCGGGCCGGCCACTGCATCGGACAGTGCAACGCCGCTGCCGCGCGGCAGCGCCGGGCCGAGCAGGACGTCCAGTGCGGGGGCAGGACGCGCGGCACGGTGCAGCCGGTGGGCCTGCCAGATGCCCTGCGCCAGGCGCAGCAGCCCCCACAGCGTGCCCAGCAGCCAGACCATCGCCAACGCCTGCAGCGCGGTGGGTAGGTAGGCGGCCGGTGAGGTAGCGGGTGACGCGGGTGCGGCTGGCACATCGGAGGCCGGCAGCGCGGTCGAGCGTGCTGCGGTGGGCAGGGACATCCCGGCCTCGGTGACGGTGACCACTTCGCGCGGCAGCAGCACCAGCAACGGCGACACCGCGGCCAGCGCGAAGGCACCGCACAGCACCCAGGAACGTACCTCGGCGCTGAGCCGCGCGTGCTGCATCACCAGCAGTACCAGCGCCAGCAGCAGCGCGGCATGCCACAGGTGCTGCACGGCCACGGTCAACAGGGTGTGGGCGGCGGATGCGCTCATGACGATTTCCCCGGGGTGGCTGCATCGTCAACACGCTTCTGCAGGGCGGCCAGTTCGTCGGCGTCCATGTCGTGTTCGTCGATAAGGTGCTGGGCCAGCACGCTGGGCGAGTCGTTGAAGAACGACTTCAGCAGGTTTTCCAGTGCCTGGCGGCGGGCTTCGCTACGGCTGATGGCCGCACTGTAGATAAACGCGCGGCCTTCGCTGCGGTAGGTCACCAGGCCCTTTTTTTCCAGCACTTTGAACATGGTCAGCACGGTTGTGTAGGCCACTGGCTTTTTCTTCGACAGCGCGTCGGTTACCTCGCGCACCGAGGCTTCCTTGGTCTTCCACAGCACTTCGAGGATGCGGCGCTCGGAGTCGGTCAGGGTGGGCGAACTGGGGCGGGCCATGACGGTCTACTGGTTTGTTAGTTGATGATCGGATCGTGCGCCCGCCGCGCTCGGCATGTCAACTATGTAATTAGTAATGGGGTGCGCCATGCCCCAAACGCGAGGACCCGTGGCGCCGGGAGGTGGATCTGCTGGGCTGGGGTGAAACGCGTGCGCTCAGGCGCTGGCGCTGGCTACGGACGCGGCCTTGCTCGCGCACGCCGCGCTGCGGGCGACCGGAGAAGCGGTGCATGGGTGCGAACGCGGCGTGGCCGGGCAACACTGGCATGCCCCGGCTTGCGCGGTACTGCGCAGTGCCTTGCGCAGCGCGGCGCGCGAGGCGGGGTGTGCGCCCACGCCGTGCAGCAGCAACGTGCGGGCCAGGCCGCCGCAGGCAACGCGCGGCAGGGCCAGCACGGCAGGGGCGGTGGCGCGGGGATAAAGCGGGCGAAGGTCCATCTGTCCCGGTCTCCGTGGGGTGGTGCGTGATGCAGCATGCAGCGCGTCTGTCTCACGGATTGAGACAGCCACGCTGACGATGCACAGGCCCGCCACGGTGGAAGGGTCAGTGGCCCCGCTGCTTGGCGGCGCTCAGCGCCTGGTCCGCGCGCAGGAACACGGCGGTGGTGGATTCGCCACGATCGGTGGACGCCGCGCCCAGCAGCAACGGCGTGCCGAGTCGTTGCAGGGTGTCATCCGCGACCGCCTCAAACGCGGCCACGGTGTCCGGGGCATGGGCGCTGCCCAGCACCGCGATGAACTCGCCGCTGCCGGTGACCCGGTTGAGGCTGTCGCCGCGGTCCGGCTGCAGGCACTGCTCCAGCGCGACGTCCAGCTGCTGCAGGTGGCGGTCCAGCGTGCGCTCGCCCAGCTGCTGTGCCAGTGTGGCCAGGTCCTGCAGCTCCAGGATCACCACGGTGTAGGCGCTGGCCGGGTCGGGCGACGCTTCCTCTGCTGGAACGGCGTGGTCGAGGATGGCGGCCACCTTCTGGTCGCGTTCGCGGCTGCGGCTCTCCATCAGGGTCATGGTCAGCCGGGCCAGGGCCTGCAACGCATCGCGCTGCACGGCATTGAGTTCGCGCGGGGTAACGTCCACCACGCACACGCTGCCCACCGCCGCGCCCTGTTCGGTGACCAGGGGCATGCCGGCGTAGAAACGTGCGCCGATGTCGTTGAGCACGGGGTTGTCGGCGAAGCGCGCGTCCTGGGCCAGGTCGCCGATTTCCATCAACTGGTCGGGCTGGCGAATGGCGTGGTCGCATACGGCCACGTTGCGCTCGGTCTGCATGCCGTCCAGCCCGGTGCGGGCCTTGAACCACTGGCGGTCACGATCAATCAGGGTGACCAGCGCCATCGGCGTGCCGCACACGGCGGCCGCCACTTTCACGATGTCATCGTAGGCCGGCTCGGGCAGGCTGCCCACGATATGCAGGGCGTCCAGGGCGCGTTGGCGTTCGGCTTCGGTGGCGGGCGCAGCAGAGGGTGGGGTCATGCAGTGTCCTGATGGCGTCGTCGAGGCCTCAAGCGTAGGGCACGTGGGTGCGTGGAAGGGTTAACCCGGGGTGGATGGCGTGCGCTGCGGTTGATGCGCGATTCATCCGCTGCGTGCCGCGCCACAACGGGGCCATGCGTACCGCTGTGCACGCGGCGTAGAGGGGGCGGCGGAATTTTTCACAGGCCCCGCCGTGCCGCCTGCCTAGCATCGGCCACTCTATTTCCGCCCACACTCGGAGTTTCCATGACTGCTTCCCGCGTTCGCCTGCATGTTGAAGACACCGGCGGTACCGGCCGCCCGGTGGTGCTGATCCACGGCTGGCCGCTGTCGGCCGACTCCTGGAAGGCGCAGGTGCCGGTGCTCAACGAGGCCGGCTACCGCGTGGTGGCCTACGACCGCCGTGGCTTCGGGCGCTCGGATAAGCCGGCCGACGGCTACGAGTACGACACGCTGGCCGACGATCTGGCCGGCGTGATCAACGACCTCGACCTGCAGGATGTCACGCTGGTGGGCTTCTCGATGGGCGGTGGCGAAGTGGCCCGCTACATCGCCCGCCACGGCGAGCAGCGCCTGCACAGCGTGGTGTTCGCCTCGGCCGTGCCGCCGTACATGCTCAAGACCGATGACAATCCCGAAGGCCCGTTGACCCCGGCCAAGGCCGATGAAATGAAGCAGGGCCTGGAGCGCGATCGCGATACGTTCTTCGATGGCTTTACCAAGGACTTCTTCAGCGCCAACGGTGAGCTCAAGGTCAGCGAGAAAGAGCGCCAGGAGGCCATCGCCCTGTGCAGGCAGTCGGACCAGACGGCGGCGCTGGGTTGCATGAAGGCCTTCGGCACCACCGACTTCCGCGAGGACCTGAAGAAGGTCACCGTGCCCACCCTGGTGCTGCACGGCGACAGCGATGGCACGGTGCCTTACGAGGGTTCGGGCAAGCGCACCCACGCGGCCATTGCCGGGAGCGAGGCGGTGGTGCTGAAGGACGCGCCGCACGGCTGCAACGCCAGCCACGCCGAGCAGTTCAACGTGGCGTTGGTTGCGTTCCTGGCCAAGTGACGGTGCGGTAGCATCCGCCCATGCGCCAGACCCGTACCCCGCCGTGGAAGAAGCCCAACCCCAAAGGCGGGGCGTCCCGACCGTTGTCGCCGGCACAGAAGGACGCCGCGCGGCAACGGGCCGAGGAAAACGGCCGTGCCTATCCGAACCTGGTCGACAACATGTGGGCGGCCAAGCTCCCACGGGGGGACTGACGCCCCTCATGACGCGGCGTCGCCCGGAAACGGGCGGCGACCTCAGCGGCGAATGGCGAGCACGCCGTCCATGGCCAGGTCGGCCTTGAATCCGGCCTTCTCCAGGCGCTTGGCCACTTCACGCGGCACATCGCGGCCGCTGGTGAGTTTGTTCGGGGCGCCGGTGTAGTGGAACATGCGCCCGCCTTTGCGGATCACCCGCGCCAACTGGTCGTAGAACACCTGCGAATACAACTCGCCGGCAATGCCGAAGCGCGGCGGGTCGTGCAGGATGGCATCGACCGAACTGGACTCGAGCGCTTCAATGGCCTGTGACACATCGCCCTGGGTCAGCGACAGGCGCCCGCCGCTGCTGGCCGCCTCGGGGTCGGGCGACCACGGGTTGAGCGTGCGCAGCCACAGCACGTCGGGGTTCTTTTCGAACGATTGGATACGGGTGACGCCGCCTTCCAGGCAGCACGCCGCGAAGTAACCGAGCCCGCCGCAGGTATCGAGCACGGTCTTGCCGGCCGGGGCAATCAGCGCCACCTTGCGCCGCGCATCTTCAAACGGCGACACCTGCGCGCTGGGCAGCATCTTGATGCCGTCGATCTCGAAAGTGGGGGCATCCCACTCGGTGGGCACCAGTTTGATCAGTGCCGAGCCGAACCGCGACACCGCCAGGAATTCTTCGCCGTCCCAGTAATACAGGGTGCGGTCTTTGGTCTTGCCCGGGTAGTCGTAGCGCGCGCCCTTCCACAGCCAGTGGTCGGCGGCCAGCGTGGCGGTGCCGGTGGACAGGCCAAGGTCGAGCGAGCCGGTCCATTCGGTCGCGCCGCTGTCGCGGGCGCGGGTGAGGGCTTCGGCAAGCGGGCGGGTCAGCAGGGGGCCGGTGTAATGGGGCACGGAAGTGGGGGCGCCGGGCCTGTGGGGCCGCGTGGCGCAAGTGAGCCAGGGGTGGGCATCGTACCTGAGACGGGGTTCCGGGGCGGGCTGCTGCCTATCCCGTGCTAGCGTCCAGGTTCATTCGGGCGTGGGGGCCGGGTCCTCCTGCACGGACGAACATACCCAGCCGCCATAGGTTCCAGTGCCGCTGAGGATGCCTTCACCGGTGGCCGCCTCCATGCCGTCCCGCGCACACAGGGTCTGGTGGTAGACGCGGGTGGCCAGCGACTGGCGCGCGTACCGGTAAGTGAACGAGCCATCCGGGTTGGGCACAAGCACCTGTTCCACGTCTATCTGGCGCTGGTCATCGGCCAGGTCCGGCCAGCGCCCCGTGCGCACGATCAGAACAGTGCCGTCAGCGTCGAGCGCGGGGCGGTCGTGGAACCCCGGTGGAGGAGGCTCAGGCACGACGCTGGTGAACAGAAGGAACGCGAGAAGTGGCTGCACGAGCAAGGCTGCGGGAGGGGCGACACAGTGTGGCGCGCAGAGCGGCGGGCAGTTGTGCGGTGGTTCGCAGTGCAGTCGCTGGGGACACCGGACGCTGGCCGGGTTTGTGATCGCTTCGCGTGTGCCGAAGCGTCACGGCTATAGTACTGGCGCACTGGCCAGGACGACGTCTGTCCCTGCGGAAAGCGCACCCCACAGAACGATGTCAGGACGCGACATGAGCACCAGGCTGCAGAACCACTGCCGTTCCCACCGTCGGGTGCCGCGCTGGCTGACCGCCGCGCTGCGGCTGGGGGCGATGGTGTTGCTGGTCGGCTGTGGCAACGCGCCGCATGCGCCTCCGGCAGGTGGGCTGCAGGATGTCCGCTCCATCAACATCCACTACCAGCACCGCGGCAGTGACCATGCCGATGAGGTTCACCGGCTCCAACCCGCAGCAGGCCGACGTACCTTCGTGCGCCGTTCGCAACTGGATGCACGTAATCCCGGGGCGGTGCTGACCGACGATGTTCCTGCCCAGCGCGTGGCCGAGCTGCTGTGGGCGCTGTCCGCACCGGCGTGGCCGCGCGCGCGGGGCGTGGAAGAGGTGGCCCGCCGGGTGCGACCGGCACAGATGCTGGCACGCGCGTCGTCGGATGGTGCACCGCTGCAGACGGCCTGCACGCCCGATCAGTTGAAACGCGAGATGCGCGCGCTGCTGCACGGCGCCGCGCTGCGCGATCAGGTTGATCGCTACTACGCCGGCCCCCGATGGGACGAGGATGCGCCTTCGATACGCGTGGTGGTCGACTATGAAAGTGCGCCGCCGCAGGTGCTGCAGTCGAATGCACAGAGGCTGTTGATGCTGCCGTGGGTGTTGGGGCCGCCGCAGGGTGACGCCAACGCCACCACCCATGAGGTCACGTCCACATGGTCGGTGCCGATCAGCCAGGCGTTGCGACGCGTTCTGCCGGATACGTCGAAGGCCTACATGCGGCTCGGACAGCGCGAGGACGCCATGCTCGAATCGCGTCTCCGTGCTGATGCGCGCCTCGCCTGCGAGGCGCAGCATCGCTGACAACGGCGCGTATCAGGTTCCGTAGCGCAGCAGCGTTCCGCGGCTGAACAGCCATTGGCAGCGTCGCTTTCGCATGGCACGCACCTTGCCCTGTTCGACCACCACGTGCGTCTCGTGCAGCGTTTCCCTGTGCACGCCTGCACCGGGCTTGAAACGGAACACGCCACTCTGGCCGTCCGGGGTCAGCAGGGCTTCTTCCATCTGCGCACGTTCGTCTGCATTGAACAGGACCGCGCGCTGTTCGTCGTCGGGGGTGGCCAGCGGTGTATCCACCTGACGCCAGGGTGAGGCGAGCCGGTAGGCGATGAAGTAACGGCCGTCCACGCGGGTCAGTTTGACGGTTTCCCGGCGGTGGGCACCCGGTGCGGCATAGCAGCCGATCAACCGCCCCTGCCCGATCGAATCGCCGTTGCCGCAGCCGGCAAGCAGCAGAAGCGCAGGCAACAACATGGCGGACAATCGCATCAGGCAGCCACGGGTGCGGGTGACCGCGCAGTGTAGCGTCGTCACCCCATTGAGGGGTTGTCTGATCCTTAGCAGCTCCTGCGATGACAGCACCGCGCGCCACCTTCCCAGCCAATGGGGCTGCGTCTTCTGATCGCTGCGGTGCAGGCGGATACGGACACTGCGAGCATGTCCTGCGATCACCGCCCCTGGCAGCCTGGCAACACGTACTTCTTCAGTGCGCACCTGCACCGTGCCCACGCCGGGCTGCTGGTGGAGCACGCGCAGGCCTTGCGGCTGGCGTTCCGGGTGGCGCAGCAGGCACGGCCGTTCCGCATCGATGCCATCGTGGTGCTGCCCGACCACCTGCATGGTGTGTGGACGCTGCCGGCGGGGGATGATGACGGGCATCGGCGCTGGACGCAGATCCAGGCCATCTTCGACCGCCACCTGCCGGGCAAGCCGCCGCGCGCGGTGCTGCGTCGCGATCGTTGCGCACGGCCGCTGTGGCACAGCAGTTTTCGCGAACACCGCATTCTGGATGAGGACGACTTCCATCGGCACGTGGCCTATGTGCACCAGAACCCGGTGAAGCACGGTCACGTGCGCGATGCGATGGAATGGCCGTACAGCTCCATCCATCGCGCGGGGCGGTCGGAGGAGGTGCAATGCTGAGGTAGTGCCGGTTGTCGCCAGGGTCAGCCGCAACGCACCTTGAATACCGGTCCGGCGCCGATCAGTACCAAGGCCATGTAGTCACTGTCTTTGTCCTTGCCCTTGAGGGTGGCGCCCGGGTTGAAGTGGAAGATGCCGAACCCGCCAGTGGGACGGACCAACGCCTTGTCGATCTGATCGGCATCGTCCTTGAAGTAGCGGGTGATGTCCGCGCGCGAGGACACCTGCAGCGCCGTGGGGTCGCGCTGCCATTGCTCGTCGCGGTTGAAGCTGACGAAGTACTGGCCCTGCTGCTGCTCGATGCGGAACTCGGCGGGCTTGCGCGCGTGGGTGGCGTAGCAGCCCAGCAGGGGATCGGCGGAGAACACGCCGGCGCCGGTGTCGGGGTTGCGGCAGGCACCCAGCAGCAGGACCGGGGCAAGCAGGGGCAGGCAGATGGCTGGGCGCATGGCAGTGTGCTGGTGCGGCGGTAGGCGCAGTCTAGGCAACGTCGTCCAACGACGCCGTGTAGAGAGGCCGCCGTGTACACCCCTGCCATCCGCCCGGGTGTACGTTGGTGGCCGTCCAGACGAGCAGCGCCCGTGCCCCCGCATCCCCGTCCCCCACCGGCAGCATCCTTCCAACCACGGCAAGCAGTGGCCCGGGCCCCGGTCATGGGCGTGTGCAGCTTCCTCGGGCTGCCGCTGGGCGCTGCGGCCTATTGGCTGGCAGACCTGGGCGGGCAGGGCGCTACAGGCGTGGCCAGCAGCGTCATGGCGGCCATTGGCGTGCTGGCGGCGGCAGGCGTGGGGATGGTGGCCAGCATCGCCGCACGCGAGCGCCAGGAGCGCTGGCCGTGGTTGGGCATCACCGGCGCGTTGGTCAGCAAGGCGCCGCTGCTGCTGTTCCTCGTGGCGTTCATCGCCCATCACTGAAGGCGCTGCGGCCAGACGCCGCCTCCACCCGACGCGCTTCCACAGGGATGCGCCCCGGGCGTCGTGGATCGACAGCGCCTCGCCGATACGGTTCAGGGTGTACGTTGGAGGCCTTCCAAACGAGTAGCGCCTGTGCCCCAGGACAACCTGTCGCCTGCATCCACCCTTCCCGCATCACCGCGTGCCGCACGGGCACCCGTGTTGGGGCTGTGCAGTTTCCTTGGCTTGCCCGTGGGGGGTGCGGCCGGCTGGCTTGCCGGCGTGGCCAACCATGGCGTCATCGCCGGGGCAGGTACCACCGGGGTCGCCATCGGCGTGCTCGCGGCGGCGGCCGTGGGACTGGTGGCCGCCATGGCCTCGCGGGTGCGCCAGGAACGCTGGCCGTGGCTGGGGATCGTCGGTGCGGTGGTCAGCACCGCACCGCTGGCGCTGTTCATCGTGTCGATGCTGCTGCACCGCTGAAGGGGCGGATGTCCCGCGATCGCGCGCTGACGAAGCGCAGCATCACGCCAGCGGCGACGGTTGACTGCCCACTCAATGCCGATGCCGCCGCCAGGCGTTCCACATATGCGTGGCCGCCAGCAGCAGGCTGCCGGCGACGGTCATCGGGGTTTCGCTGTCGTGGCTGGGCCACTCGGCGGCGCCGGCCAGCAACAGCAGCAGGCCCAGCGCGGCGCTGGTGACGGCGGCCGCAGGCAGGCGCTGCTGGCGGTGCGCGCGCCACAGGGCGAAGCCGGTCAGCGGGGCGGCGATGGCCACGAACAGCACGTGCACCCATTCGGCCTGCGCCCACACCCCGAACAAGGGCAGGGTGGCGGCCAGGATCGGCAGGGCCAGGCAGTGCAGCAGGCACAGGCTGGACAGGGCGATGGCGCCGGCATCGAGCAGGGTTGAAGAACGCTTCATGGGGCTGGGGTCCGGCTCAGTGAATGTTATATAGTAACATTTCATTCCGCTGCGAACCCTGTCCCTCCATGAACGCCATTGCTGCCCCCACCGATGCCCGCCTGCCGGTGACCGTATTGTCCGGTTTCCTTGGCGCCGGCAAGACCACGCTGCTCAACCAGCTGCTGCGCAACCGCGAGGGACGGCGGGTGGCGGTGATCGTCAACGACATGAGCGAGATCAACATCGACGCGCAGCTGGTGCGCGATGGCGGCGCGGCGCTGCGCCGCACCGAAGAGACGTTGGTGGAGTTCAGCAATGGCTGCACCTGCTGCACCCTGCGCGACGATCTGCTGCAGGAGGTCAAGCGGCTGGCCGCCGAAGGCCGCTACGACTACCTGCTGATCGAATCGACCGGCATCGCCGAGCCGATGCCGGTGGCGGCCACCTTCTCGGTCCGCGATGAGGACGGCTTCTGCCTCAACGACATCGCGCGCCTGGACACGATGGTGACGGTGGTGGATGGGCAGAACTTCCTGCACGACTTCGGCTCGACCGACCGGCTTGCCGACCGCGGCCAGCAGGCCGGTGCCGACGACGTGCGCGGGGTGGTGAACCTGCTGGCCGAGCAGATCGAGTTTGCCGATGTGATCGTGGTGAGCAAGTGCGACCTGATCGACGACGACACGCTGCAGTCGACCCTGGCGGTGCTGCGCGCAATGAACCGCGAGGCGCGGCTGGTGCTGTCCGAACAGGGCAACGTGCCGCTGCACGACGTGCTGGATACGCACCGCTTCGACTACATCAAAGCGCAGTTGGCACCGGGCTGGATGCAGGCCCTGCGTGGCGTGCATACGCCGGAGACCGAGGCGTACGGCATCAGCAGCTTTGTGTACCGTGCGCGCCGGCCGTTCCACCCGCAGCGCTTCGCGCAGCTGTTGCAGCAGGGGCTGGGGCCGGTGATCCGCAGCAAGGGGTTCTTCTGGCTGGCCAACCGCATGGACTGGGTGGGCGAGCTGTCCAGCGTGGGCGCGGCCACCCGTACCGAGGCCGCCGGTTTCTGGTACGCCGCACGCGAGCGGGTGGAGGCCGGGCTGGAGGACACCCCGCCGCTGCTGCCACCGCCGCAGGTGCCTTACACCGACGTCGGTTGGGTGCGCCAGCAGGCCGCCTGCTGGACCGCGCCCATGCCGGGCATGGACGAGGTGGGCGATGCCGGCGAGTACCAGGCCATGCGCCGCATGTGGCACCCGTGGTGGGGCGATCGCCGCCAGGAGCTGGCGGTGATCGGGGTGGAGATGGACGAGCGCGCGGTGCGCGCCGAGTTCGACGCCTGCCTGCTCACCGATACCGAGATGCGCGCCGGGCCGATGCTGTGGCAGCTGCTGCCCGACGCATTCCCGGCGTGGTCGCGGCACTGACGGCGCCGCCTACACCGGCGTCAACGACCAGCCTTCGGTGCCCGCGTCCAGGAAGTGGGTCAGCCCCACGGCATCCAGCAGCGCCTGGTCGTGCGAGACGATCATCAGCGTGCCCTGGAACTGGCTGAGCATCTGCTCCAGCGCGGCCAGGGAGGGCAGGTCGAGGTGGTTGCCGGGTTCGTCGAGCAGCAGCAATTGCGGCGGCGCGCGCGCGTACAGCACGGCGGCCAGCGCGGCCTTCAGGCGCTCGCCGCCACTCAGCGTGGACAGCGGTCGCAGGCTGCGTTCGGCGTCCAGCCCGAGCAGCGCAAGCCGGGTGCGCGCATCGGCGTCGCCGGCCTCGGGGTGGGCCTGGCGCAGCAGCGACAGCGCCGTTGCCTGCGCGGGCAGCGACGCGAGGGATTGGTCGAGCAGCGCGATGCGCGCGGCCACCGTGCAGGTACCGGCAACGGCATCGCAGTGGCCGGCCAGCAGCCGCAGCAGCGTGGATTTGCCACTGCCGTTCGGCCCGCGCACACCGATGCGCTGACCGCGCTGCACCCGCAGGCTGAGCTGCCGCCACGGCGGCGACACCCACGGCAGCTGCACGTCGGTAAGCTCGGCCACGCGCTGCGGCCCGGGCTCCGCCTGGTGCGGCGCGAGCAGGGCAATCCCGGCGACATCGTCCACCTGCGCAGCGGCCTCGCGCACGCGGGCATCCAGCGCCGCGCTGCGCTCCAGTTGCTGGGCCTGCCAGCGCCCGGCACTGTGCTCGCTGCGGTTCTTCATGCCGCCCAGCAGGATCGGGGCCTGGTTGGCCGTGCGTGCGGTGCGTTGCGCGCGCGACTGGCGGTGCTCAAGCCGTTCGCGTTGCTCACGCGCGGCGTCGTGCTGGTGGCGCCGTTCGCGCTTGCGCAGCGCCAGCAGTTCGGTGGCGGCGCTGTGCTCGTCGTGCTTCTGCGCGGCATACAGGTCGTAGTTGCCGGCGTAGCTGCGCAGCCCGCCCGGCGACAGTTCGACAATGCGCTGCATCGCGCGCAGCACGTCGCGGTCGTGGCTGATCACCACCAGGCCGCCGCGCCAGTGCGCCAGCGCATCCAGCAGCCGCGTGCGATGGCGGGCATCGAGGTGATTGCTGGGCTCGTCGAGGATCAGGCCGTCGGCCTGCGACAGCAGCGCACCGCCCAGGGCCACCTGCATGGCCTGGCCGCCGCTGAGCGAGGCGGCCGGTTGCGCCGGGTCCAGCGGCGGCAAGCCCAATTGCTGCCACTGTGCCTGCAGCTCTCCGCGGATGTTCCAGCGCTCGCCTACCGCGGTGAAATCGGCGGGATCGACACTGCCGGCCTCGATGCGGGCCAGCGCAGCCAGCAGCGGGGCCACGCCCGCCAGTGCGGCGATGCTGCCCGGTGGAGCGCCACTGTGCTGGGCCAGCAGGTGCACGCGGCCGTGGCGCTGCACCTGGCCGGCACTGGGCGCATGCTGGCCGGCCAACACGCGGGCCAGCACGCTCTTGCCCACGCCATTGCGCCCGACCAGGCCGGTCGGGGTGGTGTCGAAGTGGGTGCTGATATCGGAAAACAGGACCCGCCCATCGGGCAGGGTGCAGGTCACGCGGTCGAGCGTGAGGGAAAATGTGGTCATGCGACCTCCAGGGATGCCGTGGGTTCCCTTCACGCACGGGGCGGGAAGGACACAGGCCGTCAAACAGACGGCGGGGCATCACTGGCGCATGCGGGCATACCTCATTACACAGGCGACTGGCTGTCGCGCCGCCAGTATAGATTTGCGCCGCGCCAAGGGAGTGAATGCACGCTGTTCAACAGCTCACGCCGGTGAGCCGGGCGCTGACGAAATCGATGAATACCCGCAGCTTGGGCAGTACGTGGCGTCCCGACGGCCACAGCAGGTGGAAGGTGCCGCAGGCGTGGATCTGCTCGGGCAGCACGCGCACCAGGCGGCCATCGGCCAACGCATCGCGTACCGAGTGCTCGGGGATGTAGGCGATGCCGCGCCCGGCCAGCGCGAAGGCCAGGCGCGCCTCGATGGTGTTGGCCACCATCGACACCGGCAGCTCCAACACCGGTTCCCCCGACGCGCGTGGCAGCGGCCACGGTTCCAGCTTGCCGCTGCTGGGGAAGCGGTAGTGCAGGCAGTCGTGCTGGAGCAGATCGTGCGGGGCCTCGGGCGTGCCGCGCCGGGCCAGATACTCGGGTGAGGCCACCAGGTAGCGGGGGAACACGCCCAGCCGGCGCGCGCTGAGCCGCGAGTCGGACGGCTCGCCCACGCGCAGCACCGCGTCGAAACCTTCTTCGACCACATCGACCAGGCGGTCGTCGAAATCCAGCTCCAGGCGGATGCCGGGGTAGGTGGCCATGAACGCGGCCAGGATCGGCAGCGACAGGTCACCCACCAGCGGCAGGCTGAGCCGCAGCACGCCACACGGGGCGGCGGCCTGCTGGGCCAGCTCGGTGCGGCCGGCGTCCAGCTCGTCGAGGATGCGCCGGCAGCGCAGCAGGAAGCGCTCGCCCTCGGCGGTGAGGGTCACGCTGCGCGTGCTGCGATGGAACAGGCGCACGCCCAGTGCCTGTTCCAGGCGCGTGATGGTCTTGCCGGTGGCCGAGGCCGACACGCCGAGCAGGCGCCCAGTGTCGACGAAGCTGCGGGTGTCGGCCACGTGCACGAAGGTCTGCAGGTTGCCGATGTTGTCCAAAGCCGACATGGCCGAACTCAAGGGGAAAGGCGCCACTCTAGCGGCCCGGCGCGGCGGTGGTGCAGGGCGGATGGAATGCAGCGGTGCGTGCCGGGGTGGCAGCGGCGGTATCCCTTGCTGGTACGGGGTCTGCACCGATTGCGGAATGCAGTGTCCGGAATGAGTGGACCGCTGACTGGGTGTTTGGCGCGCCGCCGAACACCGAGCATGGCGCTCCCCCCGCTGCTGGAATTCCGCGATGTCCTCCGTGCTTGATGTGCCTCCCCTTGTCCAGCCGCGCCTGGCCGCGGTGGATACCGTGCTCTCCGCCGCCCATGCCGACCAGCGCGTTGTCGGCGCGGTGGTGCTGGTGCGCGAACATGGCCAGCTGCGCCACGCCAGCGCAAGCGGCTGGGCCGACCGCGAGCAACAGCGGCCGATGCAGGCCGATGCCCTGTTCCGGCTGGCGTCGGTAAGCAAGCCGATCGTGACCGCCGCGGTGATGCGCCTGGTGGCGCAGGGGCACGTATCGCTGGATGCACCGGTCACCGATTGGCTGCCTGACTTCCGGCCCGCGCTGCCTGATGGCACCCGGCCGGTCATGACCCTGCGCCAGCTGCTCAGCCACAGTGCCGGGCTTGGCTATCGCTTCCTGGATGCCGACGCCGAAGGCCCGCATGCGCGCGCCGGGGTCAGCGACGGCATGGACGACAGCCCGATCACCCTGCACGAGAACCTGCGGCGGATCGCCGATGTGCCGCTGCTGTTCCCGCCCGGGCAGGCCTGGCACTACGCGCTGGGTGTGGACGTGGCCGGTGCCGTGCTGGAAGCGGCCACTGGTCAGCCGCTTGCGCAGGTCGTGCGCGAGCAGGTGACTGCGCCGCTGGGCATGAAGGACACCGGCTTCCACACCCCGACCCCGGCGCGCCTGGCCACGCCCTACGTGTCCGATACGCCGCAGCCGCACCGGTTGCGCGAAGGCGAGGTGGTGCCGCCCTTCGAAGGCACGGCGGGAATTGCCTACAGCCTTGCCCGGGCCAGCAACCCGGATGCATTCCCTTCCGCCGGCGGCGGCATGGTGGGCACCGCGCAGGATGTGATGCGCCTGCTGGAAGCGCTCCGCGGCGATGCCGAGCGCGCCTGGCTGCCAGCGTCCAGCGTGGCCGCGATGGCGCGTGCGCAGGTGGGCGAGCAGGGGCCGCCGGATGCACCGGGCTGGGGCTTCGGGCTGGGGTTTGCGGTCCTGCGGGACCCGGCACTTGCCGCCACGCCGCAGGCGGCGGGCAGCTGGTGCTGGGGCGGTGCCTATGGACACAGCTGGTTCGTCGATCCGGCGCGCGGGGTGAGCGTGGTGGCGCTGACCAACACCTTGTACGAGGGCATGCACGGGCCGTTCGTGGCGCAGCTGCGCGATGCGGTGTACGCCGACGTTGCTGCCGGTGCACGGGCATGAGCGGCGCAGGCATGAGTGGCGAGGCGGGTTCAGGCGTGCTTGCCGACGCGCCCACGGCGGCGGAGCGGTTGCCGTTGTCCGGGTTGCTGGCGCTGGCCTGCGCCGGCTTCATCACCATCCTCACCGAAGCCTTGCCGGCCGGGCTGCTGTCGCCGATGAGCGCCGATCTGGGCGTCAGCCGCGCGCTGGTGGGGCAGCTGGTGACCATCTATGCGTTCGGCTCGCTGGTGGCGGCGTTGCCGATGACCGCCCTTACCCAGCGGCTGCCGCGGCGACCGCTGCTGTTGGCCGCGATTGCCGGGTTCGTGGTGGTCAATACGGTGACCGCACTGACCCACCATTACGCGGCGATGCTGGTGGCACGCTTCGTCGCCGGCATCAGCGCGGGCCTGTTGTGGTCGTTGGTGGCCGGCTATGCCAGCCGCATGGTGGCGCCCCGGTTGCAGGGGCGCGCCATTGCGGTGGCGATGGTGGGGACGCCGCTGGCGTTGTCGCTGGGCATTCCCGCCGGTACGTTGCTGGGGCAGACCATCGGCTGGCGCTGGGCGTTCGCGCTGATGTCGCTGCTGAGCGTGGGCCTGCTGGTGTGGGCGCGGCTGGCCTTGCCGGCGCTGTCGGCTCCCGGCGCGGGCGCGCGGCAGACGCTGGGTGCGGTATGGCGGCTCCCGGGCATGCGCGCGGCGCTGTTGACCATGTTCCTGTTCGTGCTGGCGCACAACGTGCTGTACACCTACATCGAACCGTTTGCAGCGCTTTCCGGCGCGGTGGCCTGGCTGGACCGGTTGCTGCTTGTGTTCGGCGTGGCTGCGCTGGTGGGGATCTGGATCACCGGCATGTGGGTGGACCGCTGGCTGCGCGTGCTGGTGGTGGCCAGCACGGCCGCGTTCGTGCTGGCCGCGTTGGCCTTCGCGCTGTGGCCCGCATCGGCCTGGGTGCTGGTGCTGGGCACGGTGGTGTGGGGCATGGCGTTCGGCGGCGTGCCCACCTTGTTCCAGACCGCCGTGGCGCGCCGCGCCGGGGTGGCCGGCGACATCGCGCAGTCGTTCGTGGTCACCGGTTGGAACCTGGCCATCGCCATCGCCGGGGTGGTGGGCGGGGTGATGCTGGAAACATGGGGCGAGCGGTGGCTGCCGGGCGTGGTGCTGGCACTGCTGGCTGCCACGGCGCTGGTAGTGCTGCGGCGGCCGGGCGCGTGGGCGCCCACGTCGGGGACGTAGCGCCGGGCTCTGCCGCTCTTGGACGTAGCGCCGGGCTTTGCCGCGCCGCGAGGTTCGCAGGGCGCCATGGCGTAGAACGCGTCGCCACGCGCCAGGGATCCACCGCGTCGGGACGTAGCGCCGGGCTCTGCCGCTCTTGGACGTAGCGCCGGGCTCTGCCCGGCTGCTTTCCGCAGGAATATCGAACTGCCGGGCAGAGCCCGGCACTACGTGTTCTGGCCAGGCACCACGTATTCTGGCCAGGCACCACGTGTTCTGGCCCGGCACCACGATTGGTTTAAGGTGGCGGCACAGATCAGGAGGGTTGCGTGCGCCGCATCGTGTTGCGTTGGATGGGACTGGGGTTGCTGGGACTTGCCGCCGCCGTGCAGGCCGCGCCGGACCAGCGCATTGCGCTGACCATCGACGACCTGCCCTGGCAGCGGCTGGATGAGCGCGATGATCCGGAGCTGGCACAACGCCACGCGCAGCTGCTTGCCGCGTTGAAGGCGGCGCAGGTGCCGGTGGTGGGGTTCGTCAACGAGATCAAGCTGGAGCGCGATGGCCAGGTGCAGCCGGCGCGCGTGCAGATGCTGCGCGACTGGCGCGATGCCGGGTTCGAACTGGGTAACCACACCCGTGGCCACGTGGACCTGCATGCGATCGGGCTGGCGGCCTACGAGCAGGACATCCTGCGTGGCGAGCAGACGCTGCGCCCGTTGCTGGTCGAACGCGGGCAGACACCGCGCTGGTTCCGCCATCCGTACCTGCGTGCCGGGGAGACCCCGCAGCAACGCGCGGCGCTGGCGGCCTTCCTGGACCAGCACGGCTATCGCATCGCGCCGGTCACGGTGGACAACAGTGAGTGGATCTGGGCCTTCGCCTACGACCATGTGCGCGACACCGAGGCCGACCCGGCGCTGCGCGAGGCCCGGCTGCGCCAGCTGCGGCGAGGCTATGTGCCCTATATGCTGAACAAGCTGGACTACTACGAAGACCAGTCGCGCCACCTGCTGGGCCGGTTGCCGGCGCAGGTGTGGTTGATGCATGCCAACGCGCTCAATGCGGCCAGCATCGACGAACTGATCGCCGCTACCCGCCGCAGGGGCTACACGTTCATCACCCTGGAGCAGGCGCTGCAGGACCCCGCCTATGCGCACGCCGATGGCTACAACGGCGCCGGCGGCATCAGCTGGATCCACCGCTGGGCGATGGCAGAGGGCAAGCCGCGCAGCTTCTACGCCGGCGAGCCCAAGGTGCCGCGCTGGGTGCTGGAGCTGGCGGGCATCGCCAACGAGTAGTGCCGGGCTCTGCCGCGCCGCATGACCTGCGGGCGCCATGGCGTGGAACGCGTCGCCACGCGCCTGTGCCCCCTCGCGCCTTCGGGAGCGAGTAGTGCCGGGCTCTGCCCGGCAGTTCGGGATCCCCGCAGAAAAGCAGCCGGGCAGAGCCCGGCGCTACGTGGCGACGCGTCATACGCGATGGCGCCCACGAACCTCGCGGCGCGGCAGAGCCCGGTTCTACTCCACCGCGCTGTTCGGGTTCTGGAAATTCTCGCGCGCTTTGCCGTACTGCTGCAGGCGCTGGTGGTGGAAGGCGATGAAGGCCTCCGGGGGCAGCGCACGCGAGAACAGCCAGCCTTGCCCGAACTCCACCTGGCGGGCTTGCAGGTAGGCCAGCTGGGCGGGCGTTTCGATGCCCTCGGCCACGGTGAACAGGCCCAGGGTCTTGGCCATGTCGATGATGTGCGAGGTGACCGGGCTGGTGGCGCTGTCGGTGCCGATGGCATCGATGAACGACTTGTCGATCTTCAAGGCATCCAGTGGCAGCTGCTGCAGGTACTGCAGGCTGGAATAACCCACGCCGAAATCGTCGATGGCCACGCAGTGCCCGGTACGCCGGGCGATGGCCAGCGTATTGCGCGCGCGCTGGATGTCGATGAAGCCGCGCTCGGTGGCCTCAAGCCAGATCTGCTGCGGATGGATGCCGGTGCCGGCCAGCTTGGCCGCCAGCACCTTGAGCGCGCGGCCGCTGCTGACATCGGCGGCCGACAGGTTGATGGCGATATGGGCGCTGCGGTCCTGGACCAGCAGCTCGCGCATGTCATCGATGACGCGCTCGATCACCTGGTCGGTCAGTGCGTCGATCAGGCCGTGTTCCTCGGCCAGCGGGATGAACAGGTCCGGGCGCACGTGGCTGCCATCGGGCCGGGTCCAGCGCACCAGCGATTCGGCGCCCACGCAGATACCGGTGTCCAGCTCGATGATGGGCTGGTAGTGCATGTGGAATTCGCGCCGTCGCACCGCCGTGACCAGTTCCCCGCGCAGCGACAACCGCCGCCGCGACAGCCACACCACCGCGCCGATCGCGGCCAGCGCGCCCAGAACGCCCAGCGGGATGAACTGTCGGAACTGCTGGCGGAAACTGGCCAGCAGGTCGGTACGCGGGGCGGTGGCGATGGCGAGCCATTCCTGGTCCTGCGCGGTGGCGTACAGGGTGTGGCTGTCCATGCCGCTGTGCGGGTTGCGCAGCAGGCGTTGCAGCAGGGGCTGGTCGAGCAGGTCCTGCTGGGCCATCAGGCGGCCGTCGGGGCTGGCCACGGCCAGGCGCACGTTGGGATCGGCGATGACGTCCACGAAGCGGGACGGGTCCATCAGGATGTCGTAGCGGCCCAGGTGCAGGGCGATCAGCGGCGACCCATCCCCGGCAATCGGTCGCACCCCCAGGGTGATGCCGGCGCCGTCGGCGGTGATGTGGTCCGGCGTCGGCTCGGGTACGTGGGCCTCCATCATGCCCCAGGAGGTGCAGCGCAGCCGGCCCTCCTCGAAGTACCCCACCTGTTCGGCCGAGTGCGTGCTCAGGGTGAGCGCCCGCATCAGGTGCAGGTGGTCGGCCGAGCACGGTTCCAGCGGGCTCTGGTTGAGCCGGCGCAGGGCCAGCATCCCGGCCTCGTAGGCGCGGTTGGCGCGCAGCAGGGTGCGCTCGGCGGTCAGCTGGAGGCGGGCAGCCTCCGCTTCGGTGGCGCGGCTCCAGGTGAAGTACACCAGGCCGGCGATCGGCACGAAGGCGCCGAGCAGGGCGAACAGCACGGTGGCGGCGATGATCCTGGCGCGGTTCAAGCAGACCTCGATGCCGTGGGTGAGAAGCAGCGTGCGGCGCTCACGATCTGGATCCCGCTGTGGGCCGCCGCGCTATCTCACCACCTGTCGGCCGGATTTGGAACCGGGATCGTCCGGCAGGCCCGTCAGGGCACTCCCCGCCCGGCCGTCAGGCGCTGCCGGGGAAGGCAAAACCGACATCAGCGGGCCGTCGCTGCACGCAACAGTGGCGCGGCGGCCAGCGGTCTTCTATGTTCAGAGCCTTCGCCCTGCTGGCCCTGCCCATGACCGATCCCGCCGTGCCGCCGGAACACCTCCGGCGCAGCCTGTCCAACCGCCACCTGCAGCTGATCGCCATCGGGGGTGCCATCGGCACCGGCCTGTTCATGGGCTCGGGCAAGACCATCAGCCTGGCCGGCCCCTCCATCGTGCTGGTCTACCTGATCATCGGCGCGATGCTGTTCTTCGTGATGCGCGCGATGGGCGAGCTGCTGCTGTCCAACCTGGAGTACAAGTCGTTCATCGACTTCTCCACCGACCTGCTCGGGCCCTGGGCCGGGTTCTTCTGCGGATGGACCTATTGGTTCTGCTGGATCATCACCGCCATCGCCGATGTGATCGCCATCGCCGCGTATGCGCAGTTCTGGTTCCCCGAGCTGGCACCGTGGATACCGGCGCTGCTGTGCGTGATCCTGCTGCTCAGCCTGAACCTGGTCACGGTGAAGCTGTTCGGTGAAATGGAGTTCTGGTTCGCGCTCATCAAGATCATCGCCATCTGCGCGCTGATCATCACCGGCTTCGGGCTGGTGGCGTGGGGCTTCACCTCGCCGTCGGGCCACCAGGCCTCGTTCGCCAACCTGTACAACGACGGCGGCCTGTTCCCGATGGGCATGGCCGGGTTCTTCGCCGGCTTCCAGATCGCGGTGTTCGCCTTCGTCGGCATCGAACTGGTCGGCACCACCGCCGCGGAAACCGCCGATCCCGAGCGCAACCTGCCCAAGGCGATCAACTCCATCCCGGTGCGCATCATCGTGTTCTACGTGCTGGCGCTGATCGCGATCATGGCCGTCACCCCCTGGCGCGAAGTGGTGCCGGGCAAGAGCCCGTTCGTGGAGCTGTTCGTGCTTGCCGGCATTCCGGCTGCGGCGAGCCTGATCAACTTCGTGGTGCTCACCTCGGCCACCTCGTCGGCCAACAGCGGCATCTTGTCCACCAGCCGCATGATGTACGGGCTGGCCGAAGAACGGCACGCCCCGAGCTTCTTCGCGCGGTTGTCGCGGGCGGCGGTGCCGGCGCGGGGCCTGCTGTTCTCGTGCATCTGCCTGCTGCTGGGCACCATGCTGATCTACCTGATCCCCAACCTGGTTACCGCCTTTACCCTGGTCACCACGCTGGCGGCCGTACTGTTCATGTTCGTGTGGTCGCTGATCCTGTGTTCGTACATCGTGTACCGCCGCCGTCGCCCGCAGCTGCACGCGGCGTCCAGGTTCAAGATGCCGGGCGGCGTCTTCATGTGCGGGGTCTGCCTGGCGTTCTTCGTGTTCGTGCTGGTGCTGCTCACCCTGCAGCCGGACACCCTGTACGCGCTGGCGATCAGCCCGCTGTGGTTCCTGCTGCTGGGCCTGGGCTATGCGGCCAAGCGCCTGATCGGCGGCAGCCGCTGACCCTGGTACCGGGCCTGCCGTGGTGGCCGGCCCGGTATTCACCTTCGGTTCGCAGCCGGGGCCGGATGATCGCGCCGCACCCTTCCGTGCCCCGATCCGAGCCCATGAAACCGACCCTGCCTGCCGCGTTGGCCCTGTTGTCGATGCTGCTGCCGTGGTCGGCGTCGGCGCGCACGGTGTACCGCTGCGTGCGGGACAACACCGTGAGCCTGGCCACCGCGCCCGAGCCGGGCTCGAAATGCACGCCGCAGCAGATCGATGACAGCGCCGTGCAGACCCCCAACCTGTGGGGCAACATGGGCATCTTCAGCGGCACCCTGTACGAACGCGAGCAGGAGGGCGCGCTGGTGTATTCCACGCGCAACCTGCCGGGCTCACGGGTGTTCCTGAAGTTCACCGTGGCCACCCCGCCCGGCGAGCCGGCGCACGAGGGGCTGGGCAAGGTGGGCACGCCACAGCTCAACCGCCATGCCAAACAGTTCAAGGCGGCGGCCAAGGCCACCGGGGTGGACGATGCCTGGCTGCGTGCGATTGCCCATGCCGAAAGCGGCTTCGATGCCGGTGCGATATCGCCCAAGGGCGCGCAGGGCGTGATGCAGCTGATGCCCGATACCGCCACCGAATGGGGCGTGGCCGACCCGCTGTCGGCCGAACAGTCCATCAACGGGGGCGCGCGCTACATGAAGGCGCTGCTGAAGCGCTACAAGGGCGACCGCACCCTGGCGGCGGCCGCGTACAACGCCGGCATCGGCGCGGTGACCCGCTACAAGGGCGTGCCGCCGTACGCCGAAACCCTGGCGTACGTGGAAAAAGTCAGTGCGTTGTACCAGCGCTACCGCGAGGCGATGGGCTTCAAGGTGGAAACGCCGGCGCGCTGACCGCGGCGTGCAGCCTCAACGCCACGCACCGCGCCCGTAGATCGGCAAGGTCTCGCGGCGGCCGACCCGTTCCAGCGCGGCGCGCACATCGGGGCGCTTCAGCAGCGCTTCCCAGCGTGCGTCGTTGTCCACGTCGGCGGGCATCGGGGGCAGCGCGCGGAAGTCCTGCATCACCTCCAGCAGGTCCTGGCGGCGCCGGGGCGACTGCAGTTCGGTGATGACCCAGCGTGCCGCCTCGTCGGTGCGCTGCTCTTCCAGCAGCACGTTTACGTACACGCTGCGGCCCTCGTCCTGGTTGGCCTGCAACCACTGGCGGGCCTGCGCCGAGCGCGCGGTATCCCCCAGCGACCGGTACGCGCTGAAACGGATCCACTGGCGCAGGTACTCGCCGAACATCGGCGCCTCATCCAGCCCGTCCAGGGTCTGCAGGGCACGCGCCGGTTTGGCGCTGGACAGGTACCAGCTGGCCAGGTAGAGCCGCTGCAGCGGGTTCACCGTGTCGCCCTCGTCGGTGAGCGTACTGGCCATCTCCAGCGTTGCCTCGGTCTGGTCGTTCTGGCCCAGCCGGTGCTGGGCCACGGCGCGGTGCAGCAGCACCCACGCCGCATAGGCACCACCGGGGAAGCTGCGCGGGGCGTCGGCCTCGGTCAGGCGCGCATGGAGCGGGTCCGTAGCGGTCAGCACCTGCGCGTGCTCGCCCAGCAACAGCAGGGTGTCGGTGAGCGCGGCGAGGTCGCTGGCCTCTGGCTGCAACAAGGCTGACACGCGCAGGGCATCGGCATGGCGACGCGCGGATTGCAGCGGGTCGAAGCGCGGATCGCGGCGGTCGACCACGGCATCGAAACGCTTGTCGCTGCGCAGCGCGACCACTTCGATCGGCGCATCGATGCGCGCCACGGTGGCGGCCAGGCGCTGCTGTTGCCCGGCATCGGCCTGCAGCGTGGCCAGTGTCAGCCACACGGCCGTCGGCTCCAGGCCATCGACCTTCCACTGTCGGTCGAACAGCACCTCCAGCAGCGCGCGGTAGTCATCGGGCTGCTCCTGCAGCGCATCGCCCAGCCGGTACACCAGCGGGGCATCGATGTCGGCCAGGAACCGGTCCGATGCACGCAGCGAGCGGGTGATCAGGGCGGCGCCCTGTACCGGTTGGTCCTGCAGCAGCTTCAGGCGACCCAGCACATACAGCGCACGTGCGTCATCGGGCGCCTGCTTCAGTGCCGCGTCCAGGTAGCGCTGCGTCTCCTGCGGCTGGCGCGCATTGAAGGCCGTGCGCCCGGCACTGACCAACCCTTCCAGGCGTTGTGCGGCATCCAGGGTGGCCAGGTCGGGATCATTGAACACGCGCTCGAAGCCGATCAGCGCACCCACGCTGTCGCCCTGCTCGGCCAACGCGATGGTGTCGGTCAGGCGCTGCGCGAGCGCGGGTTCAGACGGTGCAGCCACGGGCATCGCAGCGAGTGCTGGCGCGCCGGAAATCGCCAGCAGCAGGGACAGGGCGAGGCGATGGTGCGGGCGGTGCATGGCGCATCCTTGCGTGAGGTCTGCAGCGATTGAACCTGTAACCGCGCAACCACACAAGCGCATGGGGTGTGCAGATGCGCAGGCAACGTTTAAGGTCTACGCCGGACAAGCACAGGGACGGCAATGAAACGTTGGCAGGTCATGATCGGCGGGGTGGTGGCGATCACCGCTGCGGCACTCGCATGGACGTTTTTCGACACGCCTGCATCGGCGCCGGTTGAACAGGGCCCGGTACCCACGCCGCTGGCGTGGCAGGCGCAGATCGATGTGCTGGCCGGTGATGGGGTGGGTGGGCTGCGCGATGGTGCCGGTGCGCAGGCGCGCTTCGCCGACCCGTATGCGCTGGCGGTTGATGCGCACGGCGTTGCCTACATCGCCGACGCGGGCGACAACAACCGCATCCGCCGGGTGTATCCCGATGGGCGCGTGGATACGTTGGCCGGCACCGGTGAGGGCTGGCGCGACGGGCCCGGTGCGCAGGCGCAGTTCCATACCCCGTCCGGCATCGCCGTGGATGCCGCGGGCAACGTGTACGTGGCCGACACCGGCAACCATCGCATCCGCCGGATCGGCGCCGATGGCGTGGTGAGCACGCTCGCTGGCGACGGGGTGGCGGGCTTTGCCGATGGCCCGGCCGCGCAGGCGCGGTTCGATGCGCCGATGGGCGTGGCCGTGGATGCCAGCGGCCGCGTGTACGTGGCCGATACCTACAACGACCGCATCCGGGTGATCGAGCCCGATGGCACGGTGCGCACGGCGGCAGGCGGTGAGCAGCCGGGCAACGTGGACGGGTTCGGTGCCGAGGCGCGGCTGGATACGCCGGTGGCCCTGGCGCTGGACTCGCACGGCAACCTGTTGATCGCCGACCTGTACAACAACGCCATCCGGCGGCTGTCGCCGGACGGCATGCTGCGCACCCAGGTGGCCGACGGCAGCGTGATGAGCGGTCCGTTGTCGGTGGCCGTTACCCATGACGATGTGCTGTACGTGGGCGACATCAACGGCAAGGTGGTGCAGGTGTCCACGCAGGGCCACCAGGTGGCGTTGGCCGGCGTTTCACCGCAGCCGCGCTTTGCGCGGCCCAGCGGGCTGGCGCTGGATGCGCAGGGCAGTGTGTATCTGGCCGATGCCGCGGCCTACCGCGTGCACCGCTTGCGTCCGCTGGACATCGGTGCGGTGCCGGCACCGGCATTGACCGGTCCCGCTGCCGACGCCCCGCTGCCGGTGACGGGCGGGCGCTGGCCGCTGGCCCCCCAGGACGGGTGGCACGAAGTGGTGGGCACGCTGGGTGAGGTGCGCGGCAACTTCAGCGGCGAGAGCCGCCACCACCTGCACGGCGGCTTCGATATCCGCGGCGATGTCGGCCAGCGCGTGCTGGCGATCGCCGATGGCAAGGTCGACAGCCCCTTTGCCAGCTGGTCGGTGGGCGGGCAGGCCGAAGGCATGGCGCTGGGTCGGCTCAAGTACATCCACATGCAGGTGGGGCGCGATCCGCGTGGCCAGCCGTTCGACGCGCGCTGGCAGCAGATGCTGGGCATGGACGGCAAACTGGAACGGGTCCGCGTGCGCCGGGGCACGCGCTTCCATGTGGGCGAGCCGCTGGGCAGCATCAACCGCATGGCGCACGTGCACCTAAGCGTGGGCGCCAGCGGATTCGAGCGCAACGCGGTGGCGCTGGGCTTTGTCGGCTACGCCGACGCGTTCGCACCGCGCATCACCTCGGTGGAAGTCCTGGACGACCAGGACCTGCCGCTCAAGGCCGTGGGCACGGCGCCGCTGGTGGTGCCACGGCAGGGCCCCGGCGTGCAGATCGTGGTGGAAGCGTGGGACCAGGTGGATCGCAACCTGCCGCGGCGTCGCCTGGGCGCCTACCAGGTGGGCTACCAGATCCTGGATGCGCAGGGCCAGCCGCTGGCCGGGTACGAGCAGCCGCGCTTCAACATCGTGTTCAACCGCATGCCGCCCCAGGACAGTGCCACCGTGGTGGCCTATGCACCGGACAGCGGCATTACCGTGCACGGCAGTGCGGTTACGCGCTTCCGCTACCTGGTAACCAACACGGTACGCGACGGGCGGGTGGAAACAGGGCGCTGGCGGCCCGACGCGCTGCCCGCCGGCGACTACGTGATCCGGGCCAGCGTGCGCGACTACAGCGGCAACGAGGGCGTCGGCGCGCGCGATCTCAAGATCACGCTGTTGTAGCGCGGCTCAGGCGCCGACGCGTTCGCGCTCGGCGTCCATGTCGGCCAGCGGCCGCACCTCGATGCTGCCAAAGCGCGACCACGGGAACTGCCGGGCGATGCGCAGTGCATCGTCGTGGTCGCGCGCGTTGATCAGGTTGAAGCCGGCCAGCAGTTCGTGGGTTTCGGCGAACGGCCCGTCGGTGATGCGCTCCTTGCCCTGGCGGGTGCGCAGGGTACGGGCGCTGTGTACCGGCTCGAGTTTCTGCGCCAACACCAGGGTGCCGTCGGCCTGCAGCGCATCGGCGTGCTGCAGGCAGTCGTGCATCAGGCGGTCGTAGTCCTCGCCGGGCAGGGCCTGCAACAGGCCGTCGTCGATGTAGATCAGCAGCAGGAATTGCATGGCCGGCAGGCTCCGGGGCAGGGGCGGCCATGATGCCGCAGCCGGCGCATCCGTGCTGTTGCAGCGCGGCACGCGGTGCCTGTTCAGGCGGCTCCGCGCGGCGGCGGAAATTGTTTTTGCCGACGTGTCGATTTCCGGCGCCCGGCTGCGTTGTATCCCTTGAAGGGCCCACCAACCGGGCCCGCCCTGAGGGAAACACCGATGAAAGTCATGGTACTGGTCAAGGCGACCCCGGAGACCGAGGCCGGTGAGATGCCGACCGAGCAGGAAATCCGCGCCATGGGCGCCTACAACGAACAGCTGGTACAGGCTGGGATCATGCTGGCCGGCGAGGGCCTGCACCCCACCTCACGCGCGCGCCGCGTGGCCTTCGGGGCGCAGCCGCCGCGGGTGATCGACGGCCCCTTCGCCGAGACCCGCGAACTGGTCTGCGGGTTCTGGCTGTGGCAGGTGCGCTCGCTGGACGAAGCCACCGAGTGGCTGAAGCGCGCCCCGTTCGGCCCCGGCAGCGTGGTCGAGCTCCGTCCGATCTTGAGCGCCGAGGATTTCGGCGAGGCCTTCACCCCCGAATTACAGGCGCAGGAACAGCGTCTGCGCGAACAGATCGGCGCCGCCGACTGACCCACCCGACTTCCCTGGAGCACTCCCATGAAACTGATTCCGTTCCTTGGCTTCAACGGCAAGACCCACGAGGCCATGGCCTTCTACGCGCAGGTGCTGGGCGGCAAGGTCACCTCGGAGATGAGGTACCGCGACATGCCGCCGATGGAGAACACCGACGGCTGCGGCGAGATGCCGCCGGAAACGCTGGACCACGTGGCGCACAGCCAGCTGGAAGTGGGCAGCGCGATCCTGATGGCCGCCGATGGCCCGTCCAGCGGCGGGGAAAACAGCACCACCATCAACATCGACGTGGACACCGTGGAAGAGGCCGAGCGCGTGTTCAAGGCGCTGGCCGACGGCGGTGAGGTCAAGATGCCGATCGGCGAAACGTTCTGGGCCCACCGCTGGGGCTTCCTGATCGACCGCTACGGCAAGCCGTGGATGGTCAACTGCATGAAACAACCCTGATTCCCACACTTCTAAGGATGGCACCGTGAGCGATTCCCCGCAGATGATCTTCGTCAACCTGCCCGTGCGCGACCTGGAGGCGTCCAAGACGTTCTTCGCCGCGCTGGGCTACACCTTCAACCCGACCTTCACCGACGCCAACGCGGCCTGCATGATCATCAGCGACAGCATCTTCGTGATGCTGCTGGTGGAGTCGTTCTTCCGCGGCTTCACCACCCAGCCGATCAGCGACGCGCGCCAGCAGACCGAAGTGATCACCTGCCTGTCGGCGACCAGCCGCACGGCGGTCGACGCGCTGGTGGACAAGGCCCTGAAGGCCGGTGCCAGCGAGCCGATGCCCGCGCGTGACTACGGCTTCATGTACCAGCGCGGCTTCCAGGACCTGGATGGCCATCTGTGGGAAATCGCGCACATGGACGGCGAACCCGGCTGACCGGAACAAAGCCTGCCCGGCGGCGGGCTTGTACCGGCCTGCCGCCAGTGCTTTGATCGCCCGCATGGATAACGCCCTGTCGCACCGCTTGGACACCCTCTGGCGCATGGAGTCGCCGGCCCTGATCGCACGCCTGGCGCGGATGCTGCGCGGCGACGTGGGGCGTGCCGAAGAACTGGCCCAGGACACCTGGCTGGCCGCGCTGGAGCGTTGGCCGACGCAGGGGGTTCCGGACAACCCGGGAGCGTGGCTGATGACCACCGCGCGCAATCGCGCCATCGACGTGTTGCGCCAGCACCAGCGCGTGGCTGGCCAGCATGCGCTGTGGGGCAGCGAACTGGAGCCGCAGCCGTTGCCGCTGCCCGACGACAGCGATGCGCTGCAGGACGACATCGGCGATGACCTGTTGCGCCTGATGTTCGTGGCCTGCCACCCGGTGCTGTCGGCCGATGCGCGGGTGGCGCTGACCTTGCGGCTGCTCGGCGGGCTGACCACCGACGAGATCGCGCGGGCGTTCCTGCAGCCCGAACCGACCATCGCCCAGCGCATCGTGCGCGCCAAGCGCACCCTGGCCAGCAAGCAGGTCGCCTTCGAAGTGCCACGCCAGGCGGCGTTGCCCGAGCGGCTGGGGTCGGTGCTGGAGGTGGTCTACCTGGTATTCAACGAGGGCTACACGGCCAGCGTGGGCGACGACTGGATGCGCCCGGCACTGTGCGACGAAGCACTGCGGCTGGGGCGGGTGCTGGCCAGCCGGCTGCCGGCGTGGCCGCAGGTGCACGGGCTGCTGGCGCTGATGGAACTGCAGGCCTCGCGCGCGGCGGCACGGGTGGATGCGCACGGCACCCCGATCCTGCTGCCCGAGCAGGACCGCGCGCGCTGGGACTGGCTGCAGATCGCACGCGGGCAGGCCGCGCTGGCCCAGGCCATGGCGCTGGGCGGCAGCGACGATCCCTATGTGCTGCAGGCGGCGATTGCCGATTGCCACGCCCGCGCGCGCCGCGTGCAGGACACCGACTGGGCGGCGATGGCGGCGCTGTACCACCGGCTGGCCGAGCAGCAGCCATCACCGGTGATCGAATTGAACCGGGCCGTCGCGGTGTCGCGCGCGCAGGGCGCGGCCGCGGCATGGCCGTTGGTGGAGCAGCTGGCGCAGGAGCCGCGCCTGGACGGCTATGCCCCGCTGGCGGCGGTGCAGGGCGACCTGCTGCTGCAGCTCGGGCGCGCCGATGAAGCCCGCGCCGCGTTCCTGCGCGCCGCCAGCCTCAGCGCCAACGCCCGCGAACAGGCGGTACTGCGGGCACGGGCGCAGGCCGTTCCGATCGCATAACGCCGCCGCCGGTGACGCCGGTGACGCCGGCGACGCCGCTGACACCGTCGTAGCGCCGGGCTCTGCCCGGCAGCCGTTACATTGCGCGATGTGGCCGGGCAGCGGGGCAGAGCCCCGCTCTACGGGCCTGTGGCGGCCGCCTCGTAGCGCCGGGCTCTGCCCGGCTGCCGTTGCATTGCTCGATGCGGCCAGGGCAGCGGGGCAGAGCCCCGCTCTACGGGGCCTGCGCCGCACCGCCTCGTAGCGCCGGGCTCTGCCCGGCTGCTGTTGCGTTGCGCGATGTGGCCAGGGCAGCGGGGGGGGGCACCGCCTCGTAGCGCCGGGCTCTGCCCGGCTGCCGTTGCGTTGCGCGATGCGGCCTGGGCAGCGGGGCAGAGCCCCGCTCTACCCTACACTTGGGTTTTCGTAGTCCAAGCTGTGGAGAGAGCGATGAAGCGAGTAGTACTGAGTGTGCTGGCCCTGTCGGTGTCCAGCGCCCTGATGGCGGCAACGCCCAAATTCGATGGCGCGCGGATCTCCGCGGACGTCAAGGAACTGGCCTCCGATGCCTACGAGGGCCGCTCCCCGGCCACCGCGGGGGAGGAGAAGACCGTGGCCTACCTGAGCAAGCAGTTCGCGGCGGCCGGCCTGCAGCCGGGCGGCGACCTCAAGGACGGCAAGCGCCTGTGGACCCAGGCCGTGCCGCTGCTCAAGGGCGATATCGTCGGTACGCCGAGCCTGTCGCTGAGCAGCAAGGGCACGCCGCAGGCGTTGAGCCAGGGCAAGGAAATCGCCGTGCGCGCCGCGATGAACGGTGCCAGCGCCGTGGACATCAAGAACGCGCCGCTGGTCTTCCTCGGCTATGGCGTCAAGGCCGGTGAGCGCAACTGGGACGACTTCAAGGGCGTGGACCTGAAGGGCAAGATCGCCGTGGTGCTGATCAACGACCCGGACTTCGAAACCGGCCAGGGCGACTTCGACGGCAAGGGCATGACCTACTACGGTCGCTGGACCTACAAGTACGAAGAAGGCGCGCGCCAGGGCGCCCTTGGCGTGCTGATCGTGCACGAGACCGCACCGGCATCGTACGGCTGGGCCACGGTGGCCGGCTCCAACACCAACACCATGTTCGACGTGGTCCGCGACACCCCGGCCGAGGCACATCCGTTGCTGGAAGGCTGGATCCAGCGCGACCTGGCGGTGGACCTGTTCAAGCGCGCCGGGCTGGATTTCGAGGCGCTCAAGCGCCAGGCCCAGACCCGCGATTTCAAGCCGGTGGAACTGAAGGGCGAAACCTTCTCGGCCAAGTACGCGGTCAAGACCGAAGTGATCACCTCGCACAACGTGGCCGCGCGCCTGGAAGGCAGCAAGCATCCCGACGAGACCGTGGTGTACAGCGCGCACTGGGACCACATCGGCGTGGGCAAGCCCGACGCCAACGGCGACACCATCTTCAACGGCGCGCTCGACAACGCCAGCGGCACCGCGTCGCTGATCGAACTGGCGCGTGGGTTCGCCAAGGGCAAGCGCCCGGAGCGGTCGGTGCTGTTCCTGGCCGTCACCGCCGAGGAAAAGGGCCTGCTGGGTTCGGAGTACTACGCCAGCCACCCGCTGTATCCGCTGAGCAAGACCGTGGCGGTGATCAACATGGACGGCATGGCGCCGTTCGGGCCGTCGCGTGATTTCGGCATCTACGGGTCGGCCAAGCTGGAACTGCTGGACCAGCTCAAGGACGTGGCCAAGGGCTGGGACATCCGCTACACCCCGGACCCGAAGCCGGAAGCCGGCCTGTTCTTCCGCTCCGATCACTTCCCGTTCGCCAAGCGCGGCGTGCCGGCGGTGTCCTACTCGGCCGGCCAGGACTGGGTGAAGGGCGGCGTGGCGGCCGGCAAGGCGGCGTCGGATGACTACACCGCCAAGCGCTACCACCAGCAGGGCGATGAGTGGCAGCCGGACTGGACCTTCGCCGGCGCCTCGCGCGACCTGGAGGTGCTGTACACGCTGGGCAACCAGCTGGCCAACTCGCGTACCTGGCCGAACTGGAGCGCCGATTCCCAGTTCCGCGCCCCGCGCGACGCCAGCGCCGCCGAGCGCAGGTAACCCCCCCGTCCCCACCGGCATCCCCGGTGGGGACACCCCGGCCGTTGCGCCGGGCAGAGCCCGGCGCAACGTGATCGGTGCTTCATCCCCCCATTCCCGGCTTTCGTCGCATGCCGCTTGTTCCCAACGGTGGCAGGGCTATGCTCGCCTCACTCCCTATGTGAAGACGCCGCCGTGTTCGCCAGCCTCGCACTGATCCTCCGCATCCTGTTGGCCTGGGCCGCCGCCATCATCGTGGCGGGCTTTGTCTGGAGTGGCATTTTCAGCGGCATGGACGATGGCCCCGGGTGGGTCTTCGGGCTGCTGGCCATGTTCCTGGCGGTCACCGCCATCGGCAGCTGCATCACCCACATCCGCCGGGTCTGGCTGATCGCCGGGCGCCTGGACGGCACCACCCTGTCCAGCCGCCAGCGTCGCCAGATCGAACTGCCGATGGACGCCGGCCCGGCCTTTGCGCTGCTGGAAAAGTCCATCGCCGAACTGCCCCGCGTGGAAGACATCGAAAGCGCCGCCGGCAGCCTGCAGGTGCGTGCCTACGTGCGCCGCGTGGATCCCTACAACGGCCGGCCGCCCTCGCGCTGGAACCTGCCGGCGCGGCTGGCGATCCGCCGCAACAGCGTGCTGGCCACGGTCACCCCGGGGCAGGGCACCAGCAGCGTCACCCTGCTGTTCGAACCCGATGCCGGGGTCTGGGCCGACCTGCTGGCCGTGGACGAGGGCAGCAACTTCGAAAATGCCGAAGCGGTAACCCGGGCCATCACCCGGCGCGTGTCCGAGCAGCGCCGCGACGAGCAGGCCGCGGCCGAACAGACCGCCACCGAGAAAGAACTGTCGGTGGCCAAGCTCAACCTGCTGCACGCCCAGGTGGAACCGCACTTCCTGTACAACACGCTGGCCAATGCGCAGGTGCTGACCCGCACCGATCCGCCGCGCGCCGACCAGATGCTGGGGCATCTGATCCAGTACCTGCGCAGCTCGCTGCCGAGCGTGGACGAGTCGATGTCCACCCTGGGCGTCGAACTGGAGCGCACCCAGGCCTACCTGGAGATTCTCAAGATCCGCATGGGTGCGCGGCTGGCGCTGCAGGTCGACGTGCCACCGATGCTGTTGACGCTGCCGTTGCCGTCGATGGCGCTGCAGACGCTGGTGGAGAACGCGATCAAGCATGGCCTGGAACCCAAGCCCGGCGGCGGCACGGTGTGGATCATCGCGCGCGCCTTCGACGACCATGTCACCCTCACGGTCGCCGACGACGGGCTGGGCTTCGGCCAGGGCACCAGCGGCACCGGCATCGGCCTGAAGAACCTGCGCGAACGCCTGCGCCTGACCTGCGGCGAACGCGCCGGGGTGGCCATCGTCTCCAACTTCCCCAGCGGCGTTGCCGCCACCATTACCCTGCCGCGCGATGCGCGCGAGGCCATCCATGCAGCTTGATGCCCTTATCGCCGAAGACGAAGACCTGCTGCGGCAGTCGCTGGTGGCGCAGCTGCAGCGGCTGTGGCCGGAGCTGCGGCGGGTGGCCGAATGCGAAGACGGTGCGTGTGCGCTGGAAAAGCTGGCCGAGCTGAAACCCGACCTGGCCTTCCTGGACATCCGCATGCCCGGCATCACCGGCATCGACGTGGCGCGCGCGCTGCCCGAGATCAGCCCGCGTACCCAGGTGGTGTTCGTGACCGCCTACGACCAGTACGCGATCGACGCCTTCGAACAGGGCGCGATGGACTACCTGCTCAAGCCGGTCAGCGACGAGCGCCTGCTGGCCACCCGTGAGCGTATCCTGGCGCGCATGCAGCAGGGCCGGCCGGACAACGCCATGCTGGAGCAGTTGCTGCAGCGCCTGGCGCAGGGCGGCACGGCGCCCGGCAGTGCGCCGCCGCTGGCCTGGATCACCGCCAGCAACGGGCGCGACACGCAGCTGATCATGCTCGAAGACGTGGTGTACTTCCGTGCCGACAGCAAGTACACCACCGTCGTCACCGAGCAGGGCGAAAGCCTGCTGCGCACGCCGTTGCGCGAGCTGCTGGACGTGCTGGACCCGCAGCGTTTCCGCCAGATCCATCGCTCCACCATCGTCAACATGAAAGCAGTAGCCGCGGTGAGCCGCGACGACACCGGCCGCGGCCAGCTGCGCCTGAAACACCGGGCCGAAGTGCTCAATGTCAGTCAGCCGTTCATGAGCCTGTTCCGGGGCATGTAGCCCGGGCAGGTCCTCTTTCTTCCTGGAGTGATCATGCGTACTTTCCTGCCCCTGTGCGTCGCCGTGGTACTGCTGGCCGGGTGCCAGCAATCCAGCAACACGTCGGTGACCCGGATCCGTGCCAACGGCGTGGATGCGCTGTACAGCAAGAGCACCCTGGTGGACGGCGTGGCGCACTTCGAGTGCATCGCCAGCAGCAGTGGCACCTGCCACTACCTGCTGCTTGACCCGTCCTGCAGCAAGGGCACCGCGTGCGCGAAGCCACCGCTGCACCGGTTGGCGGTGGCCGCCGGCAAGACCGAACAGATGGCCGGGTTGCCGGCCGGTTTCAACCAGTGCGTCAGCGAGCAGCCCAAAGAACAATGCCACCGTGAGTGATCACGGTGGCATTGTGGCTCCCCCCACTTTCCGGGTTGGTCAGTACGCGGGTTGCAGGTGCAGGTTGCTGCGGTTGTCCTGCTCGCCCACGTGGTTGAGCTGGCCGACCAGTTCGGTGTGCTGCTGCATCCGCCCGATCTCACGCATGATGCGGATGTCTTCGTGGCGAAGCTCGCGGCGCGCGGTGACGGCCTGCTTGTAGTCCAGTACCTCGGGATAATGCTGGGCCATGTCCAGCGCCTCGGCCACGCATTCCACGCTGTCGGCGTCGGAGGTAATGCGGGCGCGGCTGTTGAAGGCCTTCATCCAGCGCTCGAAACCGGCGGTATGGTCGAACATGTTGGCCATGAACCAGATCACGAACAGGATGGAAATCCACGAGCCGAACACGATCACCACGCGGGTGAAGGTGATATGGAAATCGTCCTTCCACAGGTAGTTGGAGATCAGGCCCAGGATCAGCAGCGACGCTGCCTGCCAGCCGACAATCGAGGCCATCAGCCACTGGCCCTTGGCCTTGGCCAGCACCGCCACTTCCTCGCGGATCTGCTGTTCGCTCTTGTTACGCCAATGCGCGACCTGTTTTTCGAACGGGCTGCCATACAGCTCGTTGTCCTGCAACAGCAAACCCAAACCCTTGAACAAAGCGATCATGACGTGCTCCTTCTGGAACGTGCGGCAGCGCATTGGACGAACGTGAGGCGGATTCAGTTCTAGCACTTCCAGCGGGTCGTGCAATGGGGGAAATGCGAAGCCGCCGGGCAGATGTTTCTGAATGCGGGTGGCCTGATGCGGTGCATCATCGCGATCGCAGCCTGCGACAAGATGTCGCAGGTAAAATCATGCTGCACCCGCACATCGAACGCCGGGTGAGCGCAGGGGCTCCCCGCAGGCCCCGGGATCGGCCAGAATCGGCGCCGACCGCGCAGACTGCCGTCGCCTTCGCCCGATTGGACCCCCCTGAGATGCCGCCGTTGCTGCACCGTCTTTCCCAGCCCGTCACCGCGCCCATCCGGCGCTGGGTGCTGGGCGCCTTCCCCCGCGGCCAGAGCGGCATCGAGTACGACCACCCGCGCGGCGACCCGGGCTGGTTCGGGCCGCACAGCGCCACCTGGCGCGTGCATTCGGAATTCCCCGGCATGCTCGCCGGCGGTCTGTGCGCGTTGATGCTGCAGACCCTGCACCCGCTGGCCCTGGCCGGGGTGTACGACCACTCCAACTTCCGCGACGACCTGGTCGGGCGGCTGCGGCGCACCACGGCCTTCGTGGCCGGCACCACGTATGCGCCCAGCAGCGAGGTGGACGCGCTGGTGGCCAAGGTGAAACGCATCCATGCGCAGGTACGCGGGCACAGCGCCGACGGGCGCGCGTATTCAGCCGATGATCCGGCCCTGCTCACCTGGGTCCACGTGACCGAGGCCTACGGTTTCCTGCAGGGCTGCCGGCGCTATTGCCGCGAGGTGCCCGGCGCGGTGGCCGACCAGTATTACCGCGAGTACAAGCGCGTCGCCGAGGCCTTGGGCGCCACCGACGTGCCCGCGTCCGAAGCGGAGGTGGACGCATACTTCGCCCGGCAGTTGCCGCAGCTTCGGTTCGATGCGCGCTCGCGCGAAGTGCTGGGGGTGTTGTCGGGCATCCGCCTGCCGGTGCCGATGGCCGGGTTGTCGCGTGAGCTGTTCCTGGGCGCGGGCGCGGCGTTGCTGCCGGACTGGGCCGAGGCGATGCTGGAACGCACGGGGATGCAGCGCGCACAGGCACGCACCTCCGCGCGCGTGCTGCGCGCGATGACCCCGTTGTTCCGGCGCGCGCTGCAGGACGGCCTGGCCCCGCGTGCCTGCGCACGGATGGGCCTGCCGGCCAGCGTGCTGGCCGAGTGGCCTTCCCCGTAGAGCCGACCGTTGGTCGGCTGCGCCATCGCCGCACGGCCCGGATTGGCGTGCGGGCGTTCAACACCACGCCGATGCGCGCCGGCCGTTCACCGCGCCCCAGACGCGAAAACGGGCGCCGAAGCGCCCGTTTTCAGGTGTCACCGTTACGCAGTGAAAGCGATCACCACACCTTGACCCGCTTGTCCGGGGCCAGGTACAGCTTCTGGCCTTCCTTGACCTCGAACGCCGGGTACCACGCGTCCAGATTGCGCACGGTGAGCGCGCGGAACTGGCCCGGTGCGTGCACGTTGGTCAGCAGCGAGTTGCGCAGGGCCTGCTCGCGCGCCTTGCTGCGCCAGGCCTGGGCAAAGCCCAGGAAGAACCGCTGGTCCGGGCTGAAGCCTTCCAGGGTCTGGCCCGGCTTGCCCTGCAGCGACAGCTGGTAGGCGTCGTAGGCGGTGGCCAGGCCGGCCACGTCGGCGATGTTCTCGCCCAGGGTCAGGCGGCCGTTGACCGACACGCCCGGGAACGGCTGGTAGCTGCTGAACTGCGCGGCCAGCGCGTCACCGGCGGCATTGAACTTCTTCAGGTCATCGGCCGTCCACCAGTTGTGCAGCTTGCCGGTTTCATCGAACTGCGCACCGGCATTGTCGAAGCCGTGGCTGATCTCGTGGCCGATCACTGCACCGATGGCGCCGTAGTTCACCGCGTCGTCGGCAGCGCCATCGAAGAACGGCGGCTGCAGGATCGCGGCCGGGAACACCAGGCGGTTTTCCAGCGGCACGTTCATCGCGTTGATGGTCTGCGGCAGCATCGCCCACTCGCCGTGATCGACCGGCTTGCCCAGCTTGGCGATGTTGCGCTGGTACTCGAACTGCTCGGCGCGTTCGGCATTGCCCAGCGCGTCGTCGCGCTTGATCTCCAGGCCGGTGTAGTCGCGCCACGTCTCCGGGTAACCCATGCCCACGGTCAGCCCGGCCACCTTGGCCTTGGCGTGCGCCTTGGTCTGCGGCGACATCCACGCCAGCGCGTCGATGCGCTTGGCGAAGGCGGCGATGATGTTCTTGGCCATCTCATCGGCACGGGCCTTGGTGGCCGGGTCGAAGTGGCGTTCCACATACAGCTTGCCGATGGCCTCGCCGACGGCGTGGTTGCTGTCATCCACCGCGCGCTTCCAGCGTTCGCTCTGCTGCGGGGTGCCGTTCAAGGTGGTGCCGTGGAAGGCGAAACGCGCATCGGCGAAGGTCTTCGGCAGGTACGGCGCGGCACGGTCCAGCGCGTGGAAGGCCAGGTAGTCCTTCCACACGTCCAGCGGCTCGGTGGCCACCAGGCGCGAGATGCCGGCCACGGCCTTGGGCTGCCACACGATGAAGTCCTGCTGCTCGCCCAGCTTGGCACCGGCCAGGAACGCGGCCCAGTCCATGCCCGGCGCCTTGGCGTTCAGGTCGGCCTGCTTCCAGGCATTGGCGCCCTTGGCCACGTCATTGGTTTCTTCCTGGGTGGCGTGGGCCTGGGCGATCTTGGTCTCCAGCGCCAGGATGCGCTGCGCCTTGGCCGCCGGGTCGGCCACGCCAGCCAGCTGCAGCACCTGGGCGATGTACGCCTGGTACTGCTTGCGCAGCTCGGCCATGCGGCCGCCCTGCAGGTAGAAGTCGCGGTCGGGCAGGCCCAGGCCACCCTGCACCAGGTACGGCGCATTGCGGTCCGGCTGCAGCAGGTCCACCGACACCCACACGCCGAACAGGCGGTCGGTGTAGAAGTTGGTCGCATTCAGCAGGTCGACGTCGGCGCGCAGGGTGCCACCCAGGGTGGTGGCCAGCGCGGCCTTGTCGGCGATCCCGCCGATGGCGTCCAGTTCCGGCTTCACCGCGGCCACGCCACGCGACTCGATGCCGGCCTCGTCCATGAATGCGGCGTAGTAGTCCCCGATCAGCTTGGCTTCGCCGCTGGCCTTGGTGTCGGCGGCGGCGCCTTCGAGGATGGCGCGGGTGTCGGCCAGGGTCTTCTCGGCAATCACGTTGAAGCTGCCGTAGCTGGAGCGGTCGGCCGGGATCTCGGTGTTCTTCACCCAGCTGCCGTTGGCAAAGCCGAAGAAGTCGTCACCGGCGGCGACGCTGCGGTCCATGCCGGTGGCATCGAAGCCGAAGCTGCCCAGCTGCGGCTTCGGCGCGGTCGGCGCGGCGGCGGGGCTGTCCGGCGCGGTGGCGACGGGGGCGGCCGGCTCACGGTCGCAGGCGCTCAGGCCCAGCGACAGGCTGGCGGCGATGGCAAGCATCAGGGTAGGGCGGCGCAGCTTGGACATGGACTTCTCAGGCAACGGGGAAACCTCAAGTCTAATCCCCCCGGGAGGGGGTTGGTTGCCGCTGCAACGGCCCCGGGCTGTGCCAAGCGTGGCCGTTGTCCGCGCCGCGCGCGGCCGTGGCTCTTCCCGTGCTGCACGCGCTGGTGCATGCTGGCAGACAGGATTCGGGGCGCACCCGCGTGCAGGCACGGCGCGGCGACGCAGAGGTCAAGAATCCCGGGCTTCGGCCGCTCAGGTTTGGGGAAACCAGGAAGCGTTTACGCATGAAGTCAGCCCATCGCAGCGGGAGAGGTCGGCAATGCCCGCGTTGAACCGCGCCTTGGCACGGCCATTGCGTACGATCGTGTGGCTGGGCGTCAGCCTGGGCGTGCTGCTGGCCGTTGGCCTGGCAATGACGCTGGCCAACGATTACCAGCGCCGCCAAGAAGCCGCGCAGCGCCAGAGCGCGGCGCTGGCCACCGGCTCGCAGCGGCTGCTGCGGCTGGAACTGCGCAACCTGGAACGGGCCATGCTGGGCATCGCCGAGGACGGCGCCTTGCTGTTCGAACGCGTGCCGACGCAGGCGCCGGACCTGCTGGACGACGCCATCGGCGGGGTGCTGCAGCGGCACGCCGAGCTGGACAGCATCGTGGTGGTGGACCAGTACGGCCGCGCACTGACCAGCGGCAGCGGCGACCTGTACCTGCCGCTATGGGCCGTGGATACCAATCGCGGCAGCGACAGCCGGCTGTACCTGGGGCCGCCGCAGCAACGCAATGCGCAGCGCTGGGTGCTGCCGCTGGCGTTGCGCATGGGCGACGACCGCTGGCTGCTGAGCCGGCTGCACACCAGTGAGCTGCAATCGATCATCGGTGGCATGGACACGGGCGACCAGGGCGTCATCTCGATCACCGATGCGCAGGGCTACGTGCTGGCGCGCAGCCCGGACACCGTGGGCCTCACCGGCCAGCGCTTCGGGCTGGGCAAGCGCGAGATGCTGCGCCGCGATGCCGTGGTCCCGCTGGGCGTTGAAACCAGCGCCATCGACAACATCGAGCGGATTTCCACGCTCACCACCCTGGGCCAGTACCCCATCGCGGTGTACGCCGGGTTGGGCCGCGCCGACGTGCTGGCGCCCTGGTGGCCCTACGTGCAGGCGTCGGTGGCGTTGTACCTGCTGTACTGGGGTGTGTTCGCGCTGGTGTTCGTGAGCGTGCGCCGTGCCACCCGCAGCCAGGATGCGCTCACCGAGGAACTGCGCACCGGCCATGCCGAGCTGTTGATGGCGCACCAGGTGGGCAAGGTGTGCACCTGGTACGTGGACGAGGACGCCTCGCTGCTGCGCTGGTCGCCGCTGGCCCGGGAGATCTTCGGCATCGAGACCGAAAGCCTGCCGGTGGCGGCGTTCTTCGCGCGGGTGCACCGCGAGGACGCCGAGCGCATGCAGCTGGCGTTCGACAACGCCTTCGCCGGCAACGGCGTGCTGGACGAAATGTTCCGGGTGGTGCTGCCCGGCGGCACGGTGCGCTGGGTGTCCGCGCGCGGGCAGCGGGTGGCGGTGGTGGACCGGCAGCGGCGCATGATCGGCGCGCTGACCGATGTGAGCGAACGCGTGCAGGCGCTGGCCCGTGTGCAGCAGGCCGAGCGCCAGTTCCGGCTGCTGTTCGACCGCAACCCGGCCCCGTTCTGGGTGTTCGACCCGGACACGCTGCGCTTCATGGAGGTCAACGAGGCGGCGGTGAAGCAGTACGGCTACAGCCGCGACGAGTTCCTGTCGATGAGCATCCTGGATATCCGTCCGCGCGAAGGCTGGGACGAGATCCGCGGTGCGATTTCGCGCGCCACCATCGGCGATGCCCAGGACGCGCAGGTACGCGTGCACCGGCGCAAGGACGGCACCTTGTTCGAGGTGCGCGCGCATCTGTCGCGGCTGGATTTCGACGGTCGCCAAGCGTGCCTGGTGCTGGCCGAGGACATCAGCGAGCGCCTGGCCTACGAGCGCGACCTGGCCTACCACGCCACCCACAACCCGGCCACCGGGCTGCTCAACACCCGCGCGCTGGCCGCACAGCTGGACGAGGAAGGCGGCGGCTACACCATCGCCTACGTGCAGTTCCGCGGGCTGCAGCTGGTGGCCGACACGCTGGGCCGCGAAGTGGGCGATGTGGTGCTGCAGGCGATGGCCAAGCGGCTGGGCGGGCTGGGCACGCGCTATGGTTTGCTGGCCTTCCAGCCGGCCGAAGATTTCATCTTCGCCATCCGCGACGACCACGAGCGCCAGACCGCATTGGATACGCTGGTGCAGACGGTCTCGGAGCCGGTGCGCGGGCAGGACTGGCTGCACCAGTTCGAGCCGCGGATCGGCGTGGCGGTGAAGTTCGACGGCGACAACGTGCCGGCCGAACAGCTGATCGGCATGGCCGCACAGGCCGCGCACGCCGCACGCGACGAGGGCAGTGTGATTGCCTGGTTCGACACCACGGTGAGCTCGCGGCTGGCCGAGCGGCTGCGCCTGGCCGGGCGCATCCACAGCGCGATCGACAGCGAGTTCGAGCTGTATTACCAGCCGATCTGCCATGCCAGCGACGGCACGCCGGCGGCGCTGGAGGCGTTGCTGCGCTGGCCGCAGGCCGATGGCAGCTTCATTCCGCCGGGCGAGTTCATCCAGTTGTGCGAAGACACCGGGTTGATCCTGGCGTTGGGGCGCTGGGTGATCCGGGCGGCGGCGCAGGCGCAGCGGCGGTTGGCCGATGCGGGCTGGCCGTTGCCGATCGCGGTGAACGTGTCGGCGGTGCAGTTCTTCAACAGCGACCTGGTGGCCGAGTTCGCGCGGGCCACGCAGGAATTCGGGCTGGAGCGCGGGGCGTTGCAGGTGGAACTCACCGAGAGCAGCCTGATGCGCAAGCCGGCCCAGGCCAAGCAGACCATGCAGCGGCTGCACGAGCAGGGCGTGTGCATCTCCCTGGACGACTTCGGCACGGGATATTCCAACATGTCCTACCTGCAGCACCTGCCGCTGGACATCCTGAAGATCGACCGCAGTTTCGTCTCGGATGTGGAAACCAATCCGCGCAATGCATCGATCTGCCGCGCGTTGTTGTCGCTGGGCCACAGCATGGGGCTGACGGTGATCGCCGAAGGCGTGGAAACGCCGGGCCAGCATCAGTGGCTGGCCGCGCACGGCTGTGACCAGGTGCAGGGCTACCTGCTCGGGCGCCCATCGCCACTGGTCGAGGTGATCGCGCGGTTGGAAACCGTCGAGGCCACCTGATGCGAGGCAGCCGGGTAGCGCCGGGCTCTGCCTGGCTGCTTCACCCGCACACGCCGGGATTTACCCCAACGCCTCCACCAGGTAATCGATGAAGCTGCGCACCTTCGGGGCCAGATGGTTGCGGCTGGTGTAGACGGCGAAAATGCCGATCGGGGCGATCTCCCAGTCGGGCAGCAGGCGTTCCAGGCGGCCGTCGGCCAGCGCGTCGGCGATCAGGAAATCCGGCTGCAGGATGATGCCCATGCCGGCCAATGCGGCTTCACGCAGCACGTCGCCGTTGTTGGCGCGCAGGCCGCCATGCACCGGCACGGACACCTCGCCGCGCGGGCCGCGCAGCTGCCAGCTGTCGCCGCCACCCCAGTAGCTGTAGCCCAGGCATTCGTGGCCGGCCAGGTCTTCGGGCTGTTGCGGGCGGCCATGGGCGTCCAGGTAGGCGGGGGCGGCACACAGGGTGATGTGGGTGTCGGCCAGCTTGCGTGCGATCAGCGCCGGGTTCGGCTGGCGGGTGATGCGGATGGCCACGTCGTAGCCTTCTTCCACCATGTCCACCAGGCGGTCGGACAGCGACAGGTCCAGCTGCACCTGCGGGTAGCGCGCGCGGTAGCCGGCCAGCAGCGGGCCCAGCCGGGCGATGCCGTAGCTGACCGGGGCGTTGACCCGCAGCAGACCCGACGGCTCCAGCGCCTGCGCGCCGATGCCCGCTTCCAGGGCGTCGAACTGGGCCAGCAGCTGCACGCATTGCGCGTAGTAGGCCGCGCCGGTGCTGGTGGGGCTCACCCGGCGCGTGGTGCGGTTGAGCAGGCGCGTGGACAGGCGCTTTTCCAGCGCGGCGATCTGCCGGGTGACGCCGGCGGTGGACAGGTCCAGGGCCTGGGCAGCCGCGCTGAAGCCGTTGCGTTCCACCACCGCCACGAACACACGCATCGCGTCGAGGGTATCCATTGTTTCAGATCCTGTAATAAACAGCGTCGTCTGATCGTATTTATCGCCAAGGTTGAGCGCAATAACCTGTCGCCATCCTAGTCCGCGAGGTGTCCCATGCCTACCACCGCTGTCCGCGTTTCCTCGCTCGCCCCCGTCGGCGCCACCCTGCTGCGCTGGAGCCTGGGCGTGCTGTTCCTGGTGCATGGCCTGACCAAGCTGCTGGTGTTCACCCCGGCCGGCACCGCGGCGTACTTCCAGTCGCTGGGCCTGCCCGGCGCGCTCGGTTACGTCGCCCTCGTGCTGGAACTGACCCTGGCCGCTGCGCTGTTGCTGGGCGTGTATGCGCGCTGGGTAGGGCTGCTGGGCGTGCCGCTGCTGCTGGGCACCATCGTCAGCGTGCACGGTGCCAATGGTTTCAGCTTCGCCAATGCCGGCGGCGGCTGGGAATACCCGGCGTTCTGGGCGCTGGCGCTGCTGGTGCTGTTCTGCATCGGGGACGGCAAGTGGACGCTCGCCTCGCGCTGAGCACCGCACCGTCGTTGATCCTTTTCTGGAGCCTGTGATGTCCCGTCTGCCTTCGCTGTACATCTCCCATGGTTCGCCGATGACCGCGCTGCACCCCGGTCTGGTCGGCGAACGCCTCGCGGCGCTGGCCGCCCAGTTGCCGCGCCCGCGCGCCATCGTGATGGCCTCGGCGCACTGGCTGACCCACCAGCCGGCGGTGGGCGCGCACGCGCAACCGCCGACGATCCACGATTTCGGCGGCTTTCCGCAGGCGCTGTTCGACCTGCAGTACCCGGCCCCGGGCGATCCGGCGCTGGCCGGCGAGATCGCCGCGCGGCTGGCGGCGGCCGGGCTGCCGACCGCGCTGGACCCCACCCGCGGTCTCGACCACGGCGCGTGGGTGCCGCTGCGCTTTCTGTACCCGCAGGCCGACATTCCGGTGGTGCCGCTGGCGATCCAGCCGCTGCTGGGGCCGGCCCATCAGTTCGCGCTGGGCCGCGCGCTGGCCCCGCTGCGCGAGCAGGGCGTGCTGGTGATCGGCTCGGGCAGCATCACCCACAACCTGCACGACTGGGGCCATTACCAGGACGGCAAGGAAGCGCCCTACGTGCGGCCCTTCATCGACTGGGTGGAGCAGCGCCTGCAGGACAACGACACCGCCGCGCTGCTCGACTACCGTGCCCGTGCGCCGCACGCGGTCAAGGCACATCCGACCGATGAGCACCTGCAGCCGCTGCATGTGGCGATGGGCGCGGCCGGGGGTGACACGCTGGGTGCGCAGCGCATCGATGCGGGTATCGATGCGGGGTTCCTGGCGATGGACATCTACCGCTTCGACGGGGCTGCGGCATGAGCACGCTGCACGCCGTGGTGCGCCCCGCCGCCGGCCCGGCGCACGGGCTGGTGGTGCTGCTGCATGGCGTGGGCAGCAACGAACGTTCGCTGCAGGCGCTGGCGCAGGGGCTGGACAAGCGCCTGCAGGTGGTGCTGCCGCGTGCGCCGCTGGCGTTCGGGCCGGATGCGTTCGGCTGGTTCACCGTGCAGTTCGGCGCGCAGGGGCCGGTGATCGACCCCGCGCAGGCCGAGGCCAGCCGCCTGCTGCTCATCGATTACGTGCGTGCACTGCAGGTACAGCACGCTGTGGATGCCGCGCACACGCTGGTGGCCGGCTTCAGCCAGGGCGGCATCATGAGTGCCAGCGTGGCCCTCACCGCGCCGCAGGTGGCTCGCCGGTTCGCCGTCCTGTCCGGGCGGATCCTGCCGGAGATCGCACCGCAGATTCCCGCCGATATCGCCACGCGTGGCGTGCGCGGATTGATCCTGCACGGTGAGCAGGACAGCAAGCTGCCGTTCGCGCTGGCCACCGCCGCAGCGGCGCGGCTGCAGGCGCTGGGCGTGGAGCATACGCTGCACGGCTACCCGGCCGATCACACGCTGACCGCTGCGATGCAGGCCGATTTCAACGCGTGGACCACGCGCGCGCTGCTGTCCGGCCACTGAGCCGCGGCAACCCTGGCGTTCGCGCAGGCGGATGGGTGTGGTAGTTTTTTTGCAGTTTCCGGCGCCTGGCTGCCTGCAGCCTCCCCCTCGCGCCGTCCACTGGAAAATGCATGCATACCATTGAAGTCGTCCTGGCGATGCTGGTGGCCGTGGTCGCCAGCGGCTATCTGGTCCGGGTGTTGCCCCTGTCGTTGCCGCTGCCGTTGGTGCAGATCGGCCTGGGCGCGGTCATCGCCGGGGTGTTCAACCGTGGCCACGCGCTGGAACCGGAGATGTTCTTCCTGCTGTTCCTGCCGCCGCTGCTGTTCCTGGACGGCTGGCGCATTCCCAAGCAGGGCCTGTTCCGCGACAAGGGCGTGATCCTGGAGCTGGCGTTCGGCCTGGTGGTGTTCACCGTGATCGGCGCCGGCTTCCTGATCCACTGGATGATTCCGGTGATGCCGTTGGCGGTGGCCTTCGCGCTGGCGGCGATCATCTCGCCCACCGACCCGGTGGCGGTGGGATCGATCGCATCGCGTGCGCCCATTCCCAAGCGGCTGATGCACATCCTGGAAGGCGAGTCGCTGTTGAACGATGCCTCCGGCCTGGTCTGTTTCCGCTTTGCCGTGGCCGCGGTGATGACCGGCAGCTTCTCGCTGGCGACCGCCTCGCTGACGTTTCTGTGGGTGGCGCTGGCCGGCGTGGCGATCGGTGCGGCGGTCACCCTGGGCGTGTCCACCTTCCAGCGCTGGCTGTGGCGGCGCTTCGGCGAGGAGCCCGGTGCGGCGCTGCTGGTCAACCTGCTGATTCCGTTCGCGGCCTATCTGCTGGCCGAAGAAGCCAACGCGTCGGGCATCCTCGCGGCGGTGGCCGCGGGCATCACCATGAGCTATGTCGAGCTTACCGGCCGCGTGTCGGGCAGCATGCGCGTGCAGCGCGCGGCCGTGTGGGGAATGCTGCAGTTCAGCTTCAACGGCATCATGTTCGTGCTGCTGGGCGAGCAGCTGCCGGGCATCGTCGAACGCGCCATCACCACCGTCAGCGAGAGCGGCCACCACAGCGCGTGGTGGCTGCTGGTGTACGTGGTGGTGATCAACCTGGCGCTGGTGCTGCTGCGCCTGGCCTGGGTGTGGCTGTCGCTGCGCTGGAGCGTGCTGCGGGCGCGCCACCGCGGTGAAGCGCGGCCGGGCACGTCGTGGCGGATCGTGGTGGCCACCTCGCTGGCCGGCGTGCGCGGTGCGATCACCCTGGCCGGCGTGCTCACCCTGCCGCTGTTCCTGCCCGATGGCAGCGCCTTCCCGGCGCGCGACCTGGTGATCTTCCTGGCGGCGGCGGTGATCCTGGTATCGCTGGTCGGCGCCAGCGTGGCATTGCCGCGGTTGCTGAAGGGGCTGGAGCTCCCGGCCGATTCGGGCGAGCGCAAGGCCGAGGACCTGGCCCGGCGGCTGGCGTCCAAGGCGGCGCTGGCCGGGGTGGAGCGCATGCGCCAGCAGCTGGTGCAGAACCAGACCACCGAGAACGTGCAGCTCTACAACGACGCCGCCTCGCGTGTCAGCCTGCTGTACCAGCGCAATCTGGAGAAGGACGACGGTCCGGATGCGGACCCGGAAAAGGTGCAGCGCATGGAGCAGGGCTACCGCCAGCTGCGCGGCGCCGGGCTCACCGCCGAGCGCGAGGAGCTGTTCCGGTTGACCCGGCGCGGCACCATCTCCGACGAGGTCTCGCGCAAGCTGATCCGCAACCTGGACCTGCTGGAAACCCGCCAACGCGATTGAACCCGGGGCACGCCCGCCCCGGGTAGAGCCACCCCATGGGTGGCTGTCGCAATGCCCGATGTGTGGCGCGCGCCTTGTCCGGGAAACAGCCACCCATGGGGTGGCTCTACCCTCTGGGGGCCGGCCATCAACGCGGGTTACGCGTCGGCTTTCTGGTCCAGGTAATACGCCACCACGGTGCCCTTGATCTTGATGGTCATCGGGTTGCCACGGCGGTCACGGGCCTTGCCGGCCTGCACGCGGATCCAGCCTTCGCTGACCGAATACTCTTCAACGTTGTCGCGCTCGACGTCGTTGAAACGGATGCCCACGCCGCGCTCCAGTGCGGCCGCATCGTGGAAGGGGCTGGTCGGGTTGATCGCCAGGTGATCGGGAGGGGTATCGCTCATGGTCATTCAGTTGTGACGGCCACCACGGCCATCTTCCAGGCGCACAGGATAAACCGCGGCGCGGCCCACGCCGAATTTCGCTTCCTGCCAACGCCACTGCACGGCAGAATGCCCGCCTGCCTCAAGGAACTACCGGTCATGCCTGACAACAGCGATTATTTCGACTTCGAAGAAGACGAGCGCGATTTCGACGAAGACGACTTCGAGGCGCGGATCTGGAACCTGTTCGCGCTGATCAACCCCGGCGATGACGAGCTGGCGCTGCAGCAGTTCAACCGCTGGCGCGAGGCGCTGCTGGAAAGCGGCGAGGAGATCGACGAGGAGGCCGACTGGCTGCCGCCGCTGATGGCCGCCATTGCCTGGCAGTCCGGGTTCGAGGTGGACCGTGAGGATCCCGATGCGCTGGTGTCGGCGATCAACGAGCTGGCGGCACGCTGGAACCTGCAGCTGGACTGGGGTGGCGACCTGGACGATGAGGATTTCGCCGCCGCCACCGACGCCCCGGCGCTGATGGCCACCGCGCACGACCGCCTGCGCGAGCACAACTATGCGCTGTGGAGCGTGGATACGGGCAATGGTGGCCTGGCCGGCTGGATGGCGCTCAACCGCGACGATGACGCCATGCTGGCGCTGTGCTCGCTGCTGGGCGTGGAAGTGCGGCCGGGTTCGGACCCGTTCTGATGCGTGCTGCGGGTTGACCGGTGCGGGCCCGCGGCTTGCGTAGCAAGGCGTGGGGCGCAACGCGCGCACTCAATACCTGTCTACGGCAGGTATTGAGTGCGCGCGTTGGCGATGACGGCTTTGACCAGCGCGCGGTCGGTGTGCCGCGAGATGGCCTGTGCGCCCAGCGCGATGGCCTGCAGGCGCAGCGGGGCGGGGACGTCGTAATGCGCGCCGCTGGGGCGGTTCTGGAACGCCCGCCGCGGAATCCCGAGCTGCGCCGCCATGGCGTGCAGCTCGGGCAGGGTGTCGGCCATCAGATGCGCCCAGCGCTCGCCGCGCCAGGGGTGGACCGCATCGTCGATATAGACCGTCACCGGGTGGCCGTGGCTCAGGCCTGCGGCTTGTCGTCGCTGGCGGCCGGGGCGGCGTCGGCGGCGGCATCGGTGCCGGCCTCGTCTGCCACCGGGGCGTCGTCGCTGGCGTCGGCAGTGGTTTCAGCGGTTTCGGCGTCGTCGCCTTCTTCGCCTTCCACACCTTCAAACTCGGACACCAGCTGGGCCAGGTAGTCGTCGGCGGTCTTGCCTTCGTCGGCGGCCAGGTCGTCGATCAGCTGCTGCAGCTGGGTCGAGTACTCCAGGTTGACCTTGCGGCCTTCCTTTTCCTGCACGTTGGACAGGTGCTTGAGCATGGCCAGCATCGGGATCGGGTTGTCGGCGTTGCCCATGGTCTGGCCGCCGATGGCCAGCAGCCATTCGGTGCCCTGCAGGCCGATCGCGGCCACTACCTGGCCCTCTTCGTTGGTCAGCACGGCATGGTTCTGCACCTGCTGCTGGGCGTTGAGGCGGTGGATCGGGCGCTTGGGCTGCAGCTTCTTGCGCTTGTCGCGCTTGGCCTTGGACTGCTTGGACATGGTGGGATCTATCTGTACGTGGAAAGCGGCCATTGTAATGGGGGTTGGCCGCAGGCGTCGGCCATTCCGTTGAAGGTCATGCCCCTATCGAACGCTGCCCATGCGCGTGCAGTCCGCTGGGGTGCGACCCTACCAGCGTGCGAGGCGTGCATCGTCCAACCGTTCGGGCGGCCGACCGGTCGGCCGTTCATCCGAACGGCAGACCGACCTGCCCCGGACCGGCTCCCCGGTCAGGGCGTCGCCGCCGGGGCCTGTGCGGCGTGGATGTCGGCGTCGCCGGTGGTGGGCGACAACGCCACCTCCTGCCCGGCACCGGCCAGCGCCGCCGCTTCGGCTGCCTTGGTCATCACCACGATGCTGATGCGGCGGTTGATCGGGTTGTCCGGCTGGGCCTTGTCGAACAGCACCGACGAGGACAGGCCGACCACCCGGGTTACCTTCTCTTCGGTCATGCCACCGTCCAGCAACGCGCGCCGGGCGGCGTTGGCGCGGTCGGCGCTGAGCTCCCAGTTGCTGTAGCCGTGCACCGCGTTGTAGGCGGTGGTGTCGGTGTGGCCGGTGATGCTGATCCGGTTCGGCACGTGGTTGATGAACTGCGACAGCTCGCGCAGGATCTCGCGGGTGTACGGCTTGAGCGCGGCACTGCCCATGTCGAACATCGGCCGGTTCTGCTTGTCCACGATCTGGATGCGCAGGCCTTCCGGGGTCAGGTCCAGCAGCAGCTGGTCCTTGAACGGCTCCAGCGCCTGGCTCTTGCTGATGGCCTCTTCCAGCTCCCGCTTCAGCGCTTCCAGCTGCTGCTGTTCGCGCTCGCGTTCGGTCTGCGGGATCGGCTTGGCGGTCTGCTGGGCCTGGAACGGGTCGTTGCTGTTGCCGCGCGAGATGTCGGTGGCGCCGCCCAGTTTGATCATCGAGGTGCTGGCCCCGCCCGGACCGGCCATGCCGGGCGCCGGGGTGGAACTCTGCCCGACCAGCGGGCTGGGGTTGCGGAAGTACTCGGAAATGGCCGCGCGCTCGGGCTTGGTGGTGGCGGCCATCAGCCACAGCACCAGGAAGAACGCCATCATCGCGGTGACGAAGTCGGCGTAGGCCACTTTCCAGGCGCCGCCATGGTGGGCAGCGTGGCCGGCCTTCTTGACCCGGCGGACGATGACGGTGGGTTTGTTCTCGGCCATGGGGGTGCCTTACTTGACCGTCTTCAGGTGCTGCTCGAAGGCGCTGAAGCCCGGGCGCACGTTCGAGGGCAGGGTCTTGCGGGCGAATTCCAGCGCGATCTTCGGGTTGTAGCCGCGCAGGCAGGCCAGCAGCGCGGTCTTCACCGACTCATAGATGCGGCTGTCCTGTTCGGCGCGCGCTTCCACCGCCGCGGCCAGCGGGCTGACGAAGCCGTAGGCCAGCAGGATGCCCAGGAAGGTACCGACCAGCGCGCCGGCCACGTGCGCGCCCACTTCGGTGATTTCCCCGCCGATCGAGCCCATGGTGATCACGATGCCCAGCACCGCGGCCACGATGCCGAAGCCGGGCAGGCCGTCGGACACCTTGTTGAGCACCGCCGAGGGCTGCATCGCTTCGGCATGGTGCTTTTCCAGCTCCAGCTCCAGCAGCGGCTCCAGTTCGTGCGGCTCGATGTTGCTGCCGATCATCAGGCGCAGGCAGTCGGTGATGAAGTCCACCAGGTGGTGGTCGGCCTGCACCTTGGGGTAGTTGGCGAAGATGCTGCTTTCAGCCGGGCGCTCCACATGGTCTTCCAGCGCCATGAAGCCTTCGCGGCGGGCCTTGTTGAGCAGTTCGTAAAGCAGGCTCAGGACGTCGATGTAGTCCTGCTGCTTGTAGGCCGGGCCCTTGAACACGCCCACGGTGGCCTTCAGGGTCTGCTTGACGGTCTTGAACGGGGTGCCGACCAGGAACGCGCCCAGTGCCGCGCCGCCGATGATGACCAGCTCATAGGGCTGCCACAGGGCGCCCAGCTTGCCGTGCGCGCCGACGTAGCCGCCGAGCACGCTGATGATGACGATGAGGAATCCAACGATGATGAGCATGGGGCCGGCGCGGAGTAGGGGATACCTCCATGTCGGCCCCGCCCCCGGTTTTCTGAAGGGGGGCGTTCGCTCAATGTCACACTTTTACGGATTCAGCCGGCCGGTTGCGCCTCGGCCCCGCCGCGCTGCAGCGGATCCGGATAGGCCTGTCCGTTCGGCGTGAACGACAGCGAGACCGAGTTCAGGCAGTGGCGCTCGTGGGTCGGCGGCGGGCCATCGGGGAACACATGGCCGAGATGGCTGTCACACCGCGCGCAGACGATCTCGGTGCGGATCATGCCGTGGCTGATGTCGCGGATCTCGCGCACATGGGCCGGATCGAACGGGGCGAAGAAGCTGGGCCAGCCGGTGCCGGAGTCGAACTTGGTGCTGGAGCGGAACAGCGGCAGCCCGCACAGGCGGCAGCCGTAGACGCCGTCCTGCTTGTTGTCCAGGAACACGCCGCAGAACGGCGCTTCGGTGCCGTGCTGGAGCAGCACGCGGCGTTCGTCGGCGCTGAGGCCGGCCACCAGGGCGTCGCGCTGGGCGTCGCTGGGGGGAGAGAGATCGAAGGCGGTCATTGGCGGTTCCTCGCGGGGGTGGGTTCAAGATTGGGCCGGGATGGCGGGCTTCAAGCCAGCGCCCCGCTGACCCGGGCGCGTTCATGGTGCTGATACCCGCGTGGGTGCAAGGTGCAGTATTGATCACCCCCGGAGCCTGCCATGTGCCGCCACGTCCGCTTCGCCACCGCGCTGGGCCTGATGCTGTTGCCGGCCATCGGCATGGCCCAGATCGGCCCGCCGCCCAGTCCCACCGCAACCCGCCCGGTGGTGGTGGCCCCGCCGGCGCCGCTGCCTACCCCCGTGCGCCCTGCACCGGTAGACAGCCTGTCCGGGCAGATGGCCCCGGTGAAGTCCAACAGCCAGGTCCAGCAGCAACTGCGCAGCCATCCCATCCAGGCGCGCGACACCGGCCCGGCGCAACCGATCCAGGGGCCTACCCTGCAACCCAAGGTATATGACCGCCACGGGCGGATCATTCCCGGCGCCAAGCAGGTGGGGCCGAACCGGGTGCTGGATACCCGCACCGGCAAGTATTACGACGCCATTCCCAGTGGTGATGGCCAGCAGATCCGGCCGTAAACGGCGTGGGCGGTGCAGCGCATGAACCGTGCACAAACCACGCCGCACAGTCAGCTGCATCAAGGTGTCATCTCACCGCTTTTTCGCCTGTATTTAACCGTTTTCGCGCGACCCTTTGCGTGCGCCGGAACGCGGCGTATTCCGAAGGGTTTTCCAGAAGAGTGCAATCATGACCAACCAGCAGAACCAGAAAGGCGGCAAGATGCCGCAGGAACAGCAGGGCAGTCAGCAGCAGCACCAGAAGGCCGGACAGCAGAACCAGCAACAGTGGGACCAGCAGAACCAGAAGGGCAAGCAGCCGGACCAGCGTCACCCCGATTCCAAACAACAGCGCTGACGCGCGGGATTGCATGATCAAGGCGGTGCGCGCAAGCGCGCCGCCTTCTGCATTGAGGGCCCCCGGTTCAATCCGGAATCGGCAGGGTCAGCGTTTCCTTCACCTCTTCCATCACGATGTAGCTCTTGGATTCGCGCACGTGCGGCAGGGTCAGCAGGGTGCTGCCGAGCAGCTTGCGGTAGGAGGCCATCTCGCTGATGCGCGCCTTGAGCAGGTAGTCGAAATCGCCCGACACCAGGTGGCACTCCAGCACGTTGGGCAGCTTCAACGCCGCGCGGCGGAACTCCTCGAAGATGTCGCCGGACTTGTAGGCCAGGCTGATCTCCACGAACACCAGCAGGCTGGCCTTGAGGTAATGCGGGTCGAGCTTGGCGTAGTACCCGGTGATGGCGCCATCGCGTTCCAGCCGCCGCACCCGTTCGGTGCACGGCGTGGTCGACAGGCCCACCCGTTCGCCCAGTTCGGTGAAGGAAATGCGCCCTTCGTCCTGCAGGATGCGCAGGATCTTGCGGTCGATCTTGTCCAGTTCGCGGGGGCGCACGGCCATCGGCGTCATCCAGGCATGGGGGTTGGCGCGACAATATCCTGTCATCGCTCCTAAAAACAGGGCAAAAGCTTGGTTTGGCCGGAATATACTTCCGCAATTATGGTCCCGGCACGCTCCAGTGCAGGGAATGATCGGGTCGGAGAAGCTACATGCGCGTTCTAGTCCTTGGCAGCGGCGTCATCGGCACCACCAGTGCCTGGTACCTGCGGCAGGCGGGGTTTGAAGTCACGGTCGTGGACCGCCAGCCCGGTCCGGCGCTGGAAACCAGTTTCGCCAACGCCGGCCAGCTGTCGTTCGGCTACACCTCGCCGTGGGCCGCGCCGGGCGTGCCGCTCAAGGCGGTCAAGTGGCTGTTCTCCGAACACGCCCCGCTGGCCATCCGCCCCGGCCTGGACTGGCGCCAGTACGCCTGGCTGGCGCAGATGCTGCGCAACTGCACCCATGAGCGCTACGCGATCAACAAGGCGCGCATGGTGCGCATGTCCGAGTACAGCCGCGACTGCCTGAACGAGCTGCGCCGCGAGACCGGCATCGCATTCGAAGGCCGCGACCTGGGCACCACCCAGCTGTTCCGCACCCAGCAGCAGCTGGACGCCTCGGCGCAGGACATCGAAGTGCTGGCCCAGTACGGGGTGCCTTACAAGGTGCTGGACCGCGACGGCATCATTGCCCACGAACCGGCCCTGGCCGGGGTGGCCGACAAACTGGTCGGCGCGCTATGGCTGCCGCGCGACCAGACCGGCGACTGCCAGCTGTTCACCCGGCGCCTGGCGCAGATGTGCGTGGATGCCGGCGTCGAGTTCCGCTTCGACCAGGACATCGCCGGCCTGCAGACCGACGGCGACCGCATCACCGGCGTGCGCATCGACGGCAAGCTCGAAACCGCCGACCGCTACGTGGTCGCGCTGGGCAGCTATTCGCCCTCGCTGGTGGACCCGCTGGGCCTGCGCCTGCCGGTCTACCCGCTGAAGGGCTACTCGCTGACCCTGCCGATCACCAATGCGGCCATGGCGCCCACCTCGACCATCCTGGACGAGAGCTACAAGGTGGCGGTGACCCGCTTCGATGACCGTATCCGCGTGGGGGGCATGGCCGAAGTGGGCGGGTTTGACCTGTCGCTGTCGCCGCGCCGCCGCGCCACCCTGGAAAAAGTGGTGGGCGACCTGTACCCGGACGGCGGCGACCTGTCGCGCGCCGAGTTCTGGACCGGCCTGCGCCCGGCCACGCCCGATGGCACCCCGGTGATCGGCGCCACCCCGTACCGCAACCTGTTCCTCAACACCGGCCACGGCACGCTGGGCTGGACCATGGCCTGCGGTTCGGGCCGTTACCTGGCCGACCTGATGAGCGCGCGACAGCCGCAGATCAGTACCGAAGGCCTGGATATCTTCCGTTACGGCCACACGGCCGCATCCGTTGTTCATAGTGAGCCCAAAGCATGCGCCCAGCCCGCGCGTTGATCGACCTGGACGCGTTGCGCGCCAATTTCATCCTTGCCCGTGAACTGGGCGGCGGTCGCAAGACCCTGGCGGCGATCAAGGCCGATGCCTACGGCCACGGTGCCGTGGCCTGCGCGCGCGCGCTGCAGGGGCTGGCCGACGCGTTCGGCGTGGCCTGCATCGAAGAGGCGCTGGAACTGCGCCACGCCGGCATCACCACGCCGATCGTGCTGCTGGAAGGCTTCTTCGACGCCGACGAACTGCCGCTGATCGTGCAGCACGACCTGTGGTTCGCCGTGGGCGCGCCGTGGCAGGTGGAGGCGGTGCTGGCCTTCCAGACCACCGCCCTGCTGAAGATCTGGTTGAAGCTGGACAGCGGCATGCACCGCCTGGGCCTGTCGCCGGCCGACTTCCGCGCCGCGCACGCCCGCCTCAGCGCGCTGCCGCAGGTGGCGCCGATGGTGCTGATGAGCCACATGGCCCGCGCCGACGAGCTGGACAGCCAGCGCACCCGCGAGCAGGCCGACCTGTTCGCCGCCACCATCGATGGCCTGGCCGGTGAAACCAGCCTGTGCAATTCGCCTGCCCTGCTGGGCTGGCCGGACGTGCGCAGCGATTGGGTGCGCCCGGGGCTGATGCTGTACGGCGCCAACCCGCTGCCCACCCATTCGGTGCTCACCGAGCGGCTGCGCCCGGTGATGACCATGCAGTCGAAGGTCTTCGCGGTGCGTGAGATCGGCATCGGCGAACCGGTCGGCTATGGCGCGCGGTTCGTCGCCGAGCGGCCGACCCGGGTCGGCGTGGTCGCGTTGGGCTATGCCGACGGCTACCCGCAGTTCGCCCCGAATGGCACCCCGGTGCAGATCGACGGGCAGCCCGGCACGCTGATCGGCCGGGTGTCGATGGACATGCTGACCGTGGACCTGACCGACCTGCCGCAGGCCGGGGTGGGCAGCACGGTCACCCTGTGGGGCGAGTCGCCGCGGCTGGATGTGCTGGCGCCGCTGTGCGGGGTGAGCGCCTACCAGCTGCCGTGCGCGGTCAAGCGCGTACCGCACCAGCACCTGGGCGGCTGAGGGGACCCCACGCCAGGCGGGGCGCCACCTTCAGCGGCTGGCGGTGGCGTCGCTGCGCAGGTCGCGGCGGATCCAGTCGTCCAGCAGGCGCTTCTCGTAGCGCAGCGGGTCGGTGTCGCGCTGCATCCCGATGTTGTGCAGGTAGCCGCTGTCCGACAGCTTGCGCTCGCCTTGCGCCAGCACCTGCCCCTGGGCATCGGTGAGGGTGAAGGTCAGCGCGATGCGCGGCGGGTAGATGTCGCGCAGGATGCGGATATCGCTGCCGCGCGGCCCGTGCCACGGCTCGTAGTCGCCGGCGCGCTTGATGTCGGTCAGGGTCACCTCCAGCCGCTGGCCGGGCTGCAGCTGCTTGCCGGCGCTGGTCTGGACGTAGGTGGCCAGCTGCGCGACCCAGTTGCCGCGCTGGGCTTCGAAGCGGTTGGTGCTCTGCCGGATCTCGCTGAACTGGGCCGGGTCGGTCCACGACACCTTGACCGGGCCATCGCCGCTCAGGGCGCGGGGCGCCTGGGGGTCGGTCACGGTGCGGGGCGCAGCGGCGGTGGCGCTGCCGATCACCAACAGGCAGGTCAACAGACCGGCCACCAACGGTTTGCGGTTCATGACGACTCCTCGATCGCGATCACAGACGGGATCAGGTTTTCAGTGTGATCCTGATCCCCCGGTGGGACAATCGCCAATTGCGTCGGCCGCAGCGGCGGTTGCCGCCAATTCACCTACGTCTTCGATAACGTCAATCCCACCCATGGCGCTTGACGCTACGAATACGCCCTCTGGAAGATGCTGTGTCTCTCTGTTTCGCCAGTTGCCCCCTTGACGCCCTTGCCCAGCCTGCCTACTTCCACTCTTGAACGCCCTTCTTTCATGACAGTTGCGTCCCACGCCGGGATGTACCGGAGCGTGCTGGAGCAGATGAACGCCGGCTTCTGCGTGATCGAGGTGCTGTTCGAAGGCACCAAGGCCGTGGATTACCGCTTCCTCGAGGTCAACGACGCATTCGAGCGCAACACCGGGCTGGTCAATGCCCGCGGGCAGCGCATGACTGCGCTGCAGCCCGACCACGAGCCGGACTGGTTCCGCATCTACGGCCAGGTGGCCCAGACCGGCCAATCCCAGCAGTTCGAGCTGGAAGCGCGTGCGCTGGGCCGCTGGTACTCGGTGGAAGCGGTGCGGGTGGGCGAGCCGGCTGACCACCAGGTCGCCGTGGTGTTCTTCGACGTCACCAGCCGCAAGCAGATCGAAGTGGAACTGGCCGAAAGCGAAGCGCGTTTCAGCGCGCTCGCCGATGGCCTGCCCATGCCGGTGTGGGTGCTGGACGAAGCGGGCCATGCGCGCTTCGTCAACAGTGCCTTCAGCGAGTTCTTCGGCGGCGACGAACAGCGCGTGCCCGAGAACGTCTGGCGGGGCCTGGTGCATCCCGATGATGCGTCGGTGTTCGATTACGAGCTGCAGGAAGCCCTGAAGGCGCAGCGGTCGATGCATGCGCTTGTGCGCGGCCTGCGTGCCGATGGCCAGTGGCGCTGGCTGGAAATGAATGCCCGGCCGCGGTTCTCGCGCATGGGCCACTTCATCGGCCTGGCCGGCAGCAGCCCGGATGTGACCGAACGCCGCGAAATCGAGATGGCGCGCGAAGAGCTGCTGCAGTCCGAGCGTGCCGCGCGCAGTGCCGCCGAAAACATGGCGCGGCTCAAGGACGAGTTCCTGGCCACGCTGTCGCACGAACTGCGCACCCCGCTGACCACCATCCTGGGCTGGAGCGAACTGCTGCTGCAGCGCGTGGACGCCACCAGCCCGCTGTACAAGGGCTTGGGCGTGATCGCCAACAGCGCGATGGCGCAGAAGCGCCTGATCTCGGACATGCTCGACCTGAGCAGCATGTTGCTGGGCAAGGTGCAGCTGGAAGTGGAAGTACTGGACCTGCGCGCGCAGCTGACCGAAGCCATGCGGGCGCAGGAGCTGGTGGCCGAAGGCAAGGCCCTGCACATGACCCTGGCACTGCCCGACGAGCCCACCCTGGTGCTGGGTGACGCCACCCGGCTGCAGCAGGTGCTGTGGAACCTGCTGTCCAACGCAATCAAGTTCACGCCGGCCGAGGGCACCGTGGCCGTCACCCTGGCTAACGACGGCGGCCACTGGTCGATCAGCGTGGCCGACTCCGGCGACGGCATCGCCCCCGAATTCCTGCGCCACCTGTTCAGCCGCTTCCGCCAGGCCGATGGCACCACCACCCGCCGCCATGGCGGTCTGGGGCTGGGCCTGGCCATCGCGCAGCAGCTGGTGGAACTGCATGGCGGCACCGTGGGGGCCACCAGCGATGGTCCCGGCCACGGCGCCACCTTCACCGTGCGCCTGCCGCGCTACCAGCCGCAGGCCGACGGCCGCCCGCTGCGCGAGGTGTTCAGTGGCCCGATCGGGGAACAGGTGATCGAGCCTTTCCCGCTCAAGGGCCTGCGCCTGCTGGCCGTGGAAGACCAGCCCGAAGTGCTGGAGTACCTGCGCCGGCTGTTGGAGGAGCAGGGCGCCGAAGTCACGGCAGCCGCATCGGCGGGCGAGGCGCTGGCCCTGCTGGACCGCGGCGGGCACGAAGGCATCGACGTGCTGCTGACCGACATCGGCATGCCCGGCATGGACGGTTACGGCCTGGTGCGGACCCTGCGCGAGGACATCGGCGTGGAAGCGCAGGTGCTGCCCGCCGTGGCGGTGACCGCGCTGGCCCGTGCCGATGACCGCAAGCGGGCACTGGCCTCCGGGTTCCAGGAGCATGTGGCCAAGCCGTATTCGGTGGCCCAGCTGGTGTCGGCCGTGCGCAGCGTACTGGCCGAGCAGCGCCGGTAATCCCGCACCCGTTCCCCACAGGAGTCACCATGTCCCGTTACGCCCCGACCATCCACACCGACCCGGCCCGGATTGCGGCGCTGGAAGCCCTGCTGCCGCAGCTGCGCGGCCAGGCCCCCGTCGAGATCACCCTGGACGACGGCACCCGCGTGCTGGGCACGGTCACCGTGCAGCCCACCCTGCAGCAGTACCGCGATGCCGACGAGAACGAGGGCAGCAATGGCCAGCTGCGGCTCGACGACCTGGACACCCCGGTGCAGCAGCACCTGGTCTGGCTCGACCGGATCGCCAGCATCCGCCAGTTGCCGCCGGTCGAGTAACCCCCGCGCCGGGCAGACCGGCGCCCATGCGTTGCATCGGTCGCCATGCGCGCGGTAGCGCCCGCACGGCAACGGAAAAGGCAGGGCCGGCACTGAACCTCAGCGCCTGCCCCATACCCCGCCTCAGTGCACGAACACCTCGGGCTCGGCCTCGAAACGGCGTGCGTAGGCGCGTTCATCGGCCACCCGCGAGACCTCGTCGTCGGCCATGTCCGGCGCGCCATACACCGCGTACGCCACCGTGCCGTCGGCCTGCTTGCCGACCTGGTGCAGGCGGTAGCGCGAGTGACCGCCGCCGGTATCCTGCGGGTAATGCACCGGGGGCTGGGCGCCCTCGATGTCCATCTCGCTGTTGTCGACTACGCCACCGACAAACAATGCACGCATGAGCCATCTCCATCGCAAGTGAGCCTCCACCCTGACGGTTTGGATGTTGCCGGGGCATCAACATGGCGTTGAATAAACGCAAATCGGCCCCGGCCGGAGCCGATCCGGGCGAACCGGTAGAATGGCGGTCTCTTTTCAAGATGTGCCCCCTCTCGATGGCTGCCCAGCACGACGCTCCCCTGGAAACCCTGTTCCTGCCGTTCGCCAGTGGCGCGCTGTCCTGGCCCGCCGGCCCGGTGCTGTTCCTGCGCGCCCGCGATGGCTGGCCGCTGCGCGAGCATGCCCAGCCGGCCCAGCTGGTCTGCGAGCAGAGCTTCCGGCCGTTCGCCGATGCGCTGGAAGCCAGCGGCTGGACCGTGCGCGACGAGCAGCAGCTGGCCGCCGACAGCACCCGCTACGCGGTGGTGCTGGTGCTGCCGCCGCGCCAGCGTGAGGAAGCCAAGGCGCTGTTTGCCCGCGCCGTGGCCCTGGCCGCCCCGGGCGGGGTGGTGGTGGCCTGCCAGCACAACAACGAAGGCGCCCGCTCCGGCGAAGGCGACCTGCAGCAGCTGACCGGCCTGGGCGGCAAGCTCACCAAGAACCACTGCCGCGCCTACTGGACCGCACCGTTGAACGGCCAGCACGATGAGGCCCTGGCGCAGCGCTGGGCCAAGCTGGACGCGCCGCGCGCGATTCTGGGCGGGCGCTTCCAGAGCCGCCCGGGCATCTTCGCCTGGGACCGCATCGACCCGGCCTCGGCGCTGCTGGTGGAGCAGCTGCCGGCCGACCTGGCCGGGCGCGGCGCCGACCTGGGCGCCGGTTTCGGCTACCTGTCGGCCGAAGTGCTGGCACGCTGCCCCGGCGTGACCGGGCTGGACCTGTATGAGGCCGAAGGCCGCGCGCTGGCGCTGGCCCGCACCAACCTGGATGCGCTCGGCACGCCGGCCGCACTGGCCTACCACTGGCAGGACGTGACCGCCGGGATCGAGGCGCAGTACGACTTCATCGTGACCAACCCGCCGTTCCACACCCCCTCGCGTGCCGACCGCCCCGACATCGGCCAGCGCTTCATCGCCGTGGCCGCGCAGGCGCTGCGCCCGGGCGGCCGCATGTGGCTGGTGGCCAACCGTCACCTGCCGTACGAGCAGATCCTCAACGAGAGCTTCGGCCAGATCCGCGTGGCCGCCGAGCGCGACGGCTTCAAGCTGATCCAGGCCACCAAGGCCAGCAAGACCGCCACGCCGGTCCGGGCGCCCCGGGAACGTGAGCCGTCGTGGGGCCGCGGAGGCCGCGCGTGAAGCTGGTCAAGCTTCTGGCCAACCTGGGCTATGGCAGCCGCAAGCAGGTGCAGGGGATGTTCCGCGAAGGCCTGATCACCGATGCCAACGGGGAAGTGCTGTACGCCGATGACGTGGTCGCGCACGAGGCGATCCGGGTCGAGGGCGAACCGCTGGACCCGCCGCAGGGCCTGACCCTGATGCTGCACAAGCCGCGCGAATACACCTGTTCCACCAAGGACAAGGGCCGCTTGATCTACGACCTGCTGCCGCCGCGTTTCCGCGAGCGTTCGCCGCTGCTGTCGTCGGTGGGCCGGCTGGACCGTGACACCAGCGGCATGCTGCTGATGACCGACGACGGCGCGCTGCTGCACCGCATCGTGTCGCCCAAGTCGCGCCTGGACAAGGCCTATGAGGTCACCCTGGCCGAAGACCTGCGCGGCGATGAAACCGCGCGCTTCGCCAGCGGCACGCTGCTGCTGGAATCGGATGACAAGCCGCTGCTGCCGGCCGAGCTGCACGTGCAGTCGCCGCGCCAGGCGCAGCTGGTGCTGCACGAAGGCCGCTACCACCAGGCGCGGCGCATGTTCGCGGCGGTGGGCAACCACGTCGCGGCGCTGCACCGCAGCCGCATTGGCGGGCTGACCCTGGGTGGGCTCGGTGAGGGCGAGTGGCGCATCCTCGATGCTGCCGATCTTGAAACGCTCTTCAACGTGCCATGACCGCGATTGCCGCGCTGCCGTTCCTGCCCGACGCCGTCATCTTCGACATGGACGGCCTGATGATCGACAGCGAGCGGGTGTCGATTGCCTGCTGGACGCAGGCGGCGCACGAGCTGCAGCTGCCGCTCGCCGATGGGTTCTGGCTGCGCTTCGTCGGCCTGGGCGACCGCGACTGCGAGCGCCTGTTGCTGCAGCACATCGATGCGGAGCAGGTGGCCGCATTGTTCGCGCGCTGCCACGACCTGTACGAAGCGCGCACGCAGGAAGGCCTGCCGCTGCGTCCGGGCATCCTGGACCTGCTGCAGCTGCTGCACGACCACGGCATTCCCCGCGCGGTGGCGACCTCCACCCGGCAACCGCGCGCGTCGCGCAAGCTGGCTGCGGCGGGCCTGCTGCCGTTCTTCGAGGTGGTGGTGACCAGCAGCGACGTGGCCCACCCCAAGCCGGCCCCGGACATCTACCTGCTGGCCGCGCAGAAGCTGGGCAAGGACCCGGCGCGCTGCCTGGCGCTGGAAGACTCACCGGCCGGCATCCGTGCCGCGGTGGGCGCGGGCATGACCGCCATCCAGGTGCCCGACCTGGTGCACCCCGACGACGACCTGCGCGCGCTGGGCCACCGCATCGTCGATTCGCTGACAGACGCGCACTCCCTGCTGCTCCCGCACCTGCGGTAAACCGGATTCGATCAGGCGCGCGGCGTCGCCGGCCAGGGTCATGCCCCTCCGAGGGGCGCATCGCGTGCCCCCGGCAGGTTCAATTCCCCACCGACACTGGCCGCACATCCGCGCACAAAAAACCCGGCGCGAGGGCCGGGTTTTTCGGTCACTGCATCAACCGTGCATCACACCCGGCCGAACACCAGCGCTGCGTTGGTGCCGCCGAAGCCGAAGCTGTTGGACATCACCGTGTTCAACTGCGCATCCTGGCTTTCGCGCACGATCGGGAAGCCTTCCACCAGCGGGTCCAGCTCGCCGATGTTGGCCGAGCCGGCGATGAAGCCGTCGCGCATCATCAGCAGGCAGTAGATCGCTTCGTGCACGCTGGCCGCGCCCAGCGAATGGCCCGACAGCGCCTTGGTCGACGACAGCGGCGGCACGTCCTGGCCGAACACTTCACGCACCGCCTTCAGCTCGGTCACATCGCCCAGCGGGGTGGAGGTGCCGTGCGTGTTGAGGTAGTCGATCGGGCCGCTCAGGTTGGCCATGGCCATGTTCATGCAGCGCACCGCGCCTTCACCGGACGGGGCGACCATGTCGGCACCGTCGGAGGTGACGCCGTAGCCCACCAGTTCGGCGTAGATGCGCGCGCCACGGGCAACGGCGTGGTCGTAATCTTCCAGCACCAGCATGCCGCCGCCACCGGCGATGACGAAGCCGTCGCGGTCCTTGTCGTACGGGCGCGAGGCGCTGGCCGGGGTCTCGTTGAAGCGGGTGGACAACGCGCCCATGGCGTCGAACATCACGCTCATCGACCAGTGCAGGTCTTCACCGCCGCCGGCGAACATCACGTCCTGTGCGCCATGGCGGATCAGGTCGGCCGCCGCGCCGATGCAGTGCGCCGAGGTGGCGCAGGCCGCCGACAGCGAGTAGCTCAGGCCCTTGATCTGGAAGGCAGTGGCCAGGCAGGCCGACACGGTGGAGCACATCGTGCGCGGCACCATGTACGGGCCGACCTTGCGCACGCCGCGGGCGCGCAGGATGTCGGCCGATTCGACCTGCCACTGGCTGGAGCCGCCGCCGGAACCGGCAATCAGGCCGGTACGCGGATTGGCGACCTGCGCCTGGTCCAGGCCGGCATCGGCGATCGCATCGCGCATGGCGATGTAGGCGTACGCCGAGGCATCGCTCATGAAGCGCTTCACCTTGCGGTCGATCTGCGCGTCCAGGTCCAGTTCGATGTTGCCACCGACGTGGCTGCGCAGGCCGGCTTCGGCATGGTCGGGCAGGTGGCGGATGCCGGCGCGGCCTTCACGCAGTGCGCTGGAGACGGTGTCCAGATCGTTGCCCAGGCACGAGGTGATGCCCATTCCGGTAATGACGACGCGACGCATCAGAAGTTCTCGGTGGAAGTGAACAGACCTACGCGGAGGTCTTTGGCGGAGTAGATTTCACGGCCGTCCACCAGCATGCGGGCGTCGGCCTGGGCCATCACCAGCTTGCGGTTGATGACGCGGGTGATGTCGATTTCGTAGCTGACCCGCTTGGCTTCGGGCAGTACCTGGCCGGTGAACTTCACTTCGCCGCAGCCCAGGGCGCGGCCACGGCCGGGCGCGCCCAGCCAGGTAAGGTAGAAGCCGGTGAGCTGCCACATGGCATCCAGGCCGAGGCAGCCGGGCATGACGGGGTCGCCGATGAAGTGGCAGCCGAAGAACCACAGGTCCGGGCGGATATCCAGTTCGGCGCGTACCAGTCCCTTGCCGTGGGGGCCGCCGTCGTCGCGGATGTCGGTGATGCGATCGAACATCAGCATCGGATCGTTGGGCAGGCGACCGCTGCCCGGGCCGAACAGTTCACCGCGGGCGCTGGCCAGCAGTTGTTCGCGCGAGAACGCGTGGAGACGAGTCATGGAAAGCGCAATCCTGAAGAAGCCATCGGGTAAAGCCGGCCATGGGCAGGCTGTGTTGCTGGAACCAAGTGCGCAAGAGTGCAGAGGAAAAGTGATTCAATCAAACGTTTTAACCGTACGCCGGCGTAGTGTTTTCAGCTTGAAAAACGCATGTTGTTGTTATGAAAAGACCATACTCAGGCGTGTGGCTGTAATCTTGTTCATCTACGCATCTGCTTCCAGGTCCGAGTCTTCCCGCCGTGTCTGTTCTGCGCAAAATCATCCATGTGGACATGGACGCGTTCTACGCGTCGGTGGAGCAGCGCGACGATCCGTCGCTGCGCGGCAAGCCGGTGGTGGTGGCGTGGAAGGGGGCACGTTCGGTGGTGTGCGCGGCGTCGTACGAGGCGCGGGTGTTCGGGATCCGGTCGGCGATGCCGGCGTTGCGTGCGGAGCGGTTGTGTCCGGACGCGGTGTTCGTGCCGCCGGATTTTGTGCGCTACAAGGCGGTGTCGCGGCAGGTGCGGGAGATTTTCCTGCGGCATACGGATCTGGTGGAGCCGTTGTCGTTGGATGAGGCGTATCTGGATGTGACGGTGCACAAGGGGGGGATGACGGTGGCGACGGAGATCGCGGCGATCATCCGCGGGCAGATTCGCGAGGAGACGTCGTTGACGGCGTCGGCGGGGATCGCGCCGAACAAGTTTCTGGCAAAAATCGCATCAGACTGGCGCAAGCCGGACGGTCAGTTCGTGGTGCCGCCGCATCGGGTTGAGCAGTTTCTGACGCCGCTGCCGGTGAACCGGGTGCCGGGGGTGGGGAAGGTGATGGCGGCGAAGCTGGCAGAGTTGGGGATTGCGACGGTGGGCGATCTGCGGGAGTTGTCGTTGGACGTGCTGGAGGGGCGGTTCGGGACGTTCGGTGCGCGGTTGTTCAATCGGGCGCGGGGGATCGATGAGCGGGCGGTGGAGCCGGACCAGCCGGTGCAGTCGATTTCGTCGGAAGATACGTTCGCGGAGGATCTGCCGTTGGAGGCGCTGGAGGCGGCGATCGTGGAGTTGGCGGGGAAGACGTGGCGGGCGACGCGGAAGACGGAGCGGGTGGGGCACACGGTGGTGCTGAAGTTGAAGACGTCGCAGTTCCGGATCATTACGCGGAGTTTTACGCCGGAGTCGCCGCCGGAATCGGGTGAGGAGTTGCGCGACATTGCGCTGGCGTTGCGGGCGCGGGTGGATCTGCCGGCGGAGACGCGGTATCGGTTGGTGGGGGTTGGGTTGGGTGGGTTTCGCGAGCGCGAGGCGGTGAGTCAGCCTGGGCTGTTTGATCATCTGGAGGGTGGGTGAGTTTTGCTGTCTGCTGACAGCTGACAGCTGACAGCTGACTTCAACAGCCAACTTCAACAGCCAACTTCAACAGCCAACTTCAACAGCCGGCGTGCTGGCGCTGAGGGGCTGGGTGGCGCGGGTGGGTTGGCGGGACACGCCGTAAATCCATCCCTGGAGGCTCGTGGGCGCCATCCATGGCGCCCAACGGTCCCGCCAACCCACCCGCACCACCCTCCGACACTCTTTCTGCGCTTTGGGGAAGGCGACGGCGTCGTTGCTGCAACGTTCGATGCTCGCCTTGCACGTCATGCTTTCGTGCGCCGGATGCCGGATGCCGGATGCCGGATGCGGAAATGCGGAAATGCGGAAATGCGGAAATGCGGAAATGCGGGATGGGGGATGGGGGATGGGGGATGGGGATGGGGAATGGAATGGGGGTGTGGTCTGTGCTGCCTGGTAGGGTCGCATCCCGATCGACTGCCCGTGGTCTGCCAACGTTCTGTTGTGGCATGACAACAATCAACGCGGCGCGTCTTTTCTGGATGCGCTACATCGCTTTCTCTGCTGCGTGGCGTGCGATCACGGCCACTGCATGTCGCCCTTCGCGACCTTGGCACTGATGTCCAACGATCCCTCGCCCTGCAGGGTCGGGTAACGCTTTTTCATTGCGGCAATCAGAGCATCTGCGTTCTTGCTGCGCGCGGTTTCTTCATCGAAGGCGCGGATGTAGGTGGCGGTGAAGGTGAGGGCGGTGGCGTCCAGGGCGGCGCCCCGGGCGTAGTGGCCGGGGATGACGTGGGCGGGCTTGAGGGCCGCGAGGGTGGCCAGGGCGTTCTGCCAATCGCTGTGCGATTGGGGGCTTTGGGTGTCGGCCATCCAGACGTGTTCGCCGGCGACGATGGGGATGCCGCCGACGAGGGTACGCAGGCTGGGGATCCAGACGACGGTGCGGTCCGGGGTGGGGCCATCGAGGCCGAGGATGCGCAGCGGTTGGCCTTCGAGGGTGAGGGTGTCGCCGTCGAGGACCTGGGGGATGACGATGCGGCTGGGTTTATCGGCGCCCATCTGCGGGCCCCAGTAGGTGAGTTTGTCGGCCTGGGTGGCGGTGATGTGGGCGACGGTGGGGGCGGTGGCGACGATGCGGGCGTGGGGGAAGGCGTCCTGCAGGGTGGCCAGGCCGAAGTAGTAATCCGGGTCGCCGTGGCTGATGTAGATGGTGGTCAGCCGCTTGCCGGAGGCGCGGATGCGCTGCACCAGCTGGGCGGCGTCGGACGCGGCGAACTGGGCGTCGATGAGGATCGCTTCGCGGCGGCCGGTAACCAGGGTGGAGGCGACCGAGAACAATGCCTTGTCGCCGGGGTGGTAGGGCTGCACCTGCAGCGCGTGGGCTTCGGCGGTGGCCGCGGCGGCGTGGCTGATGGCCGGTGCGGTCACGGCGAGCGCGGTACCCAGCGTCAATGCCAGGGCCAGGGTGGTGCGGGAGACGTTCGGCATATCAAGAATTCCTGTGCAGAGCGGCCCCGGCATCACACCGGGGCCGAACGACCCCGACGTGAATCAGGGACCGGACGACCCCGACATGACACCGGGTCCGAACGACCCCGACACGGGGCCGGTAGAGCCGACCGTTGGTCGGCTGCTTCTCATCGGCGGCCGGGTCAGTACGCAACCGTGGCGATCTGCCGCACGTACTGCGGGGTTTCGATCTCGCTGACGAAGGCGTCGGCGTAGTCGGGGTAGCTGATCCGGCTGTGGCCGTCGGCCCCCACCAGGAAGCTGCGCGCCTGGGTGCGGAAGCCGCCGCGCTGCGGGCCGGGGCCGATCTCGGCGGCGGGCGAGTAAAAGGTCCAGTCCAGGTCGTCGACGGCCTGCAGCTGCTTCAGCGTTTCGCGTGCGGCCAGGGCGACCGGCTTGTAGGCGTCCGGGAAGCCCTCGGTATCCACCAGCTGCACGCCGGGGGCGACTTCCAGGCTGCCGGCGCCGCCGACCATGATGAAGCGCGGCACGCCGGCCTGGCGCGCGGCCTTGACCAGCGCGGCGCTGGTGGTGGTCACGGTGCTGGGCGCATCGCCCGGACGCGGGCCGAAGGCGCTGGCCAGCACGTCGTGGCCGGCGATCACCGCGGCCAGGGCGTCGGTGTCGTCCAGCGCGGCGACGGCCAGCTGGGCGCCGTCCAGTTCGGCCGGCAGGTCGGTTTCGCGGCGCACGATGGCGGTGACCTGATGGCCGCGGGCCAGGGCCTGGCGGGCGATTTCACGGCCGATGTTGCCGGTGGCACCAACGAGGGCGATTTTCATGGGGGCGGATCCGTTGAGGAAGGAAGGCCAGCGTATGCGTCTGGAATCGAACGAAAAACCGCGTATAACGGGCTAATTTGTTGCGCGGATCGATCAGATGGACCGGATGACGGCGATGAACGTGTTCGTGGAGGTGGTCGAGCGCGGCAGCCTGACCGCGGCGGCCGAGGCGCTGGAGATGTCGCGTGCGATGGTGACCCGCTACCTGGCCGAGGTGGAGCGCTGGCTGGGCGCGCGGTTGTTGCACCGGACCACGCGCCGGATCAGCCTGACCGGCCCGGGCGAGGCGGCGCTGCTGCGGTTCCGGCAGATCCTGGCGATCGGCGATGAACTGCACGGCGAACTGGCCACCGACAACCCCGAACCGCACGGGCTGATCCGGGTCACGGCGAGCGTGTCGTTCGGACAGATCCACCTGGCCGCGGCAGTGGCCGACTTCGTGAAGCGGTATCCGCTGACGCGGGTGGAACTGCTGCTGGTGGACCGCGTGGTCAACCTGGTCGAAGAACGCGTGGATATCGCGGTGCGCATCTCGCGTGCGATCGACCCGGCGCTGATCGCGCGGCGGTTGGCCCCGTGCCGTTCGGTGCTGTGCGCGGCGCCGTCGTACCTGGCCGAACGCGGTGCGCCGGCCACGGCCGACGCGCTGGCCGCGCACAACTGCCTGACCCACCACTACGTGGGCAAGAGCGTGTGGCACCTGCAGCGCGATGGCCGCGCGATTGCGGTGGCGGTGGGCGGCAACATCAGCGCCAATGAAGCATCCCTCCTGCTGGAAGCGGTACGCGCCGGCGCGGGCATCGCGATGCTGCCCACCTACCAGATCGCGCCGTTGCTGCGCAGTGGCGAGTTGATTGAAGTGCTGCCCGATTACCAGGTGGAAGGGCTGGGCATCCACGCGGTGTATGCCTCACGCCGGCAGCTGCCGACGATCATGCGCAGCTTCCTGGATTTCCTGGTGGAACGGTTTGCCAGCCCGGAATTCCTGGCGCAGCTGTAGACGCGGCACCGGTAGAGCCGACCGTTGGTCGGCTGCACTTGACCCGGCAACCTCGCATCAGTACGCCGCGCAACCGCAACCGTAACCGTGCAGCCGACCAACGGTCGGCTCTACCCAAGCGTGCATCGGCAGCACACACGCACCTCCGTACAATGTCCCTCCCCATGTCGTACAAGCGAGTTGAGTTGTGCCGTATCCGTATCCGTTGGTGGTGTTCGATCTGGATGGCACGCTGGTGGACAGCGCCGCCGATATTGCCGAGGCATTGAACCGCACGCTGCAGGACTGGCAGTTGCCGCGCGTGCCCGAGGCCACCGTGCTGACCTGGATCGGCGACGGCGTGCGTCGGTTGGTGGAGCAGGCATTCGATGCGGCCGGCAGCGGCATCGACCTGGACACGGTGATGCCCGGTTTCATGCGGCATTACGAGGCGTGCCTGTTGCGCAGCCCGCGTCTGTTCGATGGCGTGGAACCGGCGTTGCAGACACTGCGCGATGAGGGCGTGACGCTGGCGATCTGTACCAACAAGCCGTCGGCACTGGTGGCGCCGTTGCTGCAGCACTTCGGGCTGCAGGACCAGTTTGCGCTGGTGCTGGGCGGGGATTCGCTGGCCGAACGCAAGCCCAGCGGCGTGCCGCTGCGGCACATCGCCACGCAGCTCGGCGTGGCCCCGGAGGCCGCCTTGATGGTGGGTGATTCGATCACCGATTATCGTGCCGCGGTGGACGCGGGCATGCCGGTGGCGCTGGTGCGCTATGGGTATCCGCGCGGGCTCGATCTGGACAACGTCGAGGCGGTGGCGGTGATGGACGATCTGCGGGAATTGCTGGTGCTGTAACCGCCGGCGGTCAACACGCGTGCCGACCACGGTCGGCACCCACCCGGCGGTGGGACGGCGGGGGTGCCGCCGTCCCCCGCGCTTACTTCGGCTGGTAACGCACGCTCAGGCGGTACTCGCGGCCGGGCTGGTTGTACCAGGCCACCGTTTCGTAGTCGCGGTCGAACACGTTGCTGACCCGGCCGAGCACCGACCAGTCGCGGCTCAGTGCGTATTCCAGGCGCAGGTCGAGCGTGCCGTAACCGGCCAGGCGCACGGTGTTGGCGGCGTTGTCGTAACGCTTGCCGGCGCCGTTGGCGGTCACGCCGGCGCGGAAGCCACCGAAGCTGCGGTCGATGTCCAGGCGGGCGGTGTTCTGCGCGCGCCGCGCCAGCCAGTTGTCGAACTGCGCGCTGCCGTCGGTGCGGTTGCGCGGATCGGTGTGGCTGAGCTGGGCGTTCACGTCGAAGCCGGCCAGCGTGATCGCACCGGTCAACTCGGCACCGCGGATGCGCGCCTTCTCCACCTGCGACATCATGAAGGTGGTGGAATCGTAGGTGATCAGGTCATCGATGCGGGTTTCATACACGTCCAGGCCCCAGCGCCAGCCGTCGCCCTGCTGGGCGATACCGACGTTGGCGCTCTTCGACTTTTCCGGGTCCAGGCCCGGCACGCCGCTCCACGGGTCGTACAGATCACTGAAGGTGGGTGCCTTGAACGCGGTGCCGTAGCTGGCGTTGAGGCGGAACCCGCTGCCCAGCTCCAGGCCCCAGCCGAGGCTGCCGGTGGTGTGGTTGCCGAACTGCTCGTTGTCGTCGTTGCGCACGCTGGCCTGCAGGTGGTGCGCGCCGAAGCGACCCTGGTACTGCACGAACACGCCGGTGTTGTCGCGGCTGTCGACCCGATAGCCGGCGCTGCTGCCGTCCAGGTTGTCCTGGCTCCAGTCCACGCCGGCGCTGAGCAGCTGGCCCTCGGCGATGCCCACGTCGGCCTGCACCGAGGCGCTGTCGCGGTGGGTCTGCGCGGCACCCAGCCAGGTGCTGCCGTTGTAGTTGTCCGATTCGTTGTCGGCACGCCCGACGTTGGCGGTCAGGGTAAAGCGCTCGCTCGGGGTGTAACGCACCTTGCCGCCCAGCACCTGCTGCAGCGTTTCCGAATAGTTGTAGTAGCCGTCGTAGTGGTTCTCGCCTTCGGCACGCAGCGCGGTGCCTTCCACGCTCAGCGCGTCGGTCAGCGCATAGCCACCGCGCAGGCTCATGGACAGGTTGCGGTAACCGTCGCGATCGGGCTCGTCGGCGCCGCAGCCGGCGAAGGTGGCCGCATCGCCCCGGCAGGAATTGATGCCGTCGGTGTGCTGGTAGGCGATGTCGGTGCCGAACCAGCCACGCGCGCCACTGCCGCCGAAGCCGCCGCTGGCCTCGCGCAGGCCGTTGCTGCCGCCGCCCACCTGGAAGTGCGGAGCGAAGGTGCCGGCGTTGCGGCGGGTGAAGATCTGGATCACGCCACCGATCGCATCGGCGCCGTACAGGCTGGACTGCGGGCCGCGCACGATTTCAATGCGCTCGATCTGCGCCAGCGGCAGGTCCTGGATCATGGCCAGGCCAAGGTCGCCGGTGTTGATGCGCACGCCGTCGATCAGCACCAGGGTGTGGGCCGAGTTGGTGCCGCGCAGGAACAGCGAACTCTGCTTGCCCAGGCCGCCGCTGTTGTTGAGGTTGATGCCGGCACGGCCGCGCAGCAGGTCCTGCAGCGACGGTGCCTGGCTGCGCTCGATCTCGGCGCGGTCGATCACCTGCGCCGGCGAGATGCTGTCCTGCAGGGCGATCGGGGTGCGGGTGGCGGTGACCAGTACCTGGTCCAGCGCGGTCGCCTCGTCCTGGGCCGACGCCAGCAGGGGCAGGGCCGACAACACGGCCAGGGAAAGGACTTGGATCTGCAGCTTCATCGATGACTCCATGCACCGCGCACGCCCGCGCGGCAAGGGGTGGGGATGATCGCGCTGCAGGGATGGATCGACGGTGGGCGAACGCGCACGGCGCCGCTTGCCGCCGCCATGCCCGCCGCATCGCAACCAGTCGTCTCCCAGGCCGGTCTCCGGGCTTGCGGGCCGATGGCCAGGGCCATCGCACCCGGCGCCTTCCCATGCGCAAGCACAGTGGCGTAATGCCGGGTGTTTCCACGCTTACCGTTGCGGGGGCAGCGCCGGAGTGGCAGGCAAGGGTCTGCTGCGTCACCGGCTTCCCGTTTCAACCTGCCGGCATGCGCCGCAGGTCACCTGGAAGTGCGCGCAGTGTAGAGCAAAGGCCCGCCTGCGGCAGCCGGCGCACCGGAGCGGTTGGGGCGAGCGGTTAGAATGCCGCTCGTTTCACGATGTGATGCCCATGAACCCATCGAGGTTGCAGCACCGTTCCGCTCCGTCCACCGCGCAGGTTGCGGCGTGATCCTGGACCTGATCCGCCACGCCAGCACCGGCCGTGACGGCCACCTGGACGGGCGCAGTGATCCCGCGTTGGAAGATGGAAGTACCGAGGCCCTGTGCGCACGCTATGCGGGGCGGCAATGGCAGCGCGTGGTGAGCTCCCCGCGCCAGCGTGCGCTGGCCACCGCCGATGCGCTGGCAGTGCCGCACGGGGTGGAGGTGGTGGCCGACGAGGAGTGGGCCGAACTCGACTTCGGCGACTGGGATGGCCAGGCATTGCATGACCTGCCGATGCAGGAGCTGTCGGCCTTCCACCTGGACCCGCACGCCAACCCGCCGCCGCACGGCGAAAGCTGGGGCCACTTCGAGCGCCGCATCGCCCGTGGCCTGCACCGCTTGCTGGACGACCCCGATCCCCCGTCCACCCTGATCGTCAGCCATGGCGGCCCGTTGCGGATGGTGCTGTCACAGGTGTGCGGCCTGCCGATGGCGATGTGCTGGGCACTGCGCATCGACCACGGCACCCGCCTGCAGCTGCGCGTGGAGCGCGAGGACGACCGCCTGTGGGGCGAACTGCTGGAACTGCAGCAGCCCTGACCGGCTGGCGCCGGCAACGCACGTAGAGCCGGGCTCTGCCGCGCCCTCCCGACACAAGGGCGCCGGATTGATCAACGCATCGCCATGCGCCCGTTTTTTACCGCGCGATCGGTTGTCGTAGCGCCGGGCTCTGCCGCGCCCCCCGGACACAAGGGCGCCGGATTGATCAACGCATCGCCATGCGCCCGTCGTTTACCGCGCGACCGGTTGTCGTAGCGCCGGGCTCTGCCCGGCTGCTTCATGCCGCAACACAACGCCAATACCAGCGCGGCAAAGCCCGGCTCTACGGGGCCTCGTCGAACGGCGGTGCCTCGTCGGTGTCGGCCTCGTCATCGCGGCGTTCGGCGGTGCGGTCGTAGACCGGGCCGGACGCCGGCGGTGCCTTTTTCAGGGGCTTGTCGGCGATGATGGCCTCGTACTCGGCCACCAGTTCGGTGCGGCGTGCTTCGGGCAGTTCCTGCCAGTGGCAGTCCTGCAGCGCGCCTTCCAGCGAGTAGAGCAGGTTGAGGCTGGGCTTGAAGCCGGCGCGGCGTACCTTCACGAACGCGCCGACCGCGCCGATGGCGGTCAGCTCCTCGGGCGTGCGCAACCCGACCTGGCGCAGCCAGGCCGCGCTCTTGGGACCGATGTTGCGCAGCTTGGTGCTCATCCCAGGGCCTCGACGAACACCGCGGCGATCGCCTCCAGGCCGGCCTGGTCGTCGGCGTCGAAACGCGCCAGCGAGGGGCTGTCCAGGTCGAACACGCCGATCAGGGTATCGCCCTGGACCAGCGGCACCACCAGTTCCGAGCGCGACGCCGAATCGCAGGCGATGTGGCCGGGGAAGGCATCCACGTCCTCGATGCGCTGGGTCACGCGCTGGCTGGCTGCCGCGCCGCATACGCCCTTGTCCAGCGGGATGCGCACGCAGGCCGGCAGCCCCTGGAACGGGCCGACCACCAGCTCGGTGCCGTCGAAGAAGTAGAAGCCGACCCAGTTCAGGTGCGGCAGGGCGTGGTAGACCAGGGCCGACAGGTTGGCCGCATTGGCGATGCGGTCGCGCTCGCCGTGTACCAGGGCGCGGGCCTGGGCCAGCAGCTGGCCGTACTGTTCCGGCTTGCTGCCGGTAAGCGTGGAAGTATCGAACATGCCCGGAGTCTAGCAAGCAGCAGGCCGCCCCGGGACCGCCGATAATGCACCGCTCCTTCCCGATCCCCGCCGTGATGATCGCCTACCCGCTTCCCGCCCTGTATGTCACCGGCACCGATACCGGCATCGGCAAGACCTTCAGCAGCTGCGTGCTGCTGCACGCGCTGCGCCAGCGCGGTGGCACGGCGGTGGGCATGAAGCCGGTGGCCAGCGGCTGCGAGCGCACCGCGCACGGCTGGCGCAACGAGGACGCCACCGCGCTGCTGGCCGCCAGCCAGCCGGTGCCGGCCTACGCCGACCTCAATCCGTATGCGCTGCCCCTGCCGCTGGCGCCCGAGCTGGCCGCCGCCGATGCCGGCGTGCAGCTGGCGCTGGGCCCGATCGAGGCGGCCTTCGGGCGGCTGTGCGCACAGGCCGACACGGTGGTGGTGGAGGGCGTGGGCGGCTGGCTGGCCCCGCTGTCGGCCACGCTGGACCAGGCCGACCTGGTCCACGCGCTGCGGCTGCCGGTGGTGATGGTGGTGGGGCTGCGGCTGGGCTGCCTCAACCATGCGCGGCTCACCGCAGCGGCAATCGCGGCCAGCGGGGCCACCTGCATCGGCTGGATCGGCAACGAAGTCGACCCGCAGATGGCGCGCATCGACGACAACATGACCATGCTGCGCGACCGCCTGGCGATGCCGTGCCTGGGCCGGCTGCCCTTCGCGCCCGGGGCCGATCCGGCCGGGCTGGCCGGGTGCCTGCAGCTGTAACCGCGGAGCCAGCGCTCAGGCGTCGCGCAGGGCGCAGGCCAGCTGACCCAGCGTGGCGATGGCGTCCACGTACGCCGCGTCCAGTTCCTGGCAGCACGACAACCGCAGGCAATGCCGGTAGCGCGCGCCGCGTGAGTACACCTGGCCGGGCATGAACACCACGCCGCGCGCCAGGGCCTGCTCGAACAGCGCGCCGGTGTCGATGCCGGCCGGCAGCTCCACCCACAGCAGGAAGCCGCCGGTGGGCTGGGTGGCCAACGTGCCGGCCGGGAAGTGCTGGGCGATCAACGCGCGCACGCGCCGTACCTGGTCGCTGTACAGACGGCGCAGCGTGCGCAGGTGGTGCTCGTAGCTGCCCGCTTCCAGGAACGCGCCCACGGCCTCGCCGAGCAGGCGCGGTTCGGCTCCGGTGGACTGGAACTTGAGCAGCTGGATGTCGGCGGCGAACCGCCCCGCGTCCAGCCAGCCGATGCGGTAGTCCGGCGCCAGCGTCTTGGAGAAGCTGCTGCACACCATCACCCAGCCGTCTTCATCGAAGGACTTCAGCAGCGGCGCCAGCGGCTCCTGGAACTGCAGCTCGGCGTACACCGCGTCTTCGATGAGGGGAATGCGGTAGTGGTTGACCAACGCGGCCAGGCGCCGCTTCTCGGCCACCGGCATGGTGCAGCCGAGCGGGTTGTGCACGGTGGGCATGGCCACGATCGCCCGCAGCGCGCCACGTTCCAGCTGCGCCGCCACGGCATCCACGTCCAGCCCGCGGCGCGGGTCGGTGGGCAGCTCGATGGCCTTCAGGCCCAGGTTGCTGAGCAAGGGGTACAGGTTGAAGTAGGACGGCGCCTCGATGCCCACCGCGTCGCCGGGCCGGGTGACCGCGCGCAGGGCAAGCTGCAGTGCTTCCATGGCGCCGTGGGTGAGGACCAGACGCTCGATGCTGGTGTGCAGGCCCAGCCGCGGTCCGCGCCGCACGATCTGCTCCAGCAGCCGGGTGGCCGCATTCGGGCGCGCATAGGTTTCCACCATGCCGGCACGGCGCAGCACCTGCGCGGTACTGCGCGCCAGCTTGTCGCCCGGGTAGAAGCGACGGCCGCGCGGGCCGGCGAAGGCCAGGTCGACGATGCCCGGTTGCTGCTGCGCGGCCAGCACCCGCGCCATCATCAGCTGTTGGGCCTGGGTGGTGGCCAGCGATGGCGCCTGGCGCAGCGAGCGGGTCGGTTCGGCCAGCCGCGGGCTGACCACGAAGCCGGCCTTGGGTCGCGGTACCACCAGCCCGGCATCTTCGAGCTGGCGATACGCGGCAATGACGGTGTTGAGGCTGAGCTGGCGCTGCGCCGCCAGGCCACGCAGCGAGGGCAGCCGGGTGCCCACCGGCAGCCGGCCGCTGTGGATGGCATCGGCCATTTCATCGGCCAGGGATTGGTAAAGGTTGGCTGCCATGGGGAGAGTCCGCCGCAATCTGTAACCGTGCGGATGGCCGGAAGCTGGCTCTGTATCCGCTGATGCGCGCAGCCTAGCATGCTCCTTCCAGCGCCCCGGGCAATCCTGCGGCGCATGCTAGGCCTTCCCTCGCGCACGGCGGTGCGGTGTTTCGCCGTGCGCTTTTTTCCTGCCCGCATCCAGGGGGAGCCCACCGCCGACGCATCGTTCCGGGATACGGGCAAGAGCAGCCGACCAGCGGTCGGCTCTACCGGGGTGCGGCGTCTTTCAGCGTGCCGACAGCGTGGACACCAACCGCGGCTTCTCGCGGTACAGCGCCGGGTACTGGCGCTTGAGCGCCTCTACCTTCGGCAGGTCGTTGATGCGGATATACAGCGACTCCGGATGCAGGGTGAGGTAGTTCTGGTGGTAGCCCTCGGCCGGATAGAACCGCTTGCCGCCCTCGACCGTGGTCACCACCGGCCCGGCAAATGCCTTGGCCCGCTGCAGCTGGGCGATGTACGCCTGGGTCGCATCGCGCTGCCCGGCATCGTCGGCAAAGACCGCCGAGCGATACTGCGTGCCGCGATCCGGCCCCTGGCGGTTGAGCTGGGTGGGGTCGTGGGCCACCGAGAAAAACACCTGCATCAGCTGCCCGTAGCTCACCTTCGACGGATCGTAGGTGACCTGCACCGCTTCAGCGTGGCCGGTGCCGCCGCTGCCCACGCGTGTGTAGCTGGCATCGCCCGCGCTGCCGCCGATGTAGCCGGACACCGCGTTGTCCACGCCGTTGATGTGCTGGAACACGCCCTGCACGCCCCAGAAGCAGCCGCCGGCAAACACCACCTGCGCGCGCTTGATGCCGGGCGGCTTGAAGTCGGCCGTGCCGGTGGGCGCAGGCAGCGTCACCAGCGCCTGCGCCTGCGAAGTGGCCGCCTGTGCCGGGCGGTCCAGGCTGACCACCGCGGTGATGGTCATCGCCGCGATCACCGCCGCGATGCTGCCGGCCACCAGTTTGTCCATTGCGATCTTCATCGAAGGCCTCCAGGGCTCAACCGAACGTAAAGGCATAGGCATGCACGCCCGGATCAAGGAACTCGATCTCGAAGGTGCGTTCACGTACATCACCGCGCTGGCGGATCAACTGGTACAGCCGGTGTTCGCCGACCTGGCCGCTGCCATCGGCCGATACATCACCGCCGGCCGCTGCGCCCGGCGGTTGGCCGTCGATGCGCACGCGGTAGCGCACCGGCGTGCCATCCACGGCCGGGGCCAGCACCAGGTGCAGGTCGCGGGCGTGGAAGCGGAAGGCGATCCGGCCACCGGCCGCGTCCAGGTGCGCGTCTTCATCGCCCACCGTCCAGCGCCCGCCCAGCGCCCACTGGTTCAAGCGCAACGTGGCCGGCACGGTGTAGTCGGTGGCGCGCTCGGGTTGCTGCCCGCCCGGCGAGGCGAAGCTCTGCGCGCGCGCATGGCCCAGGTAGGTTTCCGGCGACTTCAGGTTGCGCATGTCGGCCTGCTGCTCGATGCCATCGCGCGGCGCCGCGGCCGCCATCGCCATGGCCTGCGCCGGTTCGTCGGGCAGGGTGTTGCCGGCCTCGCGCAGCAGTTGGCGGATGATCTGCTCGGACTGCGCGTAATTGCCTTCACCGAAGTGATGGGCACGGATGCGGCCTTCCGCATCGATGAAGTAGTGCGCGGGCCAGTAGCGGTTGTTGAAGCCGCGCCAGATCGCGAAGTCATTGTCGATCGCCACCGGGTAGGTGACCTTCAGGTCCTTCACCGCGCGCTGCACGTTGCCCAGGCTGCGCTCGAAGGCGAACTCCGGCGCGTGCACGCCGATCACCACCAGGCCGTGGTCGCGGTAGCGCTCGGCCCACTCGCGCACATACGGCATGGCGCGCAGGCAATTGATGCACGAGTAGGTCCAGAAATCGACCAGCACCACCTTGCCGCGCAACGCCTGGGCACTGAGCGGCGGGCTGTTGAGCCAGCCAGTGGCGCCGGCCAGCGAGGGCAGGGTGCCCTCCACCGGCAACGGGGTGCCGGCCGGCGCGTTGGCGGCCATCATCATTGAAGCGCCTGCGGCCGGTTCCTGTCCCGGCAACACGTCCAGCAGACCCTGCTCCAGCTTGGCCGTGCTCACCGTGGAGAGGCGGGTCAGCACCCCCGTGTCCCAGCCCATGCCGATCGCCACCACCGCCAGCAGCGCGGCCACGCCGAGCGCGCGGCGGATCCACTCGCCCACGCCCAGGCGTTGCTTGAGCGCGGCGAACACGCGCCCGCCGATCCAGATCGCCAGGGCCAGCGACGTGGCCGCGCCGAGCGCATAGGCCAGCAGCAGCCCGCTGGTGCCGACACTGGCGCCGTTGAGCGCCGCGCCGGTTAGGATCAGCCCCAGGATCGGCCCGGCGCACGGTGCCCAGAGCAGCCCGGTGGCAATGCCGATCAGCAGCGAAGTGCCGACCCCGCCGCGCCCGGCATCACTGGCGGCATCGGCCGAGGCGCTGAGCCGCGCGCCCAGCCGCTGGAACGGCGACAGCAGGCGGTTGGCCAGCGACGGCCACAGCAGCGCCAGCGCGAACACGGCCATCACCACCAGTGCGATCCAGCGCCCGATCTGGTTGGCCTGGGCCACCCACTGGCTGCCCACCGCGGCCAGGCTGGCCACCACCGCGAACATCAGCGTCATGCCCACCAGCAGCGGCAGGCCGCTGCGCAGGAACGGGCGGTCCGAACGCGCGAACACGAACGGCAGCACCGGCAGGATGCACGGGCTGAGGATGGTCAATACGCCGCCAAGGTAGGCCAGGACAAGCAGGAACATGGTCAGATCCTTCCAGGATGCAGGGGGAGCGGCGCTCAGGCCGCGGTGAAGCTCATCGCCACGCCGTTCATGCAGTAGCGCAGGCCGGTGGGGCGTGGACCGTCATCGAACACATGGCCCAGGTGGCCACCGCAGCGCCGGCAGTGCGCCTCGATGCGGATCATGCCCAGCGTGGTGTCGCGGTCTTCTTCGACCGCGCCGTGCAGCGGCGCCCAGAAGCTGGGCCAGCCGGTGCCGCTGTCGAACTTGGTGGACGAGGAGAACAATGGCAGCGCGCAGCCGGCGCAGTTGAAGGTGCCGCGCCGGTGCTCCTTGTTGAGCGGACTGCTGTAGGGCCGCTCGGTGCTCTGGCGGCGCAGCACGGCGTAGGCGGCCGGGCTGAGCTGTTCACGCCACTGCGCGTCGGTGCGCATCACCTCGAAACGCCGCGCGGGGGCGGCCGGTGCGGCCGGTGCCGGGCCACTGCAGGCAGTCAGGCCGAACAGGCCGGCGGCGGCCGTCATGGCGCCCATGCCAAGCACATTGCGACGGGTGTAACGCATGGCCGATCTCCTGGGAGGGAAACGATGCGGCCATGCTGCGCCCGGGCCGGTCAACGAATCCTCACGCAGGGTTAAATTTTCCGTGACACATCCGGGGCCGGATCGGCCGACAATGCAGCCTGTTCCCCTTACCGGCCCGCCCGCCCCGATGAGCAGCGCCAAGCGTGTCCTGATCGTCGAAGACGACGTCCACATCGCCAACCTGCTGCGCATGCACCTGCGCGACGAAGGCTACGAGGTCACCCACGCCGCCACCGGCGACGAGGGCCTGGCCCTGCTCGAGGCGCAGCCCTGGAGCGCGCTGGTGCTGGACCTGATGCTGCCGGGCGTGGACGGGCTGGAGATCTGCAAGCGTGCCCGCGCGATGGCGCGCTACACGCCGATCATCATCACCAGTGCGCGGGCCAGCGAAGTGCATCGCATCCTGGGCCTGGAACTGGGCGCCGACGACTACCTGGCCAAGCCCTTCTCGATGCTGGAACTGGTGGCGCGGGTGAAGGCGCTGCTGCGGCGGGTGGAAGCCATGGCGCAGAACGCGCGCATCGACGCCGGTGAAACCGAGGTGGCTGGGCTGCGCATCGACCCGGTTGCACGCACCGCGCAGGTGGAAGGCCGGCCCCTGGAACTGACCCCGCGCGAATTCGACCTGCTGTATTTCTTCGCCCGGCACCCGGGCCAGGTGTATTCGCGCATGGACCTGCTCAACCAGGTCTGGGGCTACCAGCACGACGGCTACGAGCACACCGTGAACACCCACATCAACCGGCTGCGCAACAAGATCGAGCGCGACCCGGCGGCGCCGCAGCGCATCCAGACGGTGTGGGGACGGGGCTACAAGCTGGTCGACACCGAAGGGGACGCGGCATGATCCGCCTGACCTTGTCCCAACGCCTGTCGGTGGTGTTCTGCGCGTTGCTGCTGGCCTGCTGCGGCGCGCTGCTGTGGATCCAGATGCGCAGCACCGCCATGCACGAACAGGAAACCGTGCAGCGGCTGTCGCGCGGGCTGGCCGAGCACATCGCCCGCAGCGGCGAACTGATGGACGCGCGCGGCATGCGCGGCGGTGAAGTGCGCGCGCTGTTCGGCAAGCTGATGGCGGTCAACCCCAGCGTCGAGGTCTATCTGCTCGACGACGAAGGCCGCATCCTGGGCCACGACGCGCCCGACGGCCACCTCAAGCGCGACCGCGTGGACCTGGCCCCGGTGCAGGCGCTGCTGCACGACGAGCCGCTGCCGATCCTCGGCGACGACCCGCGCAGCGCCACCGGCCGCAAGGTCTTCAATGCCGCGCCGTTGTGGGTGCAGGGACGCCAGGCTGGCTACATCTACGTGGTGCTGGTGGGCGAACAGCGCGAGGCGCTGGCGGCCAACATCGCCGCCAACGCGACCCTGCGCACCACGCTGTGGTCGCTGGCGATCGTGGCCGTGGTCGGGCTGCTGGCCGGCGTGGTCGCGTTCCGCTGGGTGACCCGTCCGCTGCGCCAGCTGACCCGGCGCATCCAGGCGTTCGACGTGGACGCCGCCGGCGCCGGCACGCCGCTGCCGCCCACCCCGCTGCGTGCCGGCGAGCGCGACGAACTGGCCATCCTGCAGCACAGTTTCGGGCACATGGGCCAGCGCCTGGGCGAACAATGGCAGCAGCTGCGCGAGCAGGACCTGCAGCGGCGCGAACTGGTGGCCAACATCTCCCATGACCTGCGCACGCCGTTGTCGTCGCTGCATGGCTACCTGGAAACGCTGGCGTTGAAGGACGCCACGCTGGGTGCCGACGAACGCCAGCGCTATCTCGGCATCGCGCTGGCGCAGAGCCGCAAGGTCGGCGCGCTGGCACAGGCGCTGTTCGAGCTGGCGCGGCTGGAGCACGGCGGCGTCAGCCTGGACCTGCAGGCGTTCTCGCTGCCCGACCTGGTCCAGGACGTGTTCCAGAAGTTCGAGCTGGCCGCGCAGGCACGCCGGCAGACGCTCACCGCCGACATTCCGCCCGGGCTGCCCGCGGTCGTGGCCGACCTGGGGCTGATCGAGCGGGTGCTGACCAACCTGCTCGACAACGCGATCCGGCATACGCCCGAGGGCGGTCGCATCGAGGTGGTGCTGCGCGCGCAGGACGGCGAGGTGCAGGTGGCCATCGCCGACACCGGCCCGGGCATCGCGCCCGAGCGCCGCGCGTCGTTGTTCAGCACGCCGCCGGCGCTGGGCAGTGCACGCCCGGACAGCGGCGGGTTGGGCTTGTTGATCGTGCACCGCATCCTGCAGCTGCACCACCGTCAGATCCGCCTGATGGACAGCCGCGAGGGCGCGCTGTTCGTGTTCACGCTGCCCATCGCGGCCGGCAAGGCCACCCACACGTAGAGCGGGGCTCTGCCCCGCTGCCCTTCGCGGCCGGCAAGGCGGCCCACGCGTAGAGCGGGGCTCTGCCCCGCTGCCCTTCGTTGCGGCGGTGTGCTTGCCGGGCAGAGCCCGGTATTACGGGGCGGGGTCGATTCGTCCATCCGTTGCCGGGCAGAGCCCGGCACTACGGGCCATTTTGGCGACGGGACAGCAGGACGCTGCGCAAAAAAAGACCCGACAGAGGGAGGGTTCTGTCGGGTCTGGGATTGCGCGGGGGGAGGGACCCACGCAAATTCGATGCGGGTGTGGCTCAGCGCCTGGCAGCGCCCGCCTTGGTAGTGGCGTCCGCCAACGGACCCCGGACCAGCTCGCTGAAGGCCTCCGAAGCCTTCAGCCCCAGCCCGACCACTTCCTGGTGGGCATGGGTCCAACGGGCGAGGTTGTCGCGGGCCAGCTGCGCGCCCTTGGGCAGCAGCGTGCCCGGTTCCTGTGACTGCGCGATTTCACCGAAGAACCCGCTGGTGGCGGTGATGTTCTTCTCCAGCGTCTTCAACTGCACGCCGAACATGCTTTCGGCATTTTCCAGCGCGAGCCGATTGGCACGCGTGGCCGTGGCGGCCAGCTGGCGGGTGTAGTCGCTGAAGGAATCGGTGAACGCGGACGCCATGGGAGCGGCTCGAGAACGTTGATGCAATGCAGCATACGCCGAAAATATTGCATTGCAACATGTTGTTGCCAGTTGTGGTCCGGTTTCAGCTGAATCTTTTGCCGATCAATGGGTTGCGTTGGTTGGGGGCCGCGATGGCTGGCGGGCAGCCGACCAACGGTCGGCTCTACCGCGCTGTGCACCCGCGCGCCGCCGGGTCAGCCGCGGTAGCGGCAGCCGGAGGTGCAGGTTTCGTGGACGGTCACTTCGCTCAGCTGCGGCAGGGCCGGCTTGAGTTCGTCCCAGATCCAGATCGCCAGGCGCTCGCTGGTCGGATTCTCCAGGCCCGGGATGTCGTTGAGGTAGTGGTGGTCCAGGCGATCGTAGATCGGCTGGAAGGCGGCTTTGACGTCGCCGAAGTCCATGATCCAGCCGGTCTGCTCGCCCGGTTCGCCTTCCACTTTCAGTTCCACCCGGAACGAGTGCCCGTGCAGGCGCGCGCACTTGTGGCCCGGCGGCACGTTGGGCAGGCGGTGGGCCGCTTCGAGGGTAAAGACTTTGAAGATTTCCATGCCGCCATTGTAGCGGTCGGCCCTGGCCGGCGTGGGGCGGGACATGGATGCAGGTGCAACAAAATCTATCCATCCGGATGAAGAGATGTTAGTTTCTCTTATATCCGTATGAAGAGATGTTATTGGCCGGTTCATCGCCAGGCATGGATTACTGCGGAACTTGTCGTCCACCACCCCACTGAAGTTCATGCCCAAGCACACCCTTCTTGTAGCAGCGTTGTCTGCTGCTCTGGCCACGCCTTTGCCTGCGTTTGCCGATACCGCCACCGATGCCACCGCCGCCGGCGACAGCAAGACCCTTGCCGCCGTGCGCGTCACCGGCTCCAACATCAAGCGCACCGACACCGAGTCGGCCAATCCGGTGCAGGTGATCGACCGCCAGCAGCTGGAGGAGACCGGCAAGGCCACCGTCGCCGACCTGCTGCGCTCGATCTCGGCCAACACCGGCAACGCCAACAACGAGACCACCAACAACGGCTGGGCGTCCGGTTCGGCCGGCATCGGCCTGCGCGGCCTGTCGCAGAAGAACACGCTGGTGCTGCTCAACGGGCGCCGCCTGGCCAACTACGGCTTCCCGGCTGGCGGCCTGTCGGACACCTTCGTCAACCTCAACGCGCTGCCGCTGGTGGCCGTGGAACGCATCGAAGTGCTCAAGGACGGCGCCTCGGCGGTGTACGGCTCGGACGCGGTGGCCGGCGTGGTCAACATCATCACCCGGCAGAATTTCCAGGGCGCCGAACTCGGTGGCAGCCTCGGCACCGCCGACCAGGGCGGGTTGGACGAGCAGAACCTGAAGTTCATCGGCGGCATCGGTGACCTCGACGCCGACGGCTACAACATCCTGGTCAGCCTGGAAGGCTACAACCGCGAACGCCTGGACCAGGACCAGCGCGACCTCACCAAATCCGGCATCTACACCGACAAGCCCGGCGGCCGCTGGAACGGCTGGTCGGCCAAGGGCGCGCGCTACCTCATCAACGGCACCTCGGTGCCGATGCTGGACGCCAACGGCAATTGCCCCGAGGGCTCCACGCTGGTGGCCAGCGCGCCGATCGATGGCCTGGCCGGCAACACCTGCGGCTTCAACCAGGCCCCGTACACCACGCTGATTCCGTCCACCAAGCGCTACCAGGCCTACGTCAACGGTACCTTCCGGGTGAACGACAGCGTCGAGGCGTTCGGCGAAGTGCTCTACAGCGACATCAAGGGCGTGTCCTGGTTCGGCAGCAGTCCGTTCTTCACTTTGGAAAGCGGCCGTTTCGCGCTCAACGCCGATACCGGCCTGGCCGAACCGGTGTCGTCCAACCTGCCGGCGAGCAGCCCGTACAACCCGTACGGCCGCGCCGTGCCGATCGAGTACACCTTCTTCAACCTTGGCCCGACCATCAAGACCAACCGGTCGCAGGCCTACCGCGGCCTGGTCGGGCTGCGTGGCAGCCTGCAGAACTGGGACTGGGAAGTGGGCGCGTTCGGCGCACGCAGCAGCGAGCGCGAAACGGTGTCCGGCGGCTTCGCCAACCGTTACGCGCTGGCCACCGCGCTGGCCAACGGCAGCTACAACCTGCTCAACCCGGCAGCGACAGCGCCGGAGGTGCTCAACGCGATCAACATCAGCACGCTGCGCCCCGCCGAGTCGGTGCTGCAGGGCGTGGATGCGAAGATCTCCGGCGCGCTGGGCCACACCTGGGCCGGTGAGATCGGCTTCGCCGCCGGTGCCGAATGGCGTCGCGAGAAGCTTGATTCCAACAACCCGTGGCAGATCGATGCCGGCCTGCAGATCCGCCCGGCCATCGCCGAAGTACACGGCGAGCGCAAGGTCACGGCGGCCTATGCCGAAGTCAACGTGCCGCTGGCCGAGCGCCTGGAGCTGCAGGCGGCCGCGCGCGCCGACCACTACAGCGACTTCGGCGATGCGTTCTCGCCCAAGCTGAGCCTGCGCTGGCAGCCGTGGGACATCCTGCTGGTGCGTGCGGCCGCCTCCAAGGGCTTCCGCGCACCGTCGCTGTCGGAGAATTCCAACAGCACCAGCATCGCCTACGGCAGCGTGATCGACCCGCGTGATCCGGACGTGCCGGGCTCGCGGCAGAACCCGACCTTCTTCACCGTGGGCAACAACGACCTCAAGCCCGAGCGCACCAAGAGCTTCAATGCCGGCATCGTGCTTTCGCCGTGGTCCAACACCAGCCTGAGCGTGGACTACTACCGCATCGAGCTGGAAAACCTGGTGGGCACCAACAACACCCAAACCCTGGTCACCGACAACGTGCCCGGCGCGGTGCTGCGCGATGAGCGCGGCAAGCTGCTGGCGGTATACAACCGCTACCAGAACCTGAGCGAGCTGAAGACCTCCGGCATCGACGTGGAACTGCGCCAGCGCTTCCCGACCGAACGCGCCGGCGACTTCGCGCTCAGCAGCGCCTTCACCCACGTGCGCAACTACAGCCGCCCGACCGTGGTCGGTGGTCCGCTGGTCGACTACGCCGGCAGCAACCTCGGCGCGACCCTGCCCAAGAACAAGGCCACCACCACCTTCGACTGGAGCTACGGCGACTTCCGTACCGCGCTGACCTGGTACTACACCAGCGGTTACGACCAGAAGGCCAGCGCCGCGGCCACCGCCGTGCAGGACCGCGTGGATGCGTACAGCCAGTTCGATCTGTACCTGGCCTACACCGGCGTGGAAAAGCTGACCCTGTACGCCAAGATCCAGAACCTGGCCGACGAGGAACCGCCGTACGACGCGTCCTTCCCGGGCATCCGCGCACCGTACGACTTCAGCCAGTACGACCTGCGCGGGCGCTACTTCACGGTGGGCTTCGACTACCGCTTCTGAACCTGCGGGCCGGTCGCCTTCGCGCCGGCCCGGCACCTGGCTGCACCGGAGCGTGCGCATCCAACGGGGCCGGCGGAGATGCCGGCCCGCTTCATGGGGAACTGCTGTGTCTTTGCATCGTGTCGTGTCACGTCCCATCACCTGGCTGGTGGGCGCGTTGTGGTTGCTGGCCGCGCCAGCGTTCGCGCAGAGCGCGTACTTCTTCCCGCAGGGCGGCGAGTTCGATCCGTCCATTCCCACCCCGCAGCAGTTCCTCGGTTACGAGATCGGCAGCCGTTACACGCGGCACGACCAGCTGGTGGCCTACTTCAACGAACTGGCCAAGCACTCGGACAAGATCAAGGTCGAGCAGATCGGCAGCAGCTACGAGGGCCGCCCGCTGGTGATCGCCACGGTGACCTCGACGCAGAACCAGCAGCAGCTGGAAACGCTGCGCCGCCAGCACGTCACCCTGGCCGATCCGGCGCAGCCGCTGAGTGCGGCCGGCAACAGCCCGGTGGTGGTGTGGCTGGGCTACAGCGTGCACGGCAATGAAACCTCCAGCGGCGAAGCCGCGCTGCTCACCGCCTACTACCTGGTGGCCAGCCGCAGCGCCGACACCGCACAGTGGCTGCAGCAGGCGGTGGTGCTGTTCGACCCGGCGCAGAATCCGGACGGGCGCGACCGCGCGGCCAGCTGGCACAACGCCTATGCCTCCTCGCCGGCCTCGGCCGACCCGGCCGACAAGGAACATGTGGAACCGTTCCCGCAGGGCCGCACCAACCACTACTTCACCGACCTCAACCGCGACTGGCTGGCCCTGACCCAGCAGGACACGCGGCCGAAGATCGCCTACTTCCACCGCTGGTATCCCAACGTCCAGATCGACTTCCACGAGATGGGCAAGGACAGCACCTACTACTTCGAGCCGTCGCCGGCGAGCATGCACAGCCCGCTGTTGCCGGCCTCGTCCTACGCATTCAACAAGACCCTGGCCAAGTACCACGCCCAGGCGCTGGACGCCTTGGGCTCGCTGTACTACACCGGCGAGAACTTCGACAACTTCTCGCCGGTGTACGGCTCCACCTACCCGGACTTCCACGGCGCGGTCGGCGTTACCGTCGAACAGGCCAGTTCGCGCGGTCGCGTGCAGGAATCGGTGAACGGCCCGTTGACCTTCCCCTTCACCATCCGCAACCAGGTGGCCACCGGGCTGGGCACCATCCGCGGCGCGGTAACCGAGCGCGATGGCCTGCTCAAGCTGCAGAAGGACTTCTTCCAATCGGCGCTGAAGCAGGCCGGCCAGCAGCCGGTGAAGGCATTCGTGTTCGGCGACGCGCACGATCCCGGGTTGACCGCCAAACTGCTGGACCTGCTGCTGCAGCACCAGATCACCGTGGAAGCATTGAGCACCGCCGTGACCGTGGATGGCCAGCGGTTCGAGCCCAGCAGCGCCTACGTGGTGCCCACCGCGCAGCCGCAGTTCCGGCTGGTCCACTCCATTTTTGCCGATACCCCGCCGATCAAGGGTGACGTGTTCTACGGCAGCACCTCCTATGCGATCGCACCCGCCTACGGCGTCGCGTTTGCCGGCAGCCGCAGCCGCATCGGCGGCGGAGCGCGTGTGACCGCGGTCGCCCCGGCCCAGGGCGGCGTGGTGGGCGGGCAGGCCGGCTACGCCTATGTGCTGGACTGGCGCGACTACAACGCCAGCCGCGCGTTGTATGCACTGCAGGCACGTGGCCTGCTGACCCGCGCCGCGTTCCAGCCGTTCACCGCTGCCACCGCCGACGGCGAGCAGGCGTTCGCGCGCGGCAGCGTGGTGATTCCGGTGGCGGGGCAACCGCTGGCCGGTGCGGCGCTGCTCGCGGCCGTGGATGACGCGGCGCGCACCAGCGGCGTGCGCGTGCAGGCGCTGGCCAGTGGCCAGAGCCGCAGCGGCATCGACCTGGGCAGTGACAGCGTCAAGGCGCTGCGCAAACCGGCCGTGGCGCTGGTGATGGGCGAAGGCGTGAGTGCCACCGAGATCGGCTCGGCCTGGTTCGTGCTGGACCAGCAGGTGCAGCTGCCGGCCAGCAAGCTCGATCCGGCGCAGCTGGGCAAGGTCTCGCTGGACCGCTACACCACCATCGTGCTGGCCGGCGGCACCTACACTGGCGTGGACGCTGCTGCGGTGGCTGCGTTGAAGCGCTGGATCAACGCGGGCGGTTCGCTGGTGACCTACGGCACCGCCGCGCGCTGGGCGATCGAACAGAAGCTGGCCGACGAAGTGCTGGGCGAGGACGAGAAGGAACCCGGCGCAGCGCGGCGTGCCTTCGGGGACCAGCGCGACATTGCCGCCATCGAACGGGTGAGCGGCAACATCCTCAGTGCCGACGTGGACACCAGCCACCCGCTGGGCTTCGGCCTGCCGCGCACGCAGTTGGCGATCAACAAGGAAAACGGCATCCGCTTCAAGCCCAGCCGCAATCCGTTCTCCACCGTGGTGCGGGTGGATGAAACGCCGCGCGTCAACGGCTACCTGTCCGAGACCAACCGCAACCGCGTCGCGGGTGCAGCCTGGCTGCTGGTATCGCCGCAGGGGCAGGGCAACGTGGTGCTGTTCGCCGACGACCCGGCCCACCGCAAGTACTGGCACGGCACCGAGCGCCTGCTGTTGAACGCCATCTTCTTCGGCAACCAGCTCAACCCGACCAAACAACGCAGCTGACGCCCGCCGGTAGAGCCGACCGTTGGTCGGCTATCGCGATGCCAAGGGGGTAGAGCCGACCGTTGGTCGGCTGTCGCGCTGCCCGAACGGTGCGCAGCCGACCAACGGTCGGCTCTACCGGGGCCTCCCATCCGGCACAAAAAAAGGGCGACGCATGAAGCGTCGCCCTTGTCTGTTTCACCGGTCCGCGAACGGATCAGCTGGCGCGGGCACCGCCGCCGCCCTGGCCACGGCCACCACCGCCGCCATTGCCACCGCCACGGCGCTGGCCCTGCGGCTGGCCGCCACGCGGCGCGCCGCGACCGGCGCCATCACGCTGGCCGCCACCGGTCTTCTTCGGACCGGCATGGGCGTGGCGCGGGGCCTCGGCGTGCGGACGACGCGCGTGCTTGCGCGGCGAGCGATCGCCACCCGGCAGTTCGGCCTTGCCCGGCGCGCTGTTGCCCCAGCGGATCGGGGTCTGCGGCTCGAAGCCCGGCACGTCGCGGATGTCCATGTCCTTGTCGAGCAGGCGCACGATCTGGCGCAGCAGCTTGGCTTCGTCCTGGGCCACCAGCGAGATCGCCTGGCCGGTCGAGCCGTTACGGCCGGTACGGCCGATGCGGTGCACGTAATCCTCGGCCACCATCGGCAGGTCATAGTTGATGACCTTCGGCAGCTCGTTGATGTCGATGCCGCGCGCGGCGATGTCGGTGGCCACCAGCACGGTCACGCGGCCGGCCTTGAAGTCACCCAGTGCACGCAGGCGCTGGCCCTGGCTCTTGTTGCCGTGGATCGCCGCGGTCTTGATGCCGGACTTTTCCAGGAACGTGGCCAGCTTGTCGCAGCCGTGCTTGGTACGGCCGAACACCAGGGTCTGCTCGCGGCTGTCCTGGGCCAGCAGGTGCAGCAGCAGCTCGCGCTTGCGCGCGCCATCCACCGGATGCACGCGGTGGGTGATGGTTTCGGCCACGGTGTTCTTCGGGGTCACCTGGATCTGCGCCGGGTCGCGCATGAACTCCAGGGCCAGCTGCTTGATGCTCTCTTCGAAGGTTGCCGAGAACAGCAGGGTCTGGCGGTTCTGGCGCGGCAGCTTGGCCAGGATCTTCTTGATCGACGGCAGGAAGCCCATGTCCAGCATGCGGTCGGCTTCGTCCAGCACCAGGATCTCGATGCCCGACAGGTCGACGCTGCGACGCTCCAGGTGGTCGATCAGGCGGCCCGGGCAGGCCACCAGCAGGTCCACGCCACGGCGCAGCACGTCGAACTGGTTGCCCATGCCGACGCCGCCGTAGATGCAGGCGCTCGGGATGCGCAGGTACTTGCTGTAACCGCGCAGGCTGTCATGCACCTGGGTGGCCAGTTCGCGGGTCGGGGCCAGCACCAGCGCACGCGGCTTGCGCGGGCCGCTGACGGCCTGCGGGTTGGTGCCCAGGTGCTGCAGCAGCGGCAGGCCGAACGCGGCGGTCTTGCCGGTGCCGGTCTGCGCGCCGGCCAGCAGGTCGCGGCCTTCCAGGGCCAGCGGGATGGCCTGTTCCTGGATCGGGGTCGGGTTTTCGTAGCCCTGCTCGGTCAACGCGCGCAGCAGGAACGGGGCAAGGCCCAAGGATTCAAAAGACATCGGGTGGAAGCTCCAAAGACAAAGTAACGCCAGGCCGAATGGCCGGACGCGAGGCAGATCAAAAGTGATCGGCTGACTCGGAGCGTTCCCGTAAACCGCGCTGCGAGAATTGGGTGCAGCCGGCGCGGTGCGCAGACTGGAATGCATGACGAATGGCGTCGGAGTGGGGGCGGGCGACGGATCGATGATCCATATCGCCGGCGATCCCGAAGGGAAACGGACGGCCGCTGCAGACCCGCATAGTCTAGCGGATGTTTGAGATCCGTACCAAATTGGCCTGTTCAGGTTGGGAGGGGGCGCCGGGCTGCGCCCGGGGGCTTCAACGGCCACAGCAACTGCCACAGCAACGGCAACGGCAACGGCAACGGCGCGGGTGTGCGGGGGAGGCGGGGTGGGTCCGGTTGCAGGGGACGCTGCAAGTACGTCCCTGTAAGCTCGGTCGCGCCATCCATGGCGCTCACGCCCCTGCAACCGGACCCACCCCGCCTCCTCCTGACATTGCGGGGGCGTTGCGTTTGGGGCCGAGGCAGAAGCAGACGCAACGGCATAGGTAAAGGGATGGGGATGGGGATGGGGATGGGGATAGGGATAGGGATGGGGATAGGGATAGGGATAGGGATGGGGATAGGGATAGGGATAGGGATAGGGATAGGGATAGGGATAGGGATAGGGATAGGGATAGAGAGATTCGCGGGAGAGGCCGGTGGGGGCGGAGGATGTTGGTTGGGTGGGCGGGTGACGTGCGGTAGGGTGGGATGTCGCGTTGCAGCTTGGTGGTGCGACAATTTTGGTTACACTCGAAACCTATTTTTCGCGATCCCGGATACCCACCCATGAAGCTTGGTTCTTTGAAGGAAGGCGGCCGCGACGGCACCCTGATCGTGGTCTCGCGCGACCTGCGCCACGGCGCACGCGCCACCGGCATCGCCGCCACCCTGCAGCAGGCGCTGGAAGACTGGAGCCACCTGGCGCCGCGCCTGAACGCCTTGTATGAGTCGCTCAACGACGGCAGCGCCGACGGCGTCTTCGACATCGACCTGCAGGCGCTGGCCGCGCCGCTGCCGCGGTCCTACGAGTTCGTGGACGGCAGCGCCTACCTGCCGCACGTCGAGCGCGTCCGCCGCGCCCGTGGCGCCGAGGTGCCGGAGAGCTTCTACACCGACCCGCTGATGTACCAGGCCACCAGCGCCGGCTTCTACGGCCCGCGTGATGCGGTGAAGGTGGTCAGCGAGGAATACGGCATCGACCTGGAAGCGGAGATCGTGGTGATCACCGACGACGTGCCGATGGCCGTCACCGCCGAACAGGCCGCCGGCCATATCCAGCTGGTGGGCCTGGTCAACGACGTGTCGCTGCGCAATCTGATTCCGGGCGAGCTGGCCAAGGGTTTCGGCTTCCTGCAGTCCAAGCCGCGCTCGGCGCTGTCGCCGGTGTTCGTCACCCCCGACGAGCTGGGCGACGCCTGGCAGGACAGCAAGGTGCACCTGCCGCTGCTGACCCATATCAATGGCCAGTGGTTCGGCGCCCCGGAAGCGGGCGTGGACATGCAGTTCAACTTTGCCCAGTTGGTCGCGCATGCTGCCAGGACGCGCCCGCTGGGTGCCGGCGCGATCGTCGGCTCGGGCACCATCGCCAACGAGGACACCAGCAAGGGCGCCTCCTGCTTTGCCGAGCTGCGCACGGTGGAAACCCTGCGCGATGGCAAGCCGAGCACGCCGTTCATGTCCTTCGGCGACGTGGTCCGCATCGAGATGCTGGACGCGGCCGGGGAGAGCATCTTCGGCGCCATCGAGCAGCGCATCGAACAGGCCGCCAAGCCCTGAACGCCACCGCCGCCACCGACGAGAGCGCGATCGAGCTGTTCAGCTACTGGCGGTCCAGCGCGGCCTACCGCGTGCGGATCGGGCTGAACCTCAAGCAGCTGGTGCACCGGATCACCCCGGTGCACCTGGTCCGCGATGGCGGCCAGCAGCACAGCGAGGCCTATGCGGCGCTGAACCCGCAGGAGCTGGTGCCCACGCTGTGCCATGACGGGCAGGTGCTGCACCAGTCGATGGCGATCCTGGAGTACCTGGACGAGGTGTTCCCGTTGCCGGCGCTGCTGCCCGACGATGCCCCCGGGCGGGCGCGGGTGCGCGCGCTGGCGCAGCTGGTGGCCTGCGACATCCATCCGCTCAACAACCTGCGGGTGATGCAGTTCTTCAGCGACACCTGGAGCGTGCCGCAGCCCGAGCGCGACGACTGGACCCGGCACTGGATGCGGGTCGGGTTCGAAGCGATGGAGCGGCTGCTGGTCGAATCGGTGGAGACCGGCCGGTTCTGCCATGGCGACAGCCCGACCCTGGCCGACTGCTGCCTGGTGCCGCAGCTGTACAACGCGCGCCGCTTCAACCTGGACCTGGCGGCGTACCCGACGCTGGTACGGATCGACGCGGCCTGCCTGGCGCTGCCGGCCTTCGACGCGGCCCGCCCGGAAAACCAGATCGACGCGGGTTGAACCGGCCGCATCGACCGTTGGTCGATGCGGCACCCTCCGTCCGTCAGAACCCGTGGGTGATCGCGGCCGGGGAGCTGTTGGCCGAAAAATCCGCGTACGGATCATGCTCGCCGCTGCCGCCTTCGGACAGGCGGAACTTCAGCGCCAGCCCATCGCGCGAGTCGGCCGCGCGCAGCGCTTCCTCCTGCTCGATGATGCCGTTCTTGGCCATCCGGAACAGGCACTGGTCGAAGCTTTCCATGCCTTCTTCCAGCGATGCTTCCATGGCCGCCTTGATCTCGTGCACCTGGCCGCGGCGCAGCAGGTCGCGGATCATCGGGGTGTTGATCAACACCTCGGTGGCCGGCAGGCGGCGCCCGTCCTTGCCTTTCACCAGGCGCTGGGACACCACCGCACGCAGGTTCAGCGACAGGTTCATCAGCACGTTGCGGTGCGCGCTTTCCGGGAAGAAGTTGAGGATGCGCTCGATGGTCTGGTCGGCGTTGTTGGAGTGCAGCGTGGCCAGGCACAGGTGCCCGGTCTCGGCGAAGGCGATGGCCGCCTCCATCGTTTCGGCATCGAGGATTTCGCCGATCAGGATCACGTCCGGCGCTTCACGCATCGCGTTCTTCAGTGCGTTGTGGAAGGCGTGCGTGTCCAGCCCCACCTCGCGCTGGTTGACGATGGACATCTTGTGCTTGTGCAGGTACTCGATCGGGTCCTCGATGGTGAGGATGTGACCGGTGGTGGTGCTGTTGCGGTGGTCGATCATCGACGCCAGCGACGTGGACTTGCCCGACCCGGTCGAGCCCACCACCAGCACCAGCCCGCGCGGGGTCATGATGACGTCCTTGAGCACCTGCGGCAGGTTGAGCTCTTCGATGCTGGGGATCTTGCTGCGGATCGCACGGATCACCATGCCGACCTCGCCGCGCTGCTTGAACACGTTGACGCGGAAACGCCCGGCCTCGGCCAGGGCGATGGCCATGTTCAGTTCCAGCTCGCGCTCGAACTCGGGCACCTGGCCCTCATCCATCAGCGAGTAGGCGATCTTCTTGACCATGCCCGGCGGCAAGCCGGTGTTCCCCAACGGGTACAGCTTGCCCTCGATCTTGATGTAGACCGGGGCGCCGGTGGTCAAGAACATGTCCGACGCGTTCTTTTCGGTCATCAGCTTCAGGAAATAGCCGATATCCATGCGAAATGTTTCCCCAACAATCGGCCGCGTGCCATTGCAAGCACGCCGCAGGCTTCCGACAATGGCCGCGCTCCTACTTCTGGCGACGGCACCCCCAATGAATAGCTTCGCACAAATACGACGTATCCCGTCGGTGGTCATGATTGTTTGCGTGATGGCGTGCACATTCGCGCTGGCAGGCGCCGCCCAGGCCCAGGACGGCGCCCTGGAGCTGATGCAGGCCCGGCAGGCGGTGGACAAGGCCACCCAGGCCGATGCCGACCAGTACGCCCCGGACCTGATCGCCGTGGCCCGCCAAGGCCTGGAACAGGCCCAGCGCGCCGCCGGCGACCGCCGCGAGCGCAAGAACGCCCCGGCCCTGGCCGTTCGCGCCACCGTGGACGCCGACCTGGCCCGCGCCCGCAGCGAAGAAGCCACCGCCACCGCCCAGCTGCAGCTGCGTCGCAATGAAGTGACCCAGCTGCAACGCCAGCTCGCCACCGGGGAGAACCGTTGATGACCGTCGCGCCGAAGAAGTCCCGCACGCTGCGCGCGTCCACCCTGGTGCTGGCCGCCGGCCTGGCCTTGCCGCTGCTGGTCCAGGCCGCCGAAGACCCGGCCGTGGCCCAGCTGACCCAGCGCCTGATGGCCATCCAGGCCAATCCCGACGCCTCGCAGCTGGCCGCCTTCGAACGCCTGCAGGCCCAGCAGGCGGTGGCCGACCTGGCCAAGGCCAAGCGCCGCGACCTGGACCAGGCCCGTTACCTGGCCGAGCGCCGGGTCGAGATCGCCGAAACCAGCGTGAGTGCGGCACTGGCCCAGCGTGAGGTGGACCAGCTGGAACGCACCCGCAGCGAACTGCTGATCGAAGCCAGCCGCCGCGACGCCCAGCGCGCCCGGCAGGAAACCGAGCGGCTGCGCGTGCAGGCGCAGATCCAGGCCGAGGAAACCGAGCGCCTGCGCCAGGCGGCCGAACAGGAGGCCCTGGCCCGCCAGGACGCCGAGACCGCGCTCACCAGCGTGGCCGGCAAGCAGACCGCCCGGCTGAGCGCGGCGCAGCAGAACGCGCTCAAGCTGGCCCGCGAGGAGGCCGAGCTGGTCTCGGGCAACAAGCTGCCGGGGTCGAAGGTCGACAGCCGCGGCGAAGTCTTCACCTTCAATGGCGATGCCTTCGCGGCCGGCAAGGGCACCCTGTCCGGCGGTGCCAAGGGCCAGGCCAAGGCGTTGGCCGAGTACCTGAACATCGGCAAGAAGGGTCGGGTCCGGATCGAGGCCTACGACGCTGCCGCCGGGGTGGGCGACCAGCGCGCCCAGGCGCTGCGCGACGCCCTGGTGGCCGCCGGCGTCAGCGCCAGCCGGCTGCAGGTGGCGGGCAAGAAGGCCGCAGCGACCAAGGCCCGTTCGGCCGAGGTGATCATCGCGCCCTGAGCCCGGCACGCCGGGATCACCGCCGGGACGGCGGGGTCCCCGGCAGGGGTGGAAACGCTCGGCGAGACGGCGGGTTGGTGGGCAGGTCATGACCGTTGGTCATGACGCAACCTGCTGTTTTTGTTTAATTTTCGTTGAAGTGCGCGTTCAGCCTGAACCCCGGCTGGGGCGCATCGAAAATTTCAGATGAAACGCTTGAAGACCCCTCCGGGCAGGCGTAGGGTCAGTTGTCCGGGCCGCCTTCCGCGACCCGGACGATTGGAGGGCCGGGCCGATGAACCGAGGGCACGAACCACAGCAGTCTGCAGTCCGGGCAGTCCCGGTTGCGCATGCGGGTTCGGTCGCGGTCATCGCCAGGTGCTCCACCCAAAAGCAACGCCCCGTGCCGTCAGGCCGGGGCGTTCTTGTTTCTGCCGTACAGCGATAGGAGGTTCATCATGTTTGAAGGTCAGCCCCAGAGCGAGATCGACGCACGCCGCAAGCGTGATCCGGAATTCAAGGCACTTTACGAACGGCACCAGAAGTTGAACAAAAAGTGCATGGATGCCCAACTCGGTGTACTGCCGATAGACGATCTCACCTTGGGCCAGATGAAGCGTGAGAAGCTGCTGGCCAAGCAGAAGCTGGAACGGATGTACGACTCCCCCATGCATTGATGTAAGGTTTTGACCCAACGCCGCGGGCGGCGTCCGTCTCCTCGTCGACGGGCGCCGTTCGCGTCGCTCCGCTGTCGCAACCGGCATCACGACGCCGCCCACAGCCCGGCAACCGCCTTTGATCGCCGCAACCTGACATTCAGCGTCAACCGTCGGATAATCACCGGTCCGGCCGCATTGCGGCGCGAACGATGTGATCCGATGGCAATCCACTCCTCCGTACTCGACCTCATTGGGCACACCCCGATCGTCAAGGCCCAGCGCCTGGACACCGGTGTCTGCGAGCTCTACCTGAAGCTGGAGAGCGCCAATCCCGGAGGATCGATCAAGGACCGCATCGGCCTGTCGATGATCGAGGCCGCTGAAAAGCGCGGCGAGCTCGCTCCGGGCGCCACCCTGGTCGAGGGCACCGCCGGCAACACCGGCCTGGGCCTGGCCCTGGTAGCCCAGCAGAAGGGCTACAAGCTGATCCTGGTCGTGCCCGACAAGATGAGCCGCGAGAAGATCTTCAACCTGAAGGCGATGGGCGCCGAAGTGCGCCTGACCCGCTCGGACGTGGCCAAGGGCCACCCGGAGTACTACCAGGACATGGCCAAGCGCGTGGCCGAGGAAACCCCCGGCGCGTACTTCATCAACCAGTTCGGCAACCCGGACAACCCGGCCGCCCATGAGTTCGGCACCGGCCCGGAGATCCTGGAACAGATGGACGGCGACCTGGACGCGATCGTGTTCGGCTGCGGCAGCTCGGGCACCATGACCGGCCTGTCCCGCGCCTTCGCCAGCGCCTCGCCGAAGACCGAGCTGGTGCTGGCCGATCCGGTCGGCTCGATCCTGGCCGAGTACATCAACGATGGCGTGCTCAACGACAAGTCGGGCAGCTGGCTGGTGGAAGGCATCGGCGAAGACTTCCTGCCCTCCATCGCCGATTTCAGCCGGGTCACCAAGGCCTACGCCATCACCGACGCGGAAAGCTTCCACACCGCGCGCGAGCTGCTGGGCAAGGAAGGCATCCTCGGCGGGTCCTCCACCGGCACCCTGCTGGCGGCGGCGCTGAAGTACTGCAAGGAGCAGACCACCCCGAAGAAGGTGCTGGTGCTGGTCTGCGACACCGGCAACAAGTACCTGTCCAAGATGTACAACGACTATTGGATGCTGGACAACGGCTTCCTGGAGCGCCCGCAGAGCGGCGACCTGCGCGACCTGATCCTGCGCCCGTACGGCCAGCGCGACACTGTCGTGATCGGCCCGAAAGACCTGCTCACCACCGCCTACCAGCGCATGAAGCTGTATGACGTGTCGCAGCTGCCGGTGATGGACGGCGACCAGCTGGTCGGCATCGTCGATGAAAGCGACGTGCTGCTGCACGTGTACGGCGATGAAGCCCGCTTCCGCGACCCGGTGGCCACGGCCATGGTCAGCAAGCTGGACCGGCTGGATGTGAAGTCCCCGATCGAGGCGCTGCTGCCGGTGTTCGACCGTGGCCAGGTGGCCATCGTCATGGACGGCGGCACCTTCCTGGGCCTGATCACCCGCATCGACCTGCTGAACTACCTGCGCCGCCGCGTTCAGTAAGCGCCTGGCGTCGGCCGCAGCTGCTCTGAATCTGCGTTTATCCGCGTCAACGGCCGATTAAGCCGCCGCTGATAGACTTCCGCTCCTTTTGCGGGAGCCCCCACCGGGGCTCTCCTTGCTGGGAAACAACATGTCCGACCACGCTTCCTCCGGGCACGGCAACCGTGCGCTTGCCCTGGCTACCCTGGCCATCCACGGCGGACAGTCGCCGGATCCAAGCACCGGCGCGGTGATGCCGCCGATCTACGCGACCTCCACCTACGCCCAGTCCAGCCCCGGTGAACACCAGGGCTTCGAGTACTCGCGCACCCACAATCCCACCCGCTTCGCCTACGAGCGCTGCGTGGCGTCCCTGGAAGGCGGCAGCCGCGGCTTCGCGTTCGCCTCGGGCATGGCCGCCAGCTCCACCGTGATGGAGCTGCTGGACGCCGGCAGCCACGTGGTAGCGATGGATGACATCTACGGCGGCACCTTCCGCCTGTTCGAGCGCGTGCGTAAGCGCACCGCCAACCTGCAGTTCAGCTTCGTCGACCTGACCGACCTGGCCGCGTTCGAGGCCTCGATCACCGCGCAGACGAAGATGGTCTGGATCGAAACCCCGACCAACCCGATGCTGAAGATCGTGGACATCGCCGCGGTGAGTGCCATCGCCAAGCGCCACGGCCTGATCGTGGTGGTGGACAACACCTTCGCCTCGCCGATGCTGCAGCGCCCGCTGGAACTGGGCGCGGACCTGGTCCTGCACTCGGCCACCAAGTCCCTCAACGGGCACTCGGACATGGTCGGCGGCATGGTGGTGGTGGGCGACAACGCCGAGCTGGCCGAGCAGATGGCCTTCCTGCAGAACTCCATCGGGGGCGTGCAGGGCCCGTTCGACAGCTTCCTGGCCCTGCGTGGCCTGAAGACCCTGCCGCTGCGCATGAAGGCCCATTGCGCCAACGCGCTGGCCCTGGCCCAGTGGCTGGAAACGCACCCGGCGGTAGAAAAAGTGATCTACCCGGGCCTGACCAGCCACCCGCAGCATGAGCTGGCCACGCGCCAGATGAACGGCTACGGCGGCATCGTCTCGATCGTCCTCAAGGGCGGTTTCGAGGCAGCCAAGCGCTTCTGCGAGAAGACCGAGCTGTTCACCCTGGCCGAGTCGCTCGGCGGCGTGGAAAGCCTGGTCAACCACCCGGCGGTGATGACCCATGCCTCGATCCCGGTGGAACGCCGCGCCCAGCTGGGCATCAGCGATGCGCTGGTGCGGCTGAGCGTGGGCGTGGAAGAGCTGGGGGATCTGCAGGTGGATCTGGAAGGTGCGTTGGCGGCTGAGGCCACCTGAGTGGGCATCCTCTCGGTTTTCGGCAAGGATCGCTCGCTGGCCTTCGAGCTGACCCAGCGCGAAGTGCTGGGCCGCTACCGTGGCGCCAGCTTCGGCCTGCTGTGGTCGTTGATCAGCCCGTTCCTGATGCTGCTGGTCTACACCCTGGCCTTTGGCTTCATCATGAAGGGGCGCTGGCCAGGGTCGAGTGGCTCGACCACCGACTTCGCCCTGATCCTGTTCGCCGGCCTGACCGTGCACGGCTTCTTTGCCGAGTGCTTCATCCGTGCGCCGCAGCTGATCGTGGGCAACACCAGTTACGTCAAGCGGGTCGTGTTCCCGCTGGACATCCTGGTGTGGAGCATGAGTTTTTCGGCCCTGTTCCACCTGGTGATGAACCTGGTGGTGCTGCTGTTGTTGTATGTCTGCGTCAAGGGCAGCATCCATCCCACCGCCGCGTTGCTGCCGCTGGTGCTGGCACCGTTGGTGATCCTCACCGTGGGCGTGGGCTGGGCATTGTCGGCGCTGGGCGTGTACCTGCGTGACATCGGCCAGATCGCGGGCGTCATCGCCACGGCGATGCTGTTCCTGTCCTCGGCGATCATTCCGGTCGAATCGGTGCCGGAAAGCTACCGCCTGGTGTTCGAACTCAATCCGCTCACCTTCATCATCAACCAGGTGCGCGAAGTGGTCATCTGGGGCCGGCTGCCGGACTGGGCAGGCCTGGGCATCTACACCGTGATCGCCTGCGTGGTGGCCGTCATCGGCCACCGCATCTTCACCAAGCTGCGCGTGGGGTTTGCCGATGTCCTCTGAAGCTTCCAATGCCGCGCTGGTGATCGACGTCAATGGCGTCGGCAAGGCGTATCACATGTATGAGCGCCCCTCGCACCGGTTGTGGCAGGCTCTGGCCGGCAAGCGCAAGTCGTACTACAAGGATTTCTGGGCGTTGCGCGGAGTCAGTTTCTCGATCCGGCGCGGGCAGACGGTGGGCATCGTCGGGCGCAACGGGTCGGGCAAGTCGACCCTGCTGCAGATGATCGCCGGCACGCTCAACCCCACCGAGGGCAGCATCCAGGTCAACGGCCGCGTGGCGGCGTTGCTTGAGCTGGGCAGTGGCTTCAATCCCGAGTTCACCGGCCGCGAAAACGTCTATCTCAACGCGACCATCCTGGGGTTGCGTCGCGAACAGATCGAACAGCGGATGGACAGCATCCTGGCCTTCGCCGACATCGGCGAGTTCATCGACCAGCCGGTCCGCAGCTATTCCAGCGGCATGTCGGTGCGGTTGGCGTTTGCGGTGATCGCGCACGTGGATGCCGACATCCTGATCATCGACGAAGCGCTGGCGGTGGGCGATGCGTTCTTCTCGCAGAAGTGCATGCGGTTCCTGCGTGACTTCCAGAAGAGCGGCACCCTGCTGTTTGTCAGCCACGATGCGGCCGCGGTAACCAACCTGTGCGAGAACGCGGTCTGGCTCGAGAACGGACGGATGCGCCTGTCGGGCACGTCGCAGGAAGTGGTCGAAGCCTACATGACCGAGCAGCACGTGGTGGGTCGCCGCGAGGCGGGCGCCGAGGAAATCGTCGTCGAGAAGAAGGCCCGCAAGGTAGCGGGCGAGACCCCGGATTTCCGTCGTGAACGCTTTCTGGAGGAAGGCGTCTGCAACCGCATTGCGCTGTTCGAATTCGACCCGGACAACGTGGGCCAGGAATTCGGGACGCGCGGCGCGCGTATCGTCGATGTCGCCATCCGCGATTCCACCGGCGCCCCGATGGGTCTGGTGGAAGGGGGCGAACTGGTGAGCCTGCAGATCTCGGTGAAGCTCGAGCAGGACCTGGACAACCTGATCGTGGGCTTCTACGTGAAGGATCGGCTGGGCCAGCGCCTGTTCGGCGACAACAGTTACTTTGCCTGCAAGGACACGCCGGTGGGCGGGGCGGCCGGGGAGACCGTGCTGGCAACGTTCCAGTTCCGCATGCCGGTGATGCCGTCAGGCTCCTACATGATCGACGCGGCCGTTGCCGCGGGCGATCTGCACGACCACACCCAGCAGCACTGGATCCATGACGCGCTCGAGTTCCGTGCGCTGGACGAGACGATGCGCTTTGGGCTGGTCGGTATTCCGATGCTCAACATTACGCTGCAGAACAATGACGCTTGAACTGGCCTGCGTGCCCGCAGGAACTGAGGGAAGTAAATGATGGTGACGGCAGATCCGTTGAACAGCACCAATGGCAATGACCCGACCGTTCCGGTGTTCCGCAACGACGCGATGTTCATGCGCCCGGAATTCCTGGAAACGTCAGGGTGGATCGAGCACGTCCCGTTTGCCTTCTGGGTGATCCAGGCGCACCGTCCGCGGTCGCTGGTCGAGCTGGGCTCGCACCGGGGCATTTCCTACTTCGCCTTCTGCCAGGCGGTCAAACACCTGGGGCTGCAGACGCGCTGCCACGCCGTTGATACCTGGGAAGGGGATTCCCAGGCCGGGTATTACGAAAACGACATCCATCGCAGCGTGGTGGAGCGCAACGAACGCAGTTACGCGGCGTTCTCGACCCTGCTGCGGATGACCTTCGATGATGCGCTGGCACAGGTGCCCGATGGTTCGGTCGACCTGCTTCACATCGATGGCCTGCATACCTATGAGGCGGTCACGCACGACTTCACCACCTGGCTGCCGAAGATGTCCTCGCGTGGCGTGGTGCTTTTCCACGACACCAATGTGCACACCGAGGGCTTCGGGGTGCAGCGGTTCTTCGCGCCGCTGCGCGAACGCTACCCGCACTTCGAGTTCCATCATGGCAACGGCCTGGGCGTGATTGCCGTGGGCAAGGACATCGATGCGTCGATGGCCGCGCTGTTTGCCTGCACCGGAACGGGCGCCGCCGAAGCGCATGTGCAGAGCGCGTTCTCGCGCCTCGGCGCGGCCTGTACCGACCGGGTCTGGGCCGAGACGGCGCAGGCCGAGGCGGCCGTGCTGAAGAAGGAAAAGGAAAAGATCTACCGGTGGGCGCTGGGGCTGGAGGCGGACCTGGACAAGTCCAAGAAGGACTACCAGCACCTGGAAAACGAACACGAGGAACGAACCCGCTGGGCACTGGAGCTGGACAAGCAGGTGCAGGCGCTGGGCGATACCAGCCAGCTGCGCGCGCAGGAAGAGGCGCTGGTGGCGGTGCAGGCACGCAACGCCTCGCTGGAAGCCGCGCTGGCGGCGTCGCAGGCACGGACCGCTGCGCTGGAAGCGGACATGGCTGATGCCACGCGCACTGCCGTGGAACGCGCCGCACAGCTGGACCAGGCCCTGGACATGGCGCGCCAGTCGATTGCCACCCGGCAGGTGGATATCGATGCGCTGCAGCGCCAGATCGGCAGCGAACCGCCGCCGGCGTCCGAGCACGTGTCAGCCGCAGAGCTGTCCGGCGTCATTGCCGAGTACAGCCAGCAGGTGGATTCGCTGCGCACGACCCTGGATGCGGTGCTGCACTCCAAATCCTGGCGGGTTACCCGGCCGTTGCGGTTCGCCTCGCGCGTGGTGCGCGGCGACCGTGCCGCCGTGGTGAACTCCCTGCGCGCGTCCGGCCTGGCGCGTCACCCCGTGCTGGCGCCCCTGGCGCCGTTGGTGCGCAAGGCGTTGATGCGCAGCGAAGGCTCGACGATCGTGCCCCCGGAAGGGCTGATGCTGGACGAGGTGGCCCGCGACCCGCAGGCCGTGCTGGAGCGCCTGCGTTTCCCCCGCGCCGATGCGCCGGTGGTCAGCATCGTCATTCCCTCCTACGGCAACCTTGTGCAGACCCTGGCCTGCCTCGACTCGATCGCACGCGTCGGCGCCGAGGTGTCCTTCGAGGTGCTGGTGCTGGAAGATGCCTCCGGTGACGCGGAGATCGCCCGGCTGGCCGCGGTACCCGGGCTGCGTTTCCACCAGAACCCCAAGAACCTGGGGTTCCTGCTCTCCTGCAACCAGGCCCTGACGCTGGCCAAGGGGCAGTACATCTGCTTCCTGAACAACGACACGGAAGTGCTGCGCGGTTGGCTCGATGCGCTGGTGCGCGTGTTCGCGCTGCATCCCGATGCCGGCATGGCCGGCTCCAAGCTGATCTACCCCGACGGCCACCTGCAGGAAGCCGGCGGCATCATCTGGCAGGATGGCTCGGGCTGGAACTACGGCCGCATGCAGAACCCGGCCGACAGCGAATACAACTACGTGCGTCCGGCCGACTACTGCAGTGGCGCCAGCCTGATGATCCCCACGGCGCTGTTCCGCGCGCTGGACGGGTTCGACACCCGCTACGTTCCGGCCTACTGCGAGGACTCCGACCTGGCTTTCAAAGTGCGGCAGGCAGGCAAGCAGGTGTATTACACGCCGTTCTCCGAGGTGGTCCATTACGAGGGCGTTTCGCACGGCACCGACGTGGGCGGCGGCATCAAGGCCTACCAGGTGGAGAACCAGAAGAAGCTGCTCGCCAAGTGGCAGGCCGAACTGGCGCTGCACCAGCCCAACGGGCAGAACGTCATGGTCGCGCGCGACCGCTCGTGGGGCCGCGACACCGTCCTGATCGTCGATCACTACGTGCCGCAGCCGGACCGTGACGCGGGCTCGCGCACCATGGCTGCCTTCATCGATGCCCTGCTGGCCAAGGGCTGCGTGGTCAAGTTCTGGCCGGACAACCTGCATCAGGACCCGGCGTACTCTGCCCAGTTGCAGGCCAAGGGCGTGGAGGTGATCTACGGGGTGAAGTGGGTGGAAGGCTTCGGCGATTTCCTCCAGCACAACCCCGGCATCAGCGCGGTGCTGCTGTCGCGTCCGCATGTGGCCACGCATTACCTGCGCGCCATCCGTGCCCACAGCAAGGCGCGGGTGGTGTATTACGGCCATGACCTGCACTTCGAACGCATGGCGATGGAAGCCCGGCGTGCCGGCGAATCGCTGGACGGGTCCGAACAGATCCTTGCGCTGGAGCGCCAGGCCTGGCTGCAGTCCGATGTGGTGCTGTATCCGTCCACCAGCGAGGTCGACGTCGTCCAGCGCCTGGTCCCGGGCACCGATGTGCGGGTCGTGGCGCCGTATGCCTACCGCAGCTTCAATGACCAGGCCATGCCGCAGGGCCGGGCCGGCATCCTGTTCGTGGCCGGGTTCGCACACGGCCCCAACGTGGATGCCGCGCGCTGGCTGGTGGAAGACATCATGCCGCTGGTGTGGGCCAGCCACCCGCACGTGCGCGTCTCGCTGGTGGGCTCCAACCCGACCGCGGAGGTGATCGCGTTGGGCGGTGAGCGCGTGGAGGTGACCGGCTTTGTCACCGATGCCGAGCTCGAACGTCGCTACGCCGCCGCGCGCGTGTCCATCGTGCCGCTGCGTTTCGGCGCCGGGGTCAAGGGCAAGGTTGTCGAATCGATGCAGCAGGGCGTGCCGCTGGTGACCACCGGCGTCGGTGCCCAGGGCCTTGCCGGGGTGGAGGAAGTCGTGCCGGTGGTGGATGAGCCGGCCGCCATTGCCGCGGCGCTGTGCGTGCTGCTGGACGATGACCAGCAGTGGCTGCACGTGTCGCGCAATGCCTGCGCGTTCGTGCAGGCACGTTTCTCTCCGGATGCGATGGCCGATACCCTGGCCGACGCCCTGTCTTTGACGCACGTCAGCAAGGAAAGCGCATGATCGTCCGCTCACGAGCACCGTTGCGGTTGGGCCTGGCCGGCGGCGGCACGGATGTGTCGCCGTTCTGCGACCAGTTCGGTGGCTTCGTCATGAACGTCACCATCGACAAGTTCGCCTACGCCACGCTGGACCCGTCGCCGACCGGGCAGGCGGAGTTCCACGCGCAGGATGCCGATGTCAGCGAGCAGCTCGCGCCGCAGGACGTGGTTGCCACGGCGGGCCCGCTGCAGCTGATGAAAGGCGTGTACCTGCGGGTCAGCGACGACTACCTGGGCGGCGAACGGCCTGCGCTGCGCATCCGCGCGCATTCCGATGCACCGCCGGGTTCCGGCCTGGGGTCGTCGTCGACCATGGTGGTGGCGCTGGTCACCGCGTTTGCCGAGTACTTCTCGCTGCCGCTGGGCGAGTACGAAATCGCCCAGCTGGCCTACCGCATCGAGCGCAACGACCTGGGTTTGTCCGGCGGCAAGCAGGACCAGTACGCGGCCGCCTTCGGGGGCTTCAATTTCATGGAGTTCTACGCCGAAGACCGCGTCATCGTCAATCCGCTGCGGATCAAGAGCTGGATCTGGTCCGAGCTGGAGTCGGGTCTGGTGCTGTACTTCACAGGCGTCTCACGGGCATCGGCCAAGATCATCGACGAGCAGTCGCGCAATATCCGCGAAGGCCGCTCCGACTCGCTGGACGCCATGCACCGGCTGAAGATCGAGGCCACCCAGATGAAGGAGGCGCTGCTGCGCGGCGACTTCACCCGCCTGGCCAGCGTCATGCAGTCGGGCTGGGAAGCCAAGAAACAAAGTGCCAGCAGCATCTCCAACCCGATGATCGATGAGATCGAGGCACTGGCGATGCGCCACGGCGCGCGGGCGACCAAGGTCTCCGGCGCCGGCGGTGGCGGCTTCATGATGTTCCTGTGCGACCCCGCCCACCGGGTGGGCCTGGTACGGGCGTTGGCCGGTGCCGGCGGCACGGTCTTCGATACTCATTTCACTGATCAGGGAGCAAGCTCATGGAAACTGGGATGAACCAGTTCGTACAGTCCGAGTTCGACAAGACGCTGGCGAACTTCCAGACGATGTCGACCGATGCCGCGTTGCGCCAGCAGATTGCCGACGCGGTTGCGTTGTGCGTGTCGGCGCTCAGGGACGGCAAGAAAATCCTGTTCGCCGGCAATGGCGGCAGCGCCGCCGATGCCCAGCACTGGGCCGGTGAACTGGTCAGCCGCTTCTATTACGACCGTCCGGGCCTGCCGGCGATCGCGCTGACCACCGACACCTCGATCCTGACCGCGATCGGCAACGACTACGGCTACGACTACACGTTCGCCCGCCAGATCGAAGCGCTCGGCCAGCAGGGCGACGTGTTCGTGGCGATCTCCACCTCGGGCCGCTCCAAGAACATCATGCGGGCGCTCGATGCCTCCGAGGCCAAGGGCGTGCGCGTGATCGGCTTCACCGGCAAGGGTGGCGGCGACATGCTGGATCGCTGCGACATCTGCTTCCGCATTCCCTCCGACGAAACGCCGCGCATCCAGGAGGGCCATGAGTTCATCGGCCACCTGCTGTGTGCGCTGATCGAAAGCGAAATGTTCCCGCGCTGACATGGCTGCCACTGAGATCCTGATTCTGGCCGGTGGCTTTGGCACGCGGCTGCGCAGTGAAGTGCCCGACCTGCCCAAGCCCCTGGCGCCGGTCGCCGGGCGTCCGTTCCTGGCCTACCTGCTGGATCGCTATGCGGCCGCGGGCATGACCCGGGCGATCCTGGCTACCGGGTACCTGGGCGACGTGGTCGAGCAGACCATTGGTGCGCGCTGGGCCGGGATGGAGGTGGTGTACTCGCGGGAAGACACGCCCCTGGGTACCGGCGGTGCCATTGCCGCTGCCGCACGCCTGGCCCGCGGTACCGGGCTGCATGTGTGCAACGGCGACACCTACCTGGAATACTCGCCGGCCGCGCTGGAAGCGGCGGCCGACGGCCTGCCGATGGCCATCGCCTTGGCACGGGTCGAGGACGTTTCCCGCTATGGTGCGGTCGACGTGGCGCAGGGCAGGGTGCAGCGGTTTCATGAGAAGCGCCCGGGCGGCGCCGGCCTTATCAATGCCGGCAGCTACTTCCTGGGGGCCGACGCGCTGGCCGCGTTGCCGGCCGACGGCGCGTTTTCGTTCGAGAAGCAGGTGCTGGAACCGGCGGCAGCCCGGGGCGAAGTGGGCGCGCTGGTGGACACGGCCGCCTTCATCGATATCGGCGTGCCGGAAGATTTCCAGCGCGCCCAGGGGCTGTTCGCACGGGAACGACCGGAATGATGCCGTGTTCGGCGGTGATCCCCGCTGCGGCGACCACCGGTGCGCAGCGGCGGTTCGAGCGCGCGCTTTTCCTGGATCGCGATGGCGTCATCAACGTCAACCACGGGTACGTGCACACGCCTGAGGCGACCGACTGGGTGCCCGGCATCTTCGAGCTATGCCGGCGCGCGGCGGACCTGGGTCATGCACTCATCGTGGTGACCAACCAGGCCGGCATCGGTCGGGGGCTGTACACCGCCGCCCAGTTCGAGACCTACACGCAGTGGATGCTCGGCCAGTTCGCCGCGCGCGGTATCGAGATTCTTGCCGTCTACCACTGCCCGCACCATCCCACCGCCGGCGTTGGCGACTATCGACGTGACTGCGAGTGCCGGAAGCCAGCTCCCGGTATGCTGCTTGCGGCCGCCCGCGATTACGGCATCGATCTGCAGCGGTCCACGCTGGTGGGCGACAAATGTTCCGACATGCAGGCCGGCCGCAGCGCCGGAGTGGGACGGCTGGTGCTCCTGAGCAGCACCGAGACCTGTACGCTCAGCGGGGGGACGGCACCGGTGCAGTTCCAGGATCTCGACCAGGTGAGGGCGTTCATCGCAGAACCCGGCTGAAGGATGCACCGACCCACCGCAGGCAGGACAGGCGTCTGCCGGCAACCTGGCGGATGAAAGCGCTCCAGAGTAGCTTCGACGATGGTTTCCAGTTCGGCATGTACTGACGAGGAGGTGGAGGGTGCAGGTTTCCAACGATGACAGTGCGGTGGTCGAAGACACGGAGGTCGTGCCGGAGGGGCCGGTGGCCGACTGCCTTCTGTGCAGTGAGTCCTCCCGCCACCTGCGCGATGTCGATGGCGTCGCCTACTACGAGTGCACGGTCTGCGATTTCATATTTGCCGACCCGGAGCTGATCGCCCGGATCGATCAAGGGCTGGCCAGCCGCGAGTACGACGACGACTACTGGCACGCCGAACTCGCCTCGGCCCGCCAGCGCTCGTTCGGCTCCTCCATGGCCCGCCTGGCAGAGGCGTTGCTGTACTGCACGGTGCCGGTCAACCGCTTCATCGACATCGGGACCGGGCCGGGATACCTGTTGGACGCGGTGTCGCGCCATCTTCCGACGCGGGCCGACGTGTTCTATGGGGTGGAGAAATTTCCTCCGTTGCCGGAATACCGGACCCGGAACAGCAACTACATCTGTGCAGACCTGATGGATGTCGGCATGAAGTTCGAATGCGGGGTCTGCGTGGAGGTGCTCGAGCACCTCACCCCGGCCATGGCCAAGGGGCTTGCCGCGGCCATGGCCAATGCGTCGGTGCCCGGGTCGTTGTATCTGTTCAACACCGGCCTCACCGACTATGTCCGGCAGGAAGACCCGGGTTACCTGGACCCGTTCAAGCGCGGCCACGTTACCTGCTGGTCCGTGCAGGCCGCGCGCCGCGTGTTCGAGCCGGAAGGCTTCGTGGTGCGGCCGCTGGCAGGCAAGAGCTGGGCGTTCGTGGTGGAAATGCCGGGCGCGCCCGATCGCATGGACGTCCCGCTCGGCGACCGCATCTGGACGGCCGAGCCCCGGAACATTGAACTACTGTCCGACCCCACCATGGGCGATGTGATGTACATATTGGGAAGAGAAAGTGCGCGTGCCTATCAATAGATCTCCGTGGCCGTGGCTGCGGCTTGCCGGGCTCAGCCTGGTGCTGCTGTCGGCGGGCTGCTCGCGGCAGTCGGTCAGCATGGCGCTGCCATCGGATATCGACCCTGCCGAACTCAAGCAGCGGCTGCAGAAGCCGGTGCAGGTGGCCGGAAGATCCGGTGCCACGATGGTGCTCAGTCCCGGCCATGTCGGGGCCTGTAGTGGTTGGGAAACCGCGACATCAAAGATCACCTGGACGGTCGACCCGACCAAGGTGCAGTCCACGCGCGTGGAAGTGGGCGACAAGCGACAGGTGTTCGCTGCTGGCGGTGCGTCCGGTGAGGGGGTTGCGGAAGGCTGGTTCTCAGCCGGGGTCACCTTCCATCTGGTCGATGCCACCTCCAATAGTGATCTGTTGACGTACACCGTAGAGGCGATCGACTGCGCCCAGCGGTGATGGGGCGGGCGAAGGGGCTGGGAAACATGAAGCAGACAGACGAGAAACGCGGGATCGCTATGCGTGATGTGTTGCACTACGCCAAACTGCTGGTATTGCTGATACCCGCGATTCTGACGGGCTGGGCATTGCAGGCCACCGGCCTGCTGGCAGACCTTGAAGCCGAGCACGTGCAGATGCTCGGCATTCTGCTGGCCGGGTGCCTGGTGTCCCAACTGCTGGCCTGGCTGTTGTGGCGCCGGACCCTGCGCCTGGGTGCGCTGGCGCTGGGGGCCTTGGTGTACTGGTCGACCCAGCTGATCTATTACATCGGTCCCGGCGAAGTGCTGGTGTCGCTCGCCCTGCTCGCCGGCGCGCTGGCACTGGGCTCGCTGGTGATGCGCGACGAACAGCAGGGGCTGTTGGACCGCCTGCTGCCCGGCATCGCGGTGATGGTCTCGGTGGTGGCCTGGCTGCTTCCCTTCCCGGTACACGATCCGCGGCTCTACACCGCGCTGTTCGCACTGCTCCTGCTGCTGTGCCACAAGCAGCTGGCACGCGATGCGACGCGCATCGGCGGGCAGGTGGCAGGCATTGCCTTGGCGCATCCGCTGCTGCTGGCGCTGCTGGTGACGGTGGTCGGGTTTGCCAGCATGGGGCTGTGGCTGCCCACCCTCAACTACGACGACAACGCTGCGCACCTGGCCATCCAGAGCCAGTTCCTTCTCGACGGGTATTACCGGTTCGACATCGGCAGCCAGGTGTGGGCATTGGCGCCGTGGTTCAACAATGCCTGGCATGCCATCGCCGCGATGCTGCTGGGGGAAGAGTCCCGGGCGGCAGTGAATCTGATCTGGCTGTTGCTCGGCGTCACTGGTGCCTATCGGCTGTCGGGCGCGCTGGGCGGCAGCGTCCGCGCGCGGCTGTTGGCCGCGGCCGTGTTCGCCTCGCACCCGCTGACCGTGTTCTTCGGTACCTCGATGCAGGTGGACGGCCCCACCGCCGCCATCCTGCTGCACCTGGCCGCCGTGCTGTGCACGCCCGACCTGACCCGGCGCAGCGCCTGGATCGCAGGAAGCCTGATCGGCATGGGCCTGGCACTCAAGATGACCAATGTGGTCTATCTGGTGCTGCCATGCCTGTACGTCACCTGGGTGGCGTTCGGCCAACGCCAGCTGCGCTGGTGGCTGGGGGTGGTGGTAGTGGCCGTCTTCACCGGCTGCGCCAGTTACGTCTATGCCGTGCTGATGACCGGCAATCCCACCTTCCCGATGTTCAATACGGTGTTCCAGTCGCCCTACTACCCGCTGGTGGGGTTCTCCGATCCGCGCTGGCACGCGGGGATTGGCCCGGGCATTTTCTGGGACATGAGCTTCAACACCTCGCAGTTCATGGAGGCCTACCCGGGCGCGATCGGCATGTCGCTGCTGGTCCTGGCCGGTGGCCTGCTTGTAGCCGTGATCCGGCCCGGTGCCTCGCGTTGGATTGCCATCGCCGCGCTGCTGCCCGCCGCAGCGTTGTTCGCCGAAGTGCAGTATCTGCGCTATGTCTTCCCCAGCCTGGTCATCTTCGGCGTGCTGGCCGTGACGGCGCTGGACGAGCTGCTGGCAGACTGGTCCTGGGTGCTGGTGACCACCTTGCTGCTGCTGTGTGGGGTGAACCTGTGCTTCATGGCCAATACCAGCTGGATCATGCGCTCGGGGGCGTGGTCGGGCCTGGTGAGCGAAGGCAAACGCCACGCGGCGGTGCTCGAGCGCCAGGCCACCCCGCATCACGCGCTGCTGGACCGCATGTTGAGCCGTTATCCCAACGCGTGCGTCCTGAACACCGATCCCGGACGACCCTTCACGGCGCGGATGACCGGGCGCGCATTGTCGGTGGCCTGGTACGACCCGCAGCTGCAGAAGGCGATGCTCTGGTCGGCAAAGGACGCCGGGGGCACGCGCTGGGTCGAGATCCTGCGCGCGCTGGGCGTATCGCACGTGGTAGCGCCCAAGGGCGAGGACGCCGCGCTGGCCAGCGCACTGCGGAGCATGGGCGCGCAGTGGGAAGACCGCGAAGACAACCTTGAACTGTGGCGCCTGGACACCGGTTCAGGCGACAACGGCACGTGCCGGCCTGCATTCTTCGAGGCCCGCGACAGCGCGCATCACCTGTTCCACGCATTCGACACCCACCACTAGCCCATCCGGGCGGTGCTGCCGTTTTTTTTACATAGAGGAAGTTGTCCATGTCCAAGGGCGTCGTATTGGTGACGGGAGCCAACGGGGGAGTGGGGCAGTATGCGGCCCGCTACCTGTTGGAAGCGGGCGCGCGGGATATCGTGTGCCAGTTCCGTGGGGAACGCGGGAATGTGGATGCCCTCCTCACCGAGTTCGGGCTGGACCCTTCCACCCATGCCGTCCAGGCCGATCTCAGTGACGAAGCCTCCGTGGCGGCCATGGGCGCGCATCTGCGCACGCACCATGGCGGCGTCAGTCGACTGGTCAACGTGGCCGGCTCGTCCGCCAATGGCATGTCCTGGAAGACCAGCACAGAGCAGTTCCTGCGGGTGATCCAGGACAACCTGCTCAGTGCGTTCCTGTGCAGTCGCGAGTTCATCCCCGACATGCGCGCGGCCTCCTACGGGCGCATCGTCAATTTCTCCAGCATCGTCGGCTTCACCGGCGTGGCCGGCGCGGCGCCGTACGCAGCCGCCAAGGCAGGGTTGATCGGGTACACCAAGTCGTTGGCCATCGAGCTTGCGTCGCGGCAGATCACGGTCAATGCGATCGCACTGGGCTACTTCGACACCGGCCTCATCCATGCCGTCCCGGAGCCGATCCAGGCCGACATCAAATCGCGTATTCCGCTCCAGCGCTTCGGCAGCAGTCGCGATGTCGGCGCTGCACTGGCGTACTTGCTCAGCGACGATGCGGGCTTCATGACCGGGCAGGTGATGCACGTCAACGGTGGTCAGTACTGATGGATATCGCGTATCGGGACTATGTCGAGTCGGCTGACCTTGCCGGACAACGGCATCTGTTCCGGCTCAGCTTTCCCGAGGTGGCCGGTACCGAGGTGGAAGGGGAGGCCCATTACCGCTGGAAGTTTGCCGGCTATCCCGCGTCGGTGCCGTCCTACGCCTACGTGGGTGAGGACGAGGGCACGTTGATCGGCTACTACGCGGCCATTCCCTATCGGTACCAGATCGATGGCCAGGTTCACGTCGCCGGCATGGTCTGCGACGTGATGACCCACCCGCAGTGGCGGGGCAAGGGCGTGTTCACGGGGATCGGGCGCTATTCGCTGCAGCGCATGGCCGAGCAGGGCATTGCCTTCACCACCGGCTACCCCATTCGACCCGAAGTGCTTCCCGGTCATCTCAAGGTGGGCTGGAAGGTGGTCCAGCAGATGCCGATGCGATTGCGCCCCATCGGTATCGGCAGCTTCCTGCCGGGCTGGCTGCGGCCGCTGTCGAGCGTGGTCGATCCCGTGCTTCGAGGCTTGCAGAAGCGGGTCGCCCCGGTCGGGAAGGGATACCGCACCGAGGTGCATTCCCGCGCCGCGTTCCTTCGCTGGCTGGACACAGACCCGCGCTACGCGCGGTTCCATGCCGAGTGGCTGGCCGGACAACCGAACGCATTGATCAAGGACGCCGACTTCCTGGCCTGGCGCACGGGCGCGCCTGGCACGGAGTATCACTTTGCCTGCCTGCATCACGGCGACGCATTGGTGGGGGTGGCCCTGGCCCGGCCGACGTCGCTGAAAGGCGTGCGCACGCTCGCCGTTCTGGATTTCACCGTGCTGCCGGCCCACCACCACGCGGCCCCGGCACTGCACCAGGCGCTGCTGGCACTGGCCATCGAGCACCGCACCGACGTGGTGGCCTGCATGATGAGCCAGCAGTGGGCAACGCAGTACCGACTGGCCCGCTGCCTGTACGTGCGCACGCCCTACGTGTTTTCGTTGATTGCCAAACGCATCGGCACGGGCCTGCGCGACGAACAGGTGTACGATCCGTCGCGCTGGCATCTGGGCTGGATCGACTCAGACGATCTCTGACGCCACGCCGTATGTGTCGCGCAGGCAGGTCTCCAGCACCTTGCCTGCGTCGATGATGGCCTGGTGCGGCGGACCGCCACGGCGCTCATACAGCAAGGGACCTTCGTGCGGGCGTTGCCGCGTTCGTCCAGCCTGCAGGTCCTGATGCTGGAAGGGGTGCCGGGATACCATCCGCAGCGCGTAGAACGGCAGCAGGCCGACGAAGCTCTTCCACTGCGAGCGGTAGTGCAGGCAGTACAGCACGTAACGGACCCGCTGCGACACGGTGGCAGGTGCGAACCGGGTCGGTCCGTTGGCCGTCAGCGGGCTCAGAATCCGGAACATCGGGCCTGACAGGCCTTCGCCGTGGTAGATCGGGTACTGCACCATGTCCAGGCTGCGGTGTTGCGCGAGCGCGCGCCCGATAAGGTGCGCGCTGTCGTGATCCTGGTGGCCGCCTTCCCAGGCTGGCACCATCACCTCAGGGTCCTGGCCGATGCCTGCGATGCAGTCCTTGACTGCTTCATAGGCACGCACGATGTGGAGGTGCAGCGCCCCATCCGGGATCGACACCTGTTCGCCCAGGAAATGAAAACTGGCGGCGGCCAGGCCCATGCGCGCCAGCACCGTCTCGCTTTCCACCCGGCGTCGCGACACCGCCTGCCCGCCCCAGCCACCATCGGTCAGCCAGATGCAGTGCACCGGGCGTCCTTCGCTAAGCGCAGCATCGATCCACGCGAAAACGGCGAACTCGTCATCGGGATGCGGAAGCAGCAGAACCAGCGGGCGCGGTGTCATGCAGAGGGTGTCCTGCGCGGCAGTGCCTTGCCCATCAGCGGATGCAGGGGGCGCCGCGGTACGTTGGCGATGTCGTAGTTGAGGAAGGCGAGCAGGAACTGCAGCCCGCTGACCACCGCCACGGTGGCGATCATGATGGTTCCCACAGGGGTGTTCTCCACCTGCTGTGCGGAGTGCCACCAGTGCCAGCCACCGAACACGATCCCGAACGTGCCCAGGCCGACACCGGCGATGAGTTCGAGCGATGCCACGGGCAGGTCGCGCAGGAAATAGTTGTAGGCGATTCGTTTGAAGAAATTGCGGATGTGCTTGCCCATGAACTCACCGACGATGCTGGTGATCTTCAGCCCACTGGTCTCGTCGGCATAGCGCGCATCCATGGGCACATCCACCACCACCGCCCGCATCGTGTTGAGCCGGAACAGCATGTCGGTCTCGAAGAAATAGCGCTTGCTGATGGAGTCCACGGGCAAGCGCGAGGCGATGTCGGCATGGATGGCGGTGTAGCCGTTGGTCGGGTCGAAGATGTCCCAGTAGCCGGTGCTGGCCTTGGACATGAAGCTGAGGCCGAGGTTGCCCACGCGCCGCAGCAGCGGCATCTGGCGGATCTCGCGCAGGTCCCAGAAACGGTTGCCCTTGGTGTAGTCGGCCTCGCCACGCAGGATCGGGTTGATGAAGCCGGTCAGCAGCGAGGGGTCCATCTGGCCGTCCCCGTCGATCTTGACCATGACCCGGGCACCCTCGGCGATGGCGTGCGCGTAACCGGTCAGCACTGCCCCTCCCACGCCCTGGTTCACCGCATGGCGGATGACCACCACGCGCGGATCACGGACATCGCGCTCGATCATGTCGCCGCTGTTGTCAGGGCAGGCGTCGTCGACGCAGTAGATGCGTTCGACCTCCGGGCCGATGGCATTGACCACGCCCACGATGTGCTGGGTGACCTTGTAGCAGGGGATTACCACGGCGACGAAGTCGATCGGGCGCTGGTCGGGGGCGGACGTCATCGGAATATCCAGTGTTTGGAGAGCCAGAACGAGAAGATGGCCAGTAGACCGTCAACGAAGAGTTTGCCGATGGCGGCACCGCGCAGGCCCAGCACGTGGTCCAGCGCGGTCACCATCAGCGTGCTCAGCAACGCGGTCAGCGCCCAGCCGATGATGAAGCGGATCAGCTGACGGGTCGGCATCGCCTTGCGCGAGCCGGCGTTGGCAAAGGTCAGCGAACGATTCAACCAGAAACCCAGGACCGAACTGACCACGCGCCCGCTCAGGTTGGCCGGTGCGGCGGCCAGCCCCAGCATGCTCAGGCCGACAAAACAGCTCCAGTCAATGCCCAGCTGCAGGCCACCCACCAGCCCGAACAGCAGCAGTTGCCGCTCGGTGGCACGCCACGCGGGGTCCTTCCGTTTTGCTGCAATTGCGCCGAATACCATTGTGCGACGTGCCCTTCTTACTGTCATGACCCTGTTCACTGCTTCAGAGCAGACAGCGGCCCTGGCTGGACGTGCTTCGACGGGAGCCCCGCGACCCGGCCGGGCAGGGGGCACAGACGGCGATTATAGCGTTGGCGGCCACCCCTCAAGACGCCACTGCCTGTAGGGTAAGGCCCCCGGTGGCCGCCAGCGGCGCGATTGCCTACCATAGACCCTCGCGTTGCGACCTGCGCGCCCTTTTCCGCTGTGGGAGCCTCCCTTTGCCGCCGTCACCGACGATCGCCCGCCTGGCGCGATGCTGCGCGTCCCCCCGGTTCCTGCTGGCTGCCGGGATCCTGGCCGTCCTGGCCTTCGCGGCGCTTCACCAGGTGTACCTGGGGCGCGCACATCCTGACGCGTTGTACATGGATTCGCTGCGCCTGCTGTTCCAGCTGGACCAGTGGGAAGCGGGCAAGCTGTCCACGCTTGAGTTCTGGGGGCAGGGTTCGTCCCACCGCGGGTTCGTGAATCAGCTGTTCCTGCTGGGCAACGTCAACCTGTTCAGCCTCGACGTGCTGCTGGTGAACCGGCTTACCGGCGCGGTGATCGGATGCGTGGCACTGATCCTGATCATCGGCTGGTGCCGTGACAGCCAGCCGCAGGTCCGATCGCTGGGCGATGCGCTGGTGGCCACCGGCGTGTCGGTCACCATCGCTGGGCTGTGCTACAGCTGGGCGGGCTTCGAGCTGCTCACCCTCGATCTCGGGCTGCCGCTGTGGTTCAAGAATCTCTGCTTCGTGTCCTACTTCTGCGCGCACGCCTATCTGCTGGGAGGCCGCTGCCGACATCCACGTGTGTGTGCGTTGCTGCTGGTACTGGCGGCACCGGTGGTGGTGCTGGTAATGGGCATGGGCTGGAACTACGCCTTCCTGGGTGCGACGTTGGCCATGCAGGTGCTTGCCTTCCTGCCGGCCTGGCGCAGTCCCGACCGTTGGCTGGGCGTGCTTCCATGCGTGGCCCTGCTGGCCGCCATGGCGGTGTATCTGGGGACGGGCACGGTGGCCGACGCGGCGGTGAAGGGCAACGTGCTGAACCTGGGCGCCGACGCGCCGCTGATATCGCTGTATGCCCTTGGTTCCACCATCGGCAATCCCGAGGCGGTCGGGCGGCGTTTCCCGTTCTGGTTCATCGCCGTGGCGGGCGCCTGCATTCTGATGGCCGGGCTGGTGTTCTCCGTGCGCTGGTTGCGCCGCGGCGCTCCCGGGTCGCGCCTGCCGGCCTATCTCATCCTGTATGGCGCGCTGGTGGCCGTCTCGGTGACGCTGGCGCGTGGCGCCGATGGCCCCGGCGGGGTCATGGCGTCCCGTTACTACATGGACCTGGTGCTGGGGTTGATCGGCGTGATCTGGATCACGGCACGCGAGCTGCGCGCCGCGGGCGGACATGTAGCAGCCGCGGTCATGGCCTGGGCAATGCTGGGCGCCGTCGGGCTGGCGCATCTGGACACCTATCGCTTCGAGTGGGGGACCGGCCCAGCCCGCGCGCTGGCGTTCGCCGACATGAATGTCGCGCTGCTGCGCGCAGTCCCCGACGAGAACTCCGCTGCGTTGCTGCAGTCGCCCCTGGCCCACGCCCGGCATGGCGTGGAGGTCATGCGGATCCGCCAGCTGTCGGTCTTCGCCGGCCACCCCGAGTTGCGCTGTTCCGGCGCCGACGTCGGCTACGGCGATGGCTGGCATCGTCCCGAAGCGCAGGGGCGGTGGTCCAAGACCCGCGCCGAGGTGTCGTTGCCGGCCTCGTGCGCCTGTGACTTCGTGGCCACCTTCTACGTTCCCGAGGTGTTCCATGCGCGTCAGGTGGAGATTGCCCGGCAGGACCACCGGGTGGCGGAGGCGGTGCTGCAACCTGGCAGAACGACCGACGTCGACCTGGGCAGCGCCGGCGCCGCCGGCCCGGTGACGTTGAGCATGCATCCGGCAGAAGGGGCGGCAGGCTCTCGCCCCGGCACGGCCGACGAGCCGGAACTGGGCGCGCTGCTCACCGGATTCTCCGTTCGTTGCGCGGTGCCCTGAGCCATGGCCGACGCGAAGGCGCCACAGACACCCTTGTTCAGTGGGGAACCGGGTCCGCTGCAGAAGCTCATCGGCGACCAGCGCGTGCTGTTCCTGCTGGTGGGCGGCGCCAATACCGCCTTCAGCACGGCGCTGTTCGCGCTGCTGAGCTGGCTGCTTGGTCCACAGGTGCCATCGGCGGTCAGCCTGTTCATTGCCTGGGTGGTGTCGCTGGTGCTGGTGTTCAACGTCTACCGCCACCTCGTCTTCCGGGTGCGGGGACATGTGCTGCGTGACTTCCTGCGCTTCGTTGGCGTCAATGCCGTCAGCTTCATGCTCAACGCCGGCGCGCTGACCGTGCTGGTCGAAGGGCTGGGGTTGCCGGCGATTCCGACGCAGATCGCCATCACGTTCGTGGTTGTCGTGTTCAACTATTTCGGACACAAGTATTTTTCTTTCAGAAGGTCGTGACCATGCAGGGCGAGAGGTACAGGGACCCACGCGTATCGGTGGTGATCCCGGCGTACAACAACGCACGTGACATCGCAGCGACGATGCGCTCGATCCTGGAACAGGATTTCGACGACTTCGAACTGGTGGTTGCCGACCACAGTTCGGTGGACGGCACCGCTGCGGTGATCGAGGAATTCGCGTCCGACCCGCGGGTGAGGATCCTTCCTCCCACGCCGGCGGGCGGCGGTGCCCAGGCCAACTGGAACCGGGTCAGCCAGCATGCGCGCGGTGAGCTGCTCAAGCTGGTGTGCGGCGATGATCTGCTGGCGCCGCAGGCGTTGCGCCTGCAGGTGGCTGCGTTCGACGCACACCCGACGGTGGTGTTCGTTGCGTCACGGCGCAACCTGGTGGATGCCGCAGGCAACCTGCTGCTCAAGGCGCGCGGCCTGGCCGGGCTGTCCGGCTGCCTGCCCGGCACGCAGGCAGCGGTCGCTTCGATCCTGGCCGGCACCAACATCTTCGGTGAACCCTGCTGCGTGATGATGCGGCGTTCAGATCTGGAGCAGGCCGGCTGGTGGGATGCGCGTTTCCCCTATCTCATCGACCAGGCCAGCTACAGCAACGTGATGATCCGCGGTGATGTCGTGGCGCTGCCCGATGTGCTGGCCAGCTTCCGGGTGAGCGCCAGCCAATGGAGCGTGCGCTTGATGCACCAGCAGGCGCAGCAGGCCATGGCCTTCCACGCGTCCTTCGCCGCCGAGCATCCCGGTCTGCTGACGCCTGCCCAGGTGCGTCGCGGCAACCTCAAGGCACGGCTGATGGCGTGGGCGCGACGTCTGGCCTACCTCTGGCTGCGGCGCAGGATGTAGCCCGCCCTGATGCCCGCCCTTCACCGTTGCAAGGAGTTTCAGCGTTGCAGACCCGTGTGCGCATGACCGCTTCGCCCCTGCGATTGACCCCGGCCCGCCTGCAGCTGGCCGGTATGACGATGATCCTCGTGCTCAGCGCGCTGCACCAATGGTTGCTGGGCCGGGTGCATCCCGATGCGCTCTACATGGATTCGCTGCGGCTGCTGTTCCAGATGCAGCAGTGGCTGGACGGGCAGCTGCCGACCCTGGAGTTCTGGGGGCAGGCCAGCTCGCACCGCGGCTTCGTCAACCAGCTGTTCCTGCTGGGCAACATCCGGTTGTTCAACCTGGATGTGCTGCTGGCCAACCGCCTCACCGGCGGGGTGGTCACCGCCGTCGCCGTGATTCTGGTCACCGCCTGGTGCCGCGACGCATCGCGCCGCCGCGGCGAAACGCTGGGGGTGGTCGAGCTGGCCGTGGCCCTGGCGATTGCCGCGCTGTGTTTCAGTTGGGCCGGGTCAGAGCTGTTCACCCTGGACCTGGGCTTGCCGCTGTGGACCAAGAACCTGGCCTTCGTCCTCTACTTCGTGGTCCATGCCCGGCTGGTCGAGCAGAACGGCATGCGGCCCCTGGCCTGGATCATCGCCCTGTCGCTGGCAGGCCCGGTCATCGTGCTGATCATGGGCATGGGCTGGAACTACGCCTTCCTCGGCGCGGTCCTGGGCATGCAGCTGTTGGCCTTCGTCGGTCGCTGGCAGGCACCGGGGCGCTGGCAGGCGCTGGTGCCCAGCACGCTGCTGCTGGTGGCCATGCTGGGCTACCTCGCATCGGGCAGCATCACCGATGCGGCGGTCAAGGGCGGTGGATTGGCGACCTCGGCGCAGGTGCCGCTGCTGCTGCTGTATTCGGTGGGGTCCACCCTGGGCAACACCGACGCACTGTTGTGGGGCGGGCGACCGCTCGGGTGGCTGGCGGTGGCCGGCTTCGGGGTCGTCGTTGCCGGCGTCGTTGCGGGCGGCGCGTGGCTGCGGCGCGGTGCGCCGGGTTCCCGGCTGCCGCTCTACCTTGTCATCTACGCCGGGCTGGTGGCGGCGTCGGTGGCACTGGCGCGCGGCGCAGACGGGCCGGCTGCGGTGATTGCGTCGCGCTACTACATGGACTTCCTGCTGGGCCTGGTCGGCGTGATCTGGCTCGCTGCGCGTGAAGTGCGCGCCCGCGGCGTCACGCTGTCATCGCCGGCGGGGCTGGCGTTTGCCGCGCTGTTGCTGGTCGTTGGGATGGGGCAGGCGTGGACCAGTGCCTATGAGTGGCGCGTGGGCCCGGCACGCTCGGGGGCGTTCGCGGCGATGAATCGTGCACTGCTGCATTCGGTGCCCGACGAAGCGGCCGCCGCGCTGCTGCAGTCCCCGTTGTCGCACGCGCGCGAGGGGGCCCAGGTCATGCGCTCACAGCGTCTGGCGATGTTCGCCACGCTGCCGCCCGATCCGTGCCAGGCGTCGGATATTGCGTATCTGGCAGGCTGGAACGCGGCCGAGCCACACGGGCGCTGGAGCGAGGGGCACGCCACGTTGAAGCTGCCTGCCTGTGCCTGCGAGTTCATTGCCAGCATCAGCGTACCGGCCTCGCTTGGGCCGCGAACGGTATCCATCCGTGGCCCGCACGTGGCCGACCAGACCTTCGTGGTGCCCTCTGGCGGGGCGTTCCAGGCCAGTCTGGGCAGCGGCAGCGGCGATGCGGACGTGCAGCTGAGCATCTCGCCAACCACGGTTCCCAGCCAGGCACATGCCGGGTCCGGGGACGGGCGCACGCTGGGCGTGCTTGTCAGTGGTGTAGCGGCGATGTGTCCACTGCCGGGGCAGGGCGAGCCGGTGAAACCGCCCGCGCGCACCTGAGCCGCAAGCAGGGCGGCACGCGGCGCACGCTCAGTCGCGCGTGGTGGCGTCGATGTTGGAGGTTGCGCCCACCACGTATTGGGGACGGTTGTTGACGTTGAGCAGGATGCGCCCCACGTACTCGCCGATCGCACCCAGTGCAAGCAGCTGCAGGCCGCCCATGAACAGGATGGCGACGATCAGCGACGGCCAGCCCACCGCCATGTCCGGGTCGGCCAGCTTGCGCACGATCACGCCGAGCGCGAACACGAACGACAACGCCGAGGCAGCCACGCCCGCCAGCGACACCAGGCGCAGCGGCACGATCGAGAAACTGGTGGCCATCTGCAGCCACAGTGAAATCGACTTGCGCAGGCTGTAGCCGGACGCGCCATCCTGCCGCTCGTGGTGGCGCGCGGTGATCATCGTGTAGTTCGAGGTGGTCTGCAGCAGCAGGCCATCGACATAGACGAACGGGCCCCGGTATTCCAGCGCGGCCTGGCAGATTTCCCGGCGCATGCCCCGGAACGGCGACAGGTACAGGTCGCGCGGCTTGTTCAGCAGAATGCTGGCCACCACATCGTTGAACGCGCTGCCGGCCCGCTTCCACAGCGCATGCCGGCGCGACTCGAACTGCACGTAGCACAGGTCCGCCCCGGTGCGCAGGCTGTCGATGATGCGCGGAATATCGTCCGGATCATGCTGCAGATCGTCATCCATGGTGATCACGAAGCGGCCGCTGGCATGGGCGAAACCGGCCATCACCGCGTTGTGCTGGCCGGCATTGCGGCGCAGGTTGACCCCCTTCAGCCACGGCCGGGTCTGCCCCAGCTGCTGGATGACCTGCCATGCATTGTCTGGACCATGGTCATGGACCAGGATGACCTCGAAGCCACCTTCAGCGGTGCACGTGGACAGCGCCGCCTGCAGCCGCTCGGCCAGCGCCGGCAGGATCCGGGCGCTGCCGTACACGGGAATGACAACGGAGATCTCGGGCTTCATGAGCGGGGGCCGTAATACTTGTGGATGACGCGTAGCGGGTAGTCTGGACCAAAATCCAGCCCGATGTCGTGGGCGACCTGCTCGGCCAGGCGCGTGTCGATCTCCATCGTTTCGCCGCGATCCACTTCGATCACATGCGCGCGGCGCCCCATGGCCGATTCGAACAGCGCCACGATGTCCCGCATCGGCAACGACCAGGGTGACGCGATGGACACCACGCCGGGCGCAGGGCCCGGTGCGGCGAGCAGATGCGAGGCGATGCGCACGACATCGTCGATGTCGATCAGGTTGCGGGTGGCGCCGGTCCACACCGTCAACGTCTCGTCGGCAAGGATGCGGTCGCGAAGGAAATTGGTCAGCGTATTGGGATTGCGGGTATGGCCCACCACCTGCGGCAGCCGCAGCACCATGCCGGCCGGATGCGCGGCCACCAGCGCTTCCATCGCGCGCTTGTGCTGGAAATAGGGGGAATCCTGTTGCGGGTTCACCACGTTGCAGCTGCCGAAATACACCACGCGCGCCGCGCCGCCGGACAGGTAGTCCTGCAGCATTACACGCTCACGGGCGAACGCCAGCGGATCGGTTTCGCTGGAGTTGGACACGCCCGAAGCGAATATCAGCGTGGAAGGATCATCCGCATACAACCGGGCGAATGCCCGTGCCACCAGTCCCGCGCCCACGATCATGGCAGGTCACGCAGGCGAGGGCAGGTCGGGAACGATCCAGGCATATCGGTCATGTTGATTCGGGTTACGCGCCACAGCGACGCAGCAGACCCGGGAAGCTTACGGTAAGCGGACACGTCCGGTCGAAAGGGCAGGGCGTGATCACGGCGGCCACGCCCTGCACCGCGCATTACCCCAGCGCCGCTTCCAGCTCCGGCAGCAGCGTGAACAGGTCACCCACCAGGCCGATGTCGGCGATCTCGAAGATCGGCGAATCCGGGTCCTTGTTGATGGCCACGATGGTGCCGGCATCCTTGATCCCGGTCAGGTGCTGGATGGCGCCGCTGATGCCGACGGCCACGTACAGCTCCGGCGAGATGATCTTGCCGGTCTGGCCCACCTGCAGGTCGCTGGGCACGTAGCCGGCGTCCACGGCGGCGCGCGAGGCACCCACGGCGGCGCCGAGCTTGTCGGCCAGCTGGAAGATCACCTTGAAGTTCTCTTCCGAGCCCACGCCACGGCCACCGGAGACCACGCGCTTGGCGCTCTGCAGGTCCGGGCGGTCGGTGGCACCGGCGGCCAGGCCGATGAAGCGGGTGTGCGACGGCAGGGCCGCCTCCACGCTGGCTGCTTCCACGGTGGCGCTGCCGCCCTTGGCGGCTTCGGGCCAGGAGGCGGCGCGCACGGTGGCGACCACGATCTGGTCGGCCGGGACCTCCACGGTGATGATCGCGTTGCCGGCGTAGATCGGGCGCTTGAAGGTGTGGCTGCCTTCGACGGTCATCAGGTCCGACACCTGGTTGACGCCGAGCAGGGCGGCCACGCACGGCATCAAGTCCTTGCCGAAGGTGGTCGACGGGCCGAACACGTGGGTGTAGCCGGTGGCCAGCGCCGCGATCTGCGGCGCCAGTACCTGGGCCAGTGCCTGTGCATTGGCCGGGTTGGCCACGGTCAGCACCTTGGCCACGCCCGCCAGCTGGGCGGCATCGGCGGCCACGGCGACCGGGTCGGCGGCCAGCACCAGCACGTCGATGCTGGCACCGCTGATGGCGGCGGCTGCACTGACGGTCTTGGCGGTGGCGGCGTTGAGCTTGCCGTCATGGTGTTCGGCGACAACGAGGATCTTGGTCATTACAGCAACCCCTTCTGCTTGAGTGCGGCGACCAGTTCGGCCGCGTCCTTGACCATCACGCCCTTGCTGCGCTTGACCGGCGCGGCGTACTGGGTGGTCTTGAAGGTGTCGGCGGCCTCCACGCCGAGGTCGGCCAGCTGCAGGGTCTCCAGCGGCTTGGCCTTGGCCTTCATGATGTCCGGCAGCTTGATGAAGCGCGGCTCGTTCAGGCGCAGGTCGGTGGTGACCACGGCCGGCAGGTCCACTTCCAGCGTTTCCAGGCCGGCGTCGACTTCACGGGTGACCGTGGCCTTGCCGTCGGCGATGTCCAGCTTGCTGGCGAAGGTCGCCTGCGGGCGGCCCCACAGCGTGGCCAGCATCTGGCCGGTCTGGTTGGCGTCGTCGTCGATGGCTTGCTTGCCCAGGATCACCAGGTCCGGCTGTTCCTTCTCGACCAGCTTGAGCAGGGTGCGCGCGGCGGTGAGCGGCTGGATGGCCTGGTCGGTGACCACGTGGATGGCGCGGTTGGCGCCCATGGCAAGGCCGTTGCGCAGGTGCGCCTGGGCATCGGCGGGGGCGATGGTGGCCACCACGACCTCGGTGGCGATGCCCTTGTCGCGCAGACGCAGCGCTTCTTCCAGCGCGATTTCGTCAAAGGGGTTGGGCGACAGCTTGACGCCGTCGGTGACCACGCCGGAACCGTCCGGCTTGACCTGAATGCGGACGTTGTAGTCCACCACGCGCTTGTACGCGACGAGGATTTTCATCTGGTGCGGAATCCTTGAATAACGGGGGAACGTCCGGCCCTGGAAACAGCAACCGGTTCGGGGGTGGGACCCGGATTCTAACTGGCTGGAGGCAACCATGCGAATGCGTATGGTGATGCTGCGGTGCCGCACGAAACGTGACGTAGTCGGTGCCGTTCACGTGCTGCAGGCAGTCGTGAAGACGGCTGCAATGTATCCTGTGGCGCTGAATTGGACGCCCGTTGGCGCCTCCCATGCACACATAACAGGAGAACAGGTAGTGCCCACATGGCTTGTCACCGGCGGAGCCGGATTCATTGGCGGTAACTTTGTCCTCGAAGCGGTCGCCAAGGGCGTGCGGGTAATCAACCTGGATGCGCTGACCTACGCGGGCAACCTGAAGACCCTGGCCCCGCTGGAGGGCAACCCGGACCACGTGTTCGTGCACGGCGACATCGGCGACCACTCCCTGGTGGCGCGCCTGCTGGCCGAACACCAGCCCGATGCGGTGGTGAACTTCGCCGCCGAGAGCCACGTCGACCGTTCCATCGACGGCCCCGGTGCGTTCATCCAGACCAACGTGGTCGGCACCCTGGCCCTGCTGGAATCGGTGCGTGACTACTGGAAGGTGCTGCCGGCCGACAAGGGCGCGGCGTTCCGCTTCCTGCACGTGTCCACCGACGAGGTGTACGGCACGCTGGGCGAAACCGGCAAGTTCACCGAAACGACCCCGTTCGCGCCCAACTCGCCGTATTCGGCGTCCAAGGCGGCCTCGGACCACCTGGTGCGCGCGTTCCACCACACCTACGGGCTGCCGGTGCTGACCACCAACTGCTCCAACAACTACGGTCCGTACCACTTCCCCGAGAAGCTGATCCCGCTGGTGATCGCCAAGGCCCTGGCCGGCGAACCGCTGCCGGTGTACGGCGATGGAAAGCAGGTGCGCGACTGGCTGTTCGTGTCCGACCACTGCGAGGCGATCCGCACCGTGCTGGCCAAGGGCCAGGTGGGCGAGACCTACAACGTGGGCGGCAACTCGGAGAAGGAGAACATCGAAGTGGTGCACGCGATCTGCGCGCTGCTCGATGCCCGCCGCCCGCGTGAGGATGGCGAGCCGCGCAGCAGCCAGATCACCTACGTCGCCGACCGTCCGGGGCATGACCGCCGCTACGCGATCGATGCCAGCAAGTTGAAGGACCAGCTGGGCTGGGAGCCGAAGTACACCTTCGAGCAGGGCATCGGCTTCACGGTCGACTGGTACCTGGACAACCAGGAATGGGTGAACGGCGTGCTTGACGGCAGCTACCGCCTGCAGCGCATCGGCACCGCCGCCTGAGCGGCGGCCATCCACAGACAGAGGACCACCGCATGACTCAACGCAAGGGCATCATCCTGGCGGGCGGCTCGGGCACGCGCCTGTACCCGATCACCAAAGGCGTCAGCAAGCAGCTGTTGCCGGTCTACGACAAGCCGATGATCTACTACCCGCTCAGCGTGCTGATGCTGGCGGGCATCCGCGATGTACTGATCATCAACACCCCGCATGAGCAGGCGCTGTTCCAGGCCCTGCTGGGCGACGGTTCGCAGTGGGGCATGAACATCGAGTACGCCGTGCAGCCGAGCCCGGACGGGCTGGCGCAGGCCTACCTGATCGGCCGCGACTTCGTCGACGGCAAGCCGAGCTGCCTGGTGCTGGGCGACAACATCTTCCACGGCCATGGCCTGCGCGAAGTGCTGCGCAACGCCGACCAGCGTGACACCGGCGCCACCGTGTTCGGCTACTGGGTCAACGATCCCGAGCGCTACGGCGTGGCCGAGTTCGACAAGGCCGGCAAGGTCATCGACCTGGTCGAGAAGCCCGAAAAGCCGCGCTCGAACTACGCCGTGACCGGCCTGTACTTCTACGACGGCAACGCCAGCCACCACGCCGCCGAACTGAAGCCGTCGCCGCGTGGCGAGCTGGAAATCACCGACCTCAACCAGCGTTACCTGCGCGAGGGCAACCTGCATCTGGAAGCGCTGGGCCGCGGCTATGCGTGGCTGGACACCGGCACCCACCAGTCGTTGCTGGAGGCGTCCAACTTCATCGAGACCATCCAGACCCGTCAGGGCCTGCAGGTGTGCTGCCCGGAAGAAATCGCCTTCGGCCAGGGCTGGATCAACGCCGAGCAGCTGGAAGCGCTGGCGGCACCGCTGATCAAGAACGGCTACGGCCAATACCTGCACACCCTGGCGGTACGAGGAGTTGTTCCGTGAAAATCATTGAAACCAAACTGCCCGGTTGCGTGGTGATCGAACCGGCGGTGTTCGGCGACGAGCGCGGCTTCTTCTTCGAAACCTGGAACGCCGAGCGTTTCGGCCAGCATGGCCTGCCCACGAAGTTCGTGCAGAGCAACGTGTCCACCTCGGCCAAGGGCGTGCTGCGTGGCCTGCATTACCAGTGGCCGCGGCCGCAGGGCAAGCTGGTCAGCGTGCTGGAAGGCGAGGTCTACGACGTGGCCGTGGACATCCGCCGCGGCTCGCCGACCTTCGGCCAGTGGGAAGCGGTGGTGTTGAGCGCCGACAACAAGAAGCAGTTCTGGATTCCGGAAGGGTTCGCGCACGGTTTCGCCGTGCTCAGCGAGCGTGCGGTGTTCAGCTACCTGTGCACCGAGGTGTACCTGAAGGACTTCGACGCCGGCGTGCGCTGGAACGATGCCGACATCGCCGTGGACTGGCCGATCAGTGGCCCGACCCTGTCGGCCAAGGACGAAGCAGCCCCGTTCCTGAAGGACATTGCCGACGACCGCCTGCCGGTGTTCCAGCCGTGACGGTGCTGCTGTTCGGCGGCAACGGTCAGCTGGGCCAGGAACTGCGGCGCGCGCTGGCGCCGCTTGGCGAGGTGGTCGTGACCACCCGCAGTGGCACGCTGCCCGATGGCAGTGCCTGCGAAGTGGCCGACTTCAACGCGCCCGCGTCGTTGACGGCACTGCTCGATCGGGTTCGCCCCGACGTGGTGGTCAATGCCGCCGCCTACACCGCGGTGGACCGCGCCGAGGACGACCGCGATGCCGCCTGGCGCGCCAATGCCGAAGCCCCGGGCGTGATTGCACGCTGGTGCGCGGCGGCCGGCGTGCCGCTGGTGCATTACTCCACCGACTACGTCTTCGACGGCCAGGGCAGCCGCCCGTACCGCGAAGAGGATGCCACCGCACCGCTCGGTGCCTACGGTGGCAGCAAGCTGGACGGCGAGCAGGCCATCCGCGCCGCCGGTGGGCGTCACCTGATCTTCCGCACGGCGTGGGTGTACGCCTCGCACAGCGCCAACTTCCTGCGCACCATGCTGCGTGTGGGGGCCGAGCGCGATGTGCTGCGCGTGGTCGCCGACCAGGTCGGCACGCCGACCCCGGCGGCGCTGATTGCCGATGTCACCGCCCAGGCGCTGCAGCATCCCGGTGGCCTGTCCGGCACATGGCACCTGACCGCCAACGGGGAAACCAGCTGGCACGGGTTTGCCGAGGCGATCTTCGCCGAGGCGGTGGCAGCGGGAAAACTGGCGCGCGCGCCGAAGGTCGAGGCGATCACCACCGCCGAGTACCCGACCCCGGCCAGGCGCCCGGCCTATTCGGGCCTGGACGTGACCCGGCTGGAGTCGGATTTCGGCATTGCCCTGCCCAGCTGGCAGGAGGGCCTGAAGCGGGTCATCGCCGAGCTGTAACGGCGCGCCGCGTCCGGATGCAAAAAAAACCCGGCCTTGGCCGGGTTTTTTCTGTCTGCGGCGTGCCGGTCAGGCGCGGCCGTAGGTGTCCTCGAAGCGCACGATATCGTCCTCGCCGAGGTAGCTGCCCGACTGCACTTCGATCAGCTCCAGCGGCAGCTTGCCCGGGTTCTTCAACCGGTGGGTGACGCCCAGCGGAATGTAGGTGCTCTGGTTTTCCGTCAGCAGCAGCACGTCATCGCCGCGGGTGACTTCGGCCGTGCCGCTGACCACGATCCAGTGCTCGGCGCGGTGGTGGTGCATCTGCAGGCTGAGCGTGGCGCCGGGCTTGACGGTGATGCGCTTGACCTGGAAACGCTCACCGTGGTCGATGGAATCGTAGGCGCCCCACGGGCGGTACACCTTGCGGTGCCAGGTCGCCTCGGGGCGACCTTCGGCCTTGATCCGTGCGACCACCTGTTTGATTTCCTGCATGCGGTCGCTCTTGCCGACCATGACCGCGTCATCGGTCTCCACCACGATCACATCCTCCAGGCCGACCAGCGCGATCAGGCGTTCGCCGTAGGCATAGGTGTTGTGGCAGTCGATCGCGATGACGTCGCCGTGGTGCGCGTTGCCATCGGCATCCTGCGCCGACACGTCGCGCAGTGCCGTCCACGAGCCGACGTCGTTCCAGCCGGCATCCAGTGCCACCACCACGGCATCGGCGGTCTTTTCCATCACCGCGTAGTCGATCGAATCCGATGGCACCGCCGTGAACGCGTCCTTGTCCAGGCGGGTGAAGTCCGCATCGCGGCGGGCCTGCTGCCAGGCGGTGCGGCTGGCAGCCAGCATGGCCGGGTTGAACCGTTCCAGCTCGGCCAGGTAGCGCGAGGCCTTGAACAGGAACATGCCGCTGTTCCAGAAGTACTCGCCCGACTGCACGTACTGCTGGGCAGTCTCGGCATCAGGCTTTTCGACGAAGCGATCCACCGGGCGCACGTCGCCCTGTGCACCGGCCTTGATGTAGCCATACCCGGTTTCCGGGCCGGTCGGCACGATCCCGAAGGTGACCAGCTTGCCTTCGCGCGCGGCCGGCAGGGCGCGCAGCACGGCGGCGCGGAACGCGGCTTCATCGGCGATGACGTGGTCCGACGGCAGCACCAGCAGTACGGCATCGTCACCGTCCCGGGTGGCCTCCAGCGCTGCCACGGCGATGGCCGGTGCGGTGTTGCGGCCGACCGGCTCCAGCAGGATCGCCTGCGGCTGTACGCCCAGTTGCTGCAGCTGCTCGGCAGCCACGAACCGGTGTTCTTCGTTGGCCACGACCAGCGGCGCACGGCCGGCGATCGGCGCAACGCGCTGCCAGGTGGCCTGCAGCATGGTCTGCTCTCCCGCCAGCGCAAGGAACTGCTTGGGGTAGGCTTCGCGGGACAGCGGCCACAGCCGGGTGCCGGAGCCGCCGGAGAGAATGACGGGCAGAATATCGTTCATCGGGCCTTCTCAGGATGCCTTGAGCAGCTGGGAAATTTCATCGGTGCGCTGCTGCAGCAACGCTGCATCGCCACGGGTTTCAACATTCAGGCGCAGCAGCGGTTCGGTGTTGGAGCTGCGCAGGTTGAAGCGCCAGGTGCCGAAATCGGCGCTGATGCCATCGGTATGGTCCAGCGCGGGCGACTGCGCGGCGTAGTGGTCCATCACCCGCGCAACGGCGGCCTTGGCATCGGTCACCTTGAAGTTGATCTCGCCGCTGCACGGGAACTTGGCCATGCGCGCCTCGACCAGATCGGCCAGCGAGCGCCCGGACTCGGACACCAGCGCACCGATCAGCAGCCACGGAATCATGCCGGAGTCGGCGTAGGCGAATTCGCGGAAGTAATGGTGCGCGCTCATTTCGCCGCCGTAGACGGCGTTCTCGCTGCGCATCTTTTCCTTGATGAAGGCGTGCCCGCTCTTGCACAGCACCGGCTGGCCGCCGGCGGCTTCCACCATTTCCACCGTGTTCCAGGTCAGGCGCGGGTCGTGCACGATCTTGCCACCCGGCTGGCGTGCCAGGATCGCCTGCGCGAGCAGGCCGACCAGGTAGTAGCCCTCGATGAAGCGGCCGTTGTGGTCGAAGAAGAAGCAGCGGTCGAAGTCGCCGTCCCAGGCAATGCCGAAATCCGCGCCGTGTTCGCGCACGGCCTGCGCGGTCAGTTCGCGGTTTTCCGGCAGCAGCGGGTTGGGGATGCCGTTGGGGAAGCTGCCATCGGGTTCGTGGCAGATGCGGATGAATTCAAACGGCAGGTGCGGGGCGAGCAGGTCGACGATGGTGCCGGCGCCGCCATTGCCCGCATTGACCACCAGCTTCAGCGGCTTGAGCGCGGCACGGTCGATGTAGCTGAGCAGGTGCTCGATGTAGGCGCCCTTGTCCGGGTGCGACTGCAGGCCACCGGTGGCGGCGGCCGCAACGCCGGTGTCGGCTTCCACGGCATCGGAGATCGCCAGCAGGCCGGTGTCCGAACTGATCGGGCGGGCCTGCTCCTTGACCAGCTTCATGCCGTTGTAGTCCATCGGGTTGTGGCTGGCGGTGACCATCACACCCCCGGCGGCGTTGAGGTGGTCCACCTGGAAATAGACTTCCTCGGTGCCACACAGGCCGATGTCCAGCACGTCGCGGCCGGCGCCTCGCAGACCGGCGGTGAGTGCGTCCTGCAGCGCTGCGCTGGTCAGACGCACGTCGTGGCCCACCACCACGGTACCGGGGGCAAGCTGATCGGCCAGGGCCACGCCGATGAGGCGGGCCAGGTCTTCGTTCAGCTCGTCCGGCACCCGGCCGCGGATGTCATATGCCTTGAATGCGGGGAGGGTCATCGATTCAATCCTTGAGACAGTCAGCTGGCTAGTTTAGCCGCTGCCATGTATGGGAATCGTTTTCATGCCCTGCCGCGGGTAAACGCTGCTTCAGGCGCGGCGGGAAACCCGGGCGTACTGGCTACAATGCCCCCTTACATCAACGAGGTGAGGGCGTAGATGAGCAAGTCCCCAGAGACGGCCGGCCGGCGCAGCAAGCGCTATGCCAGCGCCGCCGAAGCGCTGCACGGCGTGGTTGCCGATGGCCAGACGCTGGCGGTGGGTGGTTTTGGCCTGTGCGGCATCCCCGAGGCGCTGATCGCCGCGCTGCGCGACAGTGCGGTCAAGGGCCTGACCGTGATTTCCAACAATGCCGGCGTCGATGGCTTCGGCCTGGGCCAGCTGCTGGAAACCCGCCAGATCCAGAAGATGATTTCGTCCTACGTGGGCGAGAACAAGGAATTCGAACGGCAGTTCCTGGCCGGCGAGCTGGAGCTGGAGTTCAACCCGCAGGGCACCCTGGCCGAGCGCCTGCGCGCCGGCGGTGCCGGCATCCCGGCCTTCTTCACCGCCACCGGCTACGGCACGGTAGTGGCCGAGGGCAAGGAAACCCGCGAATTCGACGGCAAGCACTTCGTGCTGGAAACCGCGCTGCGCGCCGACGTGGCCCTGGTCAAGGCGTGGAAGGCCGACGAGGCCGGCAACCTGGTGTTCCGCAAGACCGCGCGCAACTTCAACCCGGCCTGCGCCATGGCCGGCAAGGTCTGCATCGTCGAGGTCGAAGAGGTGGTGCCGCTGGGCAGCATCGACCCCGACCAGGTGCACCTGCCGGGCATCTACGTGCACCGCATCGTGCACAACCCCACGCCTGAAAAGCGTATTGAACAGCGCACCGTCCGCGCGGAGGGCAACTGACATGGCTTGGACCCGCGATGAAATGGCCGCGCGCGCTGCGCGTGAGCTCACCGATGGTGCGTACGTCAACCTGGGCATCGGCCTGCCGACCCTGGTGGCCAACCACATTCCCGAGGGCGTGGATGTGTGGCTGCAGTCTGAAAACGGCCTGCTCGGGATCGGCCCGTTCCCGACCGATGCCGAGGTCGATGCCGACCTGATCAATGCCGGCAAGCAGACCGTTACCGCGCGCGCCGGTGCCAGCTATTTCGGCAGCCACGACAGCTTCGCGATGATCCGCGGCGGTCACATCAACCTGGCCATCCTGGGCGCGATGCAGGTAACGGCCAGCGGCGACCTGGCCAACTGGATGGTGCCCGGCAAGATGGTCAAGGGCATGGGCGGGGCGATGGACCTGGTGGCCGGCGTGCAGCGCGTGGTGGTGCTGATGGAGCACACCGCCAAGAACGGCGAACACAAGATCCTGCCCGCTTGCACGCTGCCGTTGACCGGCGTGGGCGTGGTCGACCGCATCATCACCGACCTGGCCGTGTTCGACGTGACCGACACCGGCCTGGTGCTGGTCGAAGCCGCGCCGGGCGTGGGCATCGACGAGCTGAAGGAAAAGACCGGCGTGGCCTTCGGCCAGGCCTGACCCGGCGTGCCGGGGTGCCCGTGCAAACGGGCGCCCCGGCCACCCACGAGGACCGCATGGACCTGCATCTGCGCGACGCCGACGTACGCTGGCACCGCCACTGGCTGGCGGCTGCCGACGCCGATGCCCTGCAGCGCACGCTGCGCGGGCAGGTACCGTGGGAGGTGCACCGCATCCGCATGTTCGGCCGCCAGGTGGACTCGCCGCGGCTGAGCTGCTGGATGGGCGACCCGGCGGCGCGCTACCGCTATTCGGGCACCGACTTCGTGCCGGCGCCGTGGCACCCGGTGCTGCTGCCGCTGCGCGAGCGACTGGCGGCGTTCTGCGGGGCGTCCTTCAACAGCGTGCTGCTCAACCGGTATCGCGACGGTGACGACGGCATGGGCTGGCACAGCGACAACGAACCCGAGCTTGGACCGGCACCGCTGATCGCCTCACTGAGCCTGGGCGCCGAACGCCGCTTCGCGCTGCGTCGTCGCGACGACCATGCCAAAAAAGCCGAGGTCGTGCTCGGCCACGGCGACCTGCTGCTGATGGGCGGCGCCACTCAACGGCATTACCAGCATGCGTTGCCGAAAAGCACCCGGCCGCTGGCCGAGCGCATCAACCTGACGTTCCGCTGGATACAGCCCGGGGAGTGACGCGCGCAGCGCCGATCACGCGCGGATCAGATCGATGCCGGCCGACAGCAGGCCGCGCCCGAACCGCTGGTAATTGCCCGCCAGCAGTTCGCCCACGACCGTGGGAACGCGGCGCAGCCGACTGCTCGGCAGGGTGCCCCGCACGATGATGTGGCGTCGCTTCCTGTCAACCTCGGCCAGCATGGCCGCGGGCACTCCCCGCGTGCGGGCGCGCTCCAGCAACTGCTCGCATTCCACTTGTTCCGATGCCAGCTGGTGTCGGCGGCGCTCATGCCGGGGACGTGTATCGTTGCCGCCCAGCCCGAGCTGGTTGTGACTGTGCAGGCGATAGCCGATCAGGGGCTCGGGCAGGCTGTCGATGTCGCCGCGCATCGCGGCCAGCGTGCCGATCCAGGCATCATGGACCCACGCCGAGGTGGGTAACGGCAAGGCGTCCTCGAGGACGCGCTGGCGCAGCGCCATCGCAGCACCGGTCATCATCTTGCGCTTGAGCATGATCGCCAGGCCATCGCCGGCGTGCATGCGGCGCAGCGTGGCGCGGCCAATGCCCAGCGTGTCGAACAGCCGCTTGGGCAGCGTCGCGCCCTGCCCATCGATCAACAGTGCATCGCTGTGCACCGCCAGCAGGCTGGGGCGCGCAGCGAACTCGGCGCAGATTCGTGCCACTTTCCCTGCATGCCAGACATCATCCTGGTCGCAGAGGAAAATCACCTCGCCGGTGCAGGCCCGCAACGCACCGTCGAAATTGCGGCGGTAGCCCACGTTCTGCGGATTGGCCTGCATGTCCACGGCAATGCCCAGCGCTTCGGCCCGTGGCACGAAGGCGCGCAACAGGTCCATGCTGGTATCGGTGGAGACGTCATCGCGGATGACGATCTGGTCGGGCCGGCGCGTCTGCGCGAGGAGGCTGTCCAGCTGCGCCTGCAGGTAGCGCTCGCCATTGTAGGTACACATGGCGATGGAGACGGTGGACGGCATCGGACTTCGGCGGACGGAGCGGGTGCCGATTATCGCATGCAGGCGCTGCGTGGCCTGCAGCGCCCGGCCGGTGGCAGCGAGGGCATCAACGCACCCGTGTCGGGGTGACCGTCGCGCGCTGGTAGTCGGCCTGGCCGCTCACCAGCGTCCAGCCCACCACCTCGGACGTCGTGGCCTGCAGGCCCTGTTCGAACGCGCGGGCGACATCGGCAGTGGCGGTGCTGGGCACCGGCTGCTCCTGGCGGAAGGTGCGGTCGGCGACCACGCGCTGGTCCACCACGTGGATCAGCTTGGCGTTCACTTCGATCAGCGCCGTCGGCGTGGCCTGGCCGCGGTAATCGGCCTCGAAGCGGCGCACGTCCAGGGCCAGTTTGTAGTCGGCGCGGATGCCGGTGGTGGCGCGGGCCACCCCGTTGATGCGGCCGGAATCCTCGAAGCCGCGCACCAGGGCATCGTCCAGCATGTCGGTGGCCGGCTGCGCCCAGCTCACGCCCTTGTACACCTCCAGCTCGGAGGGCGAGGGGCGCACGTTGATGCGCGGGCTGTCGACCACGCGTGCCGCGCTGGGCTTGACCAGCACCAGCTGCCAGTCGACCTTGGGCCAGCCGGGGTCGGCCTGGATGCGCACGATCGGCGAATAGATGGTGACTGCGCTGCGTTCGTTGCTGCCCAGCAGCGAGCAGCCGCCCAGCAGGGCGAGCATGGCCGCCGGCAACAGGATCCGGGTGAGAGTCGGGCGGCTCATTTGGGTTCGAACTCCTTGGGCGCGTCACGGCCCAGCAGATAGCGTGCCGGGTTGTTGTCGAGGCGGTCGCTGACCCGGCGCAGGTCGCGGATCAGCCCGCGCAGCTCGGTCAGGGTCGGGCCAAGCTGGGCCAGGCCATCGTTGGCGAAGCTGTTGATCGCGGCGCGGTTCTCGCCGAGGATCGAATCGGCATTGCCGGCGGCCGAATCCAGCTTGCTCAGGGTGGTTTCCAGCTTGTCCAGGATCGGCGGCAGCTGCTGGACCAGGTTCTTGTCCAGGCGCTGGATGGTGCCGTTGGTGCTCTTGAGGGTCACATCCAGGCTGCGCGCGGCGTCGCGCGCGCTGAGCAGCAGCGCCTGGGTGCCCTGGTCGCGGTCGGCCAGGCCGCCGCTGATGGTTTCCAGGTTGGCCAGGGTGGCGTTGATGCTGGCCACGTTGCGGTCGCTCAGCACCTGGTCCATGCGCTCGACGATGCGGTTGGCGACGTCGGTGATGTTCTGCAATGCCGACGGTGTGGTCGGGATGATCGGCGCCGGGTCCTTGTTGACCGCGGTCAGCGCAGCAGCCTGCGGGGTGCCGCCGCTGAGCTGGATGATCGACGGGCCGGTCAGGCTGGTGATGGCCAGCTTGGCGCGGGTGTCGGTCTTGATCGGGGTGTTGGAGTTCAGGCGGATGCGCGCCACCACCTGGCGCGGGTCGTCCGGCACCAGGTTCAGTTCGGTGATCGAGCCGACCGCGATGCCGTTGTACTGCACCGGGCTGCCCACCGTCAGGCCGGTGACGGCCTCGCGGAAGACCACCCGGTACTCGGTCCAGGTGCGGTCGGAGGAGTACTTGGCTGCCCACAGGCCGAAGGCCAGCAGCGCCAGTCCCACCACCAGGGTGAAGGCGCCGATCAGGACGTAATTGGCTTTGGTTTCCATGGCTTACTCGATCTCGTTCTTTGCGCTTCGCGCCGCGCGGGCGCGGGGTCCGTGGAAATACTCCTGGATCCACGGGTGGTCCAGCTGTTCGATCTCGTGCAGCGGTGCGTTGGCGATGACCTTCTTGTCAGCCAGCACCGCCACCCGGTCACAGATGGCATACAGCGTGTCCAGATCGTGTGTGATCAGGAAGACGGTCAGGCCCAGCGCTTCCTGCAGGGTCTTGATGAGCCGGTCGAAGGCGGCCGCGCCGATCGGGTCCAGCCCGGCGGTGGGCTCGTCCAGGAACAGCAGCGGCGGATCCAGCGCCAGCGCACGGGCCAGGCCGGCGCGCTTGCGCATGCCGCCGGACAACTGCGAGGGCAGCTTGTTGATCGCATCGGCCGGCAGCCCGGCCAGCTTCACCTTGAGCAGGGCCAGTTCGTAGTGCCAGCGCTCGGGCAGTTCGCGGTGGTGTTCCTTCAGCGGCACCTGCACGTTCTCGCCCACGGTCAGCGACGAGAACAGCGCGCCGTCCTGGAACAGCACGCCGGTATTGCGTTCGATGTGCAGGCGGCTGGCCGGGTCGCTGGAGCGTGCATCCACGCCCAGCACCTCGATCTGGCCATCGTCGGGTTCGCGCAGGCCGAGGATGCTGCGCATCAGCACCGACTTGCCGGTACCCGAACCGCCCACCACGCCCAGGATTTCACCGCGGCGCACGTCCAGGTCGACGCCGTCGTGCACCAGCTGCGCACCGAAACGGTTGACCAGCCCGCGCACGCGGATCACCAGGTCGGGATCGGCGCTGTCGGGTGCGCTGCGGTCTGCGGCAGGGGCGGTGTCGGTGGTCATGCGGTTACCAGCCCATCTTCATGAACCACAGCGCGGCGAACGCGTCGAGGATGATCACCAGCGAAATGGCCTGGACCACGCTGGAGGTGGTGCGCTCACCGACCGACTGCGCGGTGCCTTCCACCTTCAGGCCTTCCAGGCAGCCGATCAGGCCGATCACCAGCGCGAACACCGGTGCCTTGGACAGGCCCACCAGCATGTTGCGCACTTCCATGGTCTCGTACATGCGCGCGATGTACATCTGCGGCGGGATGCCAAGGTCGAACGCGCCCACGGTGACGCCCCCGGCGAGGCCGGCCATCATCGCGATGAAGGTCAGCAGCGGCAGGGTGATCAGCAGCGCGACCAGGCGCGGCAGCACCAGCAGGTCGATCGGATCCAGGCCGAGGGTTTTCATCGCATCGATTTCTTCGCGGGCCTTCATCGCACCGATCTGGGCGGTGAAGGCACTGGCGGTGCGGCCGGCCAGCACGATGGCGGTGAGCAGTACGGCGAATTCGCGCAGGAAGGCGATGCTGACCAGCTCGACCACGTAAATCTCGGCGCCGAAGTCGCGCAGGATGGTCGAGCCGAGGAAGGCGATCACGGCGCCCACGAGGTAGGACAGCAGGGCCACCAGCGGCACGGCGTCCAGCCCGACCTGTTCCATCTGGGCGACGGTGGCGGTGAGCCGGAAACGGCGCGGTTCCTTGATCAGGCGCGCGCCCTTGACCAGGTTCTCGCCGAGGAAGCTGGCCAGTGCCACGATGTTGTGGCCCATGCCGTGCACGCTGACGCCGAGGCGTTCCAGCGCGGCCAGGACGCCGAAGTCGCGCTTGGGCCTTGGGCGGTCGTCGGCCACTTCTTCGATGGTGCACACCAGCGCGCGGTGTTCTTCGCGGAAGGCGAGGGCATCCTCGCCCAGGTCGGCACGCCGCGCCACGCGCAGGACCTGCAGCACGCCGGCGGAGTCGAGCACGGTGATGCCGCTGGCGTCGATGCCGGTGAGCGTGTCAGGAATGCCACGCAGCACTTCGGCCGCGGCCAGCGCGGTATGCAGGGTCCAGTGGCCGGACAACCGGACCAGGCCGGGGTCCTGCGCATCCTGTTCGAGATGGGGGGCGTGTGTGTGCGTCATGGGCGTCCTGCCGCGCAGCATACCTTGTCCGTGTAGACGGCAAGTGTGTGGCAGGCAACATGAATGTTCAGCCGGGCAGGCTTCGGGTAATACTACGAAACATGTCCGCCGATACCGCCACCATCGTTACCCCCCAGGCCACCTACGCGCAGCGCGTGGCATTCGTATCGGAAATGGCCGGGCGCCTGCACAGCTATGGCACCACGGCGCAGCGGCTGGAGGCGGCGGTGGTCGCGCTGGCGCAGCGGCTGGACCTGGATTGCGAGCCGTGGTCGAACCCGACCGGGCTGATCCTGAGTTTCAGCGACCCGACCAAGGCGATCGGTTCGTCGGACATCACGCGGGTGATCCGGCTGGCGCCGGGCGAAAACGACCTGCATAAACTGAGCATCGCCGACCAGATCACCGATGCGGTGGCCAATGGCGGGATGAGCATCGCGCAGGGCCACACGGCGCTGCGGCAGCTGGACAAGGACCCGGGCCGGCGCGGCAAAATCCGGATGATCCTGTCCTACAGTCTGGGTGCGGCGGGCGTGGCAGGCTTGTGGAAGCTGCCGTGGCTGGATATCGCCACGGCGGGGATGATCGGGTTGTTGATCGGGCTGATGACGCTGTACACCGACCGCCGGCCGGCCAGCCGGGAGGCGAGCGAGGCATTGGCGGCGCTGCTGGCGGGTACGGTGGCGGCGCTGGTAGCGTCGTTCCTGGGGCCGTTGAATCTCAATACGGTGATCATCGCGTCGTTGGTGGTGATGCTGCCGGGGATGTCGCTGACCAATGCGGTGAACGAGCTGGCGAGCCAGCACTGGGTTTCGGGGACGGCGCGGTTTGCCGGTGCGATCACGACGATCCTGAAGCTGACGGTGGGCGCGGTGATCGCGGTGACGCTGTCGGGGATCATCGGGCTGGACCCGCAGGTGCGGGCATCGCGGCCGCAGGCAGACTGGGTGGAATGGAGCGCGCTGCTGGTGGCGGCGTTCGCGTTCGCGATGCTGTTCAAGGCCAATCGCCGCGATTATCCGTGGGTGATGGCGGCTTCTGTTGCCGGGTATGCGATTTCAAAATTCGCGGGGCAGGCGTGGGGGTTGCCGGCGGGTATTTTCATGTCGGCGATGGTGATGACGGCGGCAGGCAATCTGTTTGGTCGCTGGGTGCAGCGGCCGGGCGCGATCATCCGGTTGCCGGGCATCATCATGCTGGTGCCGGGCAGTACCAGTCTGCGCGGGGTGCTGACGCTGGTGCAGCAGCAGGACATGAGCGCGGGGCAGACGGTGCTGATGACGGTGCTCAATGTGGTGATGGCGCTGGTGGCCGGGCTGCTGTTTGGCAACCTGCTGGTGCCGGCGCGGAAGAATCTCTGACCGTTTGGGTCTAGATCCAAGTCCAAGTCCAAGTCCAAGTCCAAAACCTTATAGCCTCCTGCATCGTGCTGGGCCGGGGGCTGTGGGTTCCCGGGACACGCCGCAAGTACGTCCGTGTAGGCTCCGTCGGCGCATCCATGCGCCTCAGGGTCCCGGGAACCCACAGCCCCCGACCCTCGATAGTTGGCTGGTGGCCATTGGCCAGGCAACGGCAACGGCAACGGCGGAAGCCCGCCCCGGCAGATCAGCCGCTTTTCGCTGTTTCGTTGGGTACCGACACACTGTCAAAGGGCGGGTGCGGGTGGGTTGGCGGGACCGTTGGGCGCCATGGGTCCGGCGCATGCGCCGGACGGGTTGGGCAGGACGCCCAACCCCGGTCTTGCCGTTTGTGCAGGACTGCACAAACGAGCAAGGCGCCACGAGCCCCCATGGATGGGTTTACGGCGTGTCCCGCCAACCCGCCCGTACCCGACCCACCCAATGCAAGCGCGCACCCGGCTTTTCAGCTGTTGCGTTCGGGTTTGGCCTGTAGGCAAAACCTCCAACCCGAAAGTAATCAGACACAAAAAACGCCGGCTTTCGCCGGCGTTTCGAGATTCGGTTTCCGATGAAACCAGAATCGATTACTTCTTGATCAGGAACTCTTCGACCTTCTTGCCCTTGGTCGTCAGCGCGGCCAGCCAGCGCGGCTGCTTGCCGCGGCCGGTCCAGGTTTCCTTCGGGTTGGCCGGGTTGCGGTACTTCGGGGCAACCTTGCCCAGCTTGCGCACGGCCTTCTTGGCCGGGGCCTTGGTTGCCTTGGCTGCACGGCCGCGGGCCGGGGCGACGCCGCCGAACACCTCTTCGATCGAATACCCGTGCGCCTTCGCCAGCTTCGTCAGCTGCGTGCGCACCTTGGTTACCGCCGGGCGCTTGGCCACGATGGTCTGCTGCTTCTTTGCGTTCTTGATCAGGGCGCCCAGCTCTTTGGCGGACAGGCCACTCAGGTCAATGCTCATCAACTACTCCGGAATCTATTTAAGGACGGGGTGGGCCAGTCCTTGGCGTCGGCGACAGCATACATATCCCGCCGGGTGCTGCACAGAGTTAACCGGGAGATTCAATCGTATGGCGCAAAAGAAAAGCCGGGATATTCCACCCGGCTTTCTTCCATCCCCTGTTTCGGTCAGCCCGCCAGACGGGCCAGCAGCGTCTCGCGGTCCAGGCTCTCGGCCTCGCTCGCACTGCGCGACCGGTACTCGTAGGTCCCGGCCGCCAGGCCGCGCTCGGACACCACCACCCGGTGCGGCACGCCAATCAACTCCATGTCGGCGAACATCTGGCCCGGGCGCAGGCCGCGGTCGTCCAGCGCCGCGTCCAGCCCGGCCGCCTGCAGCTGCGCCAGCAGCTCGGCTGCCGCCGTGGCCACCGCCTCGTCCTGCTTCGGGTTGATCACGCACACCACCACCTGCCACGGGGCCATCGCCGCCGGCCAGATAATCCCCGCCTCATCGTGGTTCTGCTCGATCGCCGCTGCCACGATGCGCGAAATACCGATGCCGTAGCAGCCCATCGCCATCACCGCCGCCTTGCCGTTCTCATCCAGCACCGTGGCCTTCAGCGCCTGCGCATACTGGCGACCCAGCTGGAACACATGACCCACTTCGATGCCGCGCGCGATCTTCAGCTCGCCACCGTCGGTGGCGCGGTCGCCGGCCTTGGCATTGCGGATGTCGGCCACGTCCGGCTCGGGCAGGTCGCGGCCCCAGTTGACCCCGGCGAAATGGAAACCCGCCTCATTGGCGCCGATCACGAAGTCGGCCATCGCCGCCACGTCGCGGTCGGCCACGATGCGGATCGGCTTGACCGGGTTGAGCGGGCCCAGGAAGCCCGGCTCGCTGCCCAGATGCGCCGTGATTTCCGCTTCGCCGGCCATGCGGTGGCCCTGCAGGCCCTCCACCTTGCCCAGCTTGATCTCGTTGACCTCGTGGTCGCCCCGCACCAGCGCCAGCACGAACCCGGCTTCGGTCATCAGCGCGATCGACTTCACGGTGCGCTCCAGGCCCAGGCCCAGCAGCTCGGCCACCGCTTCGCAGGTCTTCTGGGTCGGCGTGTCCACCTTGCGCATCGCTTCGCTGGCCGCAGCGCGGGCGCCCGGGGCGGCGGCCACGGCCGCTTCCATGTTGGCCGCGTAGTCCGAGCCGGTGGAGAACACCAGCGCGTCTTCGCCGGAGTCGGCGATCACGTGGAATTCCTGCGAGGCGTCGCCGCCGATCGCGCCGGAATCGGCCTGCACCATGCGGAAATCCAGGCCCAGGCGGGTGAAGATGCGGCTGTAGGCCGCCTTCATGTTCTCGTACTCGCGCACCAGGCAGTCATCGTGCAGGTGGAAGGAGTAGGCGTCCTTCATCAGGAACTCGCGCGCGCGCATCACGCCGAAGCGCGGGCGGATCTCGTCGCGGAACTTGGTCTGGATCTGGAAGAAGTTGACCGGCAGCTGCTTGTAGCTGGACAGCTCCTGGCGCGCGAAATCGGCCGCGGCTTCTTCGGCGGTCGGGCTGTAGCAGAACACCTGGTCCTTGCGGTCCTTGATCTTCAGCAGCTGCGGGCCGAACTTTTCCCAGCGCCCGGTGGTTTCCCACAGTTCCTTGGGCTGGATGGTCGGAATCTGGAATTCCACCGCACCGGCGCGCTCCATTTCCTCGCGCACGATGCGCTCGACCTTGCGCAGCACGCGCAGGCCCAGCGGCGACCAGGTGTACAACCCCGAGGCCAGCTTGCGGATCATGCCCGCGCGCAGCATCAAGCGGTGGCTGGTGAGCTCCGCGTCACTGGGGGTTTCCTTGGTGGTGTGCAGGTGGAACTGGGAAAGGCGCATCGTCGGCTTCGCTGAACGGCAGAAGCCGATATTCTGCCAGCCCGGCCGCCGCCCTGCCCATCACGGCCCTGGCCGCGGGTGCAACGGTCGGCTGCCGGCGGCAACCGGCCCGGCCGTCAGGTGCCGGTGGCCGGCTTGCAATAGGCCTGGATCGCGGCCTCGGCCAAGGTCTTCTGGGCCGCGCGCTGCGGGTCGGTCAAGGCGGTGTCGGCCTTGCCGTCGCCATTGGTGTCCTGCATCACCACACCCTGGCCATTGAGCAGGGTGAGGTTGCCGCGTGCGGTGGTGCACGCGCTGGACTCTGCCGGGGCGGCGGCGGCCGTGGCGGCTGGCCGGGTGGCCGGCGCGGCGGTTTCCACCTTGCGTGCTTCGTATTTCTGGCCGGTCGGGGCTTTTTCCGAATACTGGGTCACGCCATTGGCGTCCTTCCACTTGTAGACGGTACCGGCGTGGGCCGAGGCGCTGGCGAGCAGCAGCAGGCAGCACAGCGAGGGCAGGGCACGCATGGCAACTCCGGGCATCAGGGCAAGGCGCCGATTGCAGCACCCCGGCCCGGTGCTGGCAAGCCGCCGGCGACCGGCGGGCCGGTGGGTACCGGCAACGGTCGCCACCGCCCCATGGCGACCGGGCTGCCCCAAAGGCCACCACACCCACTAAACTGGCCGGTATGGATCAGATGAAACCCCCGCCGCGCTCCCGCAGCATCTACCTGCTGCCCAACCTGTTCACCACCGCAGGCCTGTTCGCCGGCTTCTACGCGATCATCGCCGCGGCCAATGGCGACTTCGTGAACGCGGCCATCGCCGTGTTCGTGGCCGCGGTCATGGACGGCCTGGACGGCCGCGTGGCCCGGTTGACCGGGACCAGCAGCGAATTCGGCGTGCAGTACGACTCGCTGGCCGACCTGGTCAGCTTCGGCATGGCTCCGGCGCTGGTGATGTACCACTGGTCGCTGTCGTGGCTGAAATTCGACGACCCGGTCTGGGGCCGGGTCGGCTGGGCAGTGGCGTTCCTGTATGCGGCCTGCGCCGCGCTGCGGCTGGCCCGCTTCAACACCCAGGTCACCGTGGTCGACAAGCGCTGGTTCGTCGGCCTGGCCAGCCCGGCCGCCGCCGGCCTGATGATGTCCTTCGTCTGGGCCTTCGCCGATGGCAACCTGGGCTGGGACGGCAATCAGCTGCGGTATGTCTCGCTGGGCGTGACCCTGGTGGCGGCATTGCTGATGGTCAGCCGGATCCGCTTCTGGAGCTTCAAGGGCAGCGGCGAACGCGGCCCGCGCGCTGACCGCGTGCCGTTCCTGGCCCTGGCGCTGGTGCCCATTGCCATCGCCATCATGGTCATCGACCTGCCGCGGGTGCTGTTTGCCGTCGGCATCGTGTACGCCCTGTCCGGGCCGTGCTGCTGGTTGTGGCAGCGCGCCCGCAAGACGGCCGAGCCCCGCGCGTGAGCGAGGCCGCCCTGCCGCCGCTGTGGTCCCCGGCGCAGCAGTCGTGGCTGCAGGCGATGGGCTACACCGTGTTCGTGGACGGGCAGATCGAGGAGGTCGCCGCCGCACCGGTCACGCTGAGCGTGGCCGCCAGTGCCGCGCCGGCCGAGCGTGCCGCAGCGCAGCCAGCCCCCGCATCGGCAGGGGACGCCCCCGCGCATGCCGCGCCGCCGCCGCGGCGCAGCGCACCGACCAGCATCGATGCACCACCGGCCGCTGGCAGCCGCACCGCCGGCGATACCCCGGCAGCGCCGCGCGAACGCGCCAGCGGTAGCGGCCGCCGCCCGGCAGTGCGCATGCCTGACCGCCTGCAGATCGCCCTGCTGCGCGCGTCCGGCTGCAATCCCGCCGAGCCGGAGACGCAGGCGTTGATGGCCGGCTGGAACCTGGACGACCTGCGCGGCAATGCCGCCGCCAAGCGTGCGCTGTGGCCGCACCTGCGGGCCCTGCGCAAGCGGGGCCGGCCGTGAGCGCGGTCAGTTCGCCCCGCCCGATGGCGTTGCGCGCGCTGCGCGAAAGCGATATCGACGCCCTGATGCCGATCGAACTGCGCGGTTACCCGTTCCCGTGGACGCGCGGCATTTTCGTGGACTGCCTGCGTGCGGGGTATCCGGCGCTGGCGCTGGAGGATGACGGCGTGCTGGTGGGCTACGGCGTGCTCAGCATCGCGGCCGACGAAGCCCATGTGTTGAATGTCTGCGTGGATCCCCAGAGCCAGTCGCGCGGCCTGGGCCGGTTTCTGTTCCGCGCGCTGGTCCAGCTGGCACGCGACCACGGCGCCCAGCGCGTCTTCCTGGAAGTGCGCCCGTCCAACACGCCGGCGGTGGCGCTGTACCACAGCGAAGGCTTCAACGAGATCGGCCGCCGCCCGCGCTATTACCCGGCTCGCGAGGGACGCGAGGACGCGCTGGTGATGGCGATGGAACTGGTGGACGACGACATCCAGACCATGCCGCCGTTGTAACCGCGCAACGCAGTCGACCAACGGTCGGCTGCCCACAACGCCGAACCCCGGCCGCCACCCTCACGCCATCCGCAATACCGCCGCGCCCGCAACGATCAACCCCGCCGCGATCCAGCGCGCCCGCGTTACCCGCTCGTGCAGGACGAATGCGGAGATCAGGATGCCGAACAGGATCGAGGTTTCGCGCAGCGCCGAAATCATCGCCACCGGCGCGACAGTCATGGCCCACAGCGCCAGCCCATACGAGGTCAGGGTGCCGATCCCGCCGACCACGCCGAAGCCCCAGTTGCCGCGGGCATAGGCCCACAGCCGGGGCGCACGCGTGCACACCGCCCACACCGGCAGCGGCAGCCCGGACAACAGGAACAGCCACAGCGTGTAGCCGAGCGCCGCGCCGGACTGGCGCGCGCCCCATGCATCGACCAGCGTGTAGGTGGCGATCACCCCGGCATTGAGCAACGGCAGCCACAGGTGTTGGCGTGCGCCGCCGCGTGCCATGCACAGAATGCCGGCACAGATCAGCGCGATACCGCCCCACGCAACCGCAGGCAGGCGTTCGCCCAGGAACAGCGTGCCCACCAGCGCCACCAGGATCGGTGCGCAGCCGCGCATCAGCGGGTAGGACGCGCTCATGTCGGTCACCCGGTAAGTGCGCGCGACCAGGACGTAGTAGAGGACCTGCAAGACCGTGGAGGCGGCCAGCCAGGGCCAGCTGCGTGGCGATGGCGCGGGCACGAACGGCAGCACGACGGCCGCGATCAGCGCCGCCGAGCCGGTGACCAGGATCGTGGTCAGCAGCGTATCGCTGCCGCGTTTGACGATCGCATTCCAGCTGGCATGCAGCAGGGCGGCGAACAGCACCGTACAGAAAATGGAGAGGGACATCGTGTCGGCAGGCAAGCCTTCCATGGACGAACACCCATCATGCCGTGGTAGAGCCACCCCATGGGTGGCTGCACGCACCACGCGGCAGGTACCGACCGTTGGTCGGTACCCCCAACAACCACCGACGCGTTACAACTTCGCGCGCTGTTCGACCAGGCCCGCCAGCTGCGCGGTCCACTCCACCAGGCGCACGCGTTCCTGCTCGACCACCGCAGCCGGCACCTTGTCGGTGAACTTGGCCAGCTTGGTCTGGCTCTTCTCCTTCTCCGACTCCACCCGGGCAATTTCCTTGTCCAGGCGGGCGCGCTCGGCACCCAGGTCGACCAGGCCTTCCAACGGCACCAGCAGCTTCAGCTCACCGACGATGGCGGCCGCCGACGGCGGGGTATCGGCCGCGTCGGCCAGCCAGTCGATGCGCGCCAGCTTCAGCAGGAACGACAGCGAGGCCGTGAAGCGCGCCACGCGGGTGCGGTCGTCGGCGGTGCCGCCCTGCAGCAGCAGCGTGACCTGCTTGGCCGGCGGCACGTTCAATTCGCTGCGCACGCGGCGCAACGCGTTGACCATGCCCTTGAGCCATTCCACGTCGGCTTCGGCACGGGCGAAATCGCCCGCGAATTCTTCCGCCGTCGGATACGGACGCAGCGACAGGGTGTCTTCGACCAGGCCCAGGCGCGGGGCCACCTGGCGCCACAGCTGCTCGGTGACGAACGGGATCAGCGGGTGCAGCAGGCGCAGCAGCGCTTCCAGCACGTACAGCAGGGTGTGGCGGGTGCTGGCCGCGTCGTCGGCGTTGTCACCGTTGAGCGCCGGCTTGGTCAGTTCCAGGAACCAGTCGCAGAACTCGTTCCAGGCAAACTCATACAGGCACTGCGCCAGCAGGTCGAACCGGTAGTTGGCGTAGTGCGCCTGTGCCTCGGCCGACACCGCCGCCAGGCGCGCCAGGATCCAGCGCTCGGCATCGGTGCGCGGCTGCGGCACGCCGGTGACGCTGCTGCCCTCGGTGTTCATCAGGGTGAAGCGGCTGGCGTTCCACAGCTTGTTGCAGAAGTTCTTGTAGCCCTCGGCGCGGCTCATGTCGAACTTGATGTCGCGGCCGTGCGTGGCCAGCGCGGCGATGGTGAAGCGCAGCGCGTCGGCACCGTGGGCAATGATGCCGTCGGGGAATTCCTTGCGCGTGGCCTTCTCGATCTTCGGCGCATCCTTGGGCTTCATCAGCCCGGTGGTGCGCTTGGCAACCAGGTCTTCCAGCGAGATGCCGTCGATGATGTCCAGCGGGTCGAGCACGTTGCCCTTGGACTTGGACATCTTCTGACCCTGCGCGTCGCGGATCAGGCCGGTCATGTAGATGTCCTTGAACGGAATCTTCCCGGTGAAGCTGTCGGTGGCCATGATCATGCGGGCCACCCAGAAGAAGATGATGTCAAAGCCGGTGACCAGCACCGCCGACGGCAGGTAGCGCTCGAACCCGCGCTCGGCCATCGCCTGTTCGTTGGGCCAGCCCAACGTGGAGAACGGCCACAGCTGCGAGGAGAACCAGGTTTCCAGCACGTCGCTGTCCTGGTGCAGGGCGACGTCGGCGCCGAGGTCGTTGCGCGCGCGCGCATCGGCCTCGTCGCGGCCGACGTAGCAGGTGCCCGCGTCATCGAACCACGCCGGGATGCGGTGGCCCCACCACAGCTGGCGGCTGATGCACCAGTCCTGGATGTTCTCCATCCAGTGGCGGTAGGTGTTGATCCAGTTGGCCGGGACGAACTGGATGCTGCCGTTCTCCACCAGCTCCAGGCCGCGCTTGGCCAGCACGTCCATCTTCACGAACCACTGGTCGGTGAGGTAGGGCTCGATCACCTGCTGGGTGCGGTCGCCGCGCGGCACCTGCAGCTTGTGCGGCTTGGTTTCGACCAGGATGCCCAGGTCTTCCAGCTCGGCCAGGATCACCTTGCGCGCTTCGTAACGGTCCAGCCCGCGGTATTTCTCCGGGGCGTTGTCATTGATCGCGGCCACCGGGGTGAACAGGTTGATCATCGGCAGGTTGTGGCGCACGCCCACCTGGTAATCGTTGAAGTCGTGCGCGGGGGTGACCTTGACCACGCCGGTACCGAACTCGCGGTCCACGTAGTCATCGGCGATCACCGGGATTTCGCGGTCGGTCAGCGGCAGCTTGACCATCTTGCCGATCAGGTGCGCGTAGCGCTCGTCTTCGGGGTGCACCATCACCGCGGTGTCGCCCAGCATGGTTTCCGGGCGGGTGGTGGCCACGGTCAGCGTGCCGCTGCCATCGGCCAGCGGGTAGCTGATCGACCACAGGAAGCCGTCTTCTTCCACGCTCTCCACTTCCAGGTCGGAAATGGCGGTCTTCAGCACCGGGTCCCAGTTGACCAGGCGCTGGCCACGGTAGATCAGGCCTTGTTCGTGCCAGCGCACGAAGGCTTCCACCACCGCCTCGGAGGGCTGCGGGTCCATGGTGAAGGTGCTGCGCGACCAGTCGCTGGAGGTGCCCAGGCGGCGCATCTGGCGCTCGATGGTGTCACCGGACTGCGCCTTCCATTCCCACACCTTCTCGATGAAGCCCTCGCGGCCCAGCGAATCGCGGGTTTCGCCCTTGCCTTCCAGCGCCAGGTTGCGGCTGACCACCATTTCGGTGGCGATGCCGGCGTGGTCGGTACCCACCTGCCACAGCGTG